>Ga0272442_10006526_pt1 | contig 15323 bp, 9 predicted proteins | sample SSMForm2O_FD_200262 | JGI IMG/M metagenome (GOLD analysis project Ga0272442, IMG submission 200262) | Marine sediment archaeal communities from Little Sippewissett salt marsh, Falmouth, MA, United States - SSM-Form-2O | ecosystem: Environmental > Aquatic > Marine > Wetlands > Sediment ...
AAACATCTTCCGGCTGGATGCAAATGTCCGGCTCGATCCTTTCGCCTGCATCCGGCAGATATAGACACCGCTGCTCACGGCATTATTATACTCATCCTTGCCGTCCCAGCTGTGATAATGCATTCCCGGTTCCTGCATGCCCTGAACCATGGTGCAGATTCGTTTCCCTTCAATATTGTAAATGCTCATGTTCACATCCGCGGTTTCTGGCAGTGCGTACAAAATCCAGGTGGTCATATTAAACGGATTTGGGGCGTTCTGGTCCAGGGAAAATTCCGTGGGCAGGCTGGACGCGTCCACACCGGTAATAAATCCCGATTTGATTGTGAACGTGTTATCAGAAATATCATTGACCGAAGTGTCATCGGCGTCTTCAATTTTAATGAGCGCCTGATTGGTCATAATAAATGGCACTTTCCAGCTCCAGGCACCGTTCGAGGGCTGATCCGACGCGATAGATTTCCATGCGATTCCATTGTTGTAGGACACATAGATATTCACATTGTCAATACCGCTCGACTGCCACTGGATTTCAACCGTTTCCCCGGATTTGTATGTCTCACTCCCGTTGGGCGACTGCAAAGCAAGATCCGCATGACTGATTTGAAACACATCACTGACATCAGACACGGACGGTCGGTTTGTATCTGAAATCCGGACCTTGCAAAAATCAGAGCTGACTGCCGGAACGATCCAGGTATAGGACCCAATCGACGCGGAAAAACTGGACCGGATGATATTCCATGAATCCCCGTTGTCATCCGAATATTCCAGTTTCACTGTTGTAACCGATTGAGACGTCCATTGAATGGCATGCGGGGTGCCTGCTTCCCAGGTTTCTCCTCCGCTGGGCGTCTGTAAAGCAAGATCCGCATGACTGATCTGGAATACCTGATTACTGACATCAGACACGGACGGCTGGCTCGTGTCTGTAATCCGGACCTTGCACTGATCAGAGTTCACTGCCGGAACGGTCCATGTATAAGAACCATTCGATGCAGTAATCCCGGTCTGGATCACATGCCATGAAGCCCCGTTGTTGTCGGAATATTCCAGTTTCACTGTCGAAACCAATTGAGACGTCCACTGAATGTTACGCTGAGTTCCTGCGTCCCAGGTTTCTCCGCCGTTGGGCGTCTGTAATGTAATGATTGGATTAATAACAGGGCCATGGTTCAAGAACACCGCATTGCCAAAAAGAGACGGGTCGTCCCAGGACATGTTATCGTCGCTCCACCAGCGTATCATGTTTTCGCGTCTTTCGTTGTCACGATCATTGACCTGCAGTTCAAACCCGATTATAAGACCTTCTTCCAGATCAAAAGTCAGATCCTCCCATGGAATCGCTAATTCAAATGTATACCCGTTCAAACCGGATGGCAGTTCGCCCCAGGCGAAGGTTTCATTTCCGGGAACGTATTCATTATTTGTCTCATCCCAAACCCATCGCCACTGTATGTCATCAAAATCATAAGCTTCGGCTTTGGCGTTGTCCCCGTCAAAATAGAGCTCAATACTGTCATTTTCCCAGGAATTGGCACTGGTTGTGCTGAGTTCATCATCGATCACCTCACACCAGAAATAAAAAAAGTCGTCATCCCACAGGGTGCGAAATTCCATCTGGGCATCTTCCCACTTATAAATTTCAAAATATTGACCGCCCACGACTCCGCCATTGGTGAACACATAGGTGCCCTGATAAATGGGCGGCGCCCCGGACTGCCACACCGGGTCCAGAACACCGTCGATTTCAGGCGGAGTCGCAGTATACGGAATATTTAAATAATCATCCGCTTGATATCCGATCAGCTCGGCCGTGCCGAACAGCGAGGCGTCATTCCAGGCATTGTTGTCCGTGCCCCACCAGCGATAGAGGGTTTCCCGGTTCTGATTATCCCGGTCGTTGATCTGTACTTCAAATCCGAATATTGAGCCGGATTCGGCATCAATATTCAGCTCTGCCAGCGGATATTGAACTTCGATGATATACCCGAATGCATCTCCGTCCATATTCGCCCAGTCGGCAACCGCTCCCTCTGTGCCGTCGGGGACACTGTCGTACATATATACATCATCGCCATCCTGATATTCGATCCGTGTCTGAAGATCATCCACGCCGTCGTAGGTTCCGGGCGTTTTGCTGTTATCTCCGTCAAAATAAATTTCGACACCGTCATTCTCATAGGAATTCGCTGAACTGGAGCTGATCTCATCATCCACAACTTTAATAAACAGATAGAGGCTGGTATCATCCCACATCAGCCGCATGGTCGAAAAAAGATCCAGATAATCATCAGGAGGAGACCCTTCTGCTGCATCCGGTTTCACAATCCTTTCCGTGGTCGCCGTATACCAGATTTCATCCATATCACCGTCAATGACCGGGGCATAGGACGCTTTGACAATTTGAAGCATGTTCTCATCAACAGGTTCCGTGTCTGTCACCGTGATATAATTGGATTTTTCCTCAACATCAAAACCCCCGGGACCGGTGACCGTCAGGCTGACCGTGTAAACGCCCGGATTCTGATAGGTATGAGACACATCCGAATTAACGCTGATTTGGTCGTCGCCGAAATCCCAGATATAACTGGTAATGTCTCCAGAGGATTGATCATCAAAGATTACGGTCAGCGGTGCGGCTCCTGACCTGGGATAACCTGAAAAAGCCGCTTTCGGAGCATTGTCCGCCTGACCGGTCAAAACGGCCGTTCCCATGCGGCTGGCATCTGTCCAGGTATAATCGTCACTGCCCCACCATCGAATGATGTTTTCTCTGGTTCCATTATCCCGGTCGTTGATCTGAATCTCAAAACCGATTTCCGTACTCGATTCCAGAGAAAATGTCAGGTCTTCCAATGGAATGGCGCATTCCAGACTGTACCCGTTCAGTGCAGGATCTTCCAGCTCGCCCCAGGCAAAAACGCTGTTGGGCGCATTGGCGTCATTTTCCGGATCGTCCCATACCCATCGCATTTGAATGTCATTTGAGTCAAAATGATTGTAGGATTTTTCATTGCCGCCGTCAAAGTCAAGCTCGATACTGTCATTTTCATATGAATTTGCACCCCACGCACTGAGTTCGTCATCGATCACTTCAACCCAGATATAGAAATTGTTCTCATCCCATCCCACTCTGAATTCCATCTGGGCGTCTTCCCATTCTGTAATTTCTGTATAGATGCCGGTTATAATATCATTATTGGTATACACATAAGTGCCGGATTCGATCGCGGGAACATCCTGCCAAGCGTCATCCAGAACACCATCGATATCCATGGGAGCGGGAGCCGGCAGGATATTCAGCACCTCGTCCGCTTTATAATCGATCAGCACGGCCGTGCCGAACAGAGACGGATCCGCCCATGCCATGTTATCATCTCCCCACCAGCGCAGCATATGCTCCCGCGTTTCATTATCCCGGTCGTTGATCTGAATCTCAAAACCGAACACTGTGCCTGCTTTGGATTCGATCTGCAGTTCATCTATCGGATAGGCAACTTCAATATTGTAACCGAAACCATCCCCGTCGATGGCCTCCCATTCCATGGTGGCACCCTCGGTGCCTGCAGGACAGTTGTCATAAAGAAACGCATCCCAGCCGTCCTCAAACTCGATGCGGGTTTGAATATCGTCCACTCCGTAGGTGGGTTCCTTGTCGTTTCCGGCATCGAAATAGACTTCAACACCGTCATTTTCATAGGAATTCGCTGAACTGGAGCTGATTTCATCATCCACGACTTTGATAAACACATAGAAATAATCCTCATCCCACATTAGCCGGGCCTCACCGAAACCATCGAGATAACTGTCCGGCGTATTCATTGAATAATCGGAAACCACCACGCGTTCGGTGGAAGCGGTAAAATAAACATCATCCATCATACCATCAATCACCGGTGCTTCGGCAGCTTTGTGGACCTGCCACATATCGTCCTTGACATAGGCCAGCATGACTGCAGAAAAACAAATCAGTAAAAGACAAATCCGTGTGAATGGCATTCGTTTCATAGCTCTCTCCTTGTGATCTATTTTATAGTATGAATGAAAAACCGTATTGTGATATCGATTCCGGAATAATATCCGTACAACAGATATACAGAGTGTTTCGTCTTAAATTGATTTCAATATTTTGTTCATGTTATATAGAAAAATGAATGATCACACACAAGATTGATCAACGGGTTGATCCGCCTGAAACAGGCAAGAACCGCTTCCGGATTTTAATCAAGAATGAATATCTGTATGAAAAATAAAATAATAAAAAGTTCACTGAAAATCAAAGAAAAACTTATCAGAACAGAATCAATAAAAAAAAGCCCGGAATGCATATCAGCATTCCGGGCACTTTTAATCAAACTGTGTATGGATTATTCTTCGGCTGTGCTGAATTCAATCGCATTCCAATTGTCGGACATATCGATAACTTGCCCGGATTCCGAATAAACTCTGATTTTCAATCGATAAGCTGTGTCTGCATTCAAGTCACCGTCCGGATAAAGCGTAATCTTCATTCTGTTATCGCTGATTGACGGTGGAATCTCAACGGGTGTGTTCGGCCAGGCACTCTCTTCCAGCGTTAATACATCATACGGATCGTCTGAGTTGATCGGCAGATTGAACTCCAGTTCAATATTTTCGTCCACGGGGAATTCATCGTAGACTTCGCCGTCTACCACTTGAAGATTGGTCCGAATGAGCACGAATTCTTCCTGCTCTTCTTCCCCTTCGGTAAAGAAGGTTCCGTCCCCATAAAACTCGGCGCCGTCCTGGGAAAATCCTTCCATTTCCAGATAATAGGTTTGGTTTTTCTGTAATATCAAATATGGATCGATGGTCAGCTTCTGGTTGTTCTCGCTCCATATTGCTTCAAAATAGAGCGCGTCTCCCCAGTTGCCCATGCCGCGGTACAGACCGACCTCAAATTCACCGGGATCCATGGACTTTGAGAATATCACAACAAGGTCTCCGTCCACTTCCACTTCATCCTCATCAATGGGACTGTCTACAATCATCGCTTCATCTGTTCCTTCGGTAGAGAAGATACCGCTGTGATCAAATTCACTGCCGTCTCCACCCATCCCCTCTAATGATAAGCTATATGTCGTTTCCTGTTCCAGCTCGTCATAGGGATCGATCGTCAGTATCAGGCTGTCGCTGCTCCATGTAGCCGTGCAATAGAGCAAATCTCCCCAATTTTCAGAAAACTGAATTTCAAAGGACTCAGGATCCATGGGCTTTGAAAAACCGATAATGATATTCGAAGCCACAGGAAATTCATCATCGCCATATGGACCGGAGAGTATCTTCGCTTCAGGCAAAGCCGGCTGAGCAACGATATCTTCGGCAGTCACCGTCACTTCCGGAGATACGCTTACAGACTGATTGGCATAGCCCGCAGAATAATCAACGCCGTTCTGAGTAAACGGCAAGGTATGAATGGAATAAGAGGAAACACAGGGAAGATTCTGATCAAACAGATATTCTCCGTCACTATTGGTTTGTGCTTCAAAAACAGAAGGTTCCACATCGGCTGAAATAATGACGGCCGAATTTTCAACTCCCGAAGTTGTTTGCTTGCCGAGACTATAGATATAGGGAATCGAACCGGAAGAAACCTGAGCAACCACTGTCACATTACTGGCAGGAACAAGTGATCCATCCTGGGTTTGTGCGTAAACCTGCCCCTTGATTCCGGCGTTCATCTGATAGAGGCTCGCATTGCTGACAATACTGTATTGATAATCTTCCCCTGAAGGATTGTCAGAGGCGATGTCGGGCACATTGGGAATGGTAATCGTCGCTTTTGTGGTCGCATACGTGCCGACGCCCATAAAGGTAAACACATAATTGCCGGAATACAGATCGGTCACCGAATAGTATCCCATGGTATCCGTGGTGGTGGATTCAACGTCTCCGTCACAAACATACTCGACCACGATATCTGCCAGCCGTTCACCCGAATAACTGTCCTGCACAATCCCGTGAACAGAACCTACCACACGCCCGTCCGCAGGCGGCACTTCATAATCGGTCGCATTGTCACATTGCGTAAATAACATGACGATCAGAAAAATGGCGATAAAAATCGACAGCGTTCTCTTCATCGTTACCTCCCTTGAATGAATAAGTGAAATGAAAAAATAATTCTTTTTAAATGCCAAACAAAATAAATATATTATCAGTAAAACACAAGCGATTTTTAAATATAACGTAGAATATTTGACTTTTTTTAACAGGTGTCCTCCCCCCAAAAAAACAGAAATAATATATTAACTCATTCCAAAAATTCTCTGTCTCTTCTTTCATTAACAGTGTCGATTCAACACTGCGATTTCTGTCAGACAGCGGTTTTTTTAATTTCTTCTTTGATTTTCGATATGCATATATTATTTTGATAATAATATCCAATTCATATCCAATTGATTGGAGATTGAATCATGAAAAAAAAGACCCCATCCGATGTCACTCTAATTTCCGAATCGCATGAAAAATCAACGATCCTTTCAAGAAGGCAGTTTTTTAAAACTTCCGGTCTGGTGACGGCCGGACTGTTGATTAACACATGCACGAAAAAACAAAATCCGCTTGAATCCTCCTCAATGCTTTCAAAGAATCCGGATGCTTTGCTCACCCGTCCATCGAACGGAATCCTGTCTCAGGTAGCGACCGCGACTCTGAACGATTACAATCCCGAATCATTGAAAGCGGCCATTCAATCATGCTTTGAAGCGATTGGCGGAATCGGGGATCTTGTGAAGACCGGAGACACGGTCGGACTGAAGCTGAACATGACAGGCGGACAGTACAATGCCGCGAAAACAAATCAACTCTATGGACTCGACGCCACCGAAACGTTCTGGTCACATCCCGAAATTCTCCGCGCCATGGGTGAACTGCTGAAAGATATGGGAGCGGGCCGGCTTCTCGTTTTTGAAGCCAATTATGACTGGGCATCCGTCACAGACTGGGGATATCTGGATGTGGTTAATGATCTGGGCGCAGAATATATCGACCTGAACAGTGCAGATCCCTATAGTGCTTTTACGGAAGTCAACGTCGACAATCCCCTGACACACTGGGATTCCTATTTTCATAATGGTGCGCTGCATGAGGTGGACTGCTTTATCTCTCTTCCCAAATTCAAGCGGCATTACGGAGCAGGAATTACCGGCGCTTTAAAAAATATGATCGGTTCCGTGCCCTTGTCCAAATACCAGAAAAGCGGGGCCTGGCGGGAAAAACTGCACTGTAAGGACAACCTGACGGATGCCAATTCCTATGAAGGTCTTAAAAACTTGGTACGCACCATTGTCGATCTCAACCGCGCCCGTCCCACACAATTGACGATTACTGATGCCATTCTGACCGCGGACAACGGCGAGGGCACCTGGAACACCGGATTTACACCGCTCAGCCTGAATACATTGATTACCAGTAAGGATCCCGTGGCTGCAGACGCGGTCGGAACCGCCCTGTTCGGATTCGATCCCACTGCTGCGGACAAAGAGGGTCCTTTTGCAGCTGAATCCCTGCCCGGCTCTTTTGCGGGAACCGATAATTACCTCCGCATTGCGGATGAGCAGGGACTGGGAAACCACAGTCTGGATCAGATCGAGATGATCGACGCAACGGTCAGCACACTTGTCGAAGCATAAAACGACAATTGACCTCAAATTCATATTTTATTAACATAAATGAAATATTGATGAAAGACAAAGTCCGGGATGTATCGGACTTTGTCTTATTCTTACTTTATTTGCAACATTGCCCTGTTTAAGCTTGTCCCACAGTCGAGAGACTGTATGAAAGCATACTCCTCTCTGTCATTTCGAACGAAGCGAAGCGAAGAGAGAAATCTTAAAACATCCGGTTACTGTAAAAACTGAATCATTCAAGATTTCTCATAGAATTTATCATGAGCTTGGCGAAGGACCTAAAATGACAGTTATTGTGCGTATTTTATCCTTTTACACAGCCTCAGAATACAGGCAACCGGTTCAATTAAAATTCGATTCTTCGTCTGCCCGCCGGACAGATTTGCTGAATTGATTTTAAAATCCCTTGCCCGAAATCCAATAATTCCTTATTTTGATTGACATGGACGCTCCGTATGAAAAAAGCCGGCTCGGCGGCTGGCGGAAACACCTGTTTGAGATTATATTTGAAGCGGATACACCGGCCGGCCGGCGATTCGATGTTTTACTGATCCTGAGCATCCTTGCAAGCGTCATGGTGGTCTTTCTGGACAGTGTTCGTTCGATCCGGTCCGAATATGGTCAATGGCTCTACGGTCTGGAATGGACGTTTACACTCCTGTTCAGTATCGAATATACACTCCGTATTCTATGTATCCGGCAGCCCCGGCAGTATATACTCAGTTTTTACGGGATCGTGGATTTTTTAGGCGTGGTTCCGACTTATCTCAGCTTGTTGATCCCTGGCGCGCAATATTTCTTTGTGATCCGCATGCTTCGTGTTCAGCGGATTTTCCGGGTCATGAAACTGGTTCAGTATCTGGATGAGCTCCAATTGTTTATTCGTGTCATCCGGGCAAGCCGAAAAAGAATCGCCGTTTTTTTAGTCATGGTCATCATTATCACGGTGATTGCCGGTTCTTTGATGTATGTGATCGAAGGCGAAGCCAACGGATTTACCAGCATTCCCAGAAGTATTTACTGGGCAATCGTGACCATGACGACGGTTGGCTACGGGGACATCTCTCCAAAAACCAGCCTTGGGCAGGGTTTGGCCGCATTTTTAATTATATTAGGATACAGTATCATCGTGGTACCGACTGGAATCGTCTCTGTGGAAATGTCCAATCAGGATCACGCACACTTAACCCGTGTTTGTTCCGAATGCGGCGCGAAGCGTCATAACTCCGAGGCGCGATATTGCCACAGGTGCGGTAAACGTTTACCATGACCGATGAAAGAAACCGGAGCAGAAATATATGCAAATCAGACAAATGACTCAAGAAGATGTGAATGCGGCGGTTGAATTGACATCCCGGGAAAATTGGTTAAGTGAAAATTATGATGTTTTTCAGGCTTTTCTGTTTCATGATCCAAAAGGGTGTTTCATCGCTGAAAAGAATCAGGAGCCCGTGGGAATTTGTATCGCCACACCTTATACGCATTCCGGATTTATCGGCGAATTAATCGTGTCTGAGGAGCATCGGAGGCAGGGAATCGGATCCCGGCTTCTTGTCAGCGCGATCGATTATTTAAAAAGCCGGGGGATTAGCAGTATCTACCTGGATGCAGTGCCCGAAGCCGTGCCGCTTTATGAGCGGCTCGGATTCCATCGTGTTTGCCGGTCTTTACGATTTCACGGCAGGCTGGAAGGACAAGAAAACGAACAGGTTCGGGCAATGCGCAAATGGGATCTTGACAGGGTCTGCGCACTGGACCGTTATACTTTTGGGGACGACCGGCACTTTTTTTTGAAGTGGATCAGTTTTATCGGCCCTGACTTTGCAAAAGTCTTTACAAAAAATAAAACCATTATCGGATATATAACCGGCCGCTATATTAAAAACGGTGTCTCTGTCGGTCCCTGGATTATTCCCCCCGATATCAATCCGGAAAAACTGCTGCTGTCACTGGCCATAGAAACACTGGATGAAATTTTGCACCTCGGTGTACTCGAATCCAATGAAAAATCCATCCGGCTGCTCCAATCACTGGGATTGCAGGAGAAGGATCATTTTTCCATTCGAATGGCCTGGGGAAAAGAAACCACTCTTGGCACATCTCACAACTGCTTTGCCATCGGTTCTCCGGCGAAAGGATGATCCTTAATTCATGAGCCCGCCTTCTACGAATGTTCAGGCAAAATTAACAGAGGGTCCCATCGGTCGTATGCTTATACGTCTCACGCTGCCTATGATTGTCGGCATTGTGAGCATGGTGGCGTTTAATCTGATCGATACCTATTTCATCGGCCATCTGGGTACCCGGGAACTGGCGGCGATCAGTTTTACTTTTCCGGTCGTGTTTGTGATTTCCGGATTGACCATGGGTATTGGCATCGGCGCTTCGGCTGTCATTTCACGCGCTATCGGTGAAGGCAACCACGAAAAAGTCAGACGGTTGACCACAGACAGCCTGATTCTTGGCCTGATCATCACCAGTCTGTTTATCGGACTGGGATTAAGCGCCTTCCATTCGATATTTTCGATGCTTGGTGCAGATGATACCATGCGTCCATTGATTTTTAAATATATGCGTATCTGGCTTCCGGGAATGATTTTTCTGGTGATTCCCATGGTCGGCAACAATGCGATTCGTGCAACAGGTGACACAAAAACACCCAGCATAATTATGCTCATCGCTGTGCTTATGAATGCCATTCTGGACCCACTGCTTATTTTTGGCATCGGTCCGTTTCCACGCCTGGAACTGGCCGGAGCCGCCCTGGCTACAATTACATCCCGGACAGTAACCATGCTCATTTCGCTTTATGTGCTGATCCACCGGGAAAAAATGGTCTGCTTCATCCGGCCGTCTCTGAAACAGTTGAGCCGTTCCTGGCAAAGTATTTTATATATCGGTCTGCCCGCAGGTGCAACCAATGTTGTCACTCCGGTGGGCATGGGAATCCTGACGCGCATGCTTTCCGGATACGGACCGGAAATCGTCGCCGCCTTCGGAATCGGTGCCCGGATCGACATGTTTTCCCTGACCGTGATTATGGCGCTTGCCACTGCTCTGAGTCCCTTTGTCGGACAAAACCTGGGAGCAGGAAAATATAACCGGGTTCGACACAGTATCGCAATCAGCCAGCGTTTTTCATTGATCTGGGGATTTGGCATGGCTGTCGTGCTTTTCCTTTTCGGACGGTTCATCGCAACGCAGTTCAATGAAAATCTTATGGTAATTGAAGCCGTTCAAACTTATCTCTGGATCGTTCCAATCGGATACGGCATACAGGGGATTTTTATTCTATCCACCCGCTCCATGAATGTGCTGCATCGCCCCCTTCCGGCCGCAGGCATGAATGTATGGCGCATCTTTGGGTGTTTTATTCCACTGGCGGTTATTGGAAAAACTGTCTGGGAGTTTCAGGGCATTTTTCTTGCTAATCCGATTACAAATCTGCTTTCAGGGTGCATCGCCTGCTTCTGGTTAAAACGATTTTTAAACCAAAATAACTGCGGATTAAAGTAATGAATCCTCATAAAATAAAAACACATGTTCATCCGAAAACCGACTCCCGAAAGCCGGCCGAAACCATTCTGGCTTCGATTCTTCGTCAGACCTTTAAAACAAACCATCCTGTTCTGGTGGCAATCGGCGGACCGGGCGGGACAGGAAAATCCACATTTGCCGGAAAACTGGCAGCCGAACTCCAGGATGCCGCTGTGCTTTCACTGGATGATTATAAAACGCCGCGTTCAGATCGTCGGAACCTTAAAATTTCCGGGACACATCCGGATGCCAATTATATCACTCTGCTTCAGAAGCATTTACAATTGATTCGAAAGGCTGAATCCTTTGACAGGCCGGTCTATGACACTCTGTCTGGTGAAGTGAATCAAACAACACCCTATCATCCGAAAAAATTCAACCTGCTTGACGGAGAGATCTCAACATATAAACAGCTGCGGGAATATGTAGATTTTATTATTTTTATCGATTCTGACTGGAAAACCCAGCTAAACACACGCATTTCCCGTGATATTGAAGAACGACAATACACACGCGAAAAAGCGATTGCCCTTTTCCTTCAAAGTAATCTCCGGGAATTCCAGGATTTCGGGGCCGAAAGCAAAGCATGGGCAGATGTGCATCTTTACTGCCGGGAGGATTATCACCTGATTGTGGAATCCGTATCCCAGGAAATTTTTCATCAATTTGAATTGATGCTGCATAAAGATCTGGCCGAGGTGGATTTCAGCGGCCTGATCATCCCGGTTACCACACCATTTGAAACGTCCGGAAAGATCGACTGGTCCGCTTTTATCAGACATTTGGAATATCTGGCGGATCACTGTATTAAACGCATACTCGCGGCTGGAACCACCGGTGAATTCTTTTCATTGCTGCCCGAAGAACGCCGGCAGCTGCTGACATTGAGCCGGCGTTATTTTCCCGGTGTCGTGCTGTTTCAGACAGGTGCAGAGAGTTTAGCACTGACACTTGAACAAATAAAATGGGCCGAAGATGGAGGTGCAGATGGAATTCTGGTGTTACCCCCTTACTATTATTCGAATGCCACCCATGAAGGATTGGTTCGCTATTTTCAGGAAATCAATAAAAAAACCGATCTGCCTCTGATCCTGTACAATTTCCCCAAACATACCAACCTTCCGTTTACACCGGAACTGCTCTCCGAAATTCAGCACTTCGGACTGAAAGATTCCTCTGCGGATCTGACGCTGATTGGCGCCACCAGCCATTATTATCTCGGGGGTGATGCCCATATTTTGACCGCTTTTCAAAAGGGGGCCTATGGCCTGGTAAGCGCCCGTGCCAACGCATATCCCGAACTCTACATTAAAATGGAGCAGGCATGTAAAAATACGGACTGGGACCATGCCCTGGATCTGCAGGAGCAAATCAACCGGGTGATTCAAAAAATCGGAAGTCCGGGACAAATTCAAAAAGTCAAACGGGCAGTCTGCTCTGTGCTGAATACATATCCCGCCGGAGTCCGGTTGCCTCTGTTGTCATAAAGGATTAAAATTCGATATCTTTTCATCAGAGCAGCAATATCAATTGGATTAAAATTCATTTGATTTTAAGTAAAAATTTTATAAACTTCTTACAATGAATACTTCCTTTATTCAATATTGAATCCATATGTCATTGGAAATTTAATGGTCAAACACTGGGAGGGCCGATGAAACCATTGAAAGCCACGCTCATTTTAATCAGTTTATATACGACCGTTCTGATATCACAGACTCAACTGGCATTTGGAATCAAACCGGGCATTCAAACCAATTCGGCCTATCTGGGTATCAAACAAAATGCGTTTTTGCCCTTTATTGGCATTGACCTGCTTCAGGTTTCTACTGAGGGAGACTATACGTATACAAGCCTCCATAATCATACTTCTGAATTCTGGGACAAGACATTGGAATCAATCGAATTCTCTGGAAAGGCCCTTCTCATTGTTCCCCAAATCGGAATGAAATATTTTTTTTCAAAAAAAGAAATTCGTTCCTATACGTTTGGCGCCTTATTTATTGGGTTGCCTGTGGTCGATATCTCTGGACAGGGTACATATGAAACCTGGGAGAATGGACAGTTGATTGAATATCAATCTGATGTGACGATAACCGATTTGGATGCATTAGAAGAGATGGTTTCAGATATCCTCGGATTTTGGGGAGTTCATGTAGGGGGGGGTGCCGAGTATTTCTTTCATCCCAATTTCAGCATAGGGGCGGAATACGGACTGAAACTGATCAGCGACTCAGCTAAAATGAACCGGATGAGTACAGATATGGATGAAGACAGTGTTACCGGTTTTCAGAATACCTGGACAGCCGATGTATCGGCTTCAATGAAAGTCTCATATGTATCTATGACTATCAATTTTTATTTCTAATGAGCGGCACGAGACAAATTGGCAGTTGTATCCTGATATCGTTCGCATGGCTGTGGATTGAGTGTAATCCTGAATTTCATCTGTTTGAACCAGTGCCTGTGCAGACAAACGTGCGTCAGGTTACTCAGGATCCATGGAAACACGAATCACCGGCATGGTCCACTGTCGGCGAATATTTGGCATTTTCCACAACAATCGAAGTATCCGAGCTGTTATTCAATGAAATCAGCAGCGAACAGCAATCTGGATTGATTGCCAGAATTCATGATAAAATCGATGCACGAATCGCATTGTCTCCGGATGGTCAATATATTGTATATCGATCAAAATATTATGGACATCTGTGGTTATATTCAACACTTGATGAATCGGTTAATATACTCGCCGCTGAAGATTCCTCGGCAGCTGAGCCTGCATTTTCACCGGATGGATCCAGTCTCGCCTACATCAATCATAATTCAGATTCTTTATATCAATTAAAAACGATCTCTACTGAAGGGCATTCCAGCACAACACGCTTCACGGCACAGAAAGGGGAATTGTTAGGCTGGCCATGCTGGTCACCGGATGGCCAGTCAATTGCATTCTCATATCAAAGACACGACTCCGCTCATTCACGAATTGTCATTTTTTCAATCAATACAACCGACACGACCGTCATCACGCCCGATGTCTTCTCCGCACAGTCACCCGCCTGGTCACCCTCTGGAGATCATATCGCATTCTGTAAAAATCAACAGGAAATCGTATTGATTCCGGTAGATGGATCCGAATGGATGCCTCTGAATCCGACATTCAAACTGGATCATCCGAAACCATGCTGGTCGATGGATGGCGCATACCTTGTCATCAGTACAGAACAGATGCATTACCTGATCACACTGGCGACAGATGCATATATCAACTTCTATCAAAATATTGGTTGCCCCATCTATCCGCAATGGCTGCCGGATGGCAATGCATTGATTATTCAAAATAATCAACGCAGCACCCATGTGATTCAAGTTTTCGACTTATCAACAGATCAGCTTGTTGCAGAATCACGGCCTTTCTCGAATGCTATGGATACCAATCCAGCCTGGTTTTACCATCGAGAATCCCTGATCTTTCAGCGGGGGAGTACCGATTTGTCTTCATATCTTGTACAGTTTATGCTGTCTGATCACAGGTTATTGGATCTCAATATTCAAAATGCATATGATGCGGCTATTTCTCTGGATGACAGTTCGCTTCTCTGTGTACAATCCAGTCGTGCCTACCGCTCTTATGATTTGACAAATACTTGTTATTTAAGCCTTTATAAATTAAATACAATGGAATTGTCCTTTATCGTGCAAAGTGATACGCTCTTCTCTCAACCCAGCTGGGCACCTGATTCAAAACGATTTGTCTGCCGCTCCGATTATGGACTGCATATTTTCGAAAAGGATTATCCTGACCACTATAAACAAGCTGCTTATATTTCCGGGCGGTTTGAAAATCCAGCCTGGTCACCGGAAAATCCAGTCTATGGTTCTTATATCGCCGCATGCCAAGAAAATGACATATATTTGCTGAATACGGATTCTTATGAGAAAAAGCGGGTGATCGTCAACGGCAGAGATCCATGCTGGTCACCGGACGGCACTCAAATCGCCTATGTATCCACATCAGTCGGGAGTGATGAAAATCCTTCGGCTTACGGCCAGATCTTTATTAAAACGCTGATTTATGATCTTTCTGAATAAACGGATTTTATAAATGCGGAAATTCGCAATCAT
>Ga0272442_10006527_pt1 | contig 15323 bp, 13 predicted proteins | sample SSMForm2O_FD_200262 | JGI IMG/M metagenome (GOLD analysis project Ga0272442, IMG submission 200262) | Marine sediment archaeal communities from Little Sippewissett salt marsh, Falmouth, MA, United States - SSM-Form-2O | ecosystem: Environmental > Aquatic > Marine > Wetlands > Sediment ...
GCACGCAGCATGCCGGCACAACCAAAAAATAAAAAATAAAAAATAAAACTTAAAACTCAGCTTTTCAGTCCGCTTGAGCGAGCAAAGCGAGCGAAACGGGCCCCGTGCTGTTGCACTTGCAGTGCAACTAAAAGAAAAATCATAGATTTTTCTGATCCCGAAGCGGAATTCGGGTGGAAAATGAAAGCCTTCAAGAGGCTTTTTATTCCAGGCTGCCGGCAAGTCCAACTGCAAGTTTTGCAAGTTCCGTGGCGCTCGTGCCGAGCAGGCGGACCATGGGCTCTTTTCCTGTTCCGCCTTCATCATAAATCACGTTCGGAACGCTTCCGTGCGTCCGGATTGCTTCGCCTGTGCCCCAGTCCATGCTGCTTACTTTTTCGGGTTCTTTTTCCCTGTCAAAGGAAGAAACCGTAAGTCCCGTTTCCCTGCAGGCGGCAAGGACTTTTTCGGAGTACCTGATGTTTACGGCTGCCCTGGTCCTGGGGTCAAAGCGAAGGGCGGTGAGAATGATTCTTGCAACGTGCCGGCTTGCCCCGAAGTCCACGCATCCCACGGCAACTGCTCTTTCCCTCTGCCTTACGATCCTGCCCTCCACGGCAGCGACGTCTTCGAAGGCTTTAGCGCCGGGAATGGCCATCCCTATGTTACAGCCTACCTCGGCGACCAGTTTTGCGAAATCCGGGCTCTCAGTGAGGATGGAGACCGCAGTTTTGACGTCCCTGAGGGCCAGGTAGCGCTCCTTTTCTTCCAGGGTCTTGCCGGCGGGGTTTACAGGGTTCACTCCCCTGCCTGCGGGAATGCTTCTCAGGATTGCCTGTTCCACGAAGTTTTTTGCATTCCGTGCAGCAGTTTCCAGGCTTTTTCCCTTTGCAAGGTATGCGGTCATTGCTGCGGAGTAGGTGCAGCCCGAGCCGTGAGTCCCCCCTTTGACAAAGTCCCCCGGGACCCGGGTGAAGGTTCCGCTTTCCGCTTCATAGAGCAGGTCCGTTGCGTCCAGGTGCCCGCCGGTAACGACCACATTTTCGGCTCCCAGGTCCGCTATTTTCTTTGCAGCCTCCTTTGCATCCTCCGGGTTTTTGACGGGAATCCCGGCAATTGCGCTTGCTTCGGCGGCATTCGGGGTAGTGACTTTGCAGAGGGGAATGAGTTTTTCAATAAGGACGGAAAGGGCTTCTTTTCGGAGGAGGTCGCCTCCGGCTTCGGCAGCCATCACGGGGTCGATTACCAGGGAAAGCCCGTGCTTTTTCACCCCGGCCGCAACTTCCCCGATGATCCCGGAGGAGGCCAGCATGCCCGTCTTTGCCCACCGGACATCCATGTCCGTGCATACCGCCTCGATCTGGGCGGAAACTGCGCCCGGAGCCAGGTCAAATGCATCGATGACTCCTGTGGTGTTCTGGGCAGTGACCGAAGTAATGGCACAGGTTCCATGCACGCCGAGGAAGGCAAAGGTCTTGAGGTCTGCAGCAATCCCGGCCCCTCCCCCGGAGTCCGAGCCTGCGATGGTCATTACAATTGGTTTTTCTGGTATGGCGGGCTTTCCTGTCATTTCAATCCTCTTATTTCCTGCTATTTACGGATGGGTATCGTGAGAGTATTTACTTTATGAGAATGTTTGCGCTTCAACTGGACAGACGCTTTAAATAAGAGCATTCCTCTTCGATAGTTTTATATATTGTATTTACGACTTTGATGCAGGCAATCTTGCATTTAGAATAGCGATTGGTTTAAGTCTGGATTAGCTATTTATATTGATATAGATAATGAGTCGATTTATAATATTTTATAGGGGATTTTAAGGATGGCAAACCGACCTCTGGATATTTTAAACAACGCACTGGATACACCTGTAATCGTTCGATTGAAAGGCGCACGTGAGTTTAGAGGCGAACTTAAAGGGTACGATATTCACATGAACCTCGTGCTTGATAACGCTGAGGAATTACGAGACGGAGAAATCGTAAGCAAATTCAGCAGTGTTGTCATTCGGGGAGACAACGTGGTATACGTATCTCCGTAATCTATATCAAGCACTTCATCTATTATCGTTAAACTTTGCGGGCATCGAAACTTTAAAATCGAATCGCAAAAAAACAATCCGGAATAACGAAATCGCTTCGGATAATCTGATGTTGCTTTAACAGATGTTGATTTTTATCAGGAGACCTAATAATGAGTAAAGGTACTGCATCAATGGGAAAAAAGCAGAAACACACGCATGTCAAATGCAGGAGATGCGGCAGTGTTTCTTATAACGTGCATACAAAACAGTGTACTTCATGCGGTTTTGGAAAAACGCCCCGCATGAGAAGCTATAAGTGGCAGGCAAAGTGCAAGTACTGAACCGGACTGACCCACTTTTACTATTTTTTACCTGAACCGGAGGTACATATTGAAAGAAGAATGCGGGGTTGCAGGCATTATTCTCCCCGAGAGCAAGCCTCAGTCCAGTACCGTCGCATTCAAGCTTTACTATGCTCTCTATGCTCTCCAGCACAGGGGGCAGGAATCCACGGGTATAGTGGTGTACGACGGTGCGCTTCCCCACTCCATCAAAGGCATGGGACTTGTGCCGGACGTGTATACGAAGGAGTCCCTGGGAAGCCTGACAGGGCACGTGGGGATAGGGCATGTCCGCTACTCTACTACCGGCGGGTCAAAGCTCGAAAACTGCCAGCCCTTTATCCTTAATTTCAAAGGCGGAACAGTCGCCATTGCCCATAACGGGAACCTGGTCAACGCCAGGGACCTCAAGGATGAGCTGGAATGTGAGGGCAGGATTTTCGTCAGTGATTCCGATACCGAAGTCATCGGTCATCTCCTCGTGAAGGAGCTGATAAGGCACGGACCCGTGGACTCGATCAGGAATGTGATGCGCAGGCTTGTAGGGTCTTATTCCCTGGCGATCCAGATTGACAGCGTCCTGTACGCAGTCAGGGACCCCTTCGGCTTCAAACCCCTCTGTTTCGGGGAAGTCGACGGCGGGTATGCGATCGCTTCGGAAAGCGTGGCCCTGGATACCCTTAACGGCACCCTTATCCGGGATGTCAGGCCAGGGGAAATCATCGTCTTTACGGAAGACAGCTTCGAAAGCTACCAGGTTGCAAATGAACCTCACCCTGCAAACTGCGTTTTCGAGTTTATCTATTTCGCAAGGCCTGATTCCATCATTGACGGAAAGCTTGTTTACAAGGTTCGGGAAAACATAGGCAGGGAACTCGCAAGAGAGCACCCTGTAGACGCGGATATCATTTCTCCGGTCCCTGACTCGGGGATTACGTCAGCAATCGGCTATTCCCGGGAATCCGGAATCGAATATCTGGAAGGTCTGATGAAGAACCGCTACATAGGCCGCACCTTCATCCTTCCGGGTCAGGAAATGCGTGAAACTGCAGTTCGGCTTAAGATGAACGCTATCCAGGACAACGTCAAAGGCAAGAAAGTGGTCCTGGTGGACGACAGCATTGTCCGGGGCACAACCTCGCGGCGCATCATCGACATGGTCCGGAAAGCCGGAGCATCCGAAGTGCATGCGCGGATAGGAAGCCCTGCGATTATCGCCCCCTGCTACCTCGGAATTGACATGGCGACCCGGCAGGAGCTGATCGCCTCGTACAAGACCGTAAAAGAGGTTGAAAGCCTTATCAACTCGGACTCTTTAGGATACCTGAGTATCGACGGGCTTATGCGGGCTCTGGGCTGCAATAAAAATGACATGTGTGTCGGCTGTCTCACCGGAGAATATCCCGTGGAAATTCCCGGAGAAGTATGCAGAAAGAAACAGCTGCACCTGGACGATTTTGAATAAACCGGAAAGTTCCTCCCAGACGTGATTGTAAGAATCCGTCCGGAACTTTCTTCTCTTTAATTCTTCCGTTTTTTTCAGCTTTTGTTTTCAGCTTTTGTTTTCAGCTTTTGTTTTCAGCTTTTATTTTCGGTTTTTTATTCCAGCTTTTGTTTTCGGTTTTTGTTTTCAGTCTTTCTTTTTAGTTTCTACTTTTCTAACTCGTCTGCTGTTTGATGTTTTTCGCTTATCTGCTGCTTAACAGTGTCACGTTCACGGTCCTGTTTCTCGGCCCATCCATTTCGGCAAAAAAGATGCTCTGCCAGGTCCCGAGTTCCAGTTTTCCATCCGTTATGGGCAGGGCTTCACTTGACCCGAGCAGCACGGCTTTCAGGTGGGCATCCCCGTTGTTGTCGATCCGGTCATGCCGGTACCCTGCCCCCGCAGGCACGAGCCTGTTCAAAAGATCCAGAATGTCTTCCCTTAATCCACTTTCGTTTTCGTTGATTATTATCCCGGCTGTGGTGTGCCGGGTGCTCAGGATGCACGCACCCTGTTCTATTCCGCTTTTCCTTACTTCTTCCCTGACTTCGGCAGTGATGTCTATTAATTCGATGCGCTTCTCTGTCTTTACATTTAGCTTCAAAATCCTGTCCCCTGATCTGTCGTTCCGTTATTCCAAATTCAAACATTAGGTGGCCAACATGTGTTTGTTATAAGCTTGTTCGCTTGATAGATTTTTTCGCTTGATAGACTTGTGCGGTTGATAGATTTTTTCGCTTGATAGACTTGTGCGGTTGATTAACTTGCGTAGACGATAAATTTGTGCAGTTGATAGACTTGCGTAGTTGATACATTCTATATTAGAAGAAAAGAGGTGGTTAGAAGAAAAGAGGTGGTTAGAAGAAAAGAGGTGGTTAGAAGAAAAGAGGTGGAATGTCGGATTTATTGCTTTCTGAGTGGGGAATGAATTTTTCCGGTAAACCAAGATTTTGGTGCTCTCCTACTTTTAGGTTGATATTGTTTTCGTTAGTTCAGGAACTGGTTAGTCCGGGAAACCTTTAATTTGACCTACCTAACCTTACCTCGTAAACCTTTTTTTCCCGCGAAAAGATTCGAAAACCTCCGCCAGCTTGCCTGGCGGCCCTCACAAAAAAGTAACTTTCGGGGATATTTGACGTGAGGTCTCTAGCGAGAGTTTTCTAGTGGAAAACTTTTGGAAAACTTTTTAGAAAAAGACAGATCCGGAGAATAGAATCCCGGTGAAAGAATCGGACCCCTAAATTATCCGGTTCTTTCCGGTCTTTCTATTCCGTTTTTGGGTAGACTGCTTGTCTGCTTTGCAGACCGACTGGGAACAAATGTCGTTTTTTTGGGATGGATTTCGTTTTTCCGTTTTTATGTAGTTCTTTGGCGTAGATTGGTTCCGTTTTGGGTGTCGTTTTTTAAGCAGGTTGGTTTTTATGTTCTTTTTTGGTTGAACGGCGATGTCGTTTTTAGAGTTGCTCTTATTGAACGATTGTTTTTTAGTATTCGTTTTTTAGTAAACCGTTTTTTATTTCTGTTTTTAGTAGTGGGGCTTTGATTGCTTTTTTGAGGCTTCGTTTTTTAAGTAAATTGCTTTCTTTTTTTGGGTGTCGTTTTTGGTTGGGTAACTGGGTGTTTATCGCGAATTTTTGGAGTGAAGGAGTGAACTGGACTTACTGGTTAATTTTTTTGATTGGAGGTGGGGATTGTGGCAGCTTTGATTTTCATGGAGGAAATCCCGTTTTTCTGGCAGAAGATTTTTTGGGAATCAGGGGAAGTTTGTTCGCTGGGTCACCTGACTTTCCGACTGTTCATGCTGTGCATTTTGAGAGGGAAATGATCCCGAAGCGTTCCATGATTTTGATTCTCGCGGGTGGAATGAACTTGCGGTCTCTAAGCAGGACACCGTGTAAGACGGGTTTCAGAGTTTTTTCAGTGGCTTTTTCTTTCATTTTGGCTCACCTTTCTATGTTTGATTTGTATGTTTGATTTGTATGTTTGATTTGTATGTTTGATTTGTATGTTTGATTTGTATGTTTGATTTGTATGTTTGATTTGTATGCTGGACTTTATGCCGGATTGCCTCACATCCTTAAAGGAAGACGGTATCTTATTACCTACTTGCCATTATTTGAAGATTTCCCTCTCCCGGCTTTTTTCAAGCTCCGTGTTCAACCGCAATCCTGAAAGGTTCTGAATTTATTGTTGAGTTCAGGAAGATTTTTGCCCACACAAAGGTGATCATTGCCCCGATCCCGTTGCCTACAATAAGCCCCCACCAGATCCCGGGCTCGCCCATGTTGAGGGTGAAGGCGAAGAGAGCGGCAAAGAGGGGGGTCATGATAATTGTTCTCAGAATTGTCGCTATAAGGGCGTTGATGCCTTTTCCGGCTCCCTGGAAAAAGGATGAGGAAAGCATTCCGAAGGCTACCGTCGGATAGAAAATGCAGAGGATCCGCAGAAATATCTCCAGGTCTTCTGCAATATGGGCTGCTGCCTCAGCCTGGGTAAAGACGGAAGCTATCTGGGGGGCAAAGGCAAAGGTGAGAATGCCAAGCCCCGTTTCGATGAACAGCCCCAGCTTTATGGAGTATGAAAGGGCAGTTTCGGCTTTTTCAAAAGCCCTGGCTCCAAAAGATGCCCCTGTTACCGAGACTACGGCTGTTGAAATCCCTATAAGGGGGGAAATCGCGATGGTGGCAATCCTCCAACCTGTAGAGTAAACCGCTACCCCATCGGTATCGCTGACTGCGACGATGAGGAGGTTCATTATGATCATTGTAAGGGACATCGTAAGCTGCTGTACCGACGCCGGCACTCCTACCCTGAAAATGTCTTTTACGATACCCCTTTTGAAACTGAAGTCCCGGAAATCAAAGGAAACGTAGGTGTCCTTCCTGAAAAAGAGCCAGTTGAACATCAGGAGCGAGGATATGGCCAGGGAAAGCAACGTAGCCCAGGCTGCTCCTGCAATCCCGAGTCCAAGAGTATAGATAAATATGGGGTCCAGGATGATATTCAGGCCTGCGCCCAGTATCATGGCCTGCATGGCCCGCTTTGAGTCCCCCTCAGCCCTGAGGACGGAGTTGGCTACGTTCGTGAAAAAGACCACGATGCTCCCCAGGAAGATGACCCTGGCATAGGCAACGGCAAGGCCCGTAGTCTTCCCGGCTCCTGCTAGGGTGAAGATTTGCGGGGCAAAAGTGTAAAAAGGTATGGAAAATGCCAGCACGAGGATAAGCATCATTATCATCGTGTGCACAGCGACGTTGTCCGCCCCTTCTTTGTCCTTTGCTCCGATCCTCCGGGAAATTGCGGCTCCTCCGCCTATCCCGAGTCCGTTTGAAAGGGCCATGCTGATGAAAAAGAAGGGAAATACAAATCCCATAGCTGCCAGGGCATTGGCCCCAAGCCCCGCCACCCAGTAGGTATCTACCAGCTGGTAAATGGTCTGCACGGACATTGCTACCATCATGGGAATGGCCAGTTTGATGACCGCTTTTTTGGGGTCACCAAGGAGGATGTCAACCCCTTTTGTCTTCGTTCCTCCAGGACGGCTACTGGAATCTGTTTTTTCGGCTACTTTACTGTGCATTTTCAAATCTTCCTGTGATGGTCAGGTTTCTGCCCGCTTTCATTTGACAAATCCTGCAGTTTTTTCCTGTCCCGAAAGGCAGGTTTGCCTATTATGCAAAAATAAAGGTAAGGAGTTTGTCCAAAGTAAAGGGGTGTCCAACGTAAGGAGTTTGTCCAAAGTAAGGGGGTGTCCAACGTAAGGAGTTTGTCCAAAGTAGGGGGGTGTCCAACGTAAGGAGTTTGTCCAAAGTAGGAAGGGCGTTTTCACATTCCGCAGTTGACAAAATTAAGTTCTTTCCGGGTTTTGTTCAGGGAGAAAAGAAATTCTTTCCTGAGTTTTTCGGTCAGCTGTTCCGGGTCAAGCCCCTTGAAATAGGCGGGTTTCCCTTCCTTTACTTCCACATACCCTTTTTTCTCCATTTTTTCCAGTACGCCGTAGACCTTGGGTCTTGGGACGCGGGTATATTCGTGGATTTCCCGGGCTGTTGCCTCTTTTAAGCTGAGAAGCCCTACATAGGTTCTGGCTTCGTTTTCCGTAAACCCCAGTTTCTGAAGGTTGTCTATGAGTTTCGAACTCATCGGAAGCCTCCGGAATAATTCTGCTTACTATTTTCTGGCTAGCAGTTTTCTGGCTAGCAGTTTTTTGGCTAGCAGTTTTTTGGCTGGTAGTTTTCTGGCTGGCGGTTTTTTACGTTTTTGCGTATTTGCATGTTTGCATCTTTACGCTTTTGCTTTTTTCCGCTCAAGTTTTTTCTTCCAGCTTTTTTAAAACTCTCCCCATCGTTCCCAGGCTTTCGTTGTAACTGATGATGTCCTCTTCATCAAGCTTTTCAAGGACTTCGGAGGCTGCAGACTCTATCTCCGAAGTGAGCTCGTTTCTGCATTCCTTTCCTTTTTCGGTAAGGGATACCAGGGTTTTCCTGCGATCTTCGGGATCCCCTCTCCTGTAGACCAGTTCTTCTTTTTCCAGGGCATCGATCATGCTTGTCAGGCTGCCTTTCTGGAGGTCCAGGCATTTTCCAAGGGCAGAGGGAATGATTTCTCCTTTTCCTCCGATGATCAGAAGAGCTCTTTTTTGGTTTTTGTTCAGGTTATAGGGCCCGCCGCTGGCTTCGTGAAAAACGTTTGCAAAATTCTTATGGAATAGGTGAAGCAACTCAAACTGGAGTTTTACCGCCTCTTTTATTCTTTCCTGTTTCATGGGTCCTCATACCTGTTTTTTATGTTATCTGTTTTTTACTATTGTGCAATGGATCCGGACGTTAAGCTTCATGGGGTGTTTTGTAAGCTGTTTTGCAGGTCGTTTTGCAGATCGTTTTGTGGTTTCTTTGCTATGCGTTCTTTGAATCCAACTTTTAACTTATGTTGTTTATATTCTTACCATCCGAATCCAAATTGTCACAAATCATATTGTTCGTTTTGCCAATTGTTTGAATTCAAACTAAAAAATGTAAATATTCTATTTATAACTTATTATTTTGAACAGAATTTAGAATGTTGTTTTTTAAAATCATTGTTTTTCTTTTTTTCTCCGTTAATTCTCCTGTCTTTATCTATCCAGGAGTAATATGACCGCTTGCGCAAGACAAAATGTTTGAGAAACGGGTTGTCGGATAAAGCTAAGTTTAAAAATGCCTGGAAAAAGAAGGAATGTAAGAAGCTAAATTGAAATATAAGAATAAAAATGAGAGGGGAATGTTTTTTCCCGGACTGTGGTTTTATCTCAGGCCACGTTTTTATCTCAAGCTATAGCTATTTCTGGTATAGCTATTTCTGGTATAGTTTTTTCGGCTACAGCTTTTTTCAGGCTACAGCTTTTCTTCTCAGGCTACACTCTCTACAGCCACGGTTGTCGTGCTTTCGCTTTTTAAAAGCCCGCCCAGGTAATATCTTGCCCAGACATAGGCAACCATTGCTCCGAGCCCGTTGCCTGTTACCAGTCCCCACCAGACTCCGGTCTGTCCCATGTCAAGTGCGAAGGCAAAAAGCATTGCAAAGATTGGAGTCAGTATGAGAGTCCTGAGAATGGTTGCTGCAAGGGAGTTCATGCCTTTGCCAGCACCCTGGAAAAGGGAGGACGAGAGCATCCCCAGGGATACGGTGGGGTAGAAGATGCAGATAATTCTCAGGAAAGCGGTCAGGTCCGGAGCAATATGGGCTGCGGCTTCAGCCCGGGTAAAGACAGCTGCGATCCAGGGGGCAAGCACGAAAGTCCCGACTGCGATTGCAGCCTCAATCATAAGCCCGAGTTTTATTGCATAGGAATGGGTGGTCCTGGCTTTTTCGAAGTCTTTTGCCCCGAAGGCAGCCCCGGATACCGAGACCACAGCCATTGAAATGCCTATCAGGGGAGCGATTGCAATGGTTACGACCCTCCAGCCCGTGGAATAGACCGCTACCCCGTCGGTGCTGCTGACCGCAACGATGATGAGGTTCATGGTAAGCGCCATCAGGGCCATGGTGACCTGCTGCATGGAGGCAGGGAGCCCTACCCTGAAGATGTCCCGGGCAATTCCCCGGTCGGGTTTGAAGCCCCGGAAGTCAAAGGAGACGTAACTGTCTTTTCTTACAAAGAGCCAGTACAGCATCAGGGCGCAGGAAAGCCCGAAAGAAATAAGGGTTGCCCATGCGGCTCCCGCCATTCCCATTCCAAGGGTATAGATGAATATCGGGTCGAGTATGATGTTAAGGACTGATCCGATCACCATAGCCTTCATAGCTCTTTTTGAGTCCCCTTCGCTCCGGAGGATCGCGTTTCCCACGTTGGCAAAGAAGACGATTATGCTGCCTCCGAAGATCACCCTGGAATAAGCAACTGCCAGGGGGGCTGTTCTGCCTGCTCCGCTGAATATGAAGATTTCGTTCAGGAAGGAAAGGGAAAGTATGGTAAAAACGGCTACGATCAGCAGCATTATAACTATTGTGTGCACTGCAACGTTGTCAGCCCCGTTTTTGTCCCTGGCTCCGATCCTGCGGGATATCGCGGCTCCCCCGCCAATTCCAAGCCCGTTGCTCAGTGCCATCTGGATAAAAAAGAACGGAAAGATGAAACCCATGGCTGCCAGGGCATCCGCCCCAAGTCCCGAGACCCAGAAGGTGTCCACAAGGGTGTAGATTGTCTGCACGGACATTGCCACTATCATAGGGATTGCCAGTTTCACGATAGCTTTTTTCGGGTCCCCGTGAAGGGTTTTTACGCCCTCGGTCTTTTTGTCCGCCAAACTTGAAGGGTCCTCGGTTCCGGATATTTTTCCGGCTGTTTTTTCTTGCATTTTTAGCGCCCTGGATTCCTGGTTGTTTTTCAATTAGATTTGAAACCAAACATTTGATGCTGTATTTATATATTTTGATTTTTTTGAGGGCGTTGGCGGGTGGGAAACAGGAAGGTAATAGAAGAGGGCTCAAAGAATGGGGTGGAAAAAAGCTGAAAAAAGGATGAAAAAAGGATGAAAAATGGTTGAAAAATAGATAAAATAAGGCATCCTGAATTCCCAACGCTTACTCCACGATCTCCTCATTTTCCTCTGCCCAGGCAGGCTGGTCTATGACGAGGAGCCCGAGTGGGGAATCTCCCGTATTTTCGACATACTGAATTTCGTTTGCAGGGACATGGACGAGCTTTCCTTCATTGAGGCTTAAGGGCACATCGTTAATGTAAATCGTCCCTGAACCTTCCAGGACGTAATAGACTTCGGTATTTGAAAGCCTGTGCTGAAGGCTCTTTTCCCCGGGTTCCATGAGCACGTATGCGATGCTGTAATCCACCCCAAGTTCCGTGTCCGTCCTTTCGGGGTGCATGAGCTCACAGAGCGAAACGCCGGTCGCATTGATGAATTCGCAATCCCCGATATTTTTCGTGAAGAGGTAGTCCTCCACATAAAAACCGTCACCCACAAGGTACGTCTCTCCGCCAAATTCGGCTCTTTTTATGAAACTGTACTTAGTCGCGGGTTCCGTTTCCCCGGGTTTCGGCCAGTCGTAGGATATCCAGCCCTCCCCGCTTTCGCTGAGTGCGGTCCCGATGAAGAGCTCTCCTATGGGCTTTCCGTTGAAGTCCGTCAACCCTCTCATGTCCTCCCCTTCCCCGCTCGGGTCAGGGGGATAGACAACCCTTGTCCCGTTGGTGTTCCAGATGAAGATGTAAGAATCGCCCCGGAACCATTCTCCGCCTTCTTCCCTGAATTTGGGAAAGGCTTCTGCTCCTTCCTCTTCAAAGAGGTCTACAGCTTCGTTGACCTTCAAAGCAATCGAGTCTTTTTGAGCCGTAAGTCCGGACTGCGGCTGCTGTTCTGACTCCTTTTCAACCGGAGCTGACTCACTTTCAGCCAGAGCTGACTCACTTTCAGCCAGGGCTTCTTCTCCTTCTTCAATTTCATCTTCTTCCTGGATTTGCTCTTCCTGCTGGGTACAGCCTGAAATAGCTAATATTAAAAAAATTACCAGGATAAGCTGGATACAAAGTTTTGATGTTCTCATATTCCGACCTGGAAAGGCTTGTTATAATGGTTTTAGATATGCCTAAAAAAGCATATGTTTTTGGAAATATGAGTTCTGAAAAATGGTACTGACAAAATTGTGCCGAATAAAATGGTGCTGAAAAGAGGCACTGGCAAAATGGTTCTGAAAAAGTGATGCTAGCAAAATTGTGCTAGGAAAGTGACGATGGCAAAAATGTGATGGAAAAGTGACACTGCAAAATGTTTCCGGTAAAATGGTGCTGACAAGTCATGCAGGTGATAGTATGGACCTGCAGGAATCAGACATTTTGTATTTTTCAACACTTTCCTCCTTTCTCCCCCGCCTTTATCATGCACCTCAAATAAACCTGCGCCCAGACAAAAGTGATCACCGACCCTATTACCGTACCCGCAACCAGCCCCCACCAGACCCCGGGCAGCCCCCATTCGAACCCATAGGCGAAGATCACGGCAAAGAGGGGAGTCATGACGAGGCTCCGGAGAAGGGTTGCGATAAGGGCGCTTGTGCCTTTTCCTGCACCTTGGAAGAGGGAGGACGAAAGCATCCCGAAGGCTACCGAGGGGTAGAAGAAGGTCATGATTTTCAGGAGACGGGTCAGTTCCGGGGCTATCCTGGCTGCATTTTCTGCCTGGGTGAAGACAGCTGCGATTTCGGCGGCAAAGAAGAATATTATGCTTCCGATTGCGGCTTCCACCAGGATCCCGATTTCCGTTGCATAGATGTGGGCTTCCTTTGCTTTTTTATAGTCATTTTCCCCGATGGCAGCCCCACCAATGGCGACCATGGCGCTGGCAATCCCGACCAGGGGGGCAATCGCGATTGTGGCAACTCTCCAGCCTGTGGAGTAGACTGCAACCCCGTCCGTGCTGCTCACCGCGACGATGATGAGGTTCATTAGAAGGGCGGTCATGGCAAGAGCCACCTGCTGGACCGAGGAGGGGATGCCCACCCTGAAGATGTCCATGATAATCTCCCGGTCGAACTTGAAGCCCCGGAAGGAAAATGAGACGTAGGTGTCCTTTTTCACGAAGAACCAGTAAAACATCAGCACCCCGGATATGGCGTAGGAAGCAATCGTTGCCCAGGCGGCTCCTGCCACCCCCAGATCAAAAGTGTAAATGAAAATGGGGTCGAAAATTATGTTCAGGACCGAACCGATGACCAGCGCCTGCATGGAACGCTTTGAGTCTCCTTCGCTTCTCAGGATGGAATTTGCCGAGTTGCTGAAAAAGAATACAAAACTCCCCATAAAGAGGACCCTTGCATAAGCCACACCGAGCCCCGTAACTTCCCCCGCACCGCTGTACATGAAGAGGTCTTCTACGAGATAAAGGGCAAGAGCAGTAAAAAATACCGTAAGTATGGCCATCATCACAAAGGTGTGCACTGCAACGTTGTCCACGCCTGCCTTGTCCCTTGCTCCTATCCGCCGGGAAATCGCAGCCCCTCCGCCGATCCCGAGCCCGTTGGTAAGCGCCATCTGTATAAAAAAGAACGGAAAAGCAAACCCTACCGCAGCCAGGGCATCTGCCCCGAGCCCCGCAACCCAGAAAGTATCGGTCAGGCTGTAAATGGTCTGCACCGACATGGCAACAATGATCGGAATCGATAGTTTGATAACAGCTTTTTTAGGGTCTCCCAGGAGGATATCGACTCCTACCGTGGTTTTCCCCGTGGGAGGATGAGCTCCGAACTTCTTGCTTTCCGCTTCCCCGTTTACCATTTTTCCCCGCCGTTTCCGGATCCCCTGTTTTCAGGGCTCCTTTGTTTTAAAATTCTTTTTTAAATTCTATTCTTTTTATGTTTCCTTTCCCTTTAACATTTTCTTAATTTATCGATATATACAGATTTTCTATGTTCACACCTTTCAGTATACGGTCTGGTTTTTGTCAAATAGAAAATTAAGCCTTGATTCTGGTTTTATGTTCAAGTCTCGATAAAAAAGCCAGGGCTTCACAGGAATCCTGGATATTGATTTAAACGGCCCCGGTTTATGTGCGGGTTTAAATCCAAATTTCAAATCCGGTTGTTGTCTCCTTTGTATAGTGCCCGGGGCACTCACCGCTTTCGAAGAAAGCGGCTTTTACTGAAAAGACTGAGAAGAGATGATTGCAGAAAAAAATGCTGGTGAGGAATTTCTCTCTTATTCGGCTTACTACATTATGATAAGATCATGAACAGAATATGGATTTTTTCAATGAAAGTTTCAGCGATTAATCCTTTTAGCAGATGCTATAAAAAAGTAAAATTATCCATTAAGTTTTAGATAATCTTTGCTACTTATATACCTCGAATTATTCAATGATTCTATTTCTAACTCCTCCCCTTTGAAAAGTTTTGCTGCTGGCAAAACTACAAGACTGTTTAGACTCTCTTTGTCTTTTATCTCAAAGAGACGAACGGAAATAAACTTTGAATTAATTAAGTCAAGGTATCTTTTGGAAGCTTTTTCGTTTGCAGGTCTACTTTGAAGCATGTATTCATTTTCAACATCAAAAACGAAATCTTTGTTATTATGCTGATAGAGTGGCCAGTACATATACCAATGGTCACCTATTCCAAACCTGTAGTTGCTGATATTCCTGTCATATGTATATATACCAAAAGTTAGATGAGGAATCTCACTACTCATGTTTATGTTAATGACAATCTGCTTATTATCTTCGGTGTTTTCTTCTTCAGCAGAAAAATAGTACGATCTTGCAATATCACCAACTCTCCAACCATATATTTCTGAAATCTGATCACTTCTCCACCGACATATTGCATTTTGGTTGTTTTGATTCGGAAAAAATTTTTCTTTACCGAACTGTCTATCCATCTCATACAACATCTTTGAAACTTGATCATAGAGTTTGGTGATATTCTTGAAGGACACGTGTATTGTTTTTTCATCAATATTATTTTCAAGCATTTCAGGCACTTCCAAAAAACAAATTAAATACAGTTACTTTTTCAAGTTTCCAATCAAATAAGATCATGGGAAAGTTTGCGAACTTAGTTTCAAGTTCTTCCGTTTTCTCAAATTTCCAGTCAAAAGTGGTTTCATTTTCATCTTGAAGAAATACGAAATTCATAGTCTCTGCTATTTCCTCGAAATTCTCAAATCCCCCAAACGACCAGAAATTTTTTCGGTGCAAATATTTTTCTAAGTCTCCCAGAATCTTAGTTTCAAAATCAAGTAGACATTTCTCGTTTTTTCTTTCTTTTAATGTATCATAGAGATTGTACCAATTTACCCAGAGCATAGTTTCACATATTTGTTGGATATCAAAGCTTTCCCTAAGTTCATTTATGGCTCTATTGAAATCCCCTTCAGGTTTTGAATAATCAGCTGTCAAATAGACCAAAAAACGCTTTGTGTCTTCTTTTAACCTAACTTTGACAGTCTTCACTATTTTCTTTTTCATTTTAATAGTTAAATAAAAATAGGTGCTCTTTGTTTTGTTTTATTCGG
>Ga0272442_10006529_pt1 | contig 15318 bp, 9 predicted proteins | sample SSMForm2O_FD_200262 | JGI IMG/M metagenome (GOLD analysis project Ga0272442, IMG submission 200262) | Marine sediment archaeal communities from Little Sippewissett salt marsh, Falmouth, MA, United States - SSM-Form-2O | ecosystem: Environmental > Aquatic > Marine > Wetlands > Sediment ...
CCTCCATGGCGCGGCCGGAGAAGCGGTGGTTGGTCCAGGCCCGGACCAGGCCGCCCACCATGATGGGCATCGACAGCTCGATGGGCAGGTAGAGCCCCACGGCGAAGGCGAGGCTGTTCATGCCCAGCAGCTCCACGACGACGGCCGCGAAGCCGCCGATGACCAGCAGGGCCCAGGGCATGTCGCCGCCCATGACGCCGTCGATGACCGTGCGCATCAGGTTGGCCTGGGGCGCCTGCAGGTCGCCGGCGACGATGTCCGCCTTGAACAGGTAGATGACGAAGGCGATGATCAGCGCGCTGGTGGCCACGCCCACGAACTCGCCGATCTGCTGGCGCTGGGGCGTGGCGCCCACCAGGAAGCCCGTCTTGAGATCCTGGCTGGTGTCGCCGGCGATGGCGGCGGCGATGCAGACCACGGCGCCCACGGACAGCACGGCGTACTTGGCGCCGGCGCCGGCGCCGAAGGCCACGAAGAGGGACGCCGTGATGAGCAGCGTCGCGATGGTCATGCCGCTCACCGGGTTGCTGCTGGAGCCGATGAGGCCGACGATGCGGCTGGAGACCGTCACGAAGACGAAGGCGAAGACCAGGATGGCCAGCGCCCCGCCCAGGCCCACGGGCAGGATGCTGTCGGGCAGCAGCCACATGAGCAGGACCAGCGCCACGGCCACGGTGAGGACCCAGGGCAGGGGCAGGTCGCGCTGTGTGCGCCGCGCGGCCGGCACCGCCTCGCCGCCCGCCTCGCGGTTCGCGGCGTTGCGTCCGGCGGTCAGGCCGGCGACGCCGGCGCGGAAGCTCTGGACCAGGGTCGGCAGGCTCTTGATCAGGGTGATGATGCCGCCGAAGGCCACGGCGCCGGCGCCGACGAGCTTGACGTACTCGCCGCGGATGTCCTCGGGCGCCATCAGCGGCTGCCCGCCCAGCTCGCGGAAGTAGCTGATCAGCGGCACCAGCACCAGCACGCCCAGGACGGCGCCGCCCAGCATCAGCCCGGCGATGCGCGGCCCGATGATGTAGCCCACGCCCAGCAGCTCGGGGCTCACCTCCATGCCGATGTGGTAGCGGTCGCGGAAGTCGGTCTTGGCCTCCTTGTGCCACAAACTCAGCCACTTCTCGTGCATGAGGAACTGGTAGATGGCGCCCAGGCCCAGCCCCTGGAACAGCAGCCTCGCCTTGCTGGCGCCGGCCTGGCTGGAGACCAGCACCTCGGCGCAGGCCGTGCCCTCCGGGTAGCCCAGCTTGCCGTGCTCCCGCACGATGAGGTAGCGGCGCAGGGGGATCATGAACAGGACGCCCAGCATGCCGCCCGACAGGGCCAGCATGAAGATCTTCAGCCGCCCGGGGTCCGCGTTGGGGTCCGTCTGCATCCAGAGGAAGAAGGCGGGGATGGTGAAGACCACGCCCGCCGCCACGGACTCGCCGGCGCTGCCCACCGTCTGCACCATGTTGCTCTCGAGCAGCGTGCTGCCGCGCAGGAAGCGGAAGAAGAAGACGGCCATGACGGCGGCCGGGATGGAGGCCGACACGGTGATGCCCACCTTGAGGGCCAGGTAGGCGTTGGCGGCGCCGAAGAGGCCGCCGAGCAGGATGCCCAGCCCGACGGCCCGCCACGTGAACTCCGTGGGGGACTGGGTGGGCGGCACCACGGGCTGGTACGCGTCGCCGTCGATGGCCTCGTAGGCGCTGGGATCGAGGCCGCGCGGCGCGTCGGGGCGCTCGTCGCTCACATCGGGCTCCTCTCGCCGGGGTTGGCCGCAGGCTATCAGAGCGCGGTAAAAGGGGTCAATCGCGGAGGGCGGCGTGAACGGGCGCGATCGGCGCGCCGCCGCCCGGCGCCGGGCCGGCGCCGGCGGGCATCGCCGTCCGGGCGGCGCGGTCGTCCCGCATGACGCCCAGGGCGCCGAGCAGGCCGAGGACGAACCAGAACAGGTTGTCCTGGAAGCTGGGATTGAATCCGAAGTCCACCAGCTTGACCGTCACGAGGATCAGGATGGCCACGAGCAGGCAGTGCTGCAGCTCGCTCCACCGCTCGCGGAAGAGGATGCTCAGTCGCCGGTAGATGCCGAGGAAGAAGAGCAGGGCCGCGGAGGCGCCGATCAGGCCCTGCTCGGCGAGGATGGTGATGGCCAGCGTGTGGCTGGCGCGGATGCCGACGTGGTAGTAGGCGTCGTGACTCACCAGGGGATGGGGGAAGGCCACGTAGGCCGCCTCGAAGCCCATGTGGCCGCAGCCCCAGAGCCAGTTGAACCCGTGGGCGAAGATGCGGAGGCCGCTGAAGACAAGGTGCCAGCGGATCTGCGCGGAGGCGTCGCCGCCCAGCTCGGAGAGGGTGCTCAGGCGCATCATGAGCTGTCCGGCGTAGTCGGTGCGCAGCAGCAGGAAGACGGCGACCGCGATGGCGACGGCCGCCGCGCCCGCTGCGAGGCGGCGATGCCGCCGCGAGAATAGGAAGCCCAGCAGGACCAGGCCCAGGGCGAGCAGTCCGCTGCGCGACAGGGACATGAAGATGGCCGCCAGCGAGACGCCGATGGCCAGCATGTAGAGGGCCTTCCGGCCGCGGCCCAGGGACCGCACCGGCAGGGCGGCCACGAGGAAGACGACCAGTCCCACCAGGAAGACGGCCATGCGGTTCGGGTTCCAGAAGCCGCCGGACACCCGGATGCCGCGGGCCATGGCGTCCTCCGTGCCGTGGAGGGCCATGGCCCCCTCCTGGAAGATCTGCAGCCCCTGGACGATCGCGAGGGCGGCGACCAGCACCGCGGTGAGGGCCATGGCGTCGAGAACGGCCCGCAGGTGCCGCTCGCGGGTCAGGACGTTGGCGACCAGCACCGCGAAGCTCCAGACGAAGAGAAAGCGGCCCCAGTACTGGAGGGCCTGGGGGAACCGCGGACTGTAGAACACGGCGATCCCGGTGACCAGGAGCAGGGGCAGGAAGAGGGCCAGGTGCCAGGGCACGCGCACGGGTCGGTTGCGCAGCAGGCAGATCAGGAGGAACAGGAGCAGGAAGAGGAGCTTCGTCAGGTTGTTGACGGTCAGGACGCCGACGCCGACCCGACCGACGCTGTCCAGGCTCATGGTGAGCGGCGCGACCAGGGCCATGATCCACGGCCAGCGCAGGATCGCGAGGCTGAACACGCCGAGAACGGCGGCCGCCAGGGCGAGAAGGATGAGCTGGCTCATGCGACCGTACCCCTCGTCGCGGATCGCGCCGCCGCCATCAGGACGAGCAGGAGGTAGAGGAGCACCGGCGCCAGCACGCCCGTCCCCACGGTGATCAGGGCACGGTCGGGCCAGTCGGGATCCGCCGGCGCGACGGCCCGGTCCATGACGGGAAGCTGGAGGTCGTCGAGATCGGCCTCCATGACGGCCGCGTTCAGCTCGAGCAGGAGCGACTGCTCGACCACCTCCAGGTTGCGCAGCTCGCCCTGGAGGCGCTCGGCCGCCAGCGTCGTCGCCGGATCCATCACGGCGCTCCCGAAGGGCGGCGCGCCGCCTGCCGAAGCGCCGTCCAACAGCGCGATGGCCTCGCGGTAGAGATCGACGAGCGCTTCCAGGCGATCCACCGCGGGCGCGTTCTCGCCCAGCTCGATACGCTCGCGGTCCAGAGCGATGCTGGCCGCCAGCCACTCGAGGTGGATCTGATCCAGCAGCGACATCAGGCCCCGCCTCTGGCTCTCCAGGTCCACGATCTCCCGCTGGCCCTGGAACGCCGCCAGGGCGGACAGGGCCTCCCCGATGCGGCCGCGCACCTGGGCGAGCTGGACCTTCAGGAACGCGGCGCGCGCCTCGGCCTCGCGGCGGTACTCGCGCAGGTTCTCGCGCTGGAGCGCATCGAGGTAGGCGTTGGCGATGCGCGCCGACATGGCGGCGTCCCGCGTCATGACGTGGATGAACAGCACGTCGCGGTAGATGGACAGCTCCAGGTGGGTGGCCTGTCGCAGGGCGTCCACGGCCCGGTACCGCGCGTGTTCGGGATGCTCGGCCGCCAGGTCCTCGAAGCCGAAGAACGCCACGAGGCCGAGCTCTTCCACGAGTTCCTCGCGCAGGCTGTGGCTCGCCACGCGCACCATGTTCTGCGAGTTGGACGCCGAGGTGGGCCGCAGGCGGACCGGGGCCGTCAATTCCCCCTGGGCGACGGCCACCTGATGCTCGCGCAGGATGCCCTGCCGCGGCAGGACGGACACGTAGGCGTGGTAGCGCGGAGTGACGAGGAAGGATCCGAGGAAGCCGGCCAGGGCCGCCGCGGCCGCAGTGATCAGCAGCGCCCGCCAGCGCCGGCGGGCGAGGCCGGCCAGCTCGCCCAGATCCATCTCGATGGCATGCCGCAGTCGCCTCATCCCTTCCCGCCGTCCTGCTCGATAGCTACCGCCAACCCGGCCAGGTACCACCCGCGTCACGACGGGCCGCACGGAAGGCAGTCTAGCCGTCAGCATCAACGTGCTGCAAGCAATGGTATCCGGGGCGCGAGAACCGGCGAGGCCGCCGGCCGCGGGCCCACGCCGTATCATGCAACTCGCCGGGGGAGCGCGATTATGATACAAGGAGGCGTCCGCACCGAGGAGCGCCATGCGCCGCGTCGTCCACCTGACCACCGTCCACCAGGCCTTCGACAACCGGATCTTCCGCAAGGAGTGCCGGAGCCTGGCCGCCGCGGGTTTCGACGTCACCCTCGTCGTGCCCCACGAGCGCGACGAGACCGTGGACGGCGTGCGCATCCGCGCCCTGCCCCGCCCGGAAGGGCGCCTCGCGCGCCTCCTGCTCACCGGCCCCCGCGCCTGGCGCGCGGCCCGGAGCCTGGACGCCGATCTCTACCACCTGCACGACCCCGAGCTGCTCGGCGCGGGCCTGCTGCTCCGGGCCGCGGGCAAGCCCGTGATCTACGACGCCCACGAGGACTACCGGTCCTCCATCTCCCAGAAGGCCTACCTGCCGGCCTGGCTGCGCCGCCCCCTGGCGGTCCTGTCCGGCGCCGCCGAGCGCTGGGCCGCGCGCCGCCTGCGCGTCGTCCTCGCCGAGCGCTACTACGCCCGCCGCCTGCCCCGGGGCCTCGCCGTGCTCAACTACCCCATCCTGGCCGACTACGAGGACCTGCCCGCGCCGCCGGACCTGGCCGACGACCGGCCGCGCTTCCTCTACACGGGCTGGCACAGCGCCGACCGCGGCGCCCTGGTGGCCGCCGGCCTGCCCGGCCTGCACCCCGACCTGGTCCTGCACATGGTGGGCTACTGCCCGGCGGACCTGGCCGCGGCCATGCGCCGCGCCGCCGGCGCGGACGCGGAGCGCCTGCTCCTGGAGGGCGAGGGCCGCTACGTGCCCCACGAGCGCATCCTGGCCCACTACGCCTGGCCCGGCTGGCGGGCCGGCGTCGCCCTGTTCCCGCCCACGCCGCACTACCGCGAGAAGGAGCTGACGAAGCTCTTCGAGTACATGGCCGCGGGGATCCCCGTCCTCTGCTCGGACTTCCCCGTCTGGCGGGACCTCGTGGAAGGCGCCGGGGCCGGCCGCTGCGTGGACCCCGGCGACCGCGAGGCCATCGCCGCGGCCCTGCGCTGGTTCTGCGACCACCGGGACGAGGCCCGCGCCATGGGCGAGCGGGGCCGCCGGGCCGCGCGGGAGCGCTTAAACTGGGAACGCGAGGCGGCCAAGCTCGCCGCGCTCTACGAGGAGATCCTGGGCTGAACCCGGCCCGCGGCCGCGGCGGCGCGCCGCGGGGAGGGGAGATCATCGAGTGAAGACCCGCATCCTGGCCCTGCTGGACTCCCCGCGCGCGACGCTCCCGCTCGCGCTCGCCGCCCTGGCCGTCCGCCTCGTCTGCCTGGCCGGCGCGTGGAACCTGGATCTTAAATCCGACGCCGCGTCCTACGACCTCATGGCGCGCTCGCTCCTGTCCGGTGAGGCCTTCGATCCCTACTGGCCCCCCGGCCTGCCGCTTCTCCTCGCCGGCGCCCACGCCCTCCTCGGCGCCGGCCCGGCGGCCGCCCGCGCGGTCATGCTGCTGCCCTGGGCGCTGCTGGCCCTCTCCCTCTTCCTGATCCTCCGGAGAACCGCGGGGCTGCGCGCGGCGAACCTGTCCCTCGCGGCCTTCGCGCTGGTGCCCGGCCACGTCTGGCACGCCGTGTCCCCGCTGACGCCGATGCTCACCGCGGCCCTGCTGGCGACCGGCCTGCTGCTCGCGCTGTCCCTGCTGGAACGGCCCGACTGGCGGCGGGCCGCCGGCCTCGGGCTCTGTCTGGGGGCGCTGGTCCTGACGCGGTCCTCGGCGGTCCTGGTCGCGCTGGCGCTGCCCGCCTACCTCTGGCGGCGGACGCGCCGGATCGCCGCCCCCCTCCTGTCGCTGTTGATCCTCGTCGCCGTCGTCGGGGCCTGGCAGATCGAGGCGCGCCGCCTGACGGGCCGCTGGTTCTTCGTCAACACGTCCAGCGTCCAGAACCTCTTCTACGGCAACAACCGCTGGACGCCGCTGTACCGGACCTGGTGGTTCGGCTCCCACCGCAGCGTCGAGGAGGGTGTCCCCGCCGAGTTCCTCGCGCTCAAGGACCACGCGCGGGCCCAGGATCCCGCCGTCCGCGACGCCATCTTCATGGCGGAGGCGCGCGATCATCTGCTGGCGCGGCCCGACCTGTTCCTGCTGCGGACCCTGAACCGCGCGCGGGCCTTCCTCGCCTTCGACACGTTCACGGGCGCCTACCTGAAGCGGGCCCACGGCCTGGGCCGCCTGCCCGCCCTGGCCGTCGTCGCCGCCGACGCCGCCGCCTACCTCGTCCTGATGGGCCTCGGCCTGCTGGCGCTGTTCCTGCCGGCGGGGCCGCCGGACTGGAAGCGGCTGGCGGCGGGGATGGCGGTCCTGTACGCGCTTCCCTACGCCGTCAGCTTCTCCCATCCCACCTACCACTTCCCCGTGCTGCCCCTCCTCGCGCTGCCGGGCCTGGCGCTGCTGGCGCGGACGGAGGGCGCGGCGGGCCTGCGCCGCGAGCTGGCGCTCCTGACGCCGCGGCGGCGGCGGGTCCTCGGGGCCTGCCTGCTGCTGTTCGCGCTGATCCAGGTGGAGTGGGTGATCGTCAACTGGCGGGCGGGCTAGGGCTTGCCGCCGGCCCATCGCGTCACGCGGGCGGCCGGCGGAAGGCGCAGAGCAGCTTGGCCTCCATGCCCAGCGCCCGGTCCAGCAGGCTCACCGTCCGGATGGCGGCCCGCGCCGGCCAGCGGTAGCGGCCGAGGCCGAAGCGCGTGACGTGGGCCTCCTTGGTCCGCAGGGTGATCCCCTCGGCGCCGAGGCCGGCGAGCAGGCGCCGCAGGCTGCCGGCCGTGAAGTAGGACAGGTGGGTGGGGTGGTAGATCCGCCGCGCCGGACGGCGCAGGCGGCCGCCCGTCGCCCGGTAGGCCAGGCGCGACAGGACGCGGAAGAGGGTCCGCTCGGCGGGCACCTCGATGACGGCCCAGCCGCCCGGCCGCAGCAGGTCGAGGATGCGCGCCGCCACGGCCCGCGGGTCGGGAACGTGCTCGAGCACGTCCCACATGGTGACCAGGCCGAAGCCGCCGGACGGCAGCGAGGCGTCCTCCACGGGCGTGGCGCGCAGGTCGAGACCGAAGGCCTCGCGCCCCCAGTCCGTCATCTCGCGGGAGATGTCCACGCCGGTCAGCGGCCCCGGCCAGCCGGCCTCGCGCAGGCCGCGCAGGAACCAGCCGCGGGCGCAGCCGATGTCCAGCGCCGGCGCGCCGTCGCCGAGTCCTGGAAGGGGCGCTCCGGCGCGATCGAGGATCCCGCGCAGGCTCTCCACCTGCTCGCCGGCGATCACCTCCGGATCGAAGAGGCGCAGGTAGCCGTCGGTGAACTGGTCCTTGCGGTAGCGGCCGTGCTCGCCCGCGCGGTCGCGGTCCCCGCCGAGATAGACGAAGCCGCAGCGGCGGCACCGGCTGACGACGTAGTCGCCGAAGTCCATGATGACCGCGGCGTGGCGGTCCGTTTCGCAGACCTGGCAGATGCCCGGCGCGCGGCCGGCGGATGACGGCATGGCCCGACTCTCCTAGGGTTTGGCGTCCGGCGGCGCGGTCCAACGCGCGAGGCAGGCGGCGGCCTCGCCGCCGGCGAGGGCCGCCAGGGCGCGCCGGCAGGCGGCGGCCCAATCGTCCTCGATCCCCGCCAGCACCAGGCCCGCCGCGGCGTTCAGCGCCACGGCCCGCGCCCAGGGCCCGCGGTCCTCGCCCGCCAGGACCGCGCGCAGGCGCGCGGCGTTCTCGGCGGCGCTGCCGCTATCCAGCTCGCGCGCCGGCCCCGCCTCGAGGCCCAGGGCCACGGGATCCACCTCCAGGGGCCGGAGGCCGCCGCCCTCCACGGCCAGGATCTGGCTGGGGCCCGCCGGCGACAGGGCGGCCAGGCCGTCCCCGCAGACGACGAAGGCGCGGTCCACCTCCATGGCCAGCAGGGCCTCGGCCAGGCGGTCCATCAGGGCCGGCTCGGCGACGCCCAGCAGGCGCAGGGGCGAGGCGGCGGGATCCGTTAGGGGCGCGGCCAGATCGAGGATGGTGCGCAGGCCGAGGCCGCGGCGCAGGGCCGCCAGGGGGGCCAGGGCGGGGTGGTGCCGCCCGGCGGCGGCGAAAGCCGGGCCGCCGGCCTTGAGATGGCGCGCCGATGCGTCGGCCGGCGCGTCCGCGTCCGCGCCCAGGGCCGCGACGAGGGCGGCCTCGCCGCCGGGCCCGTCCTGGAGGACCGCCGCCACGCCCAGGGCGGACAGCAGGCAGGCGGCGCCAACGCGCAGGGCGGCGCCCGCCGCACCGGCGCCCCCGGCGCCCGCCACGGCGATGCGGGGCGCGTCGCCGCCTGGCAGGGGCCGGGCCGCCTCCTCCAGGGCGCGCGCGAAGCCGCCGATCTCCGCCGGCGCCTCCCCGCGGACGCGCAGGGCCGCCAGGGCGGCCGCCGTCTGGACGGGCTCGAGCGCGCCACCCAGGACGCGGCCCGCGAGATCGCGGGCCTCCCCGGCGCCGAGGCGCTCGCCGTCGAAGAGCTTGCGCAGGATCAGGTCCACGCGGCGCGCCTCACGCCAGGCGCCGCCCCTCCAGGGCGGCGTGGTCGCGCAGGGAGCCCACCAGCTCGGCGAAGCCGTCGGGGTCGAGGGCCTGGGCCCCGTCGCTCAGGGCGCGGCCGGGATCGGGGTGCACCTCCACCATGACGCCGTCGGCGCCGGCGGCGGCGGCGGCCTTGGCCATGGGCGCCACCAGGTCGCGCAGGCCGGCGCCGTGGCTGGGATCCACGATGACGGGCAGGTGGCTCTGGCGCCGCAGGTATGGCACGGCGTTCAGATCCAGGGTGTTGCGGGTGCCGTGCTCGAAGGTCTTGATGCCCCGCTCGCAGAGGATCACCTGCTCGTTGCCCTCCTTGAGCAGGTACTCGGCGCTCAGGAGCAGCTCCTCGTAGGTGGCGCTCATGCCGCGCTTGAGGAGCACCGGCTTGCCGGCCTTCCCCAGCTCCTTGAGCAGGCGGTAGTCCTGCATGTTGCGCGCGCCCACCTGGAGCATGTCGGCGTGGCGGGCCACCAGCTCCAGGTCGCTGACGTCCATGATCTCGGTGACCACGGGCAGGCCGGCCTCGCGCCCGGCCGCGGCCAGCAGGCGCAGGCCTTCTTCCTCGAGACCCTGGAAGGAATAGGGGCTGGTGCGCGGCTTGTAGGCGCCGCCGCGCAGGAGGTGGGCGCCGGCCGCCTTGACCCGGCGGGCCGCCTCGCCGATCTGCGCCTCGCTCTCCACGGCGCAGGGACCGGCGACGATGGTGAAGGTGCCGGGGCCGAAGGGCACGCCGCCCACCGTGACGGTGCTGCCGCCCGGGTGCTTCTCGCGGCTGGCCAGCTTGTAGGGGCTCAGCACCTGCAGCACGCGCTCGACGAAGGGGAAGGCCTCGAGCTCCAGGGGCGCCAGCACGCGCTCGTCGCCCAGGGCGCCGATGACGGTGCGCTCGCTGCCCGGCATGTAGAGGGGCTTGAGGCCGTGCTCGGCGATGATGTCGAGCAGGATGTCGGCCTGCTCCTTGGTGGCGTCGCTCCTGAGGATGATGATCATGGCCCGCCGCCCCGTCCGCTGTGCCTGGCCCCGCTGCCGGCGCGCTGCGGCCGCGCGGTCGCGCGGCCGGCCCCACTCTAGACGGGGCGGCAGGCGGCGTCAATGGGGCCCCGCCCGCCCGCGCGGCGCCTGGTGGCGAGGCGCGATGCATCGCCAGCGAGACGCGAGGCGTCAGCGGCGCCTCAGGGCCGGCGGACGGCCATGATGGTGATGTCGTCGCCGGGCTTGTCCGGGTGGGTGTGGGCGTGGACGGCGTCGATGAGCGCCTCCACGAGGGCGGCCGGCGCCTCGTCCCGCCGCGGGCGCAGCCACTCCAGCAGCCGCTCGTCGCCGAACTGCTCCTCGCCGGCGGTCTCGGCCTCGGTCACGCCGTCGCTGTAGACGAGGAGCAGGTCGCCGGGGCCCAACACCGCCTCGCCCACCGAGTACTCGATGTCCGGAAGGACCCCCAGGATGAGGCCGCCCGAGCTCAGGCGCTCGTCCCCGCCCCCGGCGCGCAGGAGCAGGGGCGGATTGTGCCCCGCGTTGACGAAGCGCAGGCGGCCCGCGGCCGGGTCCAGTTCGGCCAGGAAGAGGGTGATGAAGCGGTGGGATCCCTGCACGCTGCGGTGCACGGCCGCGTTGAGGCGGCGGGCCAGATCGGCCAGGGGCGCGTCCGTCTCGGCCAGGGCGCGGACCTGGGCGTGCAGGGAGGCCATGATCAGCGCGGCCGACATGCCCTTGCCGCAGACGTCGCCGACGGCCAGCATCAGGCCGCCGCCGGGGCGCTCGAGCAGGTCGAAGTAGTCGCCGCCCACCTCGAGGCAGGGCTCCGTGCGCCCGAAGACCTGGATCTCCGGCCGGTCGATGCCCTCGCTGGGCAGCAATCCCCGCTGGATGCGGGCCGCGCTCTTGATCTCCTCCTCCATGAGGCGGCGCCGCGCCAGCTCCTCCTGGGCCCGCGTCTCGCGCATCTTGACGGCGGCCAGATGGGCCAGGAGAACGGCGAGGTTGAGGTCCTCTTCGGTGAAGGGCGTGGCCAGGGAGCGGCGGTCGGCGTAGAGCAGGCCGGTCACGTCGTGGCCGTCGAAGAGCGGCACGCAGACGGCCGTGCGGATCTGCTCCATGACGATGCTCTCCTGGCTGCTGAAACGCGCGTCGGCCGTGGCGTCGCGCACGAGGACGGCCTCGCGTCCGGACAGGGCCTGGCGGGCGATGCTGCGGCTCACGAGGAGTTCGCCGCCGCCCGCATCCCGGCCCCGCACGGCCTGGAGCACCAGTTCCTCGCCGTCCGCGGCGGCGCGGAAGACGGCGGCGCGGTCGGCCTCGAGCAGGTCGCTCGCCATGGCGGCGACGCGGTCGTCCAGGGCCGCCGACGCGTGGCAGGCGAGCAGGTCCCGCGCGAAGCAGTCCACGCGGCGCAGCAGTGCCGTGCCGGGAGTGGGCACGGGCGCCTGCACCGGCTCGGGGCCCGTGCCCAGGATGCCGTCCATGGACACGGCCTGCAGGGCGACGGTGAGGCCGGGATCCGAGTAGCTGTCGAAGCTGGCCTGGTGGGCGGCGCGCAGGTGCAGGCGCGCGGGGCCGACCTGGATCCGCTCTCCCGCCGCGAAGGCGCGCGGCCCCGCCAGGCGCTCGCCCCCGACGAAGGTGCCGTTGCGGCTGCCCAGGTCCTCGATCCACCACTCGTCGCCCTGGCGGAAGAGGCGCGCGTGGCGCCGGCTGACGGCGGGATCGTCGAGGACGAGGTCGCAGGAGTGCGACCGGCCGATGGTGCACAGGCGCGCGCCGGCCAGGGAATGGCTGCGGTCGGGCTCGCCGGGAAGGCTGATGATGACGTGGCCGCCGGGGTCCATGGTCCGCGGATTATGACGCAGATGCAACGCCAAGGCCAGACGGAAAGACCGGCGCTACCGTTACCTCGACCGGGCTTTAACCGTCAGGGGAGGAAGTGCTAGTCTGTCCCCCAACCGCCACACATACCGGCCCTCTCCCGGGCCCTGCCAGGAGTCTGCCATGATCCGACGGATCACCCTCGCCCTCGCCGCCGTGTGCGCGCTGCTGGCCGCCGGCTCGCCGCTGCCCGCGGCCGGACCCGGCGACGCCTCGGCCGTGCCGGCCGTCGGCGCGCGCCACCCCGCCCTCAGTCCCGACGCCCGCCTGCTGGCCTTCGACTGGCGCGGCGACATCTGGGTGGTGCCCGCGGGCGGCGGCTCCGCTCGCCGCCTCACCGACCACGTCGCCCACGAGTCCTTCCCGCGCTGGTCCCCCGACGGCCGGGAGATCGCCTTCTCCGGCGACCGCCACGGCGCCGACGACATCTTCGTCGTCGGCCTGGACGGCGGCGCGCCCGAGCGGCTCACCTTCCACAGCGACTGGGACCGGATCTACGACTGGTCCGCCGACGGCGAGACGCTGTACTTCGGCGGCCAGCGCGAGTCGCGCTTCACCCTGATCCTCGGCGTGCCCCGCGCGGGCGGCCTGCCCGCCCGCGTCACGCACGACCGCGGCTACAACGCGGCCGTCAGCCCGGACGGCCAGTGGCTGGCCTACGTGCGCGGCTACACCAACTGGTGGCGCAAGGGGTACCGCGGTCCCGCCAGCCGCGACATCTGGGTCCGCGCCATCGACGGCGGCCCCAGCCACCACGTCGTCTCCTGGCGGGGCAACGACGACGATCCCTGCTGGAGCGGCGACGGCCGCGCCCTCTTCTTCACCAGCGAGCGCGAGGACGGCGTCACGAACCTCTGGCGGCAGGACCTGGCCTTCACGGAGAGCCGCGTCGATCCCGACGGCCCGCCCGTCCAGCTCACGCGCCTGACGGAGGACGGCATCCAGTTCCTCGACGTGAGCCGCGACGGCTCCCTGGCCGCCTTCGAGTGGCGGGGAGGCATCTGGACCGTTCCCACCAGCGGCGGCGAGCCGCGGCGGGTGGCCATCGACTGCCCCGGCGACCTCAAGCACAATCCCGTCACGCGCCGCGTCCTGAGCCGTGGCGCCACGGAGTTCGCCTTCGCTCCCGGCGAGGAGCAGATCGCCTTCGTCGTCGAGGGCGAGCTCTACGCCGCCCTCGTCGAGGACGGGGAGCTGAAGGACCCCGTGCGCCTCACCGAGACCGACGCGCGGGAGAAGAACCCGGCCTGGCTGGGCGAGAACGAACTGCTCTACGTCAGCGACCGCCACGGCAGCGACGACATCTTCATGATGCGCAGTACCGACGCCGACGAGCCGCGCCTGGGCAGGAGCCGCTACCGCGAGGAGGTCCGCCTCACCGACAGCGACGAGACCGAGCGGCAGCCGCTGGTCAGCCCGGACGGGGAATCCGTGCTGTACCGGCGCGACGTGCGCTACCTGTGGCTCATGAACGCCGACGGCAGCGGCCAGCGGCTGCTGCTGGACCAGCCCGGCATCCTGCACTGCGACTGGTCGCCGGACTCCCGCTACGTGGCCTTCAGCTACACCACGCTCGGCTCGGCCGAGGACATCTTCGTCCTCGACGCGGCCGAGGGCGGCGAGCCGGTCAACGTCTCCAACCATCCCAACGACGACTTCCACCCCCTCTGGACGAGCGACGGCAAGCGCCTGAGCTGGGCCAGCCGCACCGACGACGGCTTCTACAACATCAAGTACCTCTGGCTTACCCGGGAGGAGGCCGACAAGACCGACGCCGAACGCGAGCGCGAGGAGGAGGCGGCCGACAAGAACGGCGACGGGGAAGGCGAGGAGGTCCCGGTCACCGTGGCCATCGACTGGGACGACTTCGCCGATCGCACGCGCACCGTCTGCACCGTGCGCGGCTACTACTGGGACTACGACCAGAGCCCCGACGGCAAGCACTACGCCCTGCGCACGGACGTCGTCGAGGACATGGAGCTGTGGACCGTCGACTGGGACGGCAGCCGGCTGATCCGCCTCACCCGCGGCGGCGCCAATCCCGATCAGCTCCGGTGGTCCGAGGACAGCGAGTCGGTGCGCTACATCGGCGGCGGCAAGATCCATTCCATCAAGAACGAGGACGGCGCGCGCCCGGAGGTCCTGCCCTTCTCGGTGGTGCTGACGGTGGACGAGCGCGCGCGGCGCCTGCAGAAGTACCACGAGGCCTGGCGCCTGCTCGACGATGGCTTCTACGACGCGGGCTTCCACGGCGCCGACTGGGAGGCCGTGCGCGACAAGTACGAGCCCCTGGCGGCCGAGGCCGTCATGTCCGACGACTTCAAGGACATCCTGCGCGAGATGATCGGCGAGCTGAACGCCAGCCACCTCGGCGCCTACGGCGGCCCGCGCCCCGGCCGCGGCGACGACCAGACCGGGCAGCTCGGCTTCACCCCCGACGACGACTACGACGGTCCCGGCGTGCGGGTGAAGGACGTGCTGCCCCGCGGGCCCCTGGACCGCGCGGGGGGGCGCGTGGCGCCCGGCGAGGTGATCCTGGCCATCGACGGCCGCACGATCGGACCGCGGGAGAACTACTACCCGCTGCTCAACCACAAGGCCGGCGAGGAGGTGGACCTGCGCGTGGCCGCGGACGCGAGCGGCAAGGACGCGCGCACCGTGACGGTCACGCCGCTCGGCAGCGTCCGCCGCCTGGCCCAGAAACACTGGGTCGAAGAGAACCGCCGCCTGGTGGACCGGCTCTCCGGCGGCCGGCTGGGCTACGTCTACATGAGCGCCATGGGCGACGGCAACTGGGACACCTTCCTCGAGGACGTCTTCAGCCGCGCCATGGGCAGGGAGGGGCTGATCCTGGACGTGCGCTGGAACAACGGCGGGCACATCCACGACCAGGTGCTGACCTTCCTCAGCCGCCGGGCCTACGGCTACACACAGGGCCGCGACGACCGGGAGCCCACCTACGACTCCACGAAGCGCTGGGACGGCCCCGTCGTCCTGCTCATCAACGAGCGCAGCTACAGCGACGGCGAGATCTTCCCCATGGGCTTCAAGGCCCTGGGCCTGGGCCGCGTGGTGGGCATGCCCACCTTCGGCGCCGTCATCGGCACCAGCGACACGCGGCTCATCGACGGCACGGGATTCCGCGTCCCCGGCTCCGGCTGGTACCGCATGGATGGGCGCAACCTGGAGAACGATCCGGTGACGCCCCACGTCCTGGTGCCCGAGGTGCCCGAGGAGGCCCTCGCGGGCCGCAACGCCCAGATCGAGGCCGGCGTGGCCGAGTGCCTGCGCATGCTCGACGGCTCCTAGGCCCGGCGCCTCCGTTTCCACGACGCCCCGGGGCCCGTCCCCGGGGCGTCTTCGCGTGACGTCCGCGTCGCCGGCGCCGATCACGAAG
>Ga0272442_10006530_pt1 | contig 15317 bp, 23 predicted proteins | sample SSMForm2O_FD_200262 | JGI IMG/M metagenome (GOLD analysis project Ga0272442, IMG submission 200262) | Marine sediment archaeal communities from Little Sippewissett salt marsh, Falmouth, MA, United States - SSM-Form-2O | ecosystem: Environmental > Aquatic > Marine > Wetlands > Sediment ...
ACGAGGATCACCTCATAGCCCTCTTCTTTCAGCGCCCTGCACGCCTGTGTGCCCGAATAGTCGAATTCGCAGGCCTGGCCTATAATGATAGGGCCGGAGCCTATTATCAAGATCTTATTGATATCGTCTCTTTTTGGCATAGCTATATCTCCGTTATAGCCGCATTAAACCAGACCCTGTTCCAGCATGGCATCTGCGACTTTTACAAATCCGCCTATATTGGCGCCTTTTACGTAATTGACGCGGCTGCCTTCCTTGCCATACTTAACGCACTGTTCATGAATAGCCGCCATAATATTTCTAAGCCGGTCGTCAACCTCTTTGCGGTTCCAGGATAAACGCTGGCTGTTTTGCGACATCTCGAGCCCCGAAACCGCTACGCCTCCCGCATTAGCCGCCTTACCTGGCGCGTACGCGATCTTAGCGTCCTGAAAGACCCTGATGCCCTCGGAAGAGGTGGGCATATTGGCGCCCTCTCCTACAGCGACGCACCCGTTTTTAACAAGCATTTTCGCGTCTTCTTCGCTTATCTCGTTTTGCGTCGCGCTCGGAAACGCGGCTTCGCATTTTATGGCCCAGGGCCTTTTATTCTCGAAATACTTGCAGCCGAATTTAGACGCGTATTCTTTTATGCGACCGCGTCTTACGTTTTTCAGCTCGAAGACAAACTTTATTTTCTTTTCGTCGATGCCTTTCTCGTCATAAATACAACCTCCGGAATCCGAAAGTGTAACGGGCCTCGCCCCCAATTGTATAAGTTTCTCAACCGTATATTGCGCGACGTTGCCCGAGCCGGATACCGTGCAGATCTTGCCCTTTAAGGAGCCGCCTTTCGCCTTTAGCATCTCCTCCACGAAATACACGCAGCCGTAACCCGTCGCCTCCGGCCTTATCAGGCTTCCGCCCCAATTCAGCCCCTTGCCGGTCAATATGCCCGTGAATTCATTGCGCAACCTTTTGTATTGCCCGAAAAGAAACCCTATCTCGCGCGCGCCCACCCCTATATCTCCGGCCGGAACGTCCGTATCCGGGCCTATGTGTCTGAAAAGCTCCGTCATAAAGCTCTGGCAAAAACGCATAACTTCATTGTCGGACTTTCCTTTGGGATCAAAGTCGGAACCTCCCTTGCCTCCTCCCATAGGAAGCGTGGTAAGGCTGTTTTTAAATACCTGTTCAAAGGCGAGAAATTTCAAAAGCCCCAGATATACCGTAGGATGAAATCTCAACCCGCCCTTGTAGGGGCCGAGGGCGCTGTTCATCTGGATACGAAAGGCGCGGTTCACCTGCACCTCGCCTTTATCGTCAAGCCACGGGACTCTGAAGATTATCACCCTCTCCGGCTCGGCTATCCTCTCGAGTATCTTTGCCTTTTGGTATTTAGGATTTTTTTCTATAAAAGGCATAACGGAGGAGACGACCTCTTCGACCGCCTGGTGAAATTCGGTCTCCCCGGGGTTCTTTTCGATAATCCTCGCCATAAACCTCTTTATCATCGCCTCTGACATGGCCTTTCTCCTTTTAGTGATTTTGTTCAAAAAAAAAGACGCTCCGCCATTCCTGGCCGTCGAACGTCTTTGTTCCTTTGGATTCATCCTTGAACATATTGTTTTACTCTATTATTATCTACTGATGGGAGAATATGTCAAGTAAAATCTTACATATTTCTTCAAATCGCCGCGGCACCCGCGCCCCGGCGCGCCGTTACAAAAAAGGCCTTATTCCACCTCCTGCTCTATCGCCCTTATCAATTTATCCGCGTCCTTGATAACGCCGGCCGGAAGCATCTTTAAAAGGCCTATGTCTCTTCTTAACGACTTTAAAACGGATAGAAACCTCTTCAGCGTGGCCGTCTCTCTTTTCTTTCTCGCCTCCGCGGGCTCAAGCTCCCGTCTTTCTTTTATAAGCGCGGTCAAATCCCTTTTTACCTCGCCGGCGTCTCTGCCCTTGATGAGTACTTTGTCTCTCAGGCTGCCGTAATCTTCCTCGTCAAGTATATTTTTTTTCTTTGCCATCCTCAATACATTGACGGCCTCATAGGTGGGCAGTGACGATGCCTCGGAGGATTCCGCGTAATCCTCCTTAAGGTATCCGGGCTCTTCCTTCTCAAGAAAATAATAAGAGCGCAGTAATTTCATAGCGGTCTGTTTCTTTATGCCTATCTCTTTCGAAGTATAGGCCTCGAAGGTATTATACCCCCATTTTTTATACAATTTATCCTTCCACGCGGAATAGAGCGCCTGCGCGAGCTCTATCCAGGAGGTCTTAAAACGCTTTGCGCTTTCAAGTACCCTATAACGCAGAGAACCTTTGTCCATATCTTCCATCTTTTGTTCGATTTTTTCCAAAGACCTTGTCTTGGCGGCGTTCATTACCTTTATTCCTCTCCTTTCTGCCTGAGCCGAAGGCCATTGTATGCCCTTGGCTCTTATATGCCCTTACCTATTTAAACAAAAAACCCGTTTGTCTCGACCAGAATAAAAGGTCCAGTTCTTCCATCGGGATTCTAACGCGGCGCGAAAATTCTCTTATTTTATTTTCTATTTCCATATAATTTTTTCTGCCGAGCGCCCGAGGGGCTTTTTTCAAAATGCCGTACCTTTTTAAATTTTCCAATATGTGCCTGTCTATTATAGCTATATCTCTTCCCAATCCTATGTTCCTTAAAAAATGGCTCGCCTCCTTATAGCCCAGTCCTTTTATGTTTTTGGCAAGCCAATCTCTTGTCTTCGGCACCTCGCCCTCATCCAGCCTGCTTTTTATATCGATCTTCCCTTCGTCGTTTGTAAGGCGCCTTCTGGCGGCGATAATGTAGGCCGCTTTATTGTTATGAAACCTCACCCTTCCTTTCAATCTCCTCCCTATCCGCCTCCGGCATCCATTAAATAACAAACCGGATTTCCTGAGATCTTCCACGGCCTTATCGCAATAAACCGCCTTCGACTGCGGCGTCAATATGCAAAACGCCATCTCCGAAAATATATCTGCGTCTTTCCCCTTGTGGACATTTCGGAAACGCCCCAGCCTCTTTCTGATTACAGGCCGTTTCTTTCTATATTCGAAAATGAGTTTCTTCAAATTAATGCCCCTATATCTCCGCGGCGAGGCGGAGTTACAGCTTCTCCATGGGCTGGCCGCAACATACAAGTTCGCCTCCGCCCACCTTCGTTACCACGACCTCGTTTCCGCAGACGTTGCATCTGTACCTTTCCCCGACATTCTCTACCGCCATCGCGCACCTCCCGCTTAACTCACCCTTTAGACATCGCATAAAGTGTGAGTCAAGGCAATATGCAGCCACCCACCGGCACAGGTGGGCCCTTTTTTATTTTACTTTACTTTTCAGGCCAAACAAGTTACATAGATGCGATTTTTCTTCCTTAATAAGCGCCTCTAAAGGACCGTGCTGGCTCTTTGGCACCGTCTCTTTCAGGCCTTCGTAAAATATTATAGAATCCTTCTCGAATCTTATGCCCATATCCACGGCGTCCCTGCTGTTTTTTGCTCTCTCGGCCATCTCTTTGCCCGTGTTAGCGCGCGTAAATACATATTCGGAAGCCAGCGCCCTCATATACGCGAAATATTCGCCCGGATACGATTCCGGCGGCTCATATCTTTCGACCTTGGAGAGTATTTTATTAAAAGCGCCTATATGTTTTTCTTCCTCGCCCGCGAGATATTTAAACGCGTCCCTCACCTGGCTGTCTTTTGCTTTCGCCGCGAGCGTCTCATAAAAATCCTTTCCGTTGCGCTCTATCTGAACTCCCATTTCCACTATTTCGCTTCCAGAAAATACGTTCCCCATTGTCGGACCTCCGTTTAGCGCCGCCCGCGCGGCGCGCTTTATCTTACCCGCCGGCGCGTTTAACGGCTAAGTTCCCGCCGAGTCGGCGCGCCCTCTCGAGGCAATCGCGCCTCTTTAATATATCGCCTTTATTTTCCGCGCCGGCGCAGAAAAGTTCTCCTGCGCAGAACACGTTAAGCGTAGCGAACAGATTGGCCGCTATCGCTTTCGCGTTGCCAAAAAAATCCTTTCTGTCGGACGCGGCGACGCAAATGACGGCGCCTGTCTTTTTCTTATTAAAGATATCCTTATTTAACTTGTTTTTCGCCCTCCAGGCACATTGAAAACGGTCTATCATCATCTTTGTCTGCGCGCTAAGGGTGCCGAAAAATATAGGAGACGCCAATATCAACGCGTCCGCGGCTTTCACTTTTTCGTAGACAACTTTCATATCATCATTTATTATACAGCTTCCGTCGTCGCTTAAATTATCGCACTCCAGGCAGGGGGAAAACTTAAGATCGCTTAAAATGATCTTTTCCGTCTCGGCGCCGGATTCGCGGGCGCCATCGAGCGCCCTATCAAGCAAGATGTCGGTATTTCCCCCGACCCTGGGCGAGCCGTTTATGCCTAATACCTTCATAACGCCTTGAGGTTTTTAATAGTTCTCGCAAAGGAGTTCGTAATATGACTGCGGATGCGCGCACGCGGGGCATTCTTTAGGCGCCTCCGCGCCCTCATGCACATATCCGCAATTGCGGCACTTCCATTTCACGACCTTATCCTTTTTGAATACCTTGTTTTCCTTTACGTTCTTAAGCAGTTTTCGATAACGTTTTTCGTGCTCTTCCTCTACCTCGGCTATCTCCTTAAACTGCACCGCGATTTCCTCGAAGCCCTCTTCCCGCGCCGTTTTTTCCGCCTCTTTGTAGAGTTTTGTCCACTCAAGGTTTTCTCCGGAAGCGGCCGCTGCGAGGTTTGAGGCGGTATCCCCTATTATTCCGGCCGGATATGACTCTTTGATTTCCACTTCCCCGCCCTCTAAGAGCTTAAAAAACCTTTTCGCGTGTTCTTTTTCATTATCGGCCGTCTCAAGAAATACGGCGGCTATCTGTTCGTAGCCGGCCTTTTTCGCGGCGCTGGCGAAATAGGTATAGCGGTTCCGCGCCTGTGACTCCCCCGCGAAAGACGCGAGGAGGTTCTTTTCCGTCTTTGTCCCTTTTATGCTTTTCATATCTTCACCTCCGATTTAAGTTACGTGATAAGGAATAAGGTCCACAATTTCATCCACGTCCACGACAATCATATACTCGGGCCTTGGAAACTGCGACTCGGGGTGCCGCGCGTGCCCTTTGTCCGTGCCCGCCATGTTTTTAATAAGACGGCGGGTTATCCTTATCGCGATCCTCTTTTCCCATGCCCTGATTATATCCTCGCTCAATTCCCCGCCCGGCACTATCCTCGCCTTTCCTTTAAGGCACCAGCCCTTGAATTTGTGCTCATCGACCGCGGTTATGGATATCCCGGGATTATTTATCAGATTATCGTATGTCTTCCTCTTATAAAGGTCAAGTATGTATATCTTCCCGTTTTTCTCAATCTTAACAATGCCCTTGCAGGACGTATGCGGCATTCCCTTGCCGTCTATCGTGGCTATGACGACAAAACTCTGCTTTTTTAAGAATCTTATGATCTCCTCAGTCAATATACCCATATATCAATAACCCGTGAAATTTTCGGTTACGACGGAGGCGTCGGAGAGCCCCAGCTCCTCAAGAAGTATTTTTTTCATACTTTCGACCATCAAAGGAGGCCCGCATATATAAAACTTCCTTTCGGCGTAATCCGCTATCTCCTCCTTAATAAGGGAGCTGTTGATGAGGCCTCTTCTGCCATTCCATTGCGAACCCGCCTCCGATAGTATGTGCACTATCTTAAGGGCGGTATGCCTTTTTCGCATTTCCTCAAAATCATCCCTGAAGACGATATCTCTTTCGGTCCGATTTCCGTAAAGAACGATTATGTCCAAGGGCAGGTTTTTATCGGTAATATACCCGCATATGCTTCTTACCGGAGTAACCCCTATGCCGCCGGTAAGAAACGCTATTTTTTTATCGTCCTTCCCGGCCATAAAGGAACCGTAAGGCATTTTCAATTTGGCCCAATCCCCTATTTTCAAGCGCGTAAGGGCCTTGGAGAATTCGCTGTCCGTGATCTTTTTCGTAAACTCTATATATCCCTTCTCCGTGGGAGAATTAGAAAAAGAGAAATGTTTCGTCGCTTCTCTTTCGCCTATTTTAATACCGAGAAAGAAAAATTGTCCGGCCTTGAATTCCGCGTTATCCGCGCTTTTAAAACGAAAACTCGTTACGTTGCTCGTCCTGGGGATTATCTCCAGGACCTCTGTCTCGAATATAACCATTTATCAGCTTACCTCTATATCCTTTACGCCTTCCCAGAGGCCGTGTATGTTGCACCTCGCCCATGCCTTCAGCGGGCCGTGCGCGTGCGATAGTTTCACCGTGATAGTAACCTTTGGATAGCTCAGCGAACCTGCTAAGCTTATCCTGGAAATAAATGTGTCTCCGGAATAGAGTTCGACCCACTCAATAAAATGGGCGGGTTCGTTGGGATGGGCCTTTAGCTTTCCGACCTCTATCGTCACCGAAAAGGCCTCGTTCGCCTTTACCTCTTCGGGCGCGCTTATTACTGGTATGTGTTTTTGCTCAAGCTCATTCGGCGCCTTAGGGTCTTTTGGAAGGTTGACTCCGCAGAGTATATCGTCTTTGCATAAATATCTGGCTTCAGGCATGGCTATACCTCCTTATTAAATGAAGGGAACTTATTATATACCAATGCACCTTATTTGTAAAGCCCATAAAAAACCTTCTCCACCTACGAGGTGGAACGGGTTACGGCTAATCAATCACCCTCAAGTTACAATACAGAATCACCAGTTTTTTTCCTTTCGCCTTAACTCAAGAAGCCTATCAAGCGTCCAACCGTCCAAAAATTTCTCCATATCGCGCCTCAGTCCTTTCCATAACGGCCTTATCCTGCAATCCTTCATGTGGACGCATTTTTTTCTCCTGCCTTTCTTCCTGAAGCATACAAGCTCTAAAACCTCCTTATCTATCGAGAGTACTATATCCTTAACGGATATCTCCGAAGGCCGAACGGCCGCGATGTACCCTCCCTTTTTCCCGCGGGCGCTCTTTAGTATCCCCTTTTTTCTCATCTTAACGAAAAGCTGCTCCACGTAATCCGGGCCTATTTTTTCCTTCTCGGCGACTTCCGTAATCGTAACCGGGTTACGTCCGTCGTATATATCCAACAGCCTTAAAATACATGATAACGCGTAATCGACTCTTGAACTCAGCTTCAACCCCGCACCTCCTTTTTAACCAAACTCAGTATACAATACCCGCTAAAATTTGTCAAGTATTATTTTAAAATTTTTTCTACACGCGCATTCTGTTAAGTTCCTGCTCTCCTGATGGCAGGACGGTCACGGAGCCGGTAAGTTTTTTCGAAGGCATTTTGTATTCGACTTTCACCCCTTCGTTCGCATCGGCATCGCTGTACCTGGCGATTATGCGGCAGGCCCTAAAAATATCTTCACTGCTAAATGCCCCTCTGCCGACGGCGATGGGCCCTTTCACCTCGGCCGGGCGAAAATACATGTCCTCGACGCCGGCCAGCCTCGAGAGCCTTTCGTTGTCTCTTTTGTCCCTGCCTACCGCGAGTTCGGCGTCCGCGGCAAGAGAGAAATGCCTCCCGGACTTTAAAAACAAGATGTCGTCAAGCGTGAAGCCGGGTTTGCGTTCCATCAGCCGCCTCATCCTTTTTGCGAATACGGGGTCCGCCAAAAGGCAGCCGCCGGCGGGCGAGGGATAATCCTTGATGCCCTTCTCTTTCGCCAGCTCCATTTGTATTTTTCTCGAGCGGCCCTTTATACCCAGAAGCCTCTGCCTGTCGATGAGGCCTGTCTTCTCCGGAATAGTCAAATCAAGCAGTTTCGCCGACAGCGGCCTCAAGATCAGGCCCTTCAGGCCGGTGTCTCTGTCTATGATCCTGAAGGCGTCCTGCCGTTGAGACATGGGCCTCTGCCCCAGCACATCTCCCGTAACCAAAAACGACGCGCCGATATCTTTCATATATAAAGCGGCCTTCTTAATCATGAATATGCGGCAGGCGAGGCAAGGATTTATGCCTCTTCCGTAGCCGTATTTCGGCTTCCTTATTATATCAAAGTACTCATCGTTGACTTCGAATACCCTGAGCACGATATTCAATCTATCAGCGGCGGATTTTAACGCGGGAGGCGTCTTTCCGTCTCCGGATGGTCCGGAATTGCAGAAAACGGTAAGAAAATTCACCGCCTCAAGCTCTATGCCCTCATCCAGCATAAACCTCGCGGCCAGAATGCTGTCCAGCCCTCCGGAAAATAAAATTACGGCCTTCGCCATATCTCTACGCCGCCGTGGAAAGTTCTTCTTTTTTGGCGCCCAAAATCTTCAATGCCTCTTCCGCCGCCCTCTTTCCGGATAACAGCATCCCGCCGAAAGTCGGGCCCATCCTGGGTATCCCGTAGGCGGTAGAGACCGACATACCCGAGACCATCAGCCCCGGATAAATCTCCCCTGTCTTTTCCACCAGTAAATCTTCGGAGCCATGCACGTCCATAGGCCCGTAATCCGAGATCTTCAGGATCTTTCTCTTTTCCAGGCTTCTGCAGACGCAGGCATCGTGGCCGGTGGCGTCAATGGTGATCTTGGACTCAAGGGAAATAGGGTCAACGCAGCTTACCTGCTTAGGCAAGGCGGATACCGCAGACCAGTTGATGACCACGCCGCCTACTCGATTTTCTTTATAGACGACATCCTCGAATCTGGTCATATTTAAAGCCCTGGCGCCCGCGTCATAGGCCGCAGAAATCAGTTTCGCGCAGGCATTTGGGCCATCCGCCGTAAACAGGCCCTTGCTTACCTCTTTATAAGGCACCTTCAGCTCATCCAGTGTCTCCTGGGACGGGGCCCTGAAGGTCAATATATTCATAAGGTATCCGCCTATCCAAAACCCGCCGCCCAGGTAGTTATTGCTCTCGATGATCAGCGTCTTGACTCCCTTCTTCGCCAAGTCCCTTGCCGCGAAAAGTCCGCTCGGGCCTCCTCCGACAATAATAACGTCGCATGTGATATAATCGTTCAGCCATCTGCTGAATTCGCCCACAATGGCCCTGCTTATACTCGCCTCGCTTATCTTTTGGAACATATTACTGCCCTCCTTGAACGGGGTTATTCGCGCCCGGCGCATAGACGCGCTTTCGGCTTTGACAAAACAAAAGCCCCTATGTATTTATAGGAGCCGCCCAAAGCCCTGCCGTATTTCCCTACGCTGGCATTATCCAGTCCACTTGACCAAAAACGCCTTTTTGGCTCCGGCGGATCCGCTTGCGCGGAATCAGGTTCAATGGGTCTCTTTCTCTCACCCGAAAGACTCTCAGGCCGCCTCACGGCCTCCCCATGGGCGTATAGTAACACCACTGCCGCAGATTGTCAAGAAATCTCTGCGCCAAAAAAGGGGACAGGCTACTTTTTCACCAAAAAAGGGGACAGGCTACTTTTTCACCAAAAAAGGGGACAGGCTACTTTTTCACCAAAAAAGGGGACAGGCTACTTTTTCTCTTCATAAACAAAGCTGGAAAAAGTAGCCTGTCCCCTTTTTTGGCTGTCCCCTTTTGGTTCGCCAACTACACAAAAAATATTTTGTTTTTTCGAAATCTTATGGTATACTTTGACAAACGGTTTGATTATATATCTTAAATTAAAGGAGGTTATTATGGCGGATATGGAATTCTTTGACGTCAAATCCAAAAAGAAATTCAAGACGGGCGAATTCAGGGTCGTGGAGAAAAAAGGCCGTTTTTTCGCAGTCGCAAAATCGACCAGCGGGCCGCATGAATGCTGGAGAGTGATAAGCAAAGACAAGGCCGCGGAACTTAAGAAATAATTATATTTCTGTTTTATTTTTGATAGGGCTAAAACTTCTTGGCCGAAGGGCAGAAATCCTTTACCGCGCAAAATCGGCAAAGCGGTTTTCTCGCCCTGCATACGGCCCTGCCGTGGTTTACGAGCATATAGTTGAAGCGCGGCCACTCCGACTTCGGGACTATGGCCATAAGGTCCTTTTCGATTTTATCCGGATTGGATTCCTCACTCAAACCCATCCTGCCTGAAAGCCTCCTCACATGCGTATCCACGGCTATGCCTTCGGCCTTTCCGAACGAACTCGAAAGCACGATATTAGCGGTCTTTCGGGCCACGCCCGGAAGCGTAATAAGCCCCTCCATGCTGTCGGGGACGCGGCCGTTGAAGTCTTTTACTATCTTTTTTGACGCGGCGATGATATTTTTCGCCTTATTTCTATAAAAACCCGCTGGCCTTATATCCCTTTCCAGCTCAGGCCGTCTCGCCCGGGCAAAATCAAACACCGTCTTATATTTCTTAAAAAGTCCGACGGTAAGCCCGTTGATCCTCTCGTCGGTGCATTGGGCCGATAGTATCGTGGACACCAAAAGCTGAAACGCGTTTTTATGTCTCAGGGTGGTGCGCGCGCCCGGATAGGTCTTTTTGAGCGCCTTTATGATATCCGAGATTCTGTCTTTCGCCCTTTTCATGGCTGCGGTTTTTTTTCGTGGGATCTCGCCATGAGATATAATAAATCTGACAGGCGATTGAGGTACGCGAGTATATGGGGATTACCCGGGCCTTTTTTACTTTTCATGGCAACCGCCCTTCTCTCGGCCCTTCTTACGATACACCTGGCTATATCCAAAACTGCCGAAGGACTGTTTTTACCCGGAATGACAAAACCGGGTTTTTTCGGCGTGTATTTCTTCTCCAGTTTCCCTATAACGGCCTCCAGGGCCTTAACGGACCTGCTGTCTATTCTCGGTCGCGCTTTACGTGAATAAGCGGCCCCGGCGGATATTTCGGAAGCCGTCAAAAAAAGGTCCCGCTGGATTTTATTTATCAATCTCTTATATCTTCCGGTTTTGGCCAAGCTTTTGCATAACCCGAGAAAAGAAACGGCTTCATCCAGTATGCCGCATATCTCAATCCGCGGGTCGTCTTTTTTTACCCTGCCCCGCGGAAAAAGCGATGTCATCCCCCTGTCTCCCGTCCTTTTGGATATTCTCAACTCACCGGCCTCCGGCCCGTTATATCCTTCTTAATATCTCACTGGCGGCCTCATCGACGCCCCTGACAAAGATAACCAGGTCCCCGACATTATCCGCCTTAAGTATAATCTTCGCCTCTTTGCTTAATACATCCTCGCCCCTCAAACCGTCCATAAGTTTCTTCCAGTAAGGGCCCACGGCTACAAGCGGCTTGGGGCGCATCATCCCCTTATTGATATGCTCGAGTATCGCGGCAATCTCAAGCAGGGTCCCTGTCCCGCCCTGAAGGACGATAAAACCGTCCGATATGTCCATCATCGTCTTTATTCGCCGAAAAATATTTCTTGTCTCTATCTCTCTTTTTATATATCTATTCGCCTTTTTACCGCCCTTTTCCCCTTTCCTGTAATAGGTAACGCCTATCGTTCTTCCTCCCGATGAGGCCGCGCCTTTTGATATATATTCCATGCTGCCGCCAAACCCGCCGCAAACGACAGCCGCGCCGCCCGAGGCCAAAAGCCTGCCGAGTTTGATTATATCGTTTTTTTCCTTTTCGCCTAAATTCCTATATGTCCCGAAAACACATACCTTTTTCATAATCACTTCCTACGGCGCCGGGTATATTTAACGGCGCGCCCGCGATCATCCGTAAATCGGCCTTCCGAAGACCCCGCTGGCGGCCTCTTTCGCTATTTCCGAAAAAGTCGGATGGGCATGCGTGGTCCGCGCTATATCTTCGACCTTAAGCCCCGCGTTTTTAGCCACGGCGAATTCATGCAATATCTCCGCGGCATCCGCCCCGATTATGTGAACGCCCAGCAGTTTGTGCGTCTTTTTGTCCGCTACTATCTTTATAAAACCGTCTTCGCGTCTAACCGCGACCGCCAGGCCGCCCGCCCTGAAAAAATGCCTGTAGACGGCGGCATCATACTTCATCGAACGCGCCTCGGCCTCGGTCATGCCTATGCCCGCCGCTTGCGGCTCGCAAAAAACCGCCCTCGGCGTATTATCGTAATCTATCGGCGTCGTACGCATGCCGGCCGCGGCCTCCGCGGCCAGGATCCCTTCTTGATACGCGGTATGGGCATACATAGGGGTATTCAACACATCTCCGGCGGCGTAGACACTGTCTATATTCGTGCGCATGCGTTTATCCGCCGCTATAAAGGCGCCGTCCGTTTTTACGCCTATATCCTCAAGGCCTATGTCCTCCGTATTAGGCCTCCTGCCCGCGGCTATTAAGGCGCGCTCAAATTCGGCCTTTTTTTCGGAACCGTCGATCTCAAAAACGGCCTCCGCCACGCCGCCTTTTGCGCGCAGGGACTTTATCTTCACTCCGGTGAGCACGTCTATGCCCCGCTTTTTAAAAACGCCCGCGAGCGCCCTTGATACCTCCGCGTCTTCGGAGGGAAGAATATCGGCCTTCATCTCGGCAAGCGTAACCTTCGACTTGAATGAGGAGAATATATAGGAAAACTCCGTTCCTATCGAACCCGCTCCGGCCACAAGTATCGTCTTAGGGACCTTCTTTAGCCGCAGCGCGTCGGCGCTGGTCAGGATAATCTCGCCGTCCGCCTCCGCGCCGGCAGGTATATAAGGCCTTGAGCCGGAGGAGATGATTATCGCCTCCGCACTTATCCTTTTTTTTCCGTTTTCCGATACTACGTCTATTTCGTGCGGTGAGATTATCCTCGCCCTGCCGGATATAAAATCTATTCCGTATTTTTTAAAAAGGCCTTTGAGGCCGCTCTGTAATCGCAGCGGCGCCCGTCGCGAAGAAGCGAGAATCTTCTCCATGTCCGGAGCCCCGAGTGCGGCATCTATGCCGTAGTCGCCGGCCCTGCCGGCAAGTGAAAAGAGTCCCGCGGCGTATATAAGTGCTTTTAGGGGGATGCAGCCCTCATTAAGGCAGACGCCGCCCAGCCGCTGCTCGTCGATGTCTATCACGCAGGCGCTTTTGCCGAGCTGGCCGAGCCTGATGGCCGCGGTGTGCCCGGCCGGGCCGGAACCTATTATGGCGGCATTATATTTTTTTCTCATAAAAAACCCTTATAACCCAGTCGCTCGACGGCTTCGGGGCGCGCTAAAAACGAAAAAAAAGGTCGATGTAGGGATTTTCGAAATGCTTTGCCATCTTCTTATAATGGTGGCTTATCGCCGTAAGCGTGATTCCTATAAAGATAAGGACCACGGCCACTATCATCGATAGTAACTTGGGATACACGGCTATAAGCACGCCGGCTATGATGAACAATATTCCGCCTAACATACGAAAAACTCCTTTGGTATCCTGTTTCTTTTGTCCGGATTCACGCCTTCCATCTTGAGAAGGCCTATCTTTATATCTTGCCCCGGCGTAAAACCGCCGAGGCCGCCGTCAAAATTAACTACGCGATGGCACGGTATTATTATCGGAAACGGATTCCTCGCCAGCGCCGTTCCCACTGCCCTGGATGAGGTGAGCCCAAGGCGGCAGGCAAGGGTCTTATAGGCAATGACCCTGCCGCGCGGAACCTTCGCGAGAGCGCCTAACACCTTTCTTTGAAAACCGGAAAGCGCACTCCTATCAAGGAGTGTCCGTCCGAAAGGCACATCCGCTCCGCCTAAATAACAAGCTATCCTTTTCAAAACGGGCATCTTCCCTCCGCGGGCGTGTTTGACGGCTTCGGGAAAATTTTTTTTAATCATCAGGCGCGCCTCACGCCTTTTTCGCGAAAGGAATATGCCCGATACGCGGATAGCTATCTTGTCTTCCGCCCATACGGCGCCGACACAGCATAACTGTGAATGCGTAATCGCATAAAACATATAACCCGCATCCTTGCGAAAAGGACCTTCGCGATAAAGGCCTTTACATCGACTTTATGGCCGACTGCATTAAGGGAAGAATCGCCTCTACCTCTTCCTTTGTCATGCGCCCGAGTTTCCCGAAACGCCACTCCTCCGGCTGGGGTCTGTTTTCGCGCGATAATTGCAGTTTTTTCTCTCCGTTATTATACGAAAAAACTCCGACTGTTATCCTCGTACTCTCAAATTCCTTTGTCTCGCCAAAAATCTTCTTATCCAAACTCGAATCGTATGGCACTTTTACCTCCTTTGCCGGTTATGGTCCGTGATTTTTATTATCTTATCAAATAAGCCCGGAAAAATACCGTTTAAAAAAAGATACCCTTTTGCCAGAATACCCAAATTGGTTTCGCGCCTGGGCCTTTTCGCCACTTTTACTATGCGAAGGGCGACATCACGCGCTTCCAGCGCGTCCAACTCGTGACAGATGATATCTCCGGCGGAGGTGATCTTTTTTGAGAAATCCGTCCTTACCGAAGGCGGCCTTATAATCGAGACCTTTATGTTGCGCTCATCGACTTCCGAGCGCAGGCTTTCCATAAAACCCTCTATTCCGAATTTAGTGGCGCAATAAACAGACCTGTAGGGAACCGCCCTTTTGCCGTTCACGGTAGTCACGGTCATTATATGTCCGGCCTTCGCCGCTATCATATGTTTGATCACGCAACGCGTAATCCCGATAGTGCCGAGTAAATTTATATCGATCACCTTTCTGGCCCCTTCCAGGTCCATATCCTCGACCAGTCCCACATAGCTTACCGCGGCATTGTTTATTAAAATATCGATCCTGCCGTATTTCCTCATCGTCTCAGACGCGAGCCTCTGTGCGTCTTCCTTTTTTGATATATCCGCCGGACAAAAAAGATGCCTTTCGGGGCCGCCCTCCAGCTCGTGAAGGAGCCGCTCGAGCAATTCGGCCCTTCGCGCGGCGATCACGACACGCGAGCCCTCCTTCGCGAAAAGCAGTGCGGCCTCCCTGCCTATGCCGCTTGAGGCGCCCGTTATCACGACAACTTTATCCCGTAAATCTATTTCCATATTCAGCGCGCCTAAGCAGCCAGGCGCCCCTTTCTTATCTTCAACGTTATCTTAGAGGGGTCTGATTCCCACGGCCACAACGCCACGTATGTATACCGGTCCTCCGCCTCTTTTTTCATATAAAAAGACTGTTCCCGGCGCAGGCCTCCCATTATATTCACTATCTTCTGCACATCTCTCGGGAGCCTCACATTTTTCCCGGGCGGCTTCAGCGGCTCGCCCATATCTTTGCGAAGCAGGGAGAGCAGCTTATCCAGGTCTTGCGATTGAAAAACCGCTTCAAAGTGCAAATCGACATCGGGCGACACCCTCACTTCCAGGCTTATGGCTTTCTTTATCTCATCTATCAGTCCCATACCGCCCTCCCCCTTCTTAACTTGACACTTTGAACGACGTTCAAAGTGTCAAGTTATTTTTTTGAACGCCTAGGCGCTGAACCTTATGTTTAATATATCCCCGTCCGCCACG
>Ga0272442_10006531_pt1 | contig 15316 bp, 18 predicted proteins | sample SSMForm2O_FD_200262 | JGI IMG/M metagenome (GOLD analysis project Ga0272442, IMG submission 200262) | Marine sediment archaeal communities from Little Sippewissett salt marsh, Falmouth, MA, United States - SSM-Form-2O | ecosystem: Environmental > Aquatic > Marine > Wetlands > Sediment ...
CACAGACGGGCCAAACGACGCCAAACACCCAAGAATCGAGATCCCTGTCGGCATAATCAGGGACGCGGCATAATGCCTCTTATGCCGATATCGGCATAAGAGGCACACTTGCGCCATGAATATCCTTCAAGCCACACACGACATCCGAAAGGTCGCCCTCTGGCTCGGCCACGCTTCCCAGCAGACCACCGAGATCTACCTCCATGCCGATCCTGTCGAGAAACTTGAGATCCTGGGCGCCATGGTCCCTCCCATGCTAAAACCAGGGACCTTTCGGCCGCCAGACAAGCTGATCGCCATGTTGAAGGGTCAAGATTATGCGCAGCTGGAGGGCAGCAATCGCAAACAGTGAGATGTAGATATTCCACCTTGCATGCCCTGGAAACGTCTGTATGAAGGTATCCGGACTAAGCCTCTGTTTACCCTCAACTCCGCATAACCATATACTGCGCATACCACTCCCACGAGATCGTGGCGATTGATTTCTTCGCCGTACCCACGGCCATGTTCACCGTCCTCCACTGCTTCATCATCCTCGAACATTCGCGACGCAGGATCCTCCACTTCAATGTCACAAAGAACCCGACTGCCCAATGGACAGCGCTTCAGATCGTCCAGGCCTTCCCCTGGGACACCGCGCCGAGAGTCAGGCTAGAGGCTAGAGTCCGTAGGCTAGAGGTGAGAAGGAACATGCCACGATGCCGTCCGCGTCTTCCTACAGCCTACAGCCTACAGCCTACAGCCTCAAACCTACAGCCTCCCCCATCGACCACATGATCATTCTCAACGAACGCCATCTCCTTCGAATCCTGAAGGAGTACGCACTCTACTACAACGAGATCCGCCCTCACCAGTCACTTGAAGGGAATGCACCCGCCCCTCGTGACGTCCACGCTCCAGATGAAGGCTGCGTGACCGCCATCCCATTTCTAGGCGGATTGCATCATCGGTACGAGCGCGCAGCGTGAACTCTGAGAGCAGTCCTCTCCTCACGGTCTCCTGACATGCAACACCTTCGCGGAATCCCTTTCCCCTGCTGCGTCTCCAGCTCCGACTGGCCCGGTCCCATGCAGACCATCTGCCACGTGCCTGTTCCCGCGTTCTGCGCTTCCCCCGACCGTCTTCGCCGATGCATTTCGAGTCCACCGTCCCGGTTCAACCCATGGACGGAGTTTCTGAACGGGACAGCCTTCCAGGCTGCCAACGCCCCCAGGCGAAGCTTTCGAAATAAACCTTCCTTCCGCAGAAAGGGCCGGACTTTTCCTGGTGTCGCCCCGTGAAGGCGAGGACAGAGAGAAGAGGCGCCTCTGCCCCCTCCTCCCCGTCCCCCATCACCGCTATTCGAGAAAGCCCGAGCATAACCCAAGCCAGACATCCTCCCCCGCATCTCCCAGCAGCCGGCTAGACAGGCGCCTGGCAAGGATCGGCCCCTTCCGCGCAAGGCGCTACCTGCATAGCGCTTCTGCTAGAGCCGAGTCTTCCAAGGAGGAGGGGTCCAGGGATTCCAGGACGCCGGGGAATTCCAAGGCAGGACGAACCACCTTGTCTGGCAGCTTCTTGACGATTTCGTGGAAAGGGACGTGCGTGGCCGCTGATAGGTGGATGAGCGTCTCTCTGCTGTCTGCTTGAGACTCGGCTCTGTGTTTCGGGTAACCGCATCCAAAGGGGACGGAGAAGAGGCGTTCGAAAAGAAATCGCAGGTTGGTCTCTCCCGCCCATCCATACCCTTGGTTGAGTGCGAGTGAAATGGCATTGCCTCCGTTGATTTGCGCGAAGAGCCAGGCGTCCAGGGAATCCCGGAGAAGACCGCAAAAGACTTGGGGATACTGCATGATCGAGTCCAAAAAACCGATTCCCGTGCCGCAACCCCCCACGACCAGATCTACTCTTCCAGCGTTGAGGAACAAGGCTCCCAGGAAACCTGTATGGATATAAGTCAGTTCCGGGCTTGTGCCCCCTTTTTTCATGCCTACGTTGAGAACCTCGTGATCGAACGCCTCCAAGGCTTGAAGAATATCCTGATTCTTGTCTCCTGCGCTGGTCTCATTGATGACCGCGATTCGCATGCACACCTCCTATTGTGGCTCTTCCTGGTCTAGGCATGATGTCATGGAAGGGTGCGTGACGCAAGAACGGAAAACGTGGCATCATGAGGGGGCCAATCCCAGGAATGGTTTCATTCGGCAAGCAGATACAAGATACAAGGGAGGTGAAAGATGGACGCAATGGAAACCATCATGACCCGAAGGTCGGTTCGAAGTTTCACAGAAGACGATGTGGATTCGGGAACTGTGGAAATGCTGCTCAAGGCGGCCATGGCTGCCCCTTCCGCCGGCAATGAACAGCCTTGGCATTTCGTGGTCATTCGTGAAAGAGAGACTTTGGACAAGATCACCGAGGTCCACTCCTATGCGGCTATGCTCAAACAGGCTCCCCTCTGCATCTGCGTTCTAGGCGAAAAGGCTTTGGAAAAGCATGAAGGGATGATGCCGCAAGACCTGTCTGCGGCCACCCAGAACATCCTTTTGGCTGCTCGGGCCGTGGGACTGGGAACCTGCTGGTGTGGAGTCCACCCTCGTCCTGAGAGAGAGAAGGGCATGAAAGAGCTGCTGGGATTGCCTGCGGGGATCGTTTGCTTCAGTATCATTGCCGTAGGACATCCCGCTGTCGAACAGGGGGAAGCGGATCGATTCCAAGCCTCGCGCATTCATCGGGAAAAATGGTGAGAACTCGGCTAGAGCGGCTCAGCTAACCCTGGCATCCGTTCGCTTGACCCTGGACAGGTTGGGGCGTAGACTGGGAATTTCTGCCGACTGGCTCCCCGAGGACCGAAAGCAGAGGGGTCCCCATACACTGCCAATCGGATTTTCAGGTTCGCCCGATCCAAGGGGATCTTGTCCGACCAAACAAAGATGAGGAGATAGACTCGATGGCAAAGAAGAAGGTCTACGGCCTAGCCACTCGATCGATTCATGCGGGTGAAAAGAGGCCTAGATGGGCTCATTCTCTCACTACCCCCATCGCTTTGACCTCGACTTACGTGTTTGAGGATTCGCAGCATATCCAAGCCTATACATCCGGTGAGGTCTCTCACTGCGAGTACGGACGGTATGACAATCCCACGCGTTTGGTTGCAGAGGCCCGTCTAGCCGATCTGGAAGGGGCGGAGGACGCTGTGCTTTTCGACTGCGGCATGAGCGCGGTATCGACTGCTCTCTTGGCTTTTCTGAAAGCAGGAGATCATGTGATTCTGACGGATGACGCTTACAAGAGGACCTTGGGGATGTGTACGGACCTCTTTCCGCGGTTTGGGGTGGACGTAGACGTAGTCTCCTTTGGCGACTATGAACAGATGGCGGATAAGGTTCGAAAGGAGACCCGCATCCTCTTTTCGGAGTCGCCCACGAATCCGTACTTGAATATCATGGACTTGAGCGCGGTTCGAAAGATCGTACAGAAGAGAAAGGGCATTCTTTCTTTCATCGATGCTACCTTTGCGACTCCTGCCAATCAGCGTCCCTTGGAAGCCGGCGTGGACGTGGTGATCCATAGCGGCACGAAGTATCTGGGGGGACATAATGATATCTTGTCCGGGGTTGTTCTGGGATCGAAAAGGAAGATGAAGCGGGTGAGGGAGTTACAGAGAACCGTGGGGGGCGTACCCGATCCTCTCTCTTCCTATCTCTTGATACGGGGACTGAAGACCTTTCCGCTTCGAATGGCTCATCTCAACCGATCAGGGCAAAAGATAGCGGAGTTCTTGGAAGAACATCCCAAGGTAAAAAGCGTTTACTATCCGGGCTTGAAGAGCCATCGGAATCATAAGATTGCGAAGAAACAGATGAGCGGATTTGGTGGTGTCGTCACTTTCGAGCTGAAGGGTTCACTGTCGGATGCAAAGAGGTTTATGAATCGACTGAAGATCTGTCAGATTGGTCCCAGTTTGGGTGGCGTGGAGACGCTCGTGACGCATCCCGCCCTAGTATCGTATTATGATAAGTCAAAAGAGGAGCGCCAGGCTTTGGGGATCCTCGATGGACTGATTCGGCTTTCATGCGGCCTTGAGGATCCTGAAGATATCATGACGGATTTAGATCAAGCTTTGGGTAGTCGTTCGTGACGCTTTGACCCTCTGCCGGGGATCGATGGCACGCGTCCCGCGTTGCAGGGAGGAGGCAAAGATGGGTGTCAAAAAGGTCCTCATTGTGGACGATGAGGAAGACTGCAGGGAATTCGTTAAAGCCATCTTGGATTCCGAAGATAGGGTGGTCCTTGAAGCAAAGGACGGGGTGGAGGGACTGGATGTGGCGCGGAAAGAGAAGCCAAACCTAATCATTCTCGACATCCAGATGCCTCGCAAGGGAGGATTTAGGACGTTTGCTGAGATGAAAAGCGATGAAGAGCTTCGATCCATTCCTGTTGTCCTGTTGACCTCGGTGGCCGAGAAAACGGCCATGCTCTTTTCGAAGGAGGATCTAAAAGAGTACTGCGACGAGGAACCTGAAGCCTTTCATGACAAACCTATTGAAGCGGGTACGTTGTTGGCGCTGGTGGAGGAGCACATCCGCTAGTGGCGTAAGCGAGGCAAGCAAGGGGAAGCATCGTGCAAGGAAGACTGGTTCTGCAAAGGCCGGGAGGAACGTCCCTTAGCTTCCCACTGGTGCAGTTCCCCGTGACCTTGGGCAGGGAAGCCAGCAACGATATCACCCTCAGCGATCATTCCGTATCCCGCCGCCACGCCAGGATTGTGAGTGATGACCAAGGTGTCGTGGTAGAGGATCTGGGATCGTCAAACGGAACCTTCTTGAATGGGAACAAGGTGGCGAGTAGCGTCGTGGCGGATGGGGACCTTCTTCGTCTCGGGAACTGCACCTTCAATGTAGAGTTGGTACAGCCAGAGGTCAAGAGGGACGAGATCCCCAGGATGGACAGTTCCACCTGGGATCTATCCACCCATTCCCTCTCCCCGGAGGAACTGGAAGTGGAGGCTACGGGGATCAGCGCCGCGGGATTGACCGGGGCATCCACCGGCGCTGTCCTGGGCTTTTTTCAGCAGGCCGGAAGGATTCTGGAGAGAGCCTTCGACCTGGACGAGTTGTTGAGCGGGATCTTGGATCTTACATTTCAGATGATCCCCGCGGATAGAGGATGCATTTTGCTCGCGGACGCGACCACGGGAGAAATGGAAATCCAGGCGAGCAGGACCCGAGAGGAAGAGGCCAACGACAGCCTGGAAGGGATGCAGATCAGTCGAACTATTTTGGACTATGCAACCCGGGAGGGACGAGCTGTGCTGACCAGCGACGCCACCACGGATGATCGGTTCGGCGCGGCCCACAGCGTGATTATCCAGGAGATCCGGGGTGCCATGTGCGTGCCTCTTCGCGGTCGTGAAGAGATCATTGGGGCCATTTACGTCGACTCCAAAATCTTGTCTCATAAGTTCAGCATTGATGATTTGAAGCTGCTCTTCGCGGTTGGGGCTCAAATTGGTATCGCCGTGGAAAACACGCGCCTATATGACGCCAATCTGCGGGCAGAGCGATTGGCGGCCGTCGGACAAGCCGTAGCGGGGCTGGGGCATTGTATCAAGAATATCTTGAACGGGATGGAGGGCGGTTCCTTCATTCTTCAGAAGGGAATTGACAAGCAGGAGGAGCCGTCCATACGAAAAGGCTGGGACATTCTCAGCAGGAACAGTTCTCGGCTCAAGGATCTGGTCTTGGATATGCTGGCTTATTCCAAGCCTCGTGAGCCCATCTACGAAATGGTGGAGGCCAATTCCGTGGTCGAGGATGTGGTCGAACTCCTCCAGGAACGGGCGAATGGTGAAGGGAAGATCCTTCAGTTTTTGCCTGATGAGGCGTTGGGCGAAGTGGAAATCGATGGGAAGTCCATCTACCGCTGCGTTTTGAATTTGTTGACCAACGCGATCGATGCTTGCCCTGACCAAGGGGGGACCGTCCGAGTGCGTACTGTACGACCAGACGAAGAGGATCGGTTCCAAATCATCGTGGCGGATAATGGATGCGGCATTGCCGAAGAAGACTTGGAGAAGTTGGGGAGAGCCTTTTTCAGCACAAAGGGCTCCAAGGGGACGGGACTGGGTCTTTCCGTGAGTTATAAGATCGTTTCCGAACATAAGGGAGAAGTTCTCGTGCATTCCAAGCAGGGACAGGGAACGACGTTTACTGTGGCTCTTCCTCTTCAACGTCCCTCGGAATGAGAGGCTGTTCTTGCTCAGGAAACTCGCCAATGGTAAGCTGTGGGTCAATGTGGAACGGGAACCGTGAAAGTCGGGAGAGGAGGGTCAGGCATGCAAGAAGGGGTCAGGAAGCGAATCCTGGTGACGGATGACGAGGAGGACGCTCGCGAATTCGTGCGCGCCGTCTTGGAGGATGACTTTGACATCATCACGGCTTCCAACGGGGAGGAATGTCTGGACATGGCCCGTAGAGAAGACCCTGACCTCATCATATTGGACGTGCAGATGCCGGTGATGGGCGGTATCGATGTTTTTGTCGCTTTGAAGAAGGACGACCAGTTGCACCATATTCCTGTCATCATGCTTACAGGGGTGCGAGAGAAAACGGGGGTCGGACTGTCGAAAGAGGAGATGGGCGATTGCTTTGGAGAAGAGCCTAACGACTACTTAGAGAAGCCTCTCGAACCAAGCCTCTTGTATGATGTGGTGTGTCAGTGTTTAGGGGATCGTGAGTAGAGGCTGTAGTCTCTGGACTCTCGACCCATGACCAAGGGCCGCGTTAGGGCGGATCAATCGGGCAATGAGATTGGACTGGAAGCGTATTAAAGATCGGTTAATTCCTTCTTCACCTGGAAGAAGAAAGTCCGTTTTACGGCTAGGAGAAGAGCGGTTCGACCTAGAAAGCGCACGAACCTGCTCGCTCTGCCAGAACAGGGCTCGTCCAGCAGTTTTCACGGGACGGGAAGAAAATCCCAGGGGGATGGGTTGGTTTGGATATAAGGGGTTAGCTTGTAAGAGATGTGGGTTTCCTGTGAGTCCTTTCGTGGCTGTGACCGAGATACAAGGACATGCGAGAAAGGATTTGAAGCAAGGCGGAAGCTGTAAACTTTTTAGCGAGATGGAGCGCAAGGAAAAGAGGGACGAGTACCTGGACTCTCTGGAACTTGTGTACGAAGCGATCAATTTTCTCATCACCCAGGACGTGTATCATGCAACGGTGCCCGAGTTTGCGCATCTATCCTCGACCTTAGATGAGCAGTCCAATATCCCTTTGTGGCTAGGGCAGGAGATGCGCAAGGCTCTGGCTGGCAAGGGTTCAGATCTGCTGGTACGTATCTTGGAGGCCGCCAAGGCCGCGTCAGGGTAGCCTGGTGAGAAAACCGGGCTGTCTTACTTAGAGCGAAGTCGGAGCCTTGATGTCTATGGAGTCCACTTCAGCTTTGCCCTGTCCCGTCACGAAAAGGGTGAGAAAGAGCAGGGGGGCATCGTCCGGGGTGTGGACGGTAAGGCTTTCTTTCTGCCAGGGTCCCTCCAAGAATAGGGTTCGCTTCGCAAGGGGATTCTCGGCGTCCAAATCTCGCCTTATTTCCAGGGCGGCGGATTCCTGGTCCCCTCGAAGAAGAACATCAAAACGATAATGATCCGCCTGCGGGATGAAGGGGGTGGTGAGAAGGAGAAACCCATAGTCCCTGTCTGAGCGTAGAGTTCCCCTATCCCGGCCGAGGGTCCTTAGTCCGACGTGATAGAACTGGTTTTCTGCTTCGAGGTGCATCTCTTCTCCTGCTTTGGGACCCCAAAGCGGATCCATTCCCAGAGAATAGACTGGATAGTCCACGCTGTCGAAATGGATCCCTTCTTCAAAACGACAGCGAGAAAGCGCCCCCAAGTAATGCCGATAGAACCAAGGGACCACGCCCCAAAGCTGGGTGGTCATTTGTACATGAGTGATAGGATATCGCTCAAAGAGGTCTCTTCCCTTCTCGTCCAACAGTCCCACATCCCACCAGCCTGTGACGCAAACAGGTCGGTGATGGTTCTCTATGCAGGCTGCATTGGCCGCCCTGCCCGCGATCACGGAGTGGGGTAGACGAGCGAGCGCCCTGGAGCCGTCGCGAACTCCGTATTCCCTGGCGGACACCCAATCTAAGTAAAGCATTCCTTGAATCAAGAGAAATGCGCCTGACGTCAGAAGAACGACGAGTTTTCTGGAGCCATTGCTTGCTCTTTCCGCTTTCGAGGCGAGGCGTCCCAGGAACACCGCAAGGGCGAAAAGAGCGGCTCCACAAAGCGTTGACAGGAGGGACGCAATGAGGCCTCGGAGAAACCAGGTGGGGAGGCTCGACGTAAACGTTCTCATCCGTTCAGCAAGCTGTGGATCGATCCAGCTGACATAGACGAGCCAAGAGACGGTGATGAAGTAAAGCAGCGAGAAGAAAGAGCGGAGGAAAGAGGGTGTTCTTGGCAATTCCTTGCTCCACAATTGAACGGCTGACCTAGCACCCAGAAGGCAGATGGGAGGGGTGAGGGCCACAAAGTATCGTAAGGGTCTGTAGGAGAGCGAAGAGAGAAACATTCCCCCTCCCACAAACCACAAGGCGCAGAGTAAGGCCAAAGGATCCACATCCAGCCGTCTTTGTTCAACGCTCATGGAGCATAGAGTGAAAGCGCCGTACAGGGCTAAAAGCAGGACAGGGAGAGAACGGCAGAGGTGCCAAAAAAGAGAAAAACGGAACACGTTTCTGAGCCAGGAGACTAGACCTCCCGACAAGGCCAATTCCAGCCATCCGCTTCCTATCTTGCCCACCCACGAACGGTTTGGAAGCAAAAAAAACAGCAGCCACAAACTCATCACGCTCATGAAGCCCAACAGAATGAGGCATGGCCCTAAGAGCGGTTTGGAGGGACGAAAACGCGCTTCCTGCAGCGCTGTCAAAAACGAAAAGGCTAGAAAGATACCGATAAAGTAGACGGCGATGGACTTGGCCACGAAGGCGAGCCCCAGACAAATGCCGGACGTGAGGAACCAGATTCGTCCTTTCTCTCTCGCTTTCTGCCAAGCATAGACCGCCAAAAGCATGACGGTGACCATCGGCGTTTCGAACATGGCCAATCGTCCGTAACTGATGGTGGTGAAATCGAAGCCCAGGAAGGCTGCAGAGAGGAAAGCCGCCTTTTCTCCCCAGTCCCTTCTAGCTATGGCGTATACCAGAAGAACAGAGAGAAAGCTGGAGAGGATGGGATAGATCCTTGCTTGACATAAACCGGTACCGAAGGCCTTGAAGACGAGGGCAGTGATCCATGTAAAACTGGGGCTATAACAGAAGGGGTTCCATCCCTCGTCCAGGCGTAACGTGCCTGTTAGGGCGAGATTTCTCGCATTATGAACGTTCTTGGGACCGTCCAGGAAGATGCCCCTCGAATTGCTGAGATTCTTGGGAGGATCTGCTGTGGGATAGGCCGCTCGAAAGAAGAGCGCTATCGTCAGTAGAGAGAACAGTCCTATTGCTCGGCTTGTAGAGCGTTTCATAGATGATCCTTGGATGCCTGATGCCCGAACGCCCTTTGGGCTATAATGTGGCCTTCGCTGGAAGAAAGCATATTTCGCAGTGGGATGCAAGATGATTGCCATTGTCGATCACGAGGCTGGCAACCTTTACAGTGTAAAGAGAGCTTTCCTGCACTTGGGTGTGGAGGCCGCGATCACCTCCGATACAGGGATCATTCAAAGCGCTGATCGCATCGTGATTCCTGGTGTGGGCCGTGCAGGAACCGTCATGGAGAGTTTGCGCAGGAAAGGCTTGGTACAGGTGCTGAGACGTTGTTTCAAGGAGGGAAAAACGATGCTCGGAATTTGTATCGGGATTCAAATCGTCTTCGAACGAAGCGAAGAGGACCAGGCCTCTTGTCTGGGGCTCGTTCCTGGTGAAGTGAAACGGTTTCGGGCGGACGAGGTTCAGGGACTCAAGGTTCCACAGATGGGATGGAACGAGGTGAAGCCTGTTCGTCCCCATCCCCTTTTTGAGGGGATAGAGGGCCACGCGTACGTGTACTTCGTGAATTCCTATTATCCCGTTCCGGCGTCCAGGGAAACAGTGCTCGGAGAGACGGACTACGGAGTGACTTTTGCCAGCGCCGTGGCCTGCGGAAGGCTGGTAGCGACGCAGTTCCATCTAGAGAAGAGCGGCCCCATAGGGTTGCGTATGTTGAAAAACTTCTGCGAATGGGGTGAATGAGTTTGCTCACGAGAAGAATTATCCCTTGCTTGGATGTGCGTGATGGGTGTGTCACAAAGGGCGTCAGATTCAAGGGAAACGTAGAAGTCGGCGATCCTGTGGAATTTGGGAGAAAATACTACGAGGAGGGGGCGGATGAACTGGTTTTCTATGACATCACGGCGAGCAACGAAAAAAGAGACATTATGATCGATGTGGTCAGACGAGTGGCCGCAGAAATTTTCATCCCGTTTTCCGTAGGCGGAGGACTGAGAACATTGGAGGACATGAGGGACGTTCTTTTGGCGGGTGCCGAGAAGGTGAGCATCGATTCAGGGGCTGTGCGGGATCCCAAGCTCATTTCTGAAGGATCGAAAGCATTCGGCAGACAGTGTGTCGTGCTGAGCATGCAAGTGGAGAGGACAGATAGACAGGAATTGCCTAGCGGTTATGAAGTGGTCATCGACGGGGGAAGGGTGCATACAGGCATGGACGCTTTGGAATGGTCAAGAAGGGGACGAGACTTGGGAGCAGGTGAGCTTTGCGTGAATAGTATCGATAGGGACGGTACTTGCCAGGGATTTGAACTGGAATTGACGCGTCTTATCGCGGAGAAGGTGGACATCCCCGTCATCGCCTCGGGAGGAGGGGCTACGGTGGAGCACTTGGTGGAGGCCTTCACCCAGGGAAAGGCTGACGCAGCCATCCTAGCTTCTGTGCTTCACTACGGCAGCACCTCGATTCCTGAACTGAAAGAGCAACTTGTCCAGCGGGGAATTCCAATTCGTCCCAGCCCATTGGGCTAGAAGAGCCCCACGATTTTGTTTTCATCATCGATGTCAACCGAATTCCCGGCGGGAACACTGGGAAGACCGGGCATGGTGCGCATTTCTCCGCATAGGGGACAGATAAAACCTGCGCCCACGGATGCTCGAATATCCCTAATGGGCAGGTTGAAGCCGCTGGGGGCTCCCTTCAACGTCGGGTCGTGGCTAAGGGACAGGTGCGTTTTCGCCATACAGATGGGAAGTTGTCCATAGCCTTGCTGTTCGAACAGTTCGATTTTTCGGGAAGCCTCGGGCGAGTAAGAGACGCGTTCGGCGCCATAGATTCTGGTGGCAATCGTGGCGATTTTTTCGTGAATGGGCGCTTCTAGTGGATAGAGAAAACGAAAGTCGGAAGGCTGTTCTGAAGCGCGGACGACCGCCTCAGCGAGCTCCACACCGCCCGGTCCCCCTCGAGCCCAGACATCGCTTTGAACGGCGTCAAAAGCGCCGGCCAGCAGAGCTTCTTCCCGAATTAAGGCCAGTTCGGCCTCCGTGTCGGTCGTGAAACGATTGATGGCAACCACGACGGGCACCCCAAAAAGCCTGATGTTTTGAATTTGGCGTTTGAGATTACTACAGCCTTCCTTTACGGCTACCAAATCTTCTGATAACAGCTTTTCGTCCAGAGGCTTCCCCGCTACGACGTTGAACCAGCCGCTGTGCATTTTTAAGGCTCGGACCGTACAGACTAAGACCACGGCATTGGGTTCGAGACCGCTATATCTACATTTGACGTTCATGAATTTCTCTGCTCCACAGTCGGCCCCGAATCCGCTTTCCGTCACCACGAAATCGCAGCAACGGACCCCAATCATGTCGGCGAGTATGGAACTGTTTCCGTGAGCGATGTTGGCAAAGGGGCCCGCGTGTACCAGACAGGGCGTGTGTTCGAGGGTTTGCATCAGGGTGGGCTTGATGGCATCCTTCAAAAGTACGGTCATGGCGCCAGCGACATGGAGATCTTCAGCGGTGATGGGTTCGCCTTGATAGGTGTTTGCCACCACGATGCGGCCGAGGCGTTCTCGAAGGTCTTTCAATCCCTGCGTCAGAGCCAAAATTGCCATGACCTCGGATGCGACTGTAATGTCGAAGCCCGTTTCCCTCGGCAAGCCGTCACTCCTACCGCCAAGGCCGATCACAACATTTCTCAGGGCCCTGTCGCTCACATCGACCACACGTCTCCATTGTATGGCTAAAGGATCGATATGTAGAGGGTTTCCTTTGAGGAGGAGGTTGTCCAAAAAGGCAGCACATAGGTTGTGGGCGAGTCCCACGGCATGAACGTCTCCTGTGAGGTGAAGATTGAAATCTTCCATGGGGATTACTTGGGAATAGCCGCCTCCAGCTGCTCCGCCCTTGATGCCGAAGAGGGGACCCAGGGAAGGTTGCCGAAGGCAGGTCAGGACCGATTTGCCAATATGCGCCAATCCCTGAGATAGACCGATGGTGGTTACGGTTTTGCCTTCCCCAAGAGGCGTGGGGGTAATCGCTGTCACGTCCACGTATTTGCAGTCAGGGAGCTGAGGAAGCTTCCCAAGCACATCCAGACATATCTTGGCTTTGTGTTTCCCATACAGCTCGATGTCGTCCTCTTGAATGCCTAACGATGCAGCGATCTCTTGAATGGGCTTGAGATGTGCTTTTTGGGCAATTTCTAAATCGCTTGGAACAGTGGGGTTGGACATCGTAAAATCCTCGCGCAATCCTTAGATCTTTGTCCATCGTGAGCAATAGCTATTTCGAAGAAGCTTATATGCTACCAAGGTCAGCGTCCGCCGTCCATATCGTTACAGCAGGGACTTTCCCAATATGATATAGTCCGGTTTCGAAAGACACGTCTGGGACATTTCGTTAGGAGAAAGAATCTTCTCTGTGGGCCCTGGGAAGAGAAGAAGACAGTCTGCCATAGAGAGTTGGCGTTTTCAGGGTATAGGAAGACGTGGAAAAGAGGACGCGGGGCTGAATAGAGGTATTCGCTAGGATCATGCAAGACAAACAGGAACAGTGCGCAAAAGGGAGTCGGGCGAGACGGGTCGCTCATTTTGTACGCTTGATCGTGATTGCTCTTGCTGTATGTGGGGTGGATCGATGGACCAAATCCTGGGCAACTTCTCGTTTGGCCCCGGGGAACTCACTCGTTCCTCTGAAGTTCATAGATTTTAGATACTGGGAGAACACGGGTATTGTTTTTGGAACCTTTGAGGGATCGGGAGTCTATCTGGCCCCCCTTTCCATACTGGCTTCAGCCTTCTTGTTGTACTGCTATTATGATCTCTCTCATGAGGACCGTCTGTCGGCTTGGGGGATCGCCCTTGTCCTGGGAGGGGCGGTGGGCAATCTCATCGACAGGATCTCATTGGGATACGTGGTGGATTTCATTTATGTAAAGATCTGGCCTTTTCCGTTTAACGTGGCTGACTGCTGCGTATCGGTGGGTTTGGTGCTTTTCTTGGCGGGTTCGTTCCTCGTTCGAAGGGATAAAAATGCATCCGATTCTGTTTGAGATCCCAAAGATGCTTGGAATTGGGCCGATCGAGATCCGTTGGTACGGTGTGATGGTCGCTGTCGCGTTTATCGTGGCGTTGCACCTGGGCGTTTGGCGCGGAAAGAAGAGGGGTTTGAATCCAGACGTCTTGTTCGACTTGGGCATATGGCTTCTTGTAGGCGCCCTCATTGGAGCGCGCGTGCTCTACGTGTTGGCCGAATGGAGGCAATACGCCGAGACGCCTTGGGAGGCCCTTTTTTTCTTCAAAGGAGGACTTGTTTTTTATGGGGGGGTATTAGGGGCGATTCCCGTGGGGTTGTGGTTCATCCGAAGGAAGGGTTTGCCCACGTGGCTCGTGGCAGACTTGGCGGCACCCTCCTTGGCCCTTGGTCATGCCCTGGGACGGGTGGGATGTTTCCTCAATGGGTGTTGCTTTGGCCATCCCACGGAGTGTCCGATGGGCGTTGTATTCGCTCCAGGCTCCGCTGCTTGGGAGTATTTTTCAGCGACTGTGGGTAGAGGGGATATTCGGGTTCATCCGGTCCAACTCTACGAAGCCGTTGGGGAAGTCGTTATTTGCATTGTCCTTCTCGCCTTGGAAAAGAAGAAACGTTTTCACGGACAACTATTTTCTGGCTGGCTATTACTCTACGGTGGGCTTCGTTTTGGATTGGAAGAACTGCGGGAGGGAAACCCTGAAATAATGCTGGGCTTGACAGGATCCCAATGGATTAGCGTCGCAGCATTTCTGAGTTCCTTCTTGCTGCTCATTTTTCTGAAGAAAGGCAGCGATCCAAAGGAACCCTCCAGCCTGGAGAAGGCGAAGTGAAGGTGGCTCGTTGAACGTGAACTCCAAGTCCCAACTGATTCGTCTTTTAGAGAGCGAAGAAGCTCTTGGATGGAAAGAGATTTATCTGCCCGATGTCCAGGAAGACGATTTCTGGTGGCTTGGGGAGGCTTATAAGGCCCGAATGCTCCAAAATGAAAGCCGGAAGGTACAGCATTGTAACGCTTGCGACCTACATAAAGTAAGGACCCAAACAGTATTCGGTGAAGGGAGTGCATCTGCTCAGCTGATGTTGGTGGGGGAAGCGCCTGGGGCGGAGGAAGATCGTGTAGGGAAACCATTCGTCGGGGCGTGTGGCAAGCTTTTGGACAGAATGCTTGCCGCGATTGACGTGAAGCGGTCCGAGAGCTATATCTGCAATGCGCTGAAATGCAGACCTCCGCAAAATCGACAGCCCACTGAACTGGAGGTCAAGGCATGCAACGGGTACCTGAAGAGGCAGATCCAAATCATTCAGCCGTCCGTGATTCTAGCTCTCGGCAGAGCAGCCTTGCGTGCGTTGACAGGAGAAGACAACTCCCTGGGTAAAATGAGGGGTGTTGTACACTATTATGGAAGGAGCCGTTTGGTGGCTACTTTCCATCCGGGATATTTGCTGAGGACTCCCGATGACAAGCGGTTGGCCTGGGAAGATTTGAAGACCGTTGCCAGGCTCTTAAGACGAAGCGGCAGGAGGTCAAATTGAGAGGTCTATTCTTTGGTGTGCTCTTGTTTTGTGTGCCTGTGTATGCTGAGGAGCAACCCTACGTTCAGGTAAACGGCGTGGATTACTCTCGGAAGGATCTGGAGCGGTTTAGAAAGCTACAGAGGATTGCGGGGTTCAATCGACTGGCAGGCAAGCGGGGAGTGGACAGAACGCGGTATATACGCAGGATGATGAAAGAACAAGATTTGGAATTTCTCAGCAGAATTTGTGTTCTCCAGGATGCTGAGAAAGCGGGCGTGACAGTGACTGAAGAA
>Ga0272442_10006534_pt1 | contig 15308 bp, 12 predicted proteins | sample SSMForm2O_FD_200262 | JGI IMG/M metagenome (GOLD analysis project Ga0272442, IMG submission 200262) | Marine sediment archaeal communities from Little Sippewissett salt marsh, Falmouth, MA, United States - SSM-Form-2O | ecosystem: Environmental > Aquatic > Marine > Wetlands > Sediment ...
GCGAAGTATCGTCCTCGTCTATGGCCATGGCTGTTCCCGCAGTTTCGAAAATGGTTGCATAGACCTGTTCTGAATGCAGGGATGAAACATCGGGAAGCGCCCTCAGGGTATTTTTAACCCTCTTCAGTCGGGAGTTTTCGACCTCGAGCTCGGCAATGCGCAGCCTGAGCGATTCCACTTCATCGGATGCGGTTATTTTCATTTGTCCTATCTCCGGCAAATTCCAGCATAAGCATAAACCATATTCACCACAGATGCACGATTCAGTACATTTTTTTGCGAAAAAATTACTTACGTGGCAGATGTTGCCTTCAGGCTCTTACTTTTGTCTTCGTTTTGCTGAAAGCACGTGTGCCTGAAGTCCTTCGAGTTCGGCCATCCTGGCCGCGTCCTGGACAAGGGGGGAAGCAGCGTTCGTATCGTCTATTCTCATCCACGTGCGTATGCGTACAAAGTTGAACACGCTCAGACCGCCCGTGTACCGCGCCGTGCCCCCTGTCGGAAGCGTGTGATTTGGCCCTGCACCGTAGTCTCCCATGACCTCGGCCGCCTTTGCACCTACGAACATGGCCCCGTAATGACTGAACATGGGAGCCAACGACCGGGCATTTGCAAGATGAAGTGCCAGGTGCTCGGGCGCTATCCTGTCGCATACGTGTACCGCTTCATTCAATTCCCCGACCACAACGGCGAAGCCGTTTGCGAAAGCACAAACAGAAGTGTCCGCATCATCCAGCCCGCTGATCTGTTCCGAAAGCGCCTGGTTGACCTTTTCCACCAGTGACCGGTCTATGGTTACGAGGATGGGCAGGGCGGATGGATCGTGTTCCGCCTGTGCCAGCAGATCCGCTGCCACCAGCGCGGCGTCTGCGCCGTGATCAGCAACAATTACCAGCTCGGAAGGACCCGCCAGAAGATCTATGGCCACCTGGCTGGACACTACCTGTTTTGCCGCAGTAACAAATTTGTTGCCCGGACCCACGACCGCATCGCAGGCAGGAACCGGGCCGGCGCCAAAGGCCAGGGCCGCTATGGCCTGCGCCCCGCCCACGGCCAGAAGTCCGTCCACATTAGCAATGGAAGCCGCGGCCAGCGTTATTGGAGCGGGTCTGGGAGACGCAACCCATACCTCCCCTACCCCGGCGGCCTTTGCCGTGACCGCTGTCATGAGCACCGAAGACGGCAGCGGAAAGCGCCCTCCCGGGGCATAGCATCCAGCGGTAGATACGGCGGACACCACCTGGGCCGCAACTCCTCCCGGGATCTCCATCTCGAACATGTCCAGGCTTCTCCTCTGCGCCTCTGCAAAACGCCTTATCCTCTGGGCCGTGCGAACGAGCAGGTTCTGATCCGAAAGCTGGATATTATCGAGTGATCTTTTAAGTTCTTCCCTGTCATAAACCAAAGGTTCACCCGGTTTGATATCGCCGAGCTTTTCCGCGTATTCCCTCAATGCTCCCTCACCCCTGCGCCTTACGTCATCGACGATCATCTTTGCATCTGCAAAAGTCTCGTTATCGAACGGACTGCGTCCTGAATCCGGTACCTCATCAGGGGTCAGCATCTTCAATAAATCATCACTCACAATCTTAACCTCATCCTCTCCGCGTAATCCTTCTCTTCCGCTGCTCAAGCTCTTTTTCAACCCGGCCCATGCTTACTCCGGATCGTGCCATGGCAACGAGTGTGAAGTATAGAACATCGGCTGCTTCATGCACAACTTCGTCTCCCCCGGCAGATGCCACGGCATCTGCAAGCTCACGCGCCTCCTCGATCAGCTTTTCCTTGAGCAGTTCTGCATCACCCAGAAGCCTCGCCGTGTATGAACCCTCAGGAGCATGATTCTTTCTGTCGTCCAGCCTTTTCAGGAGCGATCCCAGCCCGTAATCATCCCCGAAACAGCCCGTGGTCCCGAGGTGACAGAAGCCCTCCCCTTCCTGCCGGACCATGAAGCGCATCGCATCCCTGTCGCAGTCGAGGTCTATCCTGAGAAGCTTCTGCGTGTTTCCCGAAGTAAGCCCCTTAATCCACAGTCCCCTTGACCTTGAATGATATGCGCCGCGGCCGCTTCCAACCGCTTCTCTCACGCTCTCGAGATCAGAATAGACCAGTCCCAGGGCGTGCCCGGTTTCATCCGTAACAATGGTGGCCCACAGCCCGTCCGGTCGATCAGACTTCATCGGGGCCGCTATTGCATCGCCAAGATCGAGCTTTCCGGTATAAATGGCCATGCCGACCTGTGCATCAGCTCCCATGGAGTCGATTTGCGCGACCTCCTCTGCCGTAGTGACGCCCCCGGCCACGGTTACCCTGACGTCCCCGGCCGCCTCAACCACCTTCCGGACCTGATCCATGTCTATGCCCCGCATGCGTCCTTCTGATTCAACAAAAGTAACCAGAAAGCCACCAACGTGGTCCTTCAGCTCCCCGATTCTTTCAATGATCCCCCTGCCCGTTCCCTTCTGCCAGCCTTCAACCACGACCTCGCCGTGTTTTGCATCAAGCGCTGCGATCACCCTTTCTCGCGGCAGCTTTGACACCAGATCGGGCCTGGCCGCTGTTCCGAGAATAACGCTTACGGCGCCTGCATCCAGCCACCTGACAGCGGTTTCATAATCCCTTATGCCCCCTCCCACACGGCAGTCGAAATCCCTGACAAGTTCGAGTACGTGCTTTTCATTACTCCCTTTTCCCAGAGCGGCGTCCAGGTCTATCACGGCTATCTGCCCGGCAATCGAAAACTTTTTAGCAATGGGCACGGAATCGCCCGCATCCATGGCCTTTTTCTCGCCGCCTACGAGCTGAACTGCCTGACCATCCATAAGGTCGATTGAAGGTATTATCATTGTCTCACCTCGATACCGTTCTGTTTCAGTTCCTGTTTGAGCCCGGCCACGGTGTATTCTCCGTAATGAAAAATCGAGGCGGCAAGAACCGCATCTGCTCCGGCATTCACGGCCTCGACCATGTGCATTGGGTTTGCGGCTCCGCCCGATGCAATGATGGGAACATTCACGGCTGATGATATGGCTCTGAGCAGTTCAAGATCATACCCGGACTTTGTGCCGTCCCTGTCCCACGACGTGAGCAGTATCTCGCCTGCACCCCTGTTGACTGCTTCAACCGCCCACTTGACGGCATCAATGCCGGTCCTGTTTTTACCGGACAGTGTCACCACCTCCCACGAGCCCCCTTCACCTGCGGCCGCGTCGATTGCAATCACCGTGCACTGCGCCCCGAAGCGCTCTGCCATTTCCGTAAGCAGCAGGGGGTTCTTAACTGCCGCGGTGTTTATGCCAACCTTGTCAGCCCCGGCCTCGAGAAGCGCCCGGCCGTCATCAACCGATCCCACGCCTCCGCCCACCGTCAGCGGAATTGCAAGATTACGCCTTACTTCCCTGACCCAGTCCAGCCTTGTCGCGCGTCCGGCCGGTGTTGCGGAAACGTCCAGCATGCAGACCTCGTCCGCGCCCTGCTCCTCGTAGGCCGCCGCAAGCTCAGGCGGCGAGCCTGCATCGCGAAGACCCTGGAACTTTATCCCCTTGACCACGCGGCCGTCCCTTACATCGAGGCACGGAATGATTCTGACAGTCAGCATGATTCACCTCCCACAGCCCCGAGCCACCTTTCAATCAATTCGAGTCCCCATCTGCCGGACAGCTCCGGATGAAACTGGCAGGCGAGGATCATGCCCTTCTCCATTGCAGCCACAAACGGGCCGCCGTAACCGGCCATGGCCGCACTCCATCCTCCGGGTGCGCTTTCAAGCCGGTACGAATTGGCAAAATAGGCATACCCCTCTGTCAAAAACCTGCATCCGGCATCCGCCTTCATGCTGTTCCAGCCGAACTGCGGCACCCGCACCTCATCCCCGAAGCGCGTTATTCTCGAATTAACAATACCGAGCCCTTGTGCTTCCGGATTCTCATCGCTGTTACTGCACAGAATCTGCATCCCGAGACATATGGCCAGCGTCGGCCTGCCGGACTCAAGCCTGGCGCGCAGGGGCTCAACCATCCCGTCGGCTTCAAGCTTTGCCATTGCAGCCCCGAAAGTACCCACGCCCGGCAGTATGAGTGCACGCGCTTTCTCAACGTCCGCAGGATCTTCCGATATGCGCGGCTTTTCGCCCAGACGGCCCAGGGCGGCCATAACGGAGGCCGTGTTCGCTGTTCCCGTGGCCACGACAATGACACGATCTGAAGACATCACAGCATCTCCTTTGTACTCGGCACACCGTCGCTTCCATCAGTGGATACGGCCTCGCGCAGCGCGAGTGCGAGCGCCTTGTATGCCGCCTCGGCCTTGTGGTGATCATTTTTTCCCCTGATTATGTCCACGTGAATGCAGGCCTTTGCATTTACTGCCAGCGACTCGATCACGTGAGGGACATTCTCCATGCTGAGCTCGCCGATCTTTTCATAGTTCAGGCCGATGTTGACGTCGGCAAAGGCACGGCCCGAAAGATCCACCACGGCCCTTGCCAGGGACTCGTCGAGAGGCGCGTATGCAGAGCCGAAGCGCCTTATGCCCTTTCTTTCTCCCAGAGCCTCGTCAATCGCCTGTCCCAGGCAGATGGCGCAGTCCTCTGCAGTGTGGTGATCATCCACCTCCAGGTCCCCGGAGCATGTGAGTTCCAGGTCAAAACGACTGTGGCGTGCCAGTGCATCGAAAAGGTGATCGAGGAAGCCTATGCCCGTCTTGATTGATGTCTTTCCCGATCCGCCAAGGTCGAGTTTCAGACTTATGTCCGTCTCCGCCGTCTTTCGCTTTATGTGTGCCTTTCTCATGGTAAAAGCTCCTTGATACTGGATGGTTTCAGGATCACGGTTGCGGCTCCCGCCCGAGTCATGGCTTCTGAAGCAACCGCTTCGTCGTCTGCGGGCGCCACTGTTCCGATGGGGAGGACTCCCGCGGCCCTGGCCGCCCGCACATCGTCAGGCGTATCCCCCAGCATCCAGGCCCTTGTGACACCGAGTCGATCCATGGCGGCCCTCACGGGCGCAGGGTCGGGCTTTGGAGGGCCGTCCTCCATGGTGGTTACAACGCTGAACAGGTCGGCTATGCCCTTTTCATCGAGAAAAATCATCGCATCCCGCGCTGGCCTTCCCGTTACCACCCCGAGAGTGTATTTTTCAGCGAGTTTTTCCAGAACGCCTCTGTCTATCAGAAGTTCTTCCTTCTTCCGCATGCCGCAGGTTTCATCCGTGCCCTGGTAGAACTCTTCGAATTTTTCCGTGACTTCTTCCAGAGTCGCCTCGGTTCCCGCATTCGTTATCAGGCGCCGCGTCAGCTCCCAGTCGTTGTTGGCATCTCCCGAGGCCTTGGCCGCCGTGATGTCGTCAAAGGTGATGCTTACTCCGAAAAACTTCGCGGTTTCGACAGTCGCCTGCCTGTATGATTCGGTAACATCGGCAAGCGTATCGTCCATGTCGAACAGCAGCGCCTCAGGAGCTAGAATTGTCTCGACAGCGTGCTTCAGTCTGTTGAAATTCCCTTCGTTACCAGGAAGGGATATTCTGAGCGAGTTTTCAAGGTGGGAGTTGCCCGGGAATATTCTCACGCTGATGCCCATTCCGGCGAGCGCGCGCCACATCCACTCGGCATCGTTGAACGAGGTAAGCACAAAGTTGCCCTGGGACGGTATCACCCCTGCTCCGAGTTCCGTGAGGAGCCCGCTCAGTTCTGCCCGCTCTTTTCGCACACGATCTATAAAGCTCTTCCTTGGGCCGGTTTCATTACTCATCGCTTTCGACGCCATAAGGATTGACGGATTCGATACGGCATAGGGATGCCCCGCAGCCCTGATCCAGTCAATGACTTCCCTGCGGCCGAGCGCATACCCCACGCGAAGCCCTGCAAGACCCCATGCCTTTGAAAACGTACGCGTTACAACAGCATTCGGCATCTCAAGCGCCTTGAGCGTCAGATCCTCGTCAGCAAACTCCACGTAGGCCAGGTCGACGAGGATAAGGGCGTGCGCAAACTCTGAAGCCAGCATTTCCAGGTCCCGGGCGGTTGCAACAAGGCCCGTAGGGCTGTTCGGCGTAACAACGGGTACCAGGGTCGTATTCTCATCCGCAGCGGCAAGCACGGCATCAAGCGGAAACGGCCCGCGAGTCCACTCGACTTCTCTTACGTCCGCTCCTGCAAGTACCGCATAGCGCGACAGCATCTCAAAAGTCGGTACCGGAAGCACCATGTTCCTGCCGCTGTAGAGCACCGAGCGCATTGCGCGCTCAATGGCGTCGTCAGCGCCTGCCGTGACCACCACGCAGCCGGGATCAATCCCCCACGCGGCTGCAATCCTCTTTTCCAGCTCAGCCGGCTTCGGATACCTGCGCAAGGTTTCAATTCCAGGCTTTTTCAGCTCATCCAGAAGTTGCACGTCGGGCTCTGCTCCTTCGTTGGAATCCAGAAACAGGTCCACGGGTATGTGTGTCTTCGGCGTCCTGTAGATTTTACAACCGCTTATTACGGGAGAAGGAATTATTCTTATTTCCTTTTCAGACATGCCTTCACCTCGTCAGGGCACTATCTGGGCCGGTTCCGTCACCACAATATCGGTGCCGCCCCTGGATTTTATCTCGGGAATCACAGCCGCAAGCTGCTGTCTCGGAACCGCAGCCTTTACCGCATATCCTCCTCCGCCGTGCAGCGGAGACATGGTCGGCTCGCGCATGCAGGGAAGCACTTCTATCACGGCGCTTAAGCTTTCTTCCGGAACATTTACTTCGACCATGACTCTTTTACGCGCTTCGAGCACGGATTTCAGAAGCAGCACAAGCCTGTCCATATGCTCGCGCTTTACGCCGTTACGGAATGCATCCGCGTTTGCATAAAGCCTGGTGGACGAGTTCATGATTTCGTCGAGTATTACAAGCCCGTTGGCCTTCAGCGTGCTGCCCGTGGCCGTGTTGTCCAGGATTACGTCCGCGTCTTCGGGCGGAAAGACCTCGGTGGCTCCGTAAGAAAAAACAAGCGTTGCGTCCAGTTTGTTTTTCCTTACCCATTCCCGGGCGAGATTCTGATACTCGGAGGCGACAACGAGCCTGCGGCCGGGAAGCTTTCCGTTTTCGAGAATCGTCTCCGGAACCGCGACAACTATGCGTACCGGATCCAGCTCGGTGTCCAAGAGCTCTTCAAGATTCGCCTGGTGCTCGGCCACCCAGTCTGCGCCCGCAAATCCCATGTCCCTGGAGCCAAGCTCCAGCATTTTCACGATGTTCTGAGGTCTCAGGATTTTCACTTCGATTCCGGACAGGCTGATGCAGGGCCTGTAACCGCGATCAGAAGTCTGCACCCGTATTCCCGCATCCTTCAGCAGCTCGAACACGCTTTTTTCCATGCTGCCCTTTGGCAGGGCGAGTCTTGTTGTAAGTACGCTCTGAGTCATAGGCTTGAGCCTCCTTTCCCTGCTCCGGCCGGCGTGTGATATTTTAAACGAATAACGCCGGCCAGGGCCGGCGTCGTTGATGAATGTCTGTCAGTGACTACACCACTAGCCAGCCCGTAAAGGGTGGTGATGGTGATGATGATGTAGTCTCCTGACCGTCATAGCAATAAAAAGTTTACCAGCACTGTATTCAGTGTCAAGCAGCTGCCGGGGCTTTACAGACTGTGCAATGCACTGCCGCTTCCCATAATGCCGCTATCCCTGTGTCGGAATTATGTGGTTACAGTTTGATACCCGTTTTTCTGCAAATGCAGGTACAGGTTTCTTTTTGTAACTTCCTCATTTCTATCAGGTTTCAACCCCGCAATTACTTTCCGGCATAATCATCAATGCCCGTCATGCATGAAAGCAGCAATAAATACAGCATGTTCCGTACAATTCCAGTTTACCTCGGTCCGTTGAGACTGTTCATGGCATGCGGATTGCTCTGAATCCGGCGAGATGCAGTCAGGTGACTTCATATGAATGGAGCGGAAAGGAGAATTAAGATGAGGATCTCAGTACTGTTTGTTTCAGCCGTATTACTCTGCGCTGGTTTTATGACAGTCGCAGGATGCGATGACGGGGGTGGTTCAGGTGACAATGACTGGGAAGGGCCGACGGGCGGCAATGGAGCCTATGACGACTGGGACGGTGGAAATGGTGATTGCCCCATAGGCACTCGCGGATGCGACTGTACGGAAGGCGGTGGATGTGATCCCGGACTTGAATGCGTAGCCGGTACATGCATTGACCCTGATAACTGTCCTGTCGGTTCAAAAGGTTGCGCATGTACGGCAGGCGGTTCCTGTGATACCGGACTGACCTGTGTAAACAACGTCTGCATAGAGCAGAATAACGATTATGACGCAGGCGTTATCTGCGGAAGCGGGGATCATCAGATCAGTGGAACTTTCAAGACAGGCGTTTCCAGTATCAATTTCGACAGAGTAAGTGTGAACCTGCAGCACAAGCGTGATGTGGATGAATACGAGGACGGCTGCATAACGGCCGTGGACATGAGGTTCTATTTCAGTGAAGGCTGCCAGCTGCACGTAGTTGGCAGCGATTATCTGGTGGCCCCGGGACAGCTGAAAATAACCCAGATTGAATTCATGGCCGATTCCCTGTGTCCGAATTTCCCTGATCAATCAGAGGGACGTTATACGGATGAAGGCGGACTTTCCACGGCAAAGGTGGTTCCCGGAGTAATGGAAGTCCCCGGTTACAATGTCCCCACAGCGTGCGTTGATACGAACATAAGAATCAATCTGAACGGAAGGCTTAACAGGGATACTGATGATGTAACGCTGGCTGTTTCTCTTGTGGAAATTACGGTAACGGGCGAGTTCGGATCCATAGGAGATTTGAGTCGATCATGCCCGTGTCAGCAGAACTGTGCCGGAAAGGAATGCGGTGACGACGGATGCGGAGGCACATGCGGTGTATGCGAATCAGGCGGCGAATGCAGGGACGGAAAATGCTGCGAGTGCTCGGCAAATGATGAGACGCGCACACAGTGTGTGGGAGATAACCTGAACGTATGCGATGACGGATGCAGCTATACTTTTCATCTGTGCAATCAGATCTGCATTGAAGGTGGATATTCATCTTCAGATTATTGCGACTTCGACAGTGGTAATGGAAACGATGTCTGCTGGTGTGCTGAATAAACAATCAAATCAATGGAGATAAAGGTGTCTGATTACTGATAGCGAGAACTGTATCAGTCCTTCTTTGAACGCCTTGCCTTGCGTTCACCCCATTTGTCCAGATATTCCGCAAGCCACCTGCGTGAGCAGGATATTCCCTGTGATTTCAATTGCTTCTCAAGCTCGGACAGATTGCCGCCGCACTCGCGGTAAAGGGCAATTATTGTGTGACGGTTTTCTTCGTAAGAGGAAGGTTCACCTGTTCCGTTTTTTATCTGTTCAAGTGGCTCTTTTGTCCACCGTCCGCTGAATCGTTCCGAGAATGTCTCTGACACAGCGCTTGCAGGATCAGTTCCGGTAACTACTTTTGTTATCAATCTGTCGGCCAGGTCTACCAGGTCCCTGATTCCGTAACCATTATGCGAATTCAGGCACATTGCCTCGTAGCAGTCGGAAGAAAGAGTGTCTTTGAAAATATCAGGAGCAAGTCCTGCACTCTGAGTTCTCTGTTCGATAATATGGTTGAAGATGGCGGGAACATCAGCGATGCGCTCGTCAATCGAAGGAATGTTCTCTATGCGCAATCGTCCAAGTAGATCGTTGGCAATCATCTGATGGGCCTGCTCGCTGTTAATATCAATATTTGTTGCCAGAACCAGCAGAAGCTCAATTTTACGGCTTGAAGTAGCTCCAATGCGCGTAAGCACGCCGTCTTCCACGAATCTCAACAGCGTTCTCTGAACTCTCAGTGGAAGATTGTGTATCTCATCGAGAAACAGTACGCCTCCTTCTGCCTGTTCGATTAAGCCCGGTCTGGCCGCCACTCCGGAAAACGATTTTGACTGGATGCCGAATATGGATGATGCGGCTTCCTCCTCTGAGGAATAACGAGCAGCGTTGTGTGTTATAATTGCGGATTTCCGGCTGTGCTTACGTGCGTACATTTCAGAGACTGCCTTTGCGGCAAGCTCCTTTCCAGAACCGGTAGGGCCTGCCAGCATAATATGGCGCTCCGAAGCTACAGTCTCGTTCAGGCGCCTTATTATGTGACCTGTATGAAAAGATCCCGCCATATCGAAGCGCTCGGCCGGGGGCGGTTCCAGGAAATGTACGGCGTCCTCCATGTATACGAAAACTGCCCTTCCAGCCCTTATTACCGATCCGTTTTGCAGCGCTGTCGTGCTTTCAAGCCTGCTGCCATTTAAAAAAGTCCCGTTTGTGGAATCATTGTCCCTGATATTCGTTTCCTTCTCGTTCTGTGTCACAATAAAGTGAACTCTGGAAAGACGCTCGTCCCTGAGCCTGACGTCCGCCTCCTTCCCCCTGCCTACGCTCAGTGTTCCGGATATCTGACACCTGTCTATTGTGGCAGTGCCGGGATGAGCCCAGGCCAGAAGCAGGCCGGGCACGGGTTTTCTGATACCGGACCAGATTTCTTTTGCCGTCTCGGTGTCAGGTGTGGTGCGCGCGGTGCGCATGGTGGATTTGGAAGCCATTCAGCAAATATCCTATCCTTGCAGTGAAAAAGTCAACGAGCTAGTATGAAATTTGCAATGCAGCCCCTTGTCATGAACATTACACCCGGAACAGTGATCGATGGAAAGTACCGCATTGAATCTCTTCTTGGAGAAGGAGGCATGGGTGCTGTTTACAGGGCTGTTCAGGTCTCCATTGAACGTCAGGTCGCCGTCAAGGTGCTTCATGCAAGCCTGGCCCACAGCCCGGAAGTCATCCGCCGTTTTCACAGGGAGGCGCGGGCGGCCGGGTCAATAGGAAGCGATTATATCTGTGAAGTAACCGACCTGGGAGAAATCGAAACAGGGGCGCCTTATCTGGTGATGCCGCTTCTGCAGGGAGCCTCTCTGGCACAGGTGATACACGATGACGGGCCAATTGCCGTTGTAAGGGGAACCGACATAATAGGTCAGACACTGGTCGGGCTGACGGCAGCCCATTCGCGCGGCATCGTGCACAGAGATTTAAAACCGGACAACATATACATTACCAGGGTTGGAGATCGCAGCGACTTTGTAAAAATACTGGATTTCGGCATTTCAAAAATGCTTCATCAGTCAGCCGACGGCGGCCTGACAAGCACGGGCACCGTGCTCGGAACTCCGTATTACATGGCTCCGGAGCAGGCAAGAGGTCAGAAGGACCTGGACAACCGGGTGGATGTCTATGCAGCCGGCGTCATTCTGTATGAAATGCTTACGGGTGAAATTCCGTTCCGTGGTGATAACTACAACGAAATAATGCTCAAGGTTATCTTTGAGCCGTTCCCCACACCGAGGCAGTTGAACGAGAAAATTCCTGCTTCCGTTGAGGCCGTCATCCTGAAAGCCATGTCCAGGGATATGGTTGACAGATATCCGAGCACAGAAGCCATGCGCAACGCACTCCGCAACGCCATGATAGCCACGGGTGCGAGTCCAACGCGCGGGCTCACCGAGCAGCATACGGCAGTCAGCGGAGATGCACCCTTTGTTGCCCAGAGTTTCAGCACGCCCGCTGGAAGGACAAAAAAGATTTCTGAAGACAATATAGAAACAATAAGCGCCGAACTTCTGCCTTCCACGCGCAGGAGCATGGAAGTTTTAAAAAAGCGACCCGCTATCCTGATTGCGGCGGCAGTGGCCATCATTGCCCTCTTTATTATTCTGGCCGTTGCCTTCAGCGGCAATACGGGAGCTGATGAGCCAGCTTCAGTTCCTCTTTCTGCTCCACAACCGGTTTCTGAAAAACAGCCCCTTCACGAAAAAAATGAGCAGGCCCTCAAACCTGAACAATCAGAAAAACAGGCCCGTGTGCCTGAACTTAAACCAATAAAGGAAATTCCTGAAGAAGCTGTGGCCCCGGTAACGAGGAAAAGAACAAAAACAGCCAGAAAGCCCGTAAAAAAGGCTCCTGCATCAAGAAAGAAAATTGTCTCCGTGCCCCATACTGATAAATCACAGGAAAAAAAGAAGACAATCAAAGGCCGCCACGGCACTAAAATTGATACCGAATGGTAGAAGGTTACAATTTGTAACTTACGCAAAAGAGCTTACTTGAAGCAGGTCGGAATAACGATAACCCTGATCTGAACAATCATATTTATTTATAACAACTTACTGTTTTTTGAACGAAGTGGCATATGAATTGCTCTATTACGGAGTTATTAAGGCATTTCAGGAATAAAATGGTTTGTTGATGCAGCAAATGGGTTATAAAATGCGGGAAACACAGAAAGTTCAAGGAGAGCGGGGAGAATCATGAATAATAATTACATTGTGTCAATATTCCTGGTTTCAGCGATGATGGCGGCATTTGTGTCCTGCGGTGAAGAAACCCTTACCGGATGCGAGGACGACATGGACTGCGACCTGATGCAGTACTGCGGTGCAAACGGGGAATGCATGGCCGACTGCCGCACGGACGATGACTGCAAATGCTACGAATACTGCGATCTTTTCGGAAAATGCATCTCCGAAGGGGACGCGGCCTGCGCGGAAAAGGGCAGCGATTCGGACACGGACATAGATACCGATACTGACACTGATGCTGATACGGACACTGACACTGATACCGACACAGACACGGACACTGACACTGATACTGATACAGACACAGATACGGACACAGATACGGACACCGATACTGATACAGACACTGACACTGATGCAGATTCAGACGCGGACGCTGACGCCGATGCGGACGCCGATGCTGACGCAGACGCGGACGCCGATGCTGACGCAGACGCGGACGCGGGTCCTGGATGCAATGGCAGCGTGTTTCTGGACGAGGACTTCGATGCCGGCACCGGCGGGTTCACTACGGACGGCACGAACATTTCATGGATTCGCCTGAGTACGGGCTGCCCCGACGGATACTGTTTCGGAACCGGCTCTCTTAATAACGATGAGTGTTCCTTCCTGGTTTCACCTTTAATGGATCTTTCATCCTGTAATGGTTCCGAAACCATTCAGATGACGATGAATCATTATTATGATTTTGAACCTGATTATGACGGGTCCCGGGTCGAGGCATTTAACGGCAGCTTATGGGAAGCCCTGCCGCCCACAGACCTGTATGACGGTGTGCTGGAGGCGGGAACATGCCGCGTGCACGGCGAGAGCGCATATACGGGAAGTCAGACTGAGGAAAGCCAGACATTCGATATTTCAGACTATGCAGGTAAGTCCAGTTTCCAGCTTCGCTTTGTAGTTGGAACTGACGTTAGCAGCGGTACAAATACTTACGCAGGGTGGTATGTGGACGACATCAAGGTCGAGGCACTGCCTTGAGTACAATAGAAAAATTCCGGGAGTGCGAGAAAAACATGAAGAACGATCACACTGTTTCAACATTTCTTTCACTGGCTACGCTGGCAGCCCTTATATGCTGCAACGAAAGCTCCGAGACCGAGTGTGAAAAAGACATGGACTGCGCCGTGGGCCAGTATTGCGGCGTGGACGGTAAGTGCACGATGGACTGCAGAGGCGATGAAGACTGTTTCCAGGGAGAAGTGTGCAATTCATACGGAAGATGCCAGCCGCGCGGCACTTCGTCCGGAGACATCGACACGGACAGTGATTCTGATACGGACTCGGACTCGGATTCTGACAGTGACATCGACACAGATTCTGACAGTGATACGGATACGGATTCGGATTCAGACTCGGATGGCGGCGCAGGGTGCATTAACATCGCCTATACGTTTGACAACGGGGAGGAAGGGTGGACGCATACGTATCTCAACCAGTATACAACTTCTGATTACTGGGAATGGGGCATCCCGTCTGCAGGTCCGGGTGAATGCTATAACGGCTCCAGCGGATGCTGGGCCACTGATCTTGACGCGGATTATCTGATTTGCCAGGACTGCTCACTTGAATCACCGGACGTTGATCTGTCTGACTGTTCTTCATCCTCCTCAGATGTCGCAGTCACTTTCCAGCACGGATACATGTTCGAAACCACGAGCGACGCCTGTTTTGACGGTGCGCTCGTGGAGATGTCCGGAAACGGCGGCAGCACATGGCAGTCGGTCACCCCGGAAGACGGATATGATGGAATCGTGGACAATGTGGGCGAGTGCACCGGATTTACACCTTATACGCATAACAAATACGGATTCTGCGGCACATCTTCGAGCTGGAGAAAAGAGAAGATCCCGGTTCCTGAAAGCCTTCTTACAGACACATTCAGAATTCGTTTTGTCTTTGGTTCCGACGCTCAATCCAACAGCTTCGGCTGGACCATAGACGATGTCCGTATATTTACGGAGTAAAGTTCAAAGACTCAGAAGGAGTACATGATGCTTAAAATACTGCCGGCACTGACTGTTCTTTTAGCAGGCCTGGCTTTTTCCACCATAGCCCTTGCCGACAGCGAAAGCGATGCAAAAGCCGCATTCAAGAGGGGCGTCGAAGCGTTTGCAGACGAGGATTATCCGGCTGCCCTGAGTGACTTCGAGAAGGCGTATGAGCTATCGGGCCGGGCCAAGATTCTTTACAACATTGCCATGTGCGAGCGCGCGCTGTACCGGTATAAAAATTCAATACAGACCTTCCGGAAGTATATCGCAGAGCTCGGAGACGAACTCAGTGATGAAAAGAAAACCGAAGTGCTGACAATGATTGAAGAGATGGAGGCAAGGCTCGGAAGGCTGAAGCTGAGCGGGCTTCCCGAAGGAGCGGACGTGTACGTGGACGGTTCACTCGTTGGCAGGGCGCCGCTTTCAGGACCGGTTCTTGTTGATCCGGGCGAGCACAGGATTCAGGCCTCCATGGAGGGAAGAAAGCGCGTGCACAGGACTGTATCGGTTCCGGCCGCAGGCGAAGTGCCCGTTATCCTTGAGATGAAGAAAATCAGGGAAGAAAAACCCGGGCCTGAACCTGTGGAAGATCAACCCGTGACGCAGGAAGAGACCGTAGACGGAGATGGCGTATCCGGTCTTGTGATAGGCGCGATTGTATCCGGCGCCGTGGGACTGGCCGGAGTGGGAACGGGCGGATACTACATTTACAAGGCATCCGAGGACGTGGAAAAGGGCAATGCCGCGGCAGACACATGGGACAGGGATACATACGACCGCGTCAATGACGAGGACCTTCCTGCGGATTCAATCGGCGCCACAGTGGGCATGGTTGTCGGAGGCGCGGGAATAGTGACTGCCGCCATACTCCTCATAGTCGAGTTCACGGGCTCCGGTACTGATGAAGCGCAATCGCAGGTGT
>Ga0272442_10006535_pt1 | contig 15307 bp, 23 predicted proteins | sample SSMForm2O_FD_200262 | JGI IMG/M metagenome (GOLD analysis project Ga0272442, IMG submission 200262) | Marine sediment archaeal communities from Little Sippewissett salt marsh, Falmouth, MA, United States - SSM-Form-2O | ecosystem: Environmental > Aquatic > Marine > Wetlands > Sediment ...
AGGTTTTCCAATACGCCTTCCGCCTCGCTCTCATAGCTCAAAAAATCAAAATTTTCCCTTCCGGCGTAATATAAAAACGTGGTCTCGACGCAGACATTGACGGAGGCCACAAATAATTCCTCCGGAGTCCATACGCCCTCATGCCCCTTAAATTCGGGCGGTGTGGCCACCTCTATGGCCGGCTTGCCGGATGAGCTTAAAAGCCCTTTTTTCTCGCGTGTCCATGCTACCTTTGTCCTGTAAATAAATTTTCTGCCTTTGCGCTTGGTATTCCCCATTCCGGACCTTCCCTTGTTTTACGCCTCGATTAAAGATTGCATGTCCCGCTCGGACAGCTCGGCCCGGACGGATTTGCTTTTCCCACGCTGAAGGAGCTGAATACCTTTTTGATATTTTCGCTGCCGCATTTAACGCACTTTAGCTCCGCCTTTTCGGACGTCATCCCCACCAGCATATCGAACTTCTTGCCGCAATCGTCACAGACATAGGTATAAACAGGCATAACTCTTGGTCCTCCTTTTAAATCACGCAACGCGTGAAATCGAACTATCTAAATATGTTTTTTTACGACCTCTTCCAGGTCCGGTTTCGGAAGCGCGCCCACAACCTTATCCACGAGCTCGCCGCCCTTAAAGACAGCCAGCGTCGGGATGCTCATTATCCCGTAGCCGGAGGCGGTCCCGCGCCCTTCATCCACGTTTAATTTGCACACCTTCAATCTACCCTTATACTCCGCGGCGATCTCCTCCACCGCCGGAGCCACCATATGGCAGGGCGCGCACCACGGCGCCCAGAAATCCACCAAAACCGGCAAATCCGCCTCCAGCACCTCCTGCTTGAAATTATCGTCTGTCGTGATTATCTCCGATCCGCTCATCTTTACCTCCCTATTTTTCAGCGGCCCCCGGCTCCCGGCCTATCCCGGCCCGTTAGCCGTCCGCCGACTGTGATTCCTCCACCGTATGACTCGGCGTGGCAATCTTATTAAGCCCGTCATCGCGATACTGACTTATCGCCTCTCTTACCGTCAGGCCTTCTTTAACCTCGTATATATCCACGAAATTATCCTTCAACATATAAAACGACAGCTCGCCTATCTGGCGGGTAAACAGCATATCCAATTTATATTTAATGACGGCCTTTATGACCTTGATGCCTATGTGCCGCTTTTCGCCGAGAAACTCATTATAATAGAAGTCCTCTATCTCCGCGCCCCCTTCGGTAATCCTCAGGATGATATAATAAGGTGCCCGGCCGAAATGGCCGTGTATCCTCGAATCTAAACCGTTAATGTCCTTAACCGGCATAATCGCCGATACCGACTTTCGCCTGGCCGGTTCAAGATGTATAAAAACGGATTCTATATCTTTGTACGCCTTTGTTATGGCGCCCTCCGCCTTGTCCGCGAGCTCATGGGCCCGGTACAGAGGAAGCGTCGGGGAGGTCTCGATTTTGCATTCGACCATCTTGAACGGGCCGGACTGGCGGATATTCACCTCGCTCGTCCCTTTAACGCCGTATATCTCGTTTATCTTACCCTCTAGCTCCTGCCGCAATTCGGGGTTGAGGTTGGCGTCCATCAGCACCAAAAGAGAGGTCCATACGTTTTCGACGCCGAGTTTCAAGATCAAAAGCGAAACGAATATTATAACGGCCCCTTCGATATAGGGGATGCGAAAAAAGGCCAGCAATATACCCGCCAGGACTATAAGCGAGGTAAAGACATCCAAAAACGATTCCTGCGCGTTCGCCAGCAGGGATTGCGAATTGATGGCCCGGCCGACGGCCTTTTCCCTTTTCGCGATAAAAAACGCCGCGATAACGGATACGACGCTCGCCAGCGCCGGCACGAAAGGAAATGTCCGGACCTCCTGGATGTAAAAAAGCTTCTGATAGCCGTCTTTCAGTATTTCCGCGCCGGCGAACACTATCAACAGCCCTATGACAAAGGTAACCAGCGTCTCCGCCTTAAAAAGGCCGTAAGGGAACCTCGCGCTCTTTTTCTTCGCGGCGAGCCAAAGTCCGAATCCGGAGGCGAAAATCGCCAAGAGGTCGGCCCCGCTGTGCAGCGCGTCGGCTATCAAGATTTTAGAGTCGAATAGGTAGCCCGTAACGCCTTTTAAAGAGGCCAAGAGCAAAGTAAAAAACGCCGCAGCGAAGGCCGTCCTTTGCCCCTTCTTCAATAATTCTTTTTTATCCTGAGTGATTTCCATGCCGAACCTTCCAGCTTGGGAAGATCTTAAAAAAACTGACGCGTCATAGTTGAACCGCATTTAGGGCATTTTGTCTGAAAACAGGGAAGTCTGCGCATATGAGGTATGGCCGTCCCGCAATTAGGGCAAATACAGCTCTCAGGAGGCCCTGCCGGCCCTCGAGGGCCGAACCAGCCCCATCTACTGCCGCCGCGAAAGCCCCCGCCGCCGCCTCTGCCGCCGCCGCCTCTGCCGCCGCCGCCGCGGCCTCTGCCGCCGCCTCCGCCTCTTCCGAATCCAAATGGCATCTTAATCTCCTTTTTCGATTACGCGGAGTGCGCCGGTGGTATTGGAAAACGACATCCGCGCCCGCCCGCTAAACATCTATGGTACCGCCTACCTTTACCGAAATAAAATCACTGCCGTATCTTTGCCTGAAAATATCTTCCGCGGCATCCCCGCTGCAATGTGTAGGGCCGGCCTTCTTAACGCCCATCTTCCTGAACTCCTCCGCCACCATCTCAACGGCCCGCATGTCATCGCGCATCAGGTGAAACCCTCCCAGCGCCGCGTAAACGCGTTCGCCCGGAAATCCCCGGACGGCTGCCTGTATCATCCTCACTACGCCCGGATGGGCGCAGCCCGTTACGACGCTTATCCCGTTGCCTGTCTTGGCGACAAGGGCCTGCTCCGCCATATAACGGCCGTTGTACGAGCCGGCTATCTCGCCGGTGGTAAAAATATCTTTTGAGATCTCCCGTAAACCGCCGGCCTCTATCAGCTCCGCCCGCAGGCCTCTTACCCTTTCCTTGAATTCCTCCCCGAAACGCGGGCAGGCGTATACCTTGAGGCCTTTTTTCTTTTTTAGGATGTCCCAGAGCCCGCCCCAATGGTCCCAGTGGTCATGCGAGATTATAATGCCTTCTATACCGTCGAGGCCTATCTTCAGATGATCCATATTCTCGAGAAGCCAGTCCCCTCTCTCGCCCGTATCGAAGATAAACCTGTCATCGATTAAAAACGAGACCCCCCATCCGGTGCGCAGGTTTTTATCCTTTGAGCTCTTGTCGAAAAGGACGTCTATCTTCATCTGCGGCGCGGCTCCTTTCTGTCTGCCACCGGCAGTCTCGCCTCGCTAAGGCATACGTTAAAATCGCCCATCATCAGCCGCCGGCCCCTGCCTCTTCCGGCAATGATATACTGTCTGCGCGCATCCAGCGCGGATATCAAACTACCCGCGGAACTGTAGGAGCCCGCCAAATCAAGGCCTTTTTTAGTCAAAACGAAAACCGGTATTTTTCTGGATAGTTGGAGAACGGCCTTTCTGCCTATCATGGCCCTGACGTTTTTTGACGCGCAGCTCCAAACCAGATCAGCGTACCTGTTGATCTCGGATGTCCTTTTTTTGCTTATCCCCGTAGTGCAAACAGCTAAAATAGTAAGGGATATACCGCAAGCGTTTTCTATCTTTCTTATCGCCTTTAACGACTCATCGGATGAGGCGTTGACCGTAAGCGCGATTTTTTTGTAGCCCAAAGCGGCCGCCTTTTTAACGCCTTCGGCCTGTTTGATGACGGCCTCGCGGGATAGGACGCGCGAGCCCGTCTCTTCCAGCCGCTTTATAACGGCCGTTACGGCAGAGGTGTAAAAAAGCCCGTTCATCCGTGCGCCTATGCCCTGCGCCACGTCGGGCCTTTTCACGATCACGGTGCCCGCCCCGTCGCACACGAGTACGGCGGCATCTATGGCCCTCTTGCTTAACGCGTACATCAACATCTCCGACGCGCCGTAGGGTATGGCTATATCGCTCCTCAAAATCCTTCTGCGGCCGGTGAAATGGCCGAACGTATCTATCTTCTCATTGACGCAATCAAGTATGGACCTCTTAATCGCATCGACGCCTTTAGCGAACCGTATCCTCCGGTAAAGATGCCCCGCTAACGGGCAGTAGGCCATGACGGGCTCTGTCGCCTCGACCGCCTTTCCGTCCCGCACTAAAACATAGGAAGAATAAAACCGCAGGATATGAATATTCCCGCGGCGGGGGCCTTCGTCTTTTGCCTTAGCCAAAAGCATCCTGAACGCGCGTTCCATCGCGGCCTTATTCAGCGTTTTCTACTGTTCAATTTGAATTTTAATCTTTCGAAGGCGCCCATATAATCCAAGATGATCCTGCCTTTCAAATGGTCTACTTCATGCTGGATGACCCTCGCCAATAGCCCCTCCGCCTCTATGCGGACCGGCTCTCCGTGTACGTCCAATCCGGTCACGGCGATCTTATAAGGCCTCTTTACGTCAACCGAGATCCCGGGCACGCTCAAACAGCCCTCTTTCATATTGTCGGCTCCGGAGGCCTCGATTATCTTAGGATCGGCCAATTTAACGACGCTTCCCTCGACATCCGCCACAATCAACTTTCGAGATATGCCTATCTGCGGGGCCGCCAGTCCGATGCCGTAAAAGTGCCTCATAGTAAAAAGCATCTCATCAAAGATCTTTCTTTCCTCATCCGTAAGCCTTCCCACCGGCTCGCACTCTTTGCGCAATACCTTGTCCGGATATTTTTTAATATCAAGAGGCGTCATATCTTCTTGCCTTTCTTTTAACACGTTTACCGCCGCGCAGCAAAATTATATCGCCTATCTTACAGCCCACATCCCTGGCGACGACGGGACACTTCGCCATAAAAAGAAAAAATAAAGGCCTCGCGGAATCGGACAGGGCCTCGAAGTTGCCCTGCCCCTTGCTGATAATCATATCCGCGCGGGCGAATATCTTCAGGAATTGCCTCGAGCATAAAGAAAGCACCGTGCCCGGGGTGTCCACGCCGGAGGATATAATCCCGGCGTATCTGCCGATGCCCGAGACGCGCGCGTCTTCGGCCAGGGCGTCGTTTATGGCCGGTTTCTCCTTCACGGCGAAGATGATATCTTTCTCCGGATATATCTTTTTTATCTCTTCTATCAAAACCCTGTCAAAGACCGTTTCCCCGGCGTTGTCCGCCAGATAAAGAACCGTCCCGGCCTTTTTTAAGGCGCGCTTGAAACCCTTGTAGTCGAATATCGACTTGCCTTCTTTGCGTATCGTCTTTCCTTCCTCATCCAGTATCTTGTCGATTTCCTTCTTCACGTTCAGCGAATTTTTGACGCCATAGTCGATTATATTGCCCGCGATCGCCAGTTCGATGGCCGTCAGCAGTTTATCGCGCGAGCGGGCTATCTTCTTTTTAAGCCGGGGATAGACCCTTAAGGCGAGCCTGTTGCTTTTTTCTTTCGCCTTCGCGTAAGGATCGTCTTTACCCGTTATCCTTTTGACCGCCCCGTGGATGATCCTCGCCATCTCGGGCGGGCTGGAGCTTAACGGAAATTTCTCTATTCTCGAAGCTACATAATCCAGTATCTCCTTTTGCTTTCGGCTGCCCGCGCCGGAAAGACGCGCCGCCTCAAGGGCCTGCTTAAAAAAACACGGTATGCACTCCAGATACGTCCTCAAATCTTGCCTCTTCTTTTCAAGGTGTCTTTAGAGCTTATCGGGGTAACGTCCTTCTTCGCGGCGCCGTAGACCGAAACGGTGTTTAAGCCCTTGAAATGCCTCTCTATCGCTTCCATCTCGGATTTCGACAAAGGCCTTACGCCGCACGGCCTCAAAGGGGTGTTCAACTGGACCTCATCCGGCATAATATCCTCCGCTATCCGCGCTATCCCCTTCGCGCACTCCTTATTCGGCTCCATAAACATTATCTGAAGCGCAAGCTTCCCCTGATAATGCTTCTTGAAATCCTTTATCCCCTTGATGACCGTCTTTAACGTCACGCCCTTGGCCGGCCGGTTAATAATATCGAAGACCTCCTCGCGCGAGGCGTCCAATTTGGCAACCACAAGGTCCGCCGCCGATAGATCCTTTTGGACATCCCGTCTGTGCATAAGAGAGGAATTCGTCAAAACCGCGATCTTCTCTCCTCTGGCCTCTCTTACCGCGCTTATCATCTCTCCCAGATTCTCCGCCAGCGTGGGCTCACCGGTCCCGGAAAATGTCATATAATCTATATTAAGGGAAGGCAGGCCCTTGATCTCCTCCAATATATCCTTTGTCTTCACAAAGGTCTGCCGCTTATCGGTTAGGACCTCTGTCTTGCCTATCTGGCAATATAGGCAGTCAAAACTGCAAACCTTCCTGCCCGCCGACAGCGGATCTATTCCCAGGGAACTACCCAATCTCCATGACGGCACGGGGCCGTAGATATATCTATAATCCGCTTTTTTCATCTTAACTCCTCATCGATCGTGCCGTCGGGCATCATATTGTCGGGATGATAAAGGCCTTCATCCTCCATCTTTTTCCTTACGCATCGCGAATACCCGCTGTGGCAGTACTCCCGGATCCATTTCTCATCAAGCCTGCCTTCCTCATAAAATCTCTTTAAGGGGCAGACATCATACCATTCGCAAACGTCTTTACCGACCATCGTCCTTGACCTTAGCGAGGACCCCTTTGACTATTTTATCAAAAATCTCCGCGCTTTGCGTCTCTTTTTTGAAATATACGAAGGGGCGTCCGGAATCGCCCAACTTCACTATTTCGGGCTCAAGCGGTATCCTGCCCAGAAAAGGCGCCTTCAGCTCAAGCGCCGCCTTCTCGCCGCCGCCGGAGCCGAATAGATCTATTTCCTTTTTGCAATGCGGGCATAAAAACGCGCTCATATTCTCGATCACCCCGATCAAGGGGACCTTTAACTCCCTAGCGAACAAAATGCTCTTTCTGGAATCCAGGACCGCCACGTCCTGCGGCGTAGTCACCACTATCGCCCCGTCTATATCCGGTATAAGTTGGCAGGCGCTGAGGGGCTCATCGCCGGTGCCGGGCGGGGAATCCACTATCAAAAAATCGAGCTCGCCCCAGTTCACATCGGATAAAAACTGTTTTATGGTCATCATCTTAAGCGGCCCTCGCCATATTATCGGCCGGTCCTTATCCTCAAGCAGTAATGCGAGGCTCACCGCCTTCAGTCCGGAGGATACCTTTACGGGCTCGATTCCCGAATCGGAAACAGCTAGTTTCTCATCCTCTATGGCCAGCATCTTGGCGACATTCGGCCCGTGGATATCGACATCCAAAATACCCACCTTCATCCCCTTAAGCGCCAATCCGTAAGCCAGATTAACGGCCACCGTAGTTTTTCCGACGCCGCCCTTCCCGCTGATTACGATAATCTTGTGCCTTACGCGGGACATACGCTCCTTGAGGCGTATATCCTGGTCGATTCGCTCCTGTTCTGTCATTGTCTTCATAACATATGCCTTTTAAAAAAACGTATAATACAAAATATCTTTTCCCCGGGTGAGCCCGTATTTTATCCGGATTACTTTAATTTCTCGCGCAGCGCCCGCCAGATACCGCCTATTTCCTTCGCGGCCGTTGAGGAGGCATGCTCTATAACGGTCTTTCCTTGCACCATGGCCTCCACAACGGCCTTGTCAAAATGGATCTTTCCGATTAGATCTATATTATTATCCCGGCAGTAACGCTCTATCTCGGCCGTCATATCGGGGTTGAGATCATACTTATTCACGACCAATCTTGCAAAGACCCCGAAATGCCTGACCACGCTGATTACCCTATCGGCGTCATGCAGGCCCGACAGCGTGGGCTCGGTCACTACCACCGCGCAGTCTATCCCGGACAGCGACGCGATAACGGGGCACCCTATCCCGGGGGCACCGTCTACAATGACCCAATCGGCCTTATTTTTTTCGGCGAGCTCTTTCGCCTTTTGCCTGACAAGAGAAACAAGCTTGCCCGAATTTTCCTCTGCCACGCCCAATTTCGCGTGCACCATAGGCCCGAAGCGCGTCTCGGATATAAAATACTCCCCGGAGACATTTTCCTCCATCTTGATTGCGCCGACCGGACAGGCAAAGGAGCAGAAGGCGCATCCCTCGCACGATACGGCATCCACCGTAAAATCCCCGTCTATAGCGTCAAAACGGCATACCTCGACGCATTTACCGCACCTAACGCATTTTTCCTTATCGATCACGGCCGTCTTGCCGCTCTTGAACTCGCGGCGCTCTTTTACGCGCGGCCTCAACAATAGATGCAGATCGGCCGCGTCCACGTCGCAGTCGGCTAGAACGATTTTACCTCCGCGCGGCGAGTCCCCGCTTACTCCGGAAGCTCCCGCCAAAGCGGCAAAGGCACCCGTAATCACGGTCTTGCCGGTTCCGCCTTTCCCGCTTATTACGACTATCTGTTTCATATCTATGTCCTCAAAAATCTGTAGGCCCTCTTGCCCTTTCCCGAAAAACGGAAATATCCGGCCTTGGTCAGATTATTTATCGCCTTTTTTATGCCCATACGATGGTCCTGAAGAGACAGCGCGCCCTCCGGCTTAAGGATCCTGTGCAGTTCCCGGAGCACCTTATCCGGCTCTTTCAGGGCGTGAAACACATCGTAAAGCAGGACCATATCCACGCTGTTATCCGGCAGGCCCGTTCTGCAATCGGAGCAGGCGGCCTCTGCGTTTACAAGGCCTGCCCTACTTATAAGGCCTTTGACATTTTTAATCGCGAGCGGCTCTATGTCAAACGCGTAGACCCTGCCCTTTCCGCCGACCATTTGAGAAAGAAGCAGCACATAACTCCCCGGGCCGCAGCCGTAATCCACAACGTGAAAGCCCGGCCTTATTCCCGCGTACTCCAAAATAGGCCCGCGCGGAATAAGTAAATCCCTTATTTTAAAAAACCACATATGAAGATAGAAATGTAAAATCGACCCCAAAATATCCGTACCCCCTAAGGCCTTCCTCTCGGCCAAACGGCTCCCCCAACCGATATCGCCGGAGTTTCTTGCCGGCGGTGTTTAACTACGCCGCCTACATCTTCCTCGAAGCATCCTGGGCCGCCAGCACAAGCGGGTACATAGTAGGGGCGGATGTCAAAAACGGATGTGTGGCTATCTGCAGCGTCTCAAGTTCGGTAACGGATACCCTCTGTTGGATGGCCATGCCGATTATGTTGATCATTTCGCCGGCCGACATCCCGCCCGCGACCTGGCCTCCCATAAGGATTCCCGATTGAGGCGAAAAGATGAGCTTGACCTTTATCTTATTCGCCCCGGGCAGACTTCCGGGATGTTTGTCCTTTCCCTCGGCGCCGCCCGATACGATCTCAAATGCCTCTTTTTTGGCGCTTATCTCCGTAAGCCCGGCTGAACCCAGCACCAGGCCGTCCACATATGTGGAATAAATCGCTATAGTCCCTTTGTTCTCTCGGATGACCTTAAGCTGGTATAGGTTCGCCCCGGCGATCCTCGCCTCGGCGGTGGCCGTCGAGGCAAGCATAACGGGCGTGTCTTTCCTGGTGTAAAAATCCCTCTTGCCCGCGCAATCGCCCACGGCGAAAACATCGGGATCCGCGGTCCTCATATATTCGTCCACCCATATCCCTTTTCCCCTGCCCAGATCCAGTCCCGCGCCGGTGGCCAAGGCCGTATTCGGGGCGGCGCCTATACCCAAAACCGCGCTGTCTATCTTGATCGTCCGTCCGTCCCCCAATCTCACGCCTTCAAGCGCTTTATCGCCCAAAAACTCGCTGACACGCGCGCCTGTCAAAATATTCACGCCCCTTGACTTCAATTTTTCCTCCGCCAGCACGGAAAACTCCTCATCAAAAGAATTCGCCAGAAGATGCTCGAGGACCTCGGCCACATACACCTTGATCCCCCCTATCTTCGAAATCTCATCGGCAAATTCCACTCCTATAAAGCCCCCGCCGAGGACTAACAGCTCTTTCGCCTTTCTTACGCTCTCCACCGTCGCCTTCAGGTAATCCATATCCTTATATATAAGGTAGATGTTTTCTTTTTCTATGCCGGGTATGGGCGGCTTAATGGGCCTTGAGCCCAGGGCAAGTATCAGTTTCTCATATCTATACTCCGCCCCTCCTTTGCCTAAGACCCTCTTAGCGGCACGGTCTATTTCCACCGCCTCATCTACGACCACCTTTATATTGTGCGCGCGCAAAGAATCCAGCTTCATCCTGTTTTCATCGGGGCTGTTGAGGCTTTTAAACATATACGGGATCCCGCAGGGGATACAACCGTTAAGGACATCTTTCATGACCAGGATGTCCTTGTCGGGATAATATCTTTTAGCCGTAACGGCGCTCACCACGCCGGCGGGTCCTCCTCCTATGACAAGGATGTCTGTTTTTTTGATCATAAAACGGTCTTCCTTTCTTTGATCCTGTCTAAAAGTCCTCTAAAATCCTTTTTATATTCCGGAAATGCGCTGACTATGGGCTCCCCTTTTGAATACGCCATCGCTATCTCTTTTTTGAACGGTATCCTCATAAGGACCGGGATGTTCCGGCGTTCGCAGTATCTTTCGGTTTTTTCATCGCCTAAATCGGCGCGGTTAATAACGACCCCGAAGGGAATGGCGAGCTTCCTTGTCACCTCTTCGGCGAGAACCAGGTCGTTCAACCCGAAAGGCGTCGGCTCGGTAACAAGCAGGCAAAAATCGCTTTTCTTTATTGTCTCAACGACCGGGCATGATGTCCCGGGAGGGGCGTCGATAATGACGGTGCGCTTCGGATTGATATGTCTCTTGATCTGCCTTATTACCGGCGGCGCCATTGCCTCGCCCACATTCAACCGTCCGTGCACAAACTCTATAGGGCCACAGGCGCCTATTTCGACTTCGCCGATTTCCTTATCTACCTCCTTTATCGCGCCTTCGGGGCAAAAATAGCTGCAGCTTCCACATCCATGGCAAAGGTTCGAAAAGACCAAAACGCTCCCCTTGCCGCTTTTGTCTTTTTTTATTACCGCGATGGCGTTATAGGCGCAGACCTCGGCGCACCTGCCGCAATACACGCATTTTTCCTCATCGATCTCCGGAACGGGTATAAAGACCTTTCTGGTGTCTTTTATATCCGGTTTCAAAAAGATATGGGCGTTCGGCTCCTCCGCGTCGCAATCAAGAAACTGTGTCCCCCCGCCCGAAGAGAGCGCGAGATTAACGGCTACAGTGGTCTTGCCCGTTCCGCCTTTTCCGCTGGCTACCGAAATAATCATATACTCAACCGATTCTCCTGTAAGCCGTCAGGACATCCTGAAACCTGCCGGCCTGTCTTTCCGTATTAAAGGCCTTTTGCTCCAGATACGCGCCCACATCATCCAGGCTGAACCCCGCTGTCTTGTGCACCCTGCCCTCGCTCAGATGGACCTTATCCAGCACTCCTAAGCCCTCTTTATTGAAATCGCTTAATGCCAGCCTGCCTTTCAAGTTGAGGACCCTCGCGAGCTCGTCTATCACCTTGAAGGGGTTTTTGAAATGATGGACGGTATTAACGGATAACACGAAATCAAAGGCGGCGTCCTTAAAACTTAGATTTTCGGCGTCCTCGAGCCTGAAATCGACAAGGTCCTCCAGTCCGAAATACCTAAGATTCAATCGCGCTATTCTTTGTTCCTCTTCCGAGATATCCACGCTTGTGAATCGGTACCCTTTTCGGGCAAGGGCAAGCGTAAAATGCCCTTTTCCCGTACCGACCTCGAGGATGCGCCCGGAAACGGGCATAACCTTTTTCAGGACGGACTTCCTCTCTTTATCTATATCGAAGCCGAAATTACGGTACATCTTCTTACGGCTTAAATACCTTTTATGGTTATCTAATATCTCGTTTTCCAAAATGCCCTTCTATGTCCTCGCCATCTTTGTCCCGCACTTAGGGCAATTAATCAAATAACACGGCGTTCCGCGGCCGTGCGATATCTTGTTGCCGCATTTCGGGCAAACACAACTTCCGCCGGGCCCCGCGCCCGGACGGTTTCCGCCCATGCGGCCCATGCCTCCGCCTCTCCCGAGGCCTCTGCCTGTTCCCGAACCCCGGCCGAAAGGCCCTGTTCCGTCTCCGCCTGGCATATTAACACCTCCTATATATCAAATGGTCATCTATTCGGCGGCATGCCGAATTTGGAGTTTACGCTCGGCCCTTCCGTGGGCCTAAGGCCGCCTTTTTTATATTTCTCTACCACCTCTTTGATCGTGCCGGATATGCCGGTAATCACATCCACGCCGGCCGCCTCGAGCGTCCGAAACGCGTTAGGCCCGACATTTCCGGTAAGCACGGCCTTTACCTTTTTGTCCGCGATAAATTGGCCCGACTGCACCCCGGCCCCGCCCATCGAATCGATATTGGGGTTGGTCACCGCCTCGAATTTTCCCGTATCCGTGTCTACGATGACAAAATACCGACACCTGCCGAAGCGCGGATCGACTTTGGCCTCCAGGTTATCACCTTCAGAAGTGACGCAGATTTTTCCGCCGGAAGCTGACTTCGCTTCGCCGCTCATAACTCCCTCCTTACTTTAACCTTTTCCACCTTGTAGATGGAAAAGGTTTTACCCGCTAACCGGCTAACTACTAACTTGACACTTTAGACGACGTTCAAAGTGTCAACTTATTTTTTATTGGCATATCACCCGCTAACCGGCTAACCAATTAATGCGCCTTTTCTTCTCCGGGGTGGTCGCATTCGTTTTTCTCGACACCGTAGCCTTTTCCCGATCCGGGACTGCAAAGACTCTCTCCCCCTTCTAACGCCCCTTTTAGTATCTTATCTATCACCTCGTCAATCTTTCCGCTTATCCCGACAATCGTCTTGATCGAAAACTGCTCAAAAAAGCCGATCGCCCTCATACCCATACCGCCGCAGATTATGAATTCAACGCCCTTTTCATGCAAAAACCTGGGGATATTCCCCGGCTCGTGGCCGGGATTTCCGACAATCTCCTTTTTCGCGATCTTACCGTCCTGGACGTCTAAAATCGTGAATTCCGGACAACGGCCGAAGTGCGCGGATACAAAATCGCCGTCGGTTGAAATGGCTATTCTCAAGTTTAACCTCCTTGGTAAGCCCGTGACTTACGGCAGCCCGCCTCGGGTTGCCGATGAGTCATAAAGGCCTATTAATACAACCGGATGTCGCGGAATAGCGAAACGTGATCCTGCGGCATCCGGATGAAACGGCAATCCGCTAATCTTTACCTTTCGACTTATCGGCGGACTCCAGGTCTTTCACGCGTTGATTTATGGCCTTGATATCATCCTGCATGGCCTTGGCCTGTTCCCTCAACATCTCCGCTTCCTGCTTAGGAGTCATCTCCGCGGCAGGATAAGGAGCATTATAGGGATTGCCATAATAGGGATATGTCCCGGCATAAGGATGCGCGGCCCAACCGCCGCCGAATCCTCCGCCGAAACCGCGTCCCCAACCCCGGCCCCTACCCCAGCCGCGTCCATAACCAAATCCGCGGCCTCTGCCGAATGCCGGATTCGCATATCCGGGCATAGAATAACCCGCGCAATAACCCGCGGACCTGCCTGTCATAGGGCCCATTCCCCTCGGGCCTGTTCCGTCACCACCTGGCATATCAAACACCCCCCTTCGACTTAATATTGAAAACCATTTTCACCTTCTTTAAAAAAATATAGCGTTTTATTTTTTCGCCTGGCACTTATCGCATAATCCGTAAAACTGGATAAGATGATTCGAGATCTTAAAATTGTACTTTTTCGATAGGGCCTTTTCGGTGCGCGCGATCAATTCCTTCTCGTCGTCTATAAAATCGGTATAATCTATGACCCTGGCGCAGTTTGTGCACACTAAATGATGATGGTAGCGGGCGCCTTTAGGCCCTTCGGCCAGCTCGTATCTGGCCCTGCCGTCCCCGAAATCGAATTTAAAAACAAGCCCCATTTCGACCAAGAGGTCCAACGTCCTGTAAATCGTGGTAAGGCCCGCACCCGGATAGGTCTTATGCACCTCAATATACACGTCCTCGGCGCTCAAGTGCTTTAATGTCTTGCTTAAAACCGCCAGGACCGCGTCTCTGGGCGCCGTAAGCCGGTAACCGCAGCCCCTGAACCTTCCGTGCCACCATGGAGGGCCCCATCCGCGACGGCCCGGAGGTGTCCTAAAATTTCTGGGCATCTTTATTCGCCTCCGTTATTGAAAACGATTTTCATCTGTATTCTATCCGATACCGCGCTGCTTGTCAAGCCTTTTATCCGAGCTTTCAAAAAATATCGGCGGCCGGCCTCAATCGCCTGAATACCCGCAAAAGCTGCGGGCCGCATAGATGCCCTCATACAGGCGCGTTCCACCGCATCTTGATGTCAAGGACCGGCGTGCCGTCAACGGCATCCAACCCCTCGACATAAACGGTCGTTCCCTCTAATTTCACCACCCTTACGTCCTGGATGCCGATCTTTGACAGCCGGTAAGGGGTGCGCGAGGCGAAAACACCGACCCTTTTGCCGTCCAGGCCCCTGTTGAAAGTCGACCTTACCGGGCCCGCCTCATGCAGGTAATACACGACGGTGATGACCTTTTCCTCTTCCAGTTTATAAAGAAAGGGCCTTTGCGACTCAAAAAGCTCTATGCGCGATATCCCTTCCCTGCCTACAACGCCGAAACCCTTTTCGGCGCGCGCGAGACCGTTTTTCACTTTACCGATAGGGTAAACCGGGTACGGTTTTGACTTCTCGTAAAGACAGCTTACGCAAACCGGCCTGTCGTCTATTACACACAATTCGCCCTCAACGGCCTTCCTGCCGCACCGCGAACACTTATGACGCCTGTCTATCTCGCCCCTTGCCATGCCTTTCCTATATAATACATATTGATAATGGTTTCCATTACCAATTATACACTATTTTTCGCTTTTTGTCAAGCTTCTTACCATGCTTTGCAATATGGCTTGTGTGGGCCTTTCCCCTGCGCGAGCGGGGACAGGTTCCTCCGAAGGAGGAAGGGGACTGGTCTATGCTTTGCAATATGCCTTGTGTAGACCTGTCCCCCTATGACGGCGAGAACCGTCCCCGGCTTGGCCTGAGTTAGTTAGCGAGTTAGCCGGTTAGCGAGTTAGCGGGTTAGCCGGTGAGCGAGTGAGCGGGTTCACCATCCCCTGATTCGGAAAAACCAGCGGTTCTCTGAACAGCGGCCATCAGCCCCATAATAAACCACATCAGGTTACCCAGCTGGAGCGTATAGATATTCGTGTCGACAAAGCTGTGGGCCAAAAGCCCGAATAACCCGGCCGTCCAGGCC
>Ga0272442_10006536_pt1 | contig 15305 bp, 10 predicted proteins | sample SSMForm2O_FD_200262 | JGI IMG/M metagenome (GOLD analysis project Ga0272442, IMG submission 200262) | Marine sediment archaeal communities from Little Sippewissett salt marsh, Falmouth, MA, United States - SSM-Form-2O | ecosystem: Environmental > Aquatic > Marine > Wetlands > Sediment ...
CGGTGATCCGGCAAAAAGGATGCCGGCCCGCGCCTTTGCCCTCTCTCACAACCGCCGGCTCTGAACGAAAAACACCTCGTAACTTGCATAAACCCGGCCGTCCACTCTAAATCGTCTGTCGTAAAAGTCAATCGTCCTTCTCATCAGGCCGCGCTCCGTGTGTATGCTCATCGGCCGGTAGTTGGGATTGTTGAAACCGCGATTTTTTATCGACTGCATGTATTCTCTGGCCGAGGGAAAAAACTCGTACTTGACCTGCCTTTTCAGCACAGGCTTTTCGAAACCGGCCGAAAGCAGGAAATCGGAAAGCTCGAAAGGGCCGGGAAGGGGGGGGCCGTACCTGCTCGGCGTGAGCTTGATCCCCATTTGCCCGGCAGCGGTGCGGTAGGCCTCTTTCAGCTCCCGGTAGGTGTCCCTGCCCAGAGTGGCGAAAAGAAGCCTGCCTCCCGGGCGAAGAGCTCGGTGAATACCGGCCAGGGATTCCTCGATGAGGTTGAACCACTGGAACGTGGTGCTGCTCGCCACCAGGTCGAAAGAGCCGGCAGAGAAAGGCAGCGCTTCCCCGTCTGCCTGAATCAGCCTCACCCAGGGAAAGCGGCTGACAGCTTTGAAGCGAGCCGTTTCGAGCATGCCCCAGGAAAGGTCGATTGCAAGATATGAAGAGGGTTTGAGCTTTTCGGCAAGAAAACCGGTCAGAAAGCCCGTGCCGCAGCCGATCTCGAGCACTCTGGCATCCGCCGCCTCAAGAGCGTTTTCACGATTGGCCCACTCCACGAGCTGGAAAGCGATTTCTTTCTGAAGAAAAGCGAGCCTGTCGTAGTTTGCCGCGCTTTTTGAAAAATGCAGGGCGAGAATTCTTTTGTTTACAAGCTCGGCCAACATCGTCTGTTTCCCGTTTTATGCAATTATGCAGGGCTTATTCCCCCGTAAAGAAAATCACCGATCAGCGAGGCGAACCGCTTCTCTGCACCCCAGAACGGAATATGGTCACCGTCCTCTAAAACCACAAGCTGCGATCCGCTTAATGATTCGCTGAGTTTCCTGGCGAGGCGGATATCGATTATCGGGTCTGAGATAGCGTGTATCACCAGCACCGGGCAGTGTACGCTTCTCAAACGGCGGCGCAGGTCGGTGCTCTCCAGGTAGCGCAGCCCCCGTTCGAGTGCCCCGGCGTGCTGGTTCAGGTATCGCGGATACAGCTCGTCCTGGAAACTTTCCAGTCTGTGGGGAGTTGTGCGGGAGAACATTCGATAGTGAAAATCTCTTAAAACCTTCTCCGGAGCTTCTTTCAGCTTGTGCATCATTCGCCGGATGATATGCCTGTCCATCCCGTGCGGGTTGTCTTCGCTTCTGCTGAACTTTGCGCAGGCCGAGATCAGCACCAGCCCGGATATTACCGTGCCGAGTCCTGCGGCCGTTTCGAGCGCTGCCATTGCCCCCATTGACCAGCCGACCAGCACCGCGCCTTCTGCCTCCCCTTTCTCCCGGGTGACCTGCGCGGCGAGACATGAAAAATAATCGCTCTCTCCGGATGCGGAGGGCACAGGGCCGAAACCGGGTAAATCCACGGCCACGGCCTTTTCTTTCAGTCCGGGCGGAAGGCTGCCGATCAAGCGGTCGAATACCGCAGAGTCTGTTGCCCAGCCGTGAATCCAGTAAGAGCGCATCTTTTCTGTGGGCTGAAATAGTGTAAGCAAATAAATAAGGCCCCTGGTCTGAATCCTCGAACCGGGGGCCTGGAGAGTAAAAATTCAGCACAAACGGCGCCCAAATCAACCGGGGATCCCGAATACCTTCTGCACGTCGAATTCTCCGGTCTGGATAAATTTATCAAGCTCGTCCCTGGCACTCTGGTCGTCCGGGTACTGCAGCAGGTACTTCCGGATCGACTCGACAGCCGCCTCTTTGTTGCCGGAGGCTTTGTACAGCATGAAAAGGTTCCCGTAGGAGCTTTTGAATTTCGGGTCCAGCTCGATCGCCCGTTCAATGAACCTTGCCGCTTCGAAATCATCGTTGTTGGAAACCGCCACCTGGGCCAGTTGCTGGAAAACCCCCGCGCTGGCGGGCTGTTTCTGTAAAGTGATAAAAGAGTCGATCATTGCCAGCGACTCGTTGTACTGCCTGTTGCGGGCATAGAGCTGAGCGATCATGAAATCCCACATGTGCGGATTATCTGAAAACATCCGGGCGCTCAGGTTGGCCTGGATCGCTTTGTCGGTCTCGCCCCGCACCTGGTAGCTGTGCGCCAACCAGGCAAACGGGGCGGCAAAGTGCGAGGCCAGCCGCACGTTAGCCTCCTCTCCGCCTTTTCTCTCGCGGAAAAACGTCTCGTAGGTGTAGGTTTCGTAAAGCAGCCTGCGCGTGCCCTCGATATCCATGAAAATATCCTCACGGCCGGGCAGGGCGATAAAATTCGAGTCGGCGGAGGCGATCTCGGCGGCCTTATGCGGATTGATTCTGTAGACCGCTCCGACCATGGTCAGGTAAGGGTCAAGCCCGCTTCGATTATGGGTCGGCACCGTAGTGGTGAAATAAAGCGGCTTGTTCCATTTATTGGTGCGAATGATATCCAGAAGAATTATGTCCTTGACATAAAAAATCGAGCCCTCGGGATAGGTAATATCGATCTCGCCGGACTTGAACCGCACATCCTTGGGTAGATGCATCGGCAGCATCTTGTCGATTGCCTCATCGCCGTAGCTGATCGGCACTTTCGGCCCCATGTCGCGCATCTGCTTGATATACCAGGTGGTGTTGAGCAGGCTCAGGTTGACCACCCGGCAGTCCTTGCGCACTTTCTCCACCTCCTGGATATACCAAAGCGGGAAAGTGTCGTTGTCGCCGTTAGTGAAAATTATTCCCCCCGGTTCGAGGGAATTCATCACATTACGCGCGTAATTGGAGGGGATGAAATTTCCGCTGCGGTCCGCCTTGTCGTAGTTCACTTTGAACGGAATAAACGCGGCAAGGAAAATAGCTGCGCCCAGGGTGAGGAAAGCCGGCCGGCTGAGCTTCGGCCTGGCCGAGTCCATACTGAAAGCGAGCCTGATCTTGTTTACGATCGCAGCCAGGCCGAGCCCCGCCCAGACCCCGAAAAAGGCGAAGGAGACGATAAAGAAATAATCGCGCTCGCGCACCTCGTGAAGCGACTGGTCCGGAAACTCGTTCAGAAACTGGCTGTACCCGAGTTTGAAATTCATGTACGTAAGAAGGATCGGGCCTGTGAACATGAAAACCACGAGCCAGAACCAGAAACTCTTTTTCTCGCTCAGGTAGTGCTTTACCGCGCCGATTATCCCGATAACCAAAAAGACCAGGGTAAGCATGTAGTTGCCGAACTGCCAGCCGAAATATTTAGTATAGAAAGGCACGTTGTATTTGAAATAAAACTTGATATTCTCGATAAAGTCCGTAGCTGAGGAGAGCGAGGTCTTTTCGGTAACCATGGACCAGACCAGGCGCGGAAAGATCCCGTAGTTGCTGCCATACTGTTCGCGACCGATCACCGCCCAGAAATCCTGGAGGTTGGAAGGGTTGCCCTCGTTGATCGGCGGGTTCAGTCCGGCGCGGATCAGAAGGTAGATGTGGATACTGAAACCGAGCAGGAACAGTCCCAGCGCTGCGCCGAAAAACCCCAGCGAGCGTTGCCTGAAAGACCAGAAAAAGCAGACCAGGGTGATCAGGCCACCGAAAAAGAATCCGGCCCTGCTGGCCACATAATTGTGTATGCCGAAAATCACATCTGTCATCGCACCCAGATAATTAAACAGCGACAGAAATAAACCTGCATCCCCCAGGGAGGCCTGGTGCATTCTGTCGAACACTCCGCCCAGGTCGATCCCTACCACCACCAGCAGGTAGACCCCGAGAAAGAGACCCACTATCGAAAGCCAGTAGCGCCAGTTCCGCCAGTCGTGAATCAGTGTATAGGTAATCACCGCCGGGCTGACCAGGAACACGATCAGGTGGTTGGCGATAGACAGGCTCACCAGATAGACCACCAGCAGCAGTGTCCTCTTGATTCGCCTGATATCGGTGGACGAGCCCATGTAGATCATCAGCCAGGCGCAGAAAATAAATGTGGCTGTGGCCACCGCGTAAACCTCGAACTCGGTGGAGTTGGACCAGACCGTGCGCAGGGAAGCAGGGATTACCGCGCAGACGAACGCCCCGCCGTGAACTACCATCTTGCCGGCAACGGACTGAGTATCCTCTACCCAGGTTTCGGTAATTTTCACGGCTGTCAGGTAAATCAGCAGAGCGGCGACCGAGCCGCAGAACACCGAGAGGAAATTCAGCCTGGCCGCGATTTCCAAAGGCAGGGGAAGCGCCGAGAGCACTCTGCCGATAATCACGAACAGCGGTGTTCCGGGAGGATGGGGAATGCTGAGAGTATAACTTGCCGCGATAAACTCGCCCGCATCCCAGAAAGTCACAGAGGGGGCCATTGTTTTCAGGTAGAAGATGAAAACGAAAAGAAAGCTGGCCGAGGCCATGATCCAATGTTCTTTTTTATACATGATTTTCGGGGCTTTGAATAGTTACCGGTTTATTTTCCAGAGTCTTGAGAGTAAAGAAGCTTATCAAGGAAAACTAATAAACAGTGCTCTTCCGATCAAGTATATACTACAACATAAATAAGCCCCTGGCTCTGAATGCGCCGGAGGCCGGCTCACAGGTACAGATTATCCTGCGCTGTTGATTAGCCTCTCTGGCCGAACGCTTTCCGGATATCGAATTCGTCCGTTTCGCGATACTTTTCAAGCTCTTCCCTCACAGCGCTTTCATCCGGGTAGCGGTCCAGGTAGCGGTTTATCGTCTCCACTGCCATCTGTTTTTTCCCCATGACCTTGTACAGCAGGAACAAGTTGGCGTAGGCCTCCCGGAAATCAGGGTTCACCTCGATTGCATGGTCGAGGATCCGCACGGCTTCGTCTGGCTGGTTGTGGTTTGCCGCTTTCTGGGCCAGAAGCTGATACAGTTGCATATTCGGTGGTTTGTAGTAATAACTGTTCGCCGAGTCGATCACCTCCAGGGCCTGGCCGTATTCTCTTTTGATCCCGTAGAGTTCGGCCAGATAGGGCGCCCATTCGTGCCGGTTGGGCAGAAACAGCCGGCCCAGCCTGTAGGTTTCGATCAGCTCATCCAGCTGGTTGCGCTGCCTGTAGGCGTATGACAGAAAAGCGAAAGCATTCCGGAAATAGACCTGGATGTTTTTATTCGACGCCTCACCACTGTCGCCTTCCCGGAAGAATGTATCGTAGTTGTACACTTCGAAAAGGAGCCTGTGGGTTTTTTCAACATCCACCGCGAATTTATAATTGGAAAGGTAGGCATAATTCGAGTCAGCCTCTGCCAGATCAGATGCTTTGCGCGGGTTAACCTTGTAGGTCAGCCCTTCCAGGGTGAAATAAGGCTCGAGGCTGAGCAGGTGGACCGCTGGTACTGAAGTTGTAAAATACACCGGCTTTTTCCACTTGTTGGCTGCCAGAATATGCAGCACAATCCTGTCCTTGACATAAAACGGCGTGCCCTTGGGGTAGACAATATCGATATCGTCCAGCTTGAACCGCATGTCCCTGGCGAAAGTGGCGGACTTGATAGAATCAACCTGCTCGTCGTTGAGCAAGATCGGCACTTTGGGCTCCACATCGCGCATCTGCTTGATATACCAGGTCGAGTTGAGCAGGCTCAGGTTGACTATCCGGCAGTCCTGGCGCACCTTTTCCACTTTCTGGATGTACCAAAGCGGGAAAGTGTCGTTGTCGCCGTTGGTGAAAAGGATCGCATTCGGCTCCAGTGAGTTCATCACGTTACGAGCGTAATTGGGCGGGATATAGTTGCCGCTGCGGTCGACTTTGGAGTAGTTGCGGTACAGAGGCAGCAAAGCGGCGAGAAAGACAAGAGAGCTGAGAGCGACGAAAATGCTCCGGCGCATCTGTCCGCTGTCCGGGCCCGGCCCGAAAGCCTCACGCAGCCGGTTCACGATTGCACCCAGGCCGAGTCCGGCCCACATGCCGTAAAAGGCGAATGAAACGATGAAAAAGTAATCGCGCTCGCGCACCTCGTGAAGCTGTTCTCCTGCAGGGAGAGAGGGATGAATGCTCACTTCCGGGAACTGGGTGTGGCCGAAACGGAAATTCATGTAAGCGTTGAGGATCGGCCCTGTGAACAGAAAAACCGCCAGCCAGAAAAAGAATGATTTTTTCTCGCTCAGGTAGTGCTTTACCGCGCCGATTATCCCGAGGCAGAAAAAGGCCGCGCTCAGCATGTTACTGCCGAACTGCCAGCCGAAATACTTGGTGTAAAAAGGAAAGTTGTACTTGAAAAAGAACTTGATATTCTCCAGCAATTCAGGCACCGAGGCGAGTTCTTGTTTGCCGGTGATAAGAGTCCAGACCAGCCGCGGAAAGATCCCGTAAGCGCTGCCGTACTGCTCACGGCCGATCACTGCCCAGAAATCGATAAGGTTGTCGGGCTTGCCTTCGTTGATCGGAGGATTGAACCCGGCGCGGATCAGAAGGTAGGCGTGGATGCTGAAACCGAGAAGGAACAGCCCCATAGCAGCGCTGAAAAAGGCAAGCGAGCGCTGCCTGTAGGCCCAGTAGGTACAAAGTGCAGTGATAAGCACGCCGAAATAGAAGAGGGGGCTGCTTGCCACATAGCGGGTTATGCCGAAGACTACATCTGTCAGGGCCCCCAGATGACTGAACAGCGAAAGCGCTATCCCGCCCTCGTCCCGGCCGGCAAGGCTCAGCCGGGCGAAAACCTCCCTCAGGTCGAGCCCCTTCATTACCAGCAGGTAAACCCCCAGAAAAAGTCCGAGCACAGAACACCAGTAGCGCCAGTTTTCCCGGTCGTGGATCAGCGTGTATATCACCACCGCCGGGGTGACCAGCATCACTATCAGGTGGTTGGCAATAGAGAGGCTCACGATATAGATCACCAGCAGCAGCGTCCTCTTGATCCGCCTGATATCGGTGGATGAGCCCATGTAGATCATCAGCCAGGCGCAGAGCACGATCGTGGCCGTGGCCACTGCGTAGACCTCGAACTCGGTGGCGTTGGACCAGACCGTGCGCAGAAACGGCGGAATCAGCGCTGCAGAGAAAGCTGTGCCGTGCACTACCAGGCCCCCGGCAAGAGTGTCGCTGCTTTTTACCCAGGTCCGGGTGATTTTCACCGCGATCAGGTATATCAAAAACGAGACAGCCGCGCCGCAGAACACTGAAATGAAATTCAGCCGCGCCGCAATGGTAAAGGGAAGGGGAAGAATCGAGACTATCCTGCCCAGTATTACGAACAGCGGCGTGCCGGGAGGATGGGGTATGCCCAGCGTATAGCTTGCCGAGATGAATTCACCCGCATCCCAGAATGTTACAGTGGGGGCCATTGTCGCGATGTAGAATGAAAATGTGAAAAGAAAGCTGACCGCAGCCATCAGCCAATGTTCTTTTTTGTACATGCTCCCGCACATTCCGTTTAAGGTTTGCCTGTTTCGATGCAAAAAAAAAATCTGTCAAGCCATAAACGCCATGCAAGTTTTGAACCGCGGCGATTTTCCGTAAGAAGCCGTTCTGAGATGCCCCCCCTGCGGCGGATATCAGTATGAATAATGGAAAAGAGCCGGAAAGTAAAGCTGATGTTTCTTACTGTTCTGCAAATCCCTATCAGATTAACAACTTCGCATGCGGTTCGAACAAAATCGTGAGCCTTGAACCGGATCGGCATTCTAATGCTGTATTATTTGACTTGTTAAAGAATAAAAAATATGTTGGTATCAGTAAGAAAAAAATGGAACCTGGCGCTTTAGGGCCTGTATTAAAAGTTGATAACGGATTTTCAGTCAATAGCGAAAAGAAAGATGAAGTCGAATTGTTTTGCCGGGTATGGGTTGATGAAGCTAATATCCTGGTACTCGATTGACAGACCTTCTTCCCCCTCGATTTTCTGAACTTGTATAATATATATACGAGTTTGCTTATCTGAATCAGGCTCGATTTTTAACAGTCTTATCCGAAACGGTCAAGCGGGGTGTCGATTCAAACCCGCTTGGCAGGAAAGGCGATATCCCGGGCTGTCCTCAAGCTGGCTGCATTTAATTTATTAAACGAATGAAAAGTTGATCTTCCCTCTTGCAGCCTTTCCCTTTTTGTTCAGGGATAGCTGCGGGGTGATATTTTATGTGTCAAGGCAGGACGGCATTAGTTTCTTGGCAAAAGAAAATAATATAATAATATCGCAAAAGGCGGCTGAACAGTTATTTAGATACCGGTTCGGATTTATTTAATTCAGCAATTCCACGGAATACGACAAGCCGAATCAGCGTTAAGGAAAAAATCTCTTCATATCGTCGGTGAAAGCTGCGGGAATATTAGTCCAAGGATTGTAACTCGATAAATAGCTGGGGTTTCAGATGAAAAATTCGGTTTTTGTCGGCATTGTTATTGGCTTGCTCTGTTCCTGCAGTGAAAATTCACCGAATGTTTATGTGGTAGACGTATTTGATCCGATGCAAGGCGCGTTCTCCATTGAGATGGTCCAGTTTCCGGCAGGCACCTTTATGATGGGCAGTGACTTGAGACCTGCCTGGATAGTGACCGTTGACGACTATTTTGTTCCACCCAGAGTCGATACGGTTTACAACCTCGAGCGGCCTGTGCATGCGGTTACCCTTGATGCTTTCAAGATCGGCGAGACAGAGGTTACCCAGGAGCAGTTCAGTTCTATAATGGGATATAATCCATCAAAATTCTCGGGAGACTATGGCCTTCCGGTTGAAAACGTATCCTGGCAGGAAGCAGCGATGTTCTGCAACAGGCTGAGCGGGATAGCCGGCCTGGATTCCTGTTACAATCTCCAGACATGGGAATGCGATCTCGACAAAAACGGTTTCCACCTGCCCACAGAGGCCCAATGGGAGTGCGCCTGCCGGGCGGGCAGCGATCTGGAATGGATCAACTTCCCCGATTCCAGCGGCCTGTGGTATACATCGTGGTATATAACCGACAGCACGTTTATCACCCATCAGGTGGCTTCCAAGGCCCCCAATCCTGCGGGATTGTACGATATGACAGGCAATGTCTGGGAGTGGTGCAACGATTACTATCAGATATATAACTGCAACAGCCAGGTAAATCCGATCGGGCCTGAAAACGGTTTTCTTCGCGCCAGGCGCGGCGGAAGCTGGGCCAACAGTGCAATAACCTGCCGGCCGGCATCACGCTCCGGCACCTATCCCAAGCGCGGTTACTCGGTAACCGGTTTTCGGATAGTACGCCGTTAACGCGCTCTTTAGATTGAAAGGAAGCAATTGTATCTTTTATTCAGTATTAGGAAGCCCGGAGGCAGGTCAGCCGGAATGCATGCACAATAGCGGAAATCGGGAGAATCGAGTATGCAAAGACTGTCGTTAATTGTTCTTTCAGCGATATTATTACTCTGTACCTGCAGTGAGAATTCACCGAATGTTTATGTGGTAGACGTATTTGATCCGATGCAAGGCGCGGACCCCATCGAGATGGTCCAGTTTCCGGCAGGCACCTTTATGATGGGCAGTGACTTGAAACCTGCCTGGGTAGTGATCGTTTACGAAGATTATGTTCCGCCCAGAGTCGATACGGTTTACAACCTCGAGCGGCCGGTGCATGGAGTTACCCTTGACGCTTTCAAGATCGGCAAGACAGAAGTCACCCAGGAGCAGTTCAAGAGTGTGATGGGATATAATCCATCGAGGTTCTCTGGAGCCTATGGCCTTCCGGTGGAAAACGTATCCTGGCAGGAAGCGGTGATTTTCTGCAACGAGCTGAGCGGGATAGCCGGCCTGGATTCCTGTTACAATCTCCAGACATGGGAATGCGATTTCGACAAAAACGGTTTCCGCCTGCCCACCGAGGCGGAGTGGGAGTACGCATGCAAGGCGGGCTGCGAATTAGAATGGGCGAACAGTCCCGATTCCAGCAGTATTTGGAGAACCTCCTGGTATGGAACCGACAGCACGTTTATCACCCATCAGGTGGCTTTCAAGGCCCCCAATTCTGCAGGACTTTACGATATGACAGGAAACGTCTGGGAGTGGTGCTACGATTTATTTCGGATATATTACTGCAACAGCCAGGTAAATCCGACCGGGCCTGAAAACGGTTTTCTTCGTGCCAAGCGTGGTGGAAGCTGGGCCAGCAGCGCAATCGACTGTCGTCCGGCCGCTCGTATCGGAAGCCACCCCGGGCAGGGTAACTCGGTTACCGGTTTCCGGATAGTACGCCGTTGATTTGCTCTTAAGATTGAAAGGGAGCAATTTAATCTTTTATTCAGTATTAGGAAACCAGGCGGCAGCTCAGCCGGAATGAACACCCACTATCGGAAATCGGGAGGGTGAATGATGAAAACACTTCGTTTTCTTGTGGTTACGGCGGTTTCATTGCTGTGTTTTTGCAGTGATAAACCTCCGAATGTATTTGTTGTGGAGATTTTAGACCCATTGGAGGAGGGGATTGACATCGAAATGGTCCAGCTTCCGGCAGGTACCTTTATGATGGGCAGCAGTTCGATCTACACAGAATATGAAATGGAAGTACTGGAAGACTCATTTGTTACGTTTTTTACCTGGGAACGGCCCGTGCATGCAGTGACCCTGAGCGCTTTCAAGATAGGCTCCACAGAGATTACCCAGGAGCAGTACAAAGCTGTGATGGGGATTCATCCATCCAACTTTTACGGATTTCTCAATTTGCCGGTGGAGAGTGTCTCATGGGATGATGCGGTCAGATTCTGCAATAAGCTCAGTGAACTGACAAATCTGCAGCCGTGTTACGACCTGGGAACCCTGGAATGTAATTTCAACAAAAACGGTTTCCGCCTGCCCACCGAGGCCGAATGGGAATACGCCTGCCGGGGGGGCCTCGAGCTGGAATGGGGTGCCGGCACAGGCGAGGGCGACCTCAGGCGCATGACGTGGTTCAGGGAAAACAGCTACAACACCACAAATCCGGTTCGCTCTCTGGAACCGAATCATGCCGGCCTTTACGATATGCAGGGCAATGTCCTGGAATGGTGCCACGATTTCTACGGCAAGTATAATTGCAATCATCAGACCAATCCCACAGGTCCCTCGTACGGAAGTCAGCGCGTTGCGCGCGGCGGTTCCTGGGGCAGTGCCGCAGTGGACTGCCGGCCGAGTGCCCGCAGAGGAAGGTTTCAGAACTATAAGTCCGCCTACCTGGGTTTCCGGGTGGTGCGCCGTTGATATTTGTACCGGAAACTGAATGTATCGTTTTGGATCGCTGAAGGTCGCGCAATTTTTTTAGGATTCGGGTGAATATGTCTAATATGGAGTCGGTATCAGGATCGTTACAATACATCCTTCTTACAGGAGACGACGAAATGAAACCCGTATCCGCACTCGTTCCTTTCTCGGTTGGCCTGGCCTTTTCCATGGCCTTACTGTCTTGCCAGGAAGCGCAAGAAACTGGTGAAGAGTTAACTGGACCTGAAATTGGCTATACCATCAGTGGTACTGTTCAGTATTGGAGAGATCAAAGTGCTGCAAAAGGTATTACGGTCCAGTTGAAAGGCGCCTATGTAGAGACCACATGTGTTACCGACTCATCCGGCAGCTATTGCTTTACAGGTCTTGAAAACCACGTATATCAAGTAGTCCCGACCGGGCCGGCCGGGGTCGATTACTACTTTGAGCCTGAGAGTAGGGACGTAGTGCTCAGCGGCGAGGACATTGAAGTCAGCAGATATTTAGCCTTCAGATACCCGACATTCACTTTAAAAAACAACGGCCCCTGGAAAATTGTCAGATTGGCAGCAATCAGAAAAGATACACCTGATAGCACAGGTGTCATGCATAACCTTCTGTCAAAAGATTTGGAGCCATTTACCGGCAGTGAAGAGATACTTATTAAATCCGGTTTCTGGATTATGTTGGTCTCCTATCTTGAAGGCACCGAGGAGCTGACTAATGTTTTCGGGGATGTCACTATCATGCCGGAGCAATCGCTCGTTTTTCCGATAAACTCAATTTTGAAGGTAGAAAATACCGGATCCAGCACTATTATAGGTGTGGAGGCAATGCGCTGTCTCCTGGCGGATGCCCGGGGTGAGTGGGGCGACTATACGGACTGGAGCGAAAATCTGCTCATAAAGGAGGTTACTCCCGGCACTGTTAGCGAAGACATCTATGTCTGGCCCGGTTGCCGGGAGGTTATTCTGGTTTATCCCGTAGATTCTTTAAACAGTTATGTTATGCATACAGATGTCAATTTTTCACCTGGAGATACGGTCTATATCCCGTTTGAAATATAAGCTTATTCTCAGTCAGTTCTTACATTCTGTTCATGAGAGAGAAGACTTGGGTTTCGGAATAATGTTTCGGCAAAATCTTGAATAATAGTTGTTGTCTCAAGAGGAGGAGGAAATGAAATCCTCAGTCGGAATTATTCCTTTCATGGTTTCTTTGGCTTTTTCTATGGTCTTACTGTCTTGCCAGGAAGCGCAAAAAACTGCTGGAGAGTTAACCGGACCTGAAATCGGCTATACCATCAGTGGCACTGTTCAGTATTGGAGAGATCAAAGTGCTGCAGCAGGAATTGCGATCCAGTTGAGAAGCGCCTACGGAGAAACCACATGTGTTACCGACTCAACCGGCAGCTATCGTTTTACCGGTCTTGAAAACCACGTATATCAAGTAGTCCCGATCGGGCCGGCCGAAGTCGATTACTACTTTTCTCCTGAGAGTACGGAGGTAGTCATCAGCGGCGGGGAGGTTACAGCCGCCTCTCCAAATACGAATTATGTCGTCGATGGACAAGAGATTACGTTCAACAGGTTTTTAGCCCTTAGATACCCCGAAGTTATTTTGGAAAACAACGGCCCCTGGGAGGTTGTCGGAGTGGAGGCATTAAAACGCTATGTACCATCTGATACTACAATCTTCTTTATCGGCTCTATTCCGTATAGATTTATCAACGATGTACTATGCCGAGTTTCTTACTTTGAAATACTGAATGTAACACTTGATACTACAGAAATAATAGATAACCTCCTCGCAAAAGAGTTGGCTCCATTTACCTGCAGTGAAAAAGTACACATTAAATCCGGCTACTGGGATTTTGTTGTGACTTATTCTAATGGCTTAAAAGGCTTAATGAGAAGGGATAATACAATTCGAAGCAGACGCGTCCCTCCGGAAGAATCGCTTGTCTTGGGGTTGAACTCCGTGCTTAAAGTGAAAAATAATAGTTCCAATATAATTACAGCCGTTGAGATTAGAGGTTGTGCCTCTATTTGGGCTCATTTGGGCACAACTCCGCAATGGAGTGGAAATTTGCTTGAGACAGAGATACACCCGGGCTCTGTTGGCGAAAATATATATGTTGGGTCAGGGGCTTACAGGGATGTCATGCTTGTTTGTTCTGAAAATTCTCATAGCAGCTATTTTATTCATGAAAATATCCATATTTCGCCTGATAATACTGTTTTCCTTACTTTTGAAAGATAGAATGATCTCTTATATCGGTTCGGATAGAGCCACTGATAACTTCACCTTTCATGCCCGGGAGACTGAACCTGAATGTCTATTATGGAAGATAGATTCAAAAAACCATTAATTTAAGGAGTAAAAGCAGTGGAATCCTCTATTGTAAGATTGCGCCGAAGCACTTTCTTCTTATTGAGTGTCTTCGCCCTGTTATGCGCTGCGAAAATCTCTTTTGCCCAGCTTGAGGCTACGGAGAGCCCCGGCAGAGCGATAGCGTATAATATTATGGGCTATGTCCGTGACGCGGGGACCAATGAAGCGCTTCCCTTTGCCAACGTGGTAATTCTCGGCACGAACTTCGGGGCGGCCACAAACTCCAGCGGTTACTTTGTCATCGTAAACGCGCCGGCGGACACCTGCCGCTTAAAGGTGATGTATGTCGGTTACACGCCTCAGGAGATCGTGGTAAACAACACCAGGCCCCTGCCCAGGCCGCTGACTGTCAGGATGAAGCGGGAAACTATCGAGCTGGACGGCATTACGGTTTCTGCACCGACGCCGATGGTGGAGGTAGCCGATGCCCCGGGACAGGTGGCCATCTCCCCGGTGGAGATCACCGTGCTGCCGAATGTCGGAGAAGTCGATATTTTCCGTTCCCTGCAACTGCTGCCCGGTATCAGCGGTGTGAATGACGGTTCTTCGGGCCTCTACGTGCGCGGAGGCACCCCGGACCAGAACCTGATCCTGTTCGACGGCATGACGATCTACCACGTGGATCATTTTTTCGGATTTTTCAGCGCTTTCAATGCTGATGCGATCAAGGATATCCGGATCTATAAAGGAGGGTTTCCGGCAGAGTTCGGAGGGAGAACCTCCAGCGTGGTAAACCTTACCGGTAAAACTGGGGATGTCAATAAGGTGCGCTACGGGATGGGCCTGAACCTGCTGAGCGGCCACGGTGTAGTGGAGATTCCACTGGGGAATAAAGCCAATTTCATTCTTTCCGCCCGGCGCTCCTACACCGATGTTGTAAGAAGCGCTCTGTACAACAAGCTGTTCGATTTCATGTCGGAGGCCAGCCAGAAAACCGATGTCGCAGCCCCCGGGGCGCCTACAGAGGCCAATATCACCATGGGCGAGCAAAACCCCGACTTCTATTTTTACGATATAAACAGCAAGCTTACACTCACACCGAGCGCCAGGGATATTATCGCCCTGAGTATTTACAGCGGACGCGACAACCTGGGCCAGTATCAGGAGCTGAGAGGCGGCGAATTTGAATACCTTGGAGAAGAAGCGCCGTTCAAGGACCCGGATGCCCGGTTACAGGTCGGGCAGCTGACCAAGTGGGGCAATCTCGGCGTGAGCACCAAATGGTCCCGCAAGATTCATGACCGCTTCTACTCCCATTTGCTGCTCTCCTATTCCTCCTATTTCAGCAAATACGACATGAACCGGTCTTTCAACTCGACTTCCGCAATCGACAGCCTGAACTTTTTCCGTGGAGCCGCAATAGCCTCTCTGGAAGATAATAAGCTGGAAGACCTGTCCATCCGGCTTGACAACGAATGGCACCTGACAAACTCGCATGATTTGAAAATCGGCCTGGGGGGGACGCGCTTCGATGTGCGATATTCCTCCACGCGAAACGATACAGTCGATCTGGTCAGGCGCGAGACGAATGCCGTGCAGGGCTCCGGCTACATCCAAGACCTTTGGAAAATTACACCCGATATCGAGCTCACGGCCGGCTTGCGGGGAACATACTACCAGAAAACCAGCTCGATTTACTATGAGCCGCGGGCTTCGCTGGTTTATT
>Ga0272442_10006537_pt1 | contig 15300 bp, 6 predicted proteins | sample SSMForm2O_FD_200262 | JGI IMG/M metagenome (GOLD analysis project Ga0272442, IMG submission 200262) | Marine sediment archaeal communities from Little Sippewissett salt marsh, Falmouth, MA, United States - SSM-Form-2O | ecosystem: Environmental > Aquatic > Marine > Wetlands > Sediment ...
GTCCAACTCAGCAGCCCCAGCGCGACGGTGATGGCGAAGTAGGTTTTCAGCGGGGACCAGTCACTGGGCACGGCCGCCCCGAGCGCCAGCCACATCGGCAGGCGAGGAAAGGAATTGATGATCTCGATGAGGCGTTGGATGAGCAGGTCGGCCCGGCCGGACAAGTATCCGCTGACGCCCCCGATGGTCAGCCCGAGCACGAACGTCACCGCGATGCCCGCCAGCCCGACCGACAGTGAGACGCGCGCGCCTTGCAGGAGTCGGCTGAGCAAGTCGCGCCCGTACTTGTCGCCGCCCAGCGGCAGAAAGGGGCGTCGCTCGCCCGGGGCCCAGCCGTTGGCGGCCGGGTCCGGACCGAAGAAGTGCGTTCGGCAACGCACCAAGCCAAGCAGACGGTACTCGTCGCCCTCGACGAAGAAGCCGAGCTTCAGTACCTCGCCGCGTGCGCGGACGTACGTCTGGCGGAGCGTGACGGGATCAACGTGCTGCCGCAGGACCGGCGTGTAGAAGCCGCCACGCTCGAAGCTCAAGCCCAACCGGTGCGGCGGGCAGTAGGCGTAGTCGAGGTCTTTCCGATCCGTCGCGTGCGGCGCGAAGAAGCCCGCGAACACCGCCACGAAGTACACGCACCCCAACACCGACGCCGCGACGACCGCCAGCCTGTGCCTACGGAATCGCAGCCAGATCAACTGCCGCTGAGACAGCGGCGCCCCGACGCCCCCGCCGGCCGGTCGCTTGCCAAAGCGCTTCATCGGCTGCCCCCTCCGAAGCGGATCCGCGGGTCCAGCCACAGCAACAGCAGGTCGCTGACCAGCGTGCCCAGCACGCCCAGAAGGCTCAGCACCATCAGCACCGACCCGGCCGTGTACATGTCCTGGCTGAACAGCGCCGTGATCATCAGCGGCCCGACCGTCGGCAACGAAAGGACGATCGCGACGATCGACCCGCCGGAGACCAGGCGCGGGAACAGCCCGCCGATCGTGGAGATGAACGGGTTCAGCGCCAGCCGAACCGGGTACTTGAACAGCAGCTTCACCGGGCGGACGCCCTTGGCCATCGCGGTGATGACGTACGGCTTCTTCAGCTCGTCCAGCAGGTTCGCCCGCATCACGCGGATCATCCCCGCCGTGCCCGTTACGCCCATCACCACCACGGGGATCCAGATGTGCTTGAGCAGGTCGACTACCTTGCCCGCGTCCCACTCGGGCTGGGCAACGTACTCGGCCGAGAACAACCCCTCAATATCGGTCACAGCCGCCAACACCAGTGCCAAGAGGAACCCCGGAATGCACATCCCCACGAAACCTATGAACGTGAAGAGGTAGTCACCAGGCGAGTACTGCTTGACGGCGGAGTAGATGCCGATCGGTATCGCCATCGCCCAGGTGAACAGGATCGTCCCGAGCGAGATGAAGAAGGTCAAGACGATGCGATCGCCGATGACGGTGTTGATCTCCTTGAGTGTCTCCATCGACCGCCCGAGGCTGCCCTGGAGCAACCCCTCGTCCTTCTCGTCGAAGGACGTGAACCAGTAGAAGCCCATCCAGCGAGAGTACTGCTTCCAGCCGGGCTCGTCGTAGTGGAACATCCGCTTGAGGTCTTCCAACTCTTCCTGGACGCGGGTCGAGTCGATGCCCGCCTCTTCCAGTTGGATGATCCGGGCGGTGAGAAAGTCGCCGGGCGGAAGCTGGATGATGATGAACGCGCTGACGGATATGATCAGCAACGTCGGCACCATCATCATCAGCCGCCTGGCAATGTACGGATGGCGCACCACCGCGAGCAGCCCGAACGCCCCTGCCACGCTGAGGATCAGCCAACGGATGATCGACCCACCGGCGGTGGTCTCGGCCTCGGGCGGCTTGAGCGGCTCGGGGGCGCGAAGCGCGGCCATGATCGCGGCCCGCGCGCCCGGCGTGTGCGTGCGGTCCGCCTCGCGCTCCAGGTAGAACGTCTCGGGCGCCAGGTGGCTCGGCGGGGCCATCACCTCGCCGGCCAGGGCCGTGCGCGGCACGTTGCGGAAACCGTCCTTGACGACCGCCAGCGCCGGCGGGGCCGTCGCGATGCTGATGCTCCAGACGTTCTCCGCCGCGATGTCCAGCACCCGATCGAACAGCCGCTTGCGCTCCGCGAACAACGGCGCCTGCCGGGCCCGCTCGTACAGGCCGATCGCCCGATACATGGGGTGGTCGGAAGGCACGTCGATGGCGCCGTACTCGTTGACCGAGCCCGGCGGTTTGTAGAAGCCGCCCCGGTAGTACCACGTGCCCCATCGCGTGGCGTAGTAGGCTCCCGCGTTGGTCGGTACGTACAGCCGCGCCGACAGAAGCGGCATGAACTCAAAGCCGGAGTAGTACACGTTGAAGTCGAAGTCGGCCGTGTTCTTCTCGACCACGAACAGCGACCTCGCCCGGTGGCGTGGCAGAATGCGGAGGCCGACCTTCGCCCAGTCGTCGGAGACGAATTGCAGCGACCCAAAGCCGGTGTTCTCGCAGTAGTCGATGTAGAAGCTCATCCGCGTCCCGTCGGGGAAGGTGCGGAAGCCCTCGGCATCGCGGCGGGACGGGGCCCCACCGAGGTCGCGCCACAACTCGTCGAGCAGCCGGCCCGCCCGCCGGGGATCGTGACGGACGAAGGCCTCGGCGGACCTGTCATGTCGGAACCGGCTACCCGGGCCCGGCGAGGCCTGGGAGGGCGTGCCCTGGCCCTTGTACTCGGCGCGGATGCACTGCCGGCGGTCGATCGCCAGCGAGAGCGCCTGGCGGAACCGCTTGTCGGCCAGCAGCTTCGCCTTCCAGCGGCTCGCGGGGTCGGACTCGTGCACCACGCGAATGAGGTTGGGAAAGATCACGAAGTTGCTCCGCTGGCCCGGGTACCAGTGCAGCACCTGGTAGCCGTTCTGCTTGCGACGGCTCATCAACTCCGTGTAGTCGCGGTAGCGGACGTTGCCCACCTGCATGGAGACCTTCCCGCTGGCGATGGTCTGCGGGAACATCTTGTCGAGCTTCACGTCGATCAGGATCTGGTCGATGTACGGGAGCTGGTTGCCCTGGGCGTCGACGGCGCCGTAGTAGGGGTTGCGCACCAGCATCACCGGCGGGACGGTCTGACGCTTGCGGTACAGCCAGGGGCGAAGGCTCGGCAGCTCGGGGTTGTCGAGCCCCGTCACGAGCGTGTATACCGCTCGCCGCGTGCCCAGCCGGTGCGTGCGAAGGACCTCGTTGATCTTCTCCTTATTGCCGATTTTCGGGTCCGGGTGGTACTGCCGCAGATAGTGCTCCGGCGAGTACAGGATGTCCCCGTGGCGCGTCAGGACCTCCGGAAACAGGCCGTACGGCTCCTCGAACGTGAACCTCACCCGGTGCTTGTCGATCCGCTCGATCCTGCCCGGCTTGCCCCCCGGCTGCATCCACGGCGGGACGGGGCCTCCGAGGGTCTCGTGCAGGATCTCGCAGTGCCAGTGGTACATGATGTCGTTCGCGTCGACCTCGTGCCCGTCGGACCAGCGCAGGTTCTTCCGTAGCGTGAGCACGAACTCGCGCCCGCCAGGCAGGGCCTCCAGGCCCTTGGCAAAGTGCGGGCGGATGGGATAGCCCTGCGGCGACCACTGGAACAGCCCGCAACTCGACATCATCCATATGAAGTGGGTAACCTCGTTCAGCGTCAGCCCGGCCCGCAGCCATGTCCCGCCGTACCGGCCGATCCCGTCGACGCCCTTCAGGACGATCGGCTCGGCCCCGACGCGCTCGGCCACCGGGGGCAGAGCGCCTTCGCGGACCAGTTCGGCCAGCAGGGGCGACTCGCCTCGCGGGTACCAGCTCGGGAGCTTGCCCTCGGCCACGAGCTTGGCCGCGAGGTCCTTCGGGATGTGTGTCCTGCCCGCCGGGATCAACGCCTTCGCCCGATCGCGATCGGCCTCGGGAACCTCCACGTGGACGATCACCGGGCGATTCGGGTCCAAGGCGATGTCTCGCAGCGCCTCCGCCTCGGCCAACTCGGCCGGCGTGTAGGCCGCGGGGGGACGGTCGGTGTCCGGACTCACCAGCCAGGCGAACAGACTCAGCACGAGCATGAGAATCGCCGCGCCGGCCAGCCAGCGCAGCCAACCCAGCGCTCTGCCGCCCGCCTGTATGAGACGAATTGCTTCGATGGCCACTCTCCACATAGCTCGCGCCGGCTCGCGCGCCGGACATCGCGAGGCAGTCACCAAGGGCCCCACACGCCACCGAGAAGAGCCCAGCAAAGCATAACCGGGCGGAGCTTGCCTTGGCTACCAACTGCTGCCGGGAATGCCCGGCCGCAAACCGCTAGAGGCATGTATCAAACGCTTGGCGATCACAGTAGTATGCCCTCCCGGCCGATCTGGTTCCGAACGTGAGGCGCCCGAAACCGGCCGACGCTATCCGCACAGCTCGTCGGAGAGAACAAATGCACGAAGGTGGTTTTACAGCAGAGGAGTTCGTCGCCCGTCGCGATAAGGTGCTGGCGGCGATCGGGGACGGGGCCGTCGCCGTCCTTCAGGGGTCCGACCGCTTGAAGACGTTCGGGCAGTTCCGGCAGTACAACGAGTTCTACTACCTTTGCGGCATCGAGGTACCCCACGCCTATCTTCTGTTGGATGGGCGGACGGGGCGAAGCACGCTGCTGCTTCCGCGAGAGGCGCAGATCGACAAGGAGCACGACGGCAAGGTCCCGTGCGCGGACGACCCCGAGTACGCCAAGGCCCTGACCGGCGTCGACGACGTCGTCGGTGTCGAGGTCCTCGGGCGACGCCTCACCGGCGTCAAGGTCCTCTACACGCCCTTTCGCGATGGCCAAGGCCCCAACCAAAGCTACGGCACGCTCGCCGGGTGGTACTCCGGCGTCGTCGCCGACCCTTGGGACGGCCGGCCCGGCCGTGCGGCAAACTTCATCGCCAAGCTCACCGCGCGGTATCCCGCGCTCGACCTGCGCGACCTGCTACCGGTCATCGAGGAGTTGCGGCTGGTCAAGTCGGACGCCGAGACCGCCCTGCTCCGCCGGGCCGGGCAGCTCACGGCCGCGGGGGTCTGCGAGGCGATGCGCTCCACGCGCCCCGGCGTGATGGAGTACCAGCTCGACGCCATCCTGCGGTATCACTACGTCGCCGGCGGCGCTCGCGGGCGGGGGTACAACGCGATCGTCGCCGGCGGGGCAAACGCATGGCACGGCCACTACATGCGTAACGACTGCGAGCTGACCGACGGCGACTGGGTGCTCTGCGACTGCGCGCCGGACTACCATTACTACACCAGCGACATCGGGCGGATGTGGCCGATCAACGGAACGTACTCGCCGGCGCAGCGCGAGTTGTACGGCTTTGTCGTCGAGTACCACAAGACGCTGCTGGCGGGCATTCGCCCCGGGCGGACGTGCGAGGAGATCCACGCCGAGGCCGCCGAGAGGATGCGCCACGTCCTGGAAGGCTGGACATTCAGCAAGCCGATCTACGCCGAGGCCGCTCGGCGGATGTTCGAGTTCACCGGGCACCTGTCGCACAGCGTGGGCATGTGCGTCCACGACGGCGGCGGCCATCGCGCCCGCCCGTTGGAGCGGGGAATCGTCTTCTCGGTCGACCCGCAGATGCTCATTCCCGAGGAGCGGCTGTACGTCCGGGCCGAGGACACCGTCGCGGTCACCGCGGACGGTATCGAGAACCTCACCGGCGCCGCGCCGCTCGAGCTGGACGACGTCGAGAAACTCATGCGGGACAACGGGCTGCTCCAGGCGTTCCCGCCGGTCTGATCGCAAGAGGGCACCAGGCATGAGCGATAACAGCGCGGACAGGCGAAACGCCGTGCGGATCTGGCACGCCGCGCCCGCCGGAAAATGGACCGAGGCCTACCCCGTCGGCAACGGGCGCCTCGGGGCTATGGTCTTCGGCGGCGTGTTCCACAACACGAAGCTCAACGACCGCATCCCGCTCAACGTCGACACGCTGTGGTGGCGGCCCGATCCGACCGACCGCCACAACCCCGACGCGCTCGAAGGCTTCCGCGAGGTCCGCAGGATGCTGCTGGCCGGACAGGTCAAGCCCGCCGAGCACCTCATGAAGATGACCATGACCTCCTGCCCGAAGGAGCAGCCGCCGTATCTGCCGCTGTGCCACCTGAACATCGTCTTCGAGAACCACTACCGCGGCGGGGAGCTGCGGGACTACGTCCGCGAGTTGGACCTCGCCGCGGGGGTCGCCCGGGTCTCCTACGAGCTCAACGGCATCCGCTACGGGCGGGAGGTCTTCGCCAGCTTTCCCGACGGCGTCGTCGCCGTCCGCTTCACCACCGACACGCCCGGCTCGCTGTCGCTGTATGCCGACCTGGTCCGCCGCCCCTACTCCGGGCCCAGCGGCAAGGTAGACGGCGAGACGATCCAACTCGCCGGTTCGGCCGGACCGCGTGGCGTCCGCTACGCCGCCCAGACCCGGATCTCCTGCCGTAGCGGCGAATGCGGCACGCGGGGCGACTTCGTCTACGCAAACCATGCCGACGAGGTCCTCTTGCTGATCGCCGGGCACACCGACTACTACGGCGACGAGCCCCGCCAACTCTGCCGCCGCGACCTCGACCGCGCCGCCGCCAAGCCCTACGACCAACTCCGCCGAAACCACGTCGCCGATCACCGCCGCCTCTTCTCTCGCGTGCGAATCGACCTCGGCTCCTGCCCCGAGGCCGAGGATATACCCACCGACCGGCGCGTCCAACGCGTCGCCGACGGCGCCGACGACCCCGGCCTGCTCGCGCTGTGCTTCCAGTTCGGCCGCTACCTGCTCATCGCCTCCAGCCGCCCCGGAACACTGCCCGCCAACCTCCAGGGCATCTGGAACGACAGCTTCATGCCGCCCTGGGAGAGCAAGTACACCATCAACATCAACGCCGAGATGAACTACTGGCCGGCCGAAGTGTGCAACCTCTCGGAGTGCCACGAGCCGCTGCTCGACTTCATCGACCGAGCGGCCGTCAACGGCGCGGTAACCGCCCAGCGGCTGTACGGCTGCCGCGGGATCGTCGCCCACAACAACCTCGACGGCTTTGCCGACACCGCCGTCGTCGGCGAGCCGGACGGGGCCTACATGTGGCCCATGGGCGCCGCCTGGCTGGCGCTGCACCTGTGGGAGCACTATCGCTTCACCTGCGACACCGTCTTCCTCCGCCGTCGGGCCCTGCCCGTCATGAAGCAGTGCGTGACGTTCTTCGTCGACTATCTCCACGAGGACGCCGACGGGCGGCTCTTGACCGGCCCGTCCGTCTCGCCGGAGTTGTCCTACTACCTGCCCGACGGCACCCCCGCGGCCGTATGCATGGCCCCGGCCATGGACTGCCAGATCCTCCATGCCCTGTTCACCGCCTTCGCCGAGGCCGCCGCTACGCTCGACGTCGAACCTCAACTCCGCGAGCAAGCCCTGGCGATGAAGGCAAAGGTCCCCTCGCCTCGCGTCGGGCCCCACGGGCGACTGCTGGAATGGCAGGACGACCTGCCCGAGACCGACGTCGGCCATCGCCATATCTCCCACCTCTTCGCCGTCTTCCCCGGCGGGCAGATCAGCCCCGCCGAGACGCCCGACCTGGCCTCCGCCGCCCGACTTGCCCTCGAGCGGCGGATCGAACACGGCGGGGGCAAGAGCGGCTGGAGCAGCTCCTGGATCACCTGCGTCTGGGCCCGCCTGCTGGAAGGCAACCCCGCCCGAAGCCAACTGCTGCACATCGTGCGGAACTGGCTGTACCCGAACCTCTTCGACGGCCACCCGCCCGGCGTCTTCCAGATCGACGGCAACTTCGGCACCACCGCCGCCGTCGCCGAGATGCTCCTCCAGAGCCACCTCGGCTGCCTCCACTTCCTGCCCGCCCTGCCCGACGCCTGGCCCGATGGCTCCGTCGCCGGCCTCCGCGCCCGCGGCGGCTTCGAGGTGAGCGTCGTCTGGGAACGCGGCACGCTCCGCACCGCCGCCGTCAAGAGCCTCCACGGCCAACCCTGCCAGATCCTCAACACCCCCGCCCTCCAAGTAACCCACGACAGCGCCCCCGTCCCCACGACCCGCCAAGGCAACCTCATCCGTTTCGACACGACCGAGGGCCACACGTACGACCTCATCCCCCAGTGATCCAGGCCACGCAGAGACCGGGAATCGCGGCCAGGAGAGTGCTGAGAGCCCCGTCTGACGTCTTGAAGGCCTGCGATGCGACAGGGGGCGACATGCCAGCTAGCGCTGCGGGTCGTGCGCGACGCGGGTATTGAGATCACCGGAAGAGACAGGTCCGGCCGGATCCCGACCTCTGCTGCCCAAGTCCAACACAAGGATGTCTCGCTCCGGGATCATCAGGATCGAGCTGCCCTGGGCGAGATTCCCGGCCCCAAGCCGACCGCCACGGCCGCTCTCAAGACGCCCGTGGCGGCAGATGGCCCGAACAGAATTGTAGATGTTGACAATGCGTGGGGGCTTTGCGTCCATGACCTCGCTTGCTTCAACTCAACGCCGACGAGGCGGCCAGCAAGGCGCCGTCCGTTGGATGCGTTTGCCGGCCGCCCCCGTCTCGGTCAACTACGTTCGAGTTGACTTGACCCAGTGCCCCGGCCGGGCCTTTCCGGCATGGACGGTCGGCGCAGGTGTGCCGGCTATGTTCCCTTCTCGGCCTTCAAGGCTTGGATCGCACGGACCGTCTCACGAATGACCTTGGCTTTTCCAAGACTCAGTGCCCGAGGGAAGTTCTTCTCGCCTTTCTCGAAACGATCGGCGATCTGAATCAACTCCGGAATGGCCGACTCAGCACGGGGGCCGTACTCGAGCAGGATCTTCATGACCTTGGGCGTCCGCTTCTCACTGGCCCAGGGGTTCTGCGTTCGCGTGTACTCCACACACGCCTTGATTCCTTCCTTGACCCGATGCTCAGCCAGCAGCTCCAGCCCCGCCAGGCGGATGCCGTCGGCGAACATGATTCCGCTTGGGGCGGGCTCGACGACCGCCTTGTGGATGGCGGGCAGAAGGGGTTGGATCTCCTCGAAGCTCAGGTTGGCGTAGACACTGCCCAGGGCGCCTCGCGCCCGTCCGTCCTCATTCCGAAGGCCGGCGCGAACGGCTTGGGCGAGCAAGTCGCGGTCGACGCCTTCGAGCGACTTGCTGATCAGACCCCCTCGCCCATTGAACAGTGCGAAGCAGAGGTAACGCTGCTCCATGTTGCGAGGGTCGTTCTTCGGATCGCTCTTCGTGAGCCGTTCGAGCATCTCGGGGACAGCCGCCTTTGCCGGCTCGCCAATCCCCGCAAGCGCTTCGGCCGCCAGGATCCGCAGCCACAGATCGTCGGAGCGGAACGTCTTGAGCAGTGCCGGCACGGCCGGTTTGCCCCGTCCACGCTGCATCTTGATCGCCTGGCACGCGCCGTATCTCGTAGAAAGCCGCGGGTCCTCCAGCAGGCGGATCAGCCGGTCCATCACATCTTCCTTCCGGCGCCCCAAAGCCATCCCGGCCCGTTCCCGGACAACCGGCGACCAACTGCCCAGACGGGCGATGAGCTGCTCGGTGCTCAGTTTGTCGTAGAAACTGTTGCGATCCTTGTTGCTCCAGCCGCGGCCGTCCTCGATCAGGCTTTGCGCCGTGGCCAAATCGACTGGCGGGATGCAGCTCCTTCGTCTACCCGTCAGGTACAGCTTCTTGAGCGGCATTGCATAGGCCACGAGATAGGCCCCGGTGCAGTCCCAGTGGCCGTAACTGTCATTCCTCATCTGGGGCGGGCCCTGGTGAACGAAGGTCCCGTCCCAACGGCGAGCCAGGTCGAAGTACCACGAGCCGAACTCCTTCATCCAAGCCCCGGTGGCATGCGGGCCCGACTGCGCCACGCCCGGCAGCGACCACAGAATGTTGATGAAGTTCCCCGTGTGCCCGGTGTCACGCTCGGGACCATGACTGGCGATACACATCCGAGAGAAGTACTCCGCGCCAGCGGCCTCGTCGATGAGGTTGAACATCACCGCGGCGATACCATTCTTGCCGTTGTCCTCGTGCGTCTGGATCCAGGGGCGGTGGTCGCCGTACGGAATGCTACCCTTACCCACGTAGAATCGGATCAGACGGAGGCTCTTCTCGATGGCTCGATTCAGCCTGGGGTCTTTCACGCCGGCCTCGCGCGCCAGGATCAGCGACGTGGTCAGCGGCAGGCCCGGGGCGTTCATCATGCCGTAGCCCACCAGGCGCCCGTCCGGACCGGCGAACTTGTGGCCCCAGGAGCCGACGATACTCTGCCCGTTCGCCGACGACAACGCCAGACGCCGAAGCCCCGGCATGACCGACTTGTCCCCCGTCGCCATCGTGTACTCGGACAGCAGCATGATGACATAGCCGTAGTACCACGTCTGGAAGCTTTCCGCAGAGTACCCCGCCGCCCATTGAGCCTCCTTCTTCACCAGCGGCAGGTGCTCCGGGTTGCCGCCGGCCAGCAACGCCAGGGCATTCAAACTGCGCGTGATCGGGTTCTGCCGGTAGGAGGGGGCCGCGATGCGTTTCGCCAGCGCCTCGCAACCTCGTTCGAGAATCCGCTTCGACTTCGGGCAATCGTAAGGAGCCGTCGCGCTGTACGCGCCCAAGACGGGCAGCTTCACGACAACCGTCTCCGTCTTGCCGGCGCGCCAGCGGATCAGTGACAGAACGCCCCGGCCGGCCTCTGCCTCGGTGAGGGCCTTGCCCGTCTCCGTGCGCGGATCATAGGAGAACGGCTTGCCGCCGACGCCGAGAATCACGTCGCCAACCGCGAGGACTCCGTCGGCCGGGGAACCCTTGTCCACCTTCGTGATGCGGATCTGCCGCGCGTCGGCGGTCATCAGCTTGTCACTGTACATCCATCCGCGCGCGCCCGTGGCCCCGAGCGTCCAGTCATGGTTCGCGCCCGCGGGGACCGGGTCGCCCTTTGTGAAGTCGGGCATCGCCATCTTCTTCGCGGCGCGAACCGACAAACCGGGCGAGATAAGAAGTGCGGCCAGCGTCAGGGACGCGATTCGACGCAACCGATGAATGCTGATTCTCATGGCGATATCTCTCCAGGTTCAAACTCACCGAACGGATTTCGGCCCAATACTGCGGCGGACCCATACGGACATTCTGTCACGATCCCGCCGTTCGGAAAATGCTTTTCTTCAGAACTCCGCGTGGGCCTCCGACGCCGTGCCTTGTCGTCTCGATCGCCACGGCCCGGGCCCCCACCGGTCGTAAGTGAGACAGGCTCCAAGCAGCCCTGCAGCGACATGCCCCGCCCCCCCGGACTGCCTTCCGGCACCGATGGCTGGCAGGATCACGGGCCCACGATTTCGAGCAGGCTGACGCTGAGATTGCGGAGGGGAACGCTCAACTCAAGACAGCCATTGTCGGTATCGCGGCGCCCATCTTCCACCACCTCCACCTTGCCAGCCTTCAGGTTGTAGCCTCCCCCACCGCTCGACTTGCCCTTGAGCACGTAGTCCGTGTAGGCATTGGAGTGGTTTCGGTCGATCAGGTACCGACGCAGGCGGCAGTGAGCGGGCAGGCCGGCCACGCGTAGCTTGACGGTACGCGTTACATCCACCCCATCCATGTCGAGGTGCTGGGACAGCGCGGCACGCTTGGCGTCGAAGTGCCACAGGAGCACCCGCACCGCCTTGCCGTCCTGGCAGGCCAGAGCGCCCGCAACGTCCGAGTCATGGATACCGTCCCGCCCGGCAAGCGTCACCGGCAGGCGCTGCCCTCGCAGGCGGTTGTACAGCCAGTACGTGAAGTACACGGGCGTAATGACGTTGCCCTTGATCATCGGAAGCCTGGTTCTCAGCTGGTGCCACTGTCGCGGCGCGAACCAGCCCGTTGCCGCCTCGCCAACCTGTTTGCAGAAGTCAAACACGCGATGTCCGCCCGCCTGGACGTGCGGATCGCCCCAGAGCCCGTGATCGGCAAGCGAGCTTGCCCCGGGGCCGCCGCAGTTCGTTCGGAACTCGACGGTCACCTCCCGGCCGGCAAACGCCGCGAGCGACAGGGCGTGGTTCCTCCATGCGGTCTTTCGCACGTGTTCGCTCAGGAGAACGTTCTGCTTATCGCCGTCCCGAACCAGGACTTTCATGTTCACACCGTCGGCATCCTCGTGATCGATCCCCAACGCCGTCGCCACGTGCAATACCGATCCGGCGGCAACGCGGAGCTTGTAGCGGCCGAACGTGTAGGCCTCCTCAAGCGACCGCCTGGGAGCAGGCGAGTGCGTATAGAGGCATCGAAGCGTGCGGCCGGCGAGGGCCTTCTCGGCTGCATAGAAGCGTGCTCCCTGCCCCGGCGTCCTTCGGAACGGTCCGTCAAACGTCTTGCCGATGCCCTCTGCCTCCTCCGGCGCAAAGGCCGTGTTGAAGCTCACGATACTCGAACGAGTCAGCCCCGCGCGGATCTGGTAGTGAATGGCCGCCGCAAGGTACGCCGCGGCATACTCGTTTTCTTGCGTCTTGTCCTTTGCCCAGAGGCTCCACTCATCGAGGAAGTACTCGCACTTCAGCCCCGGCCAGGCCGACTCAACCGCACGCTTCGCCGCGAGCGTCGCTCGCTCGTAGTCCCTGGGGTGAGGCCTGGCGTACTGGTGGAAGCAGATGAAGTCGGGCGCGAGGTCCCGGTCTCTACAGAATCGGACAAACCGTTTGATGTCTTCTTCCTGACGACCCGGCAGCGGGCCGCAGGTGGCCGGCCCCCCAATCTTGGCGTCAGGGGCGACCCGTTTGACCGTCCGGGCGGTCTTCTCGTACAGCTCCAGCACCGAATCCCACCGGGCCAGGCCGCGGCGAATCGGCTGATCCGCCTCGTTCAGCATCGCGACCCAGTAGCGGATCCCGAGCTTGCGCTCGACGTTGCAGTGGCGGACGATGCGTTCCATGAAATCGCACCACTCCGCCATGTCCCGCGGCGGGCTGTAGGAGCGTGCAGACAGCTCGCCCCGTGCGGAACTCATCACCGACGGCATGTGGTAGGCAAGGCGGATGTACGGCTCGGACCCGGCGGCTCGGTATATGTCGACCATGGCGTCGAAGTCGGAGAAGTCGAGCTTGAGTTTGCCGTCCCGCCCGCGCGTGACGGCCGTCCCCCACAGCCAGTTCTCCGAGAACGCGACCATCCGCACCATGTCGAAGCCGGCCTCCTTGAATCGCCGGAAGTACGGGTGCGACTGCGTGAAGGGAATACGGTATGTGCGGGAGTTCCAGGGCGTCACGAAGCTCCACGTGCGCGGCATGGCACCGGTGGGTCCAGCCGCATCAACGGAGACGGACAGCGTCTTCGCCTTTGGCGGAGGCAACGTGGGGAGAATGCACTTCGGCGACAGCAGCACCTCGTCGATAACCGCGTTGGCCAACTCGCGCTTTCCCCTCGCGCCGATCGTCACGAGCGGCGGAAGCGACGAGAGGATCGTCGCTCCGGAACCGGCGCTGAGGCGCCCGTCAACGTCGAGAAGGCACACAATCGCTTTGCCCGATGCGGGCCGCCACGAGGCATGGATCCGATGCCACGTCTCCTGACGCCATCCGGAAACATCCGCGGTCGTCGCATACCACGCGCGAGCATTGGCCTTGTACACGAACAGGAGCTTGCCCCCCGTCGCGAAGAGCGTCACGTGTGCGTCGCTTCCGCCCATGTGGAACAGCGTGTGCCGCCCGGGATGCGAGCCGGCCCAGGCGGGCTTGACCCACATCTGGACCGTGCCCTGCCGTGCCGTCAGCGCCCCGCCCGTTGGAAACTCCACGCGCCCCCCAGCCACGAAACTCGCCCCCTTGCCTTCACGCCCCTCGACGAAGCCAACGTCCCCCTTCAGCGCCGCTCCCGCGCGCTGAATGCTCGCGGGGCTCTCCATGTCAAGCTTGAGCTCCTCGGCCGAAAGCGCCCCTGACACGAGCATCAGGACCACAGCGATCCGCATACGATTGGCGTCCATCGACATCTCCCAGCCTGCGTACACCCAGAGATTTCCCAGGGAGAAAGACGCCAGTATCCTCTGGTCTCAGGGACCCGTCAACGGCTTCCACAATTCCGCCGCGGCCTGCGGCATGCCTTGATCGCATTGCAGGCAGCCGGCTGGAACGCGGCCCCCGTCGACCAGCAGCGACTCCGAAAGGGCCCTGTGGATTCTCTCGCCCTTGAACGTATCCAGAATGTTCAAACCCCACAGCTTCTTGCCGGTGTTGGCGTCCAGGCAAACCAGGTCGCCCACGTTGCCTGCCGTGTAGATTCCCCCGCCACCAATGGCGATGCTGGAGTACCCATACCCGAGCCCCCCCGCTCTCCAGAACACTTCCGGACCGCCTTCGGGCCAGCGTGTAAGAAGCTCGGTTTCGGTCGAGATGTTGTCGCGCTTGGACCCGTGGAATTGCGGCCAGTCGCCCCCGCCGGCCTCGCCCCGGGGCCAACGCGGGTAGGCATACCAGAGCGGCCACGAACAAGGGCATGACGCCGGACTTGCCTTCCGTTCTCACGTTCGCGGCGGCTTCCAATTGCGATTCGGCACGGGCGTACATTCCGAGAAGGGCGACAGCGAGGATCCACGCGGCGAGTTCCTTCATCGCGAGCCTCCAGTCCATCCTCAAACCACCGTATTCCGTAACACGGACGGCGCCGGGCCGTGCGGAGCCAGAATCGCCACCAGGGATAGGCCCAAGATCCCAGGAAAGGCCCCTGGCACGCCCCAGGCCACCCGGCGGAGATCGGCCACGACCAAGCAAAACGGGCGAAATCGCGATCTTCCTATGCGGGCAAGATCAACTCCAAAGGTTTGGCTCGGGACCGATCCAAACGCCCCGGTCGCTGGTGAGGCCCTCGCCGAAGTCGGTGACGGCCAGTTCCACCTGGAAGGCTTCTGTCCTCGATTCCCCCCTTCCGAAATGCTCCCAGCAAACACGCCCGACAGGACTCGAACCTGCAACCCTCGGTTCCGAAGACCGATGCTCTATCCAATTGAGCTACGGGCGCTTGAGCTTCGCGGAGATCCCCCTGCCGCCAACAAGGCGCCGCGGGGACATAGCCGCTGCGTGAGTGTACGGGCTGGCGCCGGGCCGGTCAAGCGTGGAGAGAGGCTCCGGCCACTGGCGTTGATACCCCTCGCTGCCGCCCTGGCGGGCCAGGAGGCAGCGGCGGCCTCGCCCGTGGACGAAGCCGCCGTTGGCTTTCCTTGCCTGCGGGGAAACGCCGAGGCGCTCTGCCGCCAGAGATCATGACCGATAGAACAGGTACTGGTAGTCGCCGCCGGGCGTCCCGTCGCCGTCGCCGTCGAGGAGCCTGCCTCGCGCGTCGGCGATCCTGCTGCCGTCAAG
>Ga0272442_10006538_pt1 | contig 15299 bp, 14 predicted proteins | sample SSMForm2O_FD_200262 | JGI IMG/M metagenome (GOLD analysis project Ga0272442, IMG submission 200262) | Marine sediment archaeal communities from Little Sippewissett salt marsh, Falmouth, MA, United States - SSM-Form-2O | ecosystem: Environmental > Aquatic > Marine > Wetlands > Sediment ...
CCGCTGAGCCGACGACCGCCGAGCCGGCGACCGCCGAGCCGGGAGAACCGGAGGCAGAGACGGCGGCCAGCCCTGAGCCGGCGACCGCCGAGCCGGAAGCACCGGAGGCAGAGACGGCAGCCAGCCCTGAGCCGGCGACCGCCGAGCCGGAAGCACCGGAGGCAGAGACGGCAGCCAGCCCTGAGCCGGCCGCCACCACCGACCAGACCTGAGCTGCGCCCCCACCGCTCGTCCACCACAAGCACCTCGCGGAGACACCCCATGCCCAGCTTCACCGCCGCCGACGTCAAGCGCCTTCGTGAGCTCACGGGCGCCGGCATGCTCGACTGCAAGAACGCCCTGACCGAGGCCGACGGCGACATCGAGGCCGCCACCGAGATCCTGCGGGTCAAGTACGCAGCCAAGGTGGACAAGAAGGCGGCCGAACGCACGGCTGGCAACGGTCTCGTCGTCCGGGACGGCTCCGCCCTGGTCGAGCTCAAGTGCGAGACCGACTTCGTCGCCAAGAACGCTGACTTCCAGGCGCTCGCCGCACGGATCGCCGAGCACGTGGCGGCCGGCGGATCGGCCGATCGCGAGCCGCTGCTCACCGAGACGCTGCCGGACGGGACGACCGTCGCAGACGCCGTCACCGCGATGGCGGCCACGATCGGCGAGAAGATCGAGCTCGGCCGGGTCGCCCGACTCGACGGCGCGACCGTGGCCTACCTGCACAAGCGGGCCACCGACCTCCCGGCCCAGGTCGGTGTGCTCGTCGCCTACCGCGGGGACGCTGACACCGCGGCCGAGGCGGCTCGCGGCGCGGCCATGCAGGTGGCTGCCATGCGCCCGACCTACCTGACTCGCGAGGACGTGCCCGCCGACGTCGTGGAGAACGAGCGTCGGATCGCCGAGTCCACCGCCCGCGAGGAGGGCAAGCCGGAGCAGGCGCTGCCAAAGATCGTCGAGGGCCGGGTGAACGGCTTCTACAAGGACGCGGTGCTGCTCGAGCAGCCGGCTGTCCAGGACAGCAAGAAGACCGTCAAGGCACTGCTCGACGAGGCAGGCGCCACCGTCACCGGCTTCGTGCGCTTCGAGGTCGGCGGCTGAGGTGACACCGGCCACGCCCCCGCAGCGTCCGCGCCCGGAGCGGGTGCTGCTGAAGCTGTCCGGCGAGGTCTTCGGAGGCGGTCAGGTCGGCGTCGACCCGGACGTCGTGGCCGGCATCGCCGCCGAGCTGGCCGACGTGGTCGCCGACGGCACCCAGGTGGCCGTGGTCGTGGGAGGAGGTAACTTCTTCCGTGGGGCCGAGCTGTCCCAGCACGGCATGGACCGCGCCCGCGCCGACTACATGGGCATGCTCGGCACGGTCATGAACTGCCTGGCCCTGCAGGACTTCCTCGAGAAGCAGGGAGTCGCTACCCGGGTGCAGACCGCCATCGCCATGGGGCAGGTGGCCGAGCCCTACGTCCCTCGACGCGCCGCACGGCACCTGGAGAAGGGTCGGGTGGTCATCTTCGGTGCCGGTGCCGGGCTGCCGTACTTCTCCACCGACACCGTGGCCGCACAGCGGGCGCTGGAGATCGGCTGCGACATGCTGCTCATGGCCAAGAACGGGGTCGACGGGGTGTACGAGGCAGACCCGCGCACCCATCACGAGGCACGCCTGTTCGCCTGCCTGGACTACGACGAGGTGCTGCGCAGGTCACTGACCGTCGCCGATGCCAGCGCGTTCAGCCTGTGCCGGGACAACCTTCTGCCGATCGTCGTGTTCAACATGTCGGTCGCCGGCACCATCGGCCGGGTGGTGCGTGGCGAGCAGGTAGGAACCCTGGTCGCCGACAACGTGCCGACGCTGTACGCCTGACGCGCGGTAGTAGCCTGCACCACCATGATCGACGAGACTCTCTTCGAGGCCGAGGAGAAGATGGAGAAGACGGTCGCGGTGGCGAAGGAAGACTTCGCCGGGATCCGCACCGGTCGAGCCCACCCCGGACTGTTCAGCAAGATCGTGGTCGACTACTACGGCAGCCCCACCCCGATCAACCAGCTGGCGTCCTTCCACGTCGTCGACGCCCGCATGATCACGATCAGCCCCTATGACAAGTCGCAGATGGCCGCCGTCGAACGCGCCATCCGTGACTCCGACCTCGGCGTCAACCCCACGGACGACGGCAGTCTCATCCGGGTGGTGATGCCCGAGCTCACCGAGGAGCGGCGGCGGGAGTACATCAAGGTCGCCAAGCACAAGGCCGAGGACGCGAAGGTCTCGCTGCGCAACGTCCGCCGCCATGCGAAGGAGACGCTCGACCACCTGGCACGCGACGGCGAGGCCGGCGAGGACGACGTGGCCCGGGCGGAGAAGCAGCTCGAGGCGATGACCAAGGCGCACGTGGACGCGATCGACGACATCCTCAAGCACAAGGAAGCCGAGCTGCTCGAGGTCTGACGGACGTGACGACCACAGAGGCGGCGCCCGCGCCGAGTCGGGCGGGCCGCAACCTCCCGGCCGCGATCGCCGTCGGTGTCGTGCTGGCCTCGGTCGCCCTCGGGTCCCTCTTCTTCGACAAGCGCTGGTTCCTCCTGCTCGCCGCCGTGGCCATGGGCGCAGCGGTGGTCGAGCTCGGCGGCGCCCTGCGCAGCGCCGACATCACGCTGCCGACCCCGCCGCTGGTGCTCGGCGTGGTGGGCGTCATCGCCGCCGGGTGGTACATCGGCGCGGGAGGTGTCGCGGTCGGTCTTGCCCTCAGCGCCCTGCTCGTGCTGGCATGGCGCGCCCTGTGGGGGGCGCGCGGATTCGTCGCCGACGCCACGGCCGGCGTGTTCACCGTCGGGTACCTGCTCATGGCCGGCGGGTTCGCCACGCTGCTCGTCGCCGCCGAGGACGGTCCGTTCCGGATCCTCGCCTGGCTTCTGCTCGTGGTCGCCTCCGACGTCGGCGGCTACGCCGCCGGCGTGGTCGCCGGCAAGCACCCCATGGCGCCGTCGATCAGCCCGAAGAAGTCGTGGGAAGGCTTCGCCGGGTCCATCACCGCGACCTCCGCTCTCGGGATCGCCGTCGTCGTCCTCGGCCTGTCCGGGCCCTGGTGGGCGGGGCTGGTGCTCGGGGTGAGCATGGCTGTCGCCGCCACCGTCGGCGACCTTGCCGAGTCCCTGCTCAAGCGCGACATCGGCGTCAAGGACATGGGGTCACTCCTGCCCGGCCACGGTGGGGTCATGGACCGCCTCGACTCGATCGCCCTGTCCGCGCCCGTGGCGTGGCTCGTGCTCACGGCACTCGTCCCCGTGGCCTGACGTGAGCGACCTGCCCACACCTCGGCGGCGTCGGAGCGTTCCGCCCACCCACCTGGCCGACCTCGACCCCGACCAGCGTCGAGAGGCCGTGCACGCCCTCGGCATGCCCGCCTTCCGGGCCGACCAGCTCTCCCGGCACTACTTCGCCCGACTCAACGGCGACCCCGCCACCATGACCGATCTGCCCGCCCAGGCGCGCGACGTCGTCGCCGACGCTCTGTTCCCCACGCTGCTGACGCCCGTCGCCCTCGCCGACGCCGACGACGGCGCCACCGTCAAGGCGCTGTGGCAGCTGCACGACGGCGCCCGGGTGGAGAGCGTGCTCATGCGCTACGGCGGGCATGGCGAGTCCGGCGGCCGAGCCGGCGTCGGGCTCGCGGAGCTCGGGCAGGAGAGCGACGCGACCCAGGAGCACTCGCACCGCCCCGCAGGTCAGGCGCCGCGACGCGTCACGGTCTGCGTCTCGTCGCAGGCCGGCTGCGGCATGGGCTGCCCGTTCTGCGCCACCGGCCAGATGGGCCTGACCCGCAACCTGTCGACAGCAGAGATCGTCGACCAGGTGGTGGCCGCCTCCCGCGAGGTCGCCGGCTCCATGGATGCCGGTCGCGTCAGCAACGTGGTCTTCATGGGCATGGGGGAGCCGCTGGCGAACTACGCCGCCGTCATGGGCGCGGTGGCGCGGCTGACCGCCCCGGTGCCGGACGGGCTCGGCATGTCGCCGCGACGCATCACCGTCTCCACCGTCGGGCTCGTGCCCCGCATCCGCGAGCTGGCGGCTGCCGGGGTTCCCGTCACCTTGGCGGTGTCGCTGCACGCCCCGGACGACGAGGCGCGTGACGAGCTCGTCCCGATCAACTCTCGGTGGAAGGTCGCCGAGGTGCTGGACGCGGCCCGCGCGTACGCCGCGCAGACGTCTCGCCGGGTCTCGATCGAGTACGCCCTCATCCGCGACGTCAACGACCAGGCGTGGCGAGCCCGGCTGCTCGCCGACCTGCTCACCTCTCGCGGTCGGGGATGGGTGCACGTCAACCCGATCCCGCTGAACCCGACACCGGGGTCGCGGTGGACGGCGTCGCGGCCGTCGGACGAGCGGGCGTTCGTCGACACCCTGCGCCAGGCCGGCATCCCGACAACGGTGCGCGACACCCGTGGTCGCGACATCGACGGTGCATGCGGGCAGCTCGCCGCCGCAGCGACGTAGCCGGCGCGCGGGCCTGCCCGTTCGTCGCGTGCGACCATCCGCTCATCGACGGTGGGCACTCGGCCCGGTGGGGCCCCGGGGTCGCCGACGCCAAGATTCCCCCATGGGTGACTACCTGCCGACCTACCAGCGCAGCCTGTCCGACCCGAACGGCTTCTGGGGCGACGCCGCCGCGGCCATCGACTGGGAGACACCGCCGCCTGTGGTGCTGGACGAGGGCGACCCCCCGTTCTACCGATGGTTCACCGGTGGACGCCTCAACACCTGCTTCAACGCCCTCGACCGGCACGTCGCCGCCGGCAACGGGGATCGCGCGGCGCTGATCTACGACTCACCGGTCACGGGGACGGCTCGCACGTACACCTACGCCGAGCTGACCGACGAGGTCGCGCGGTTCGCCGGCGTCCTGCGGTCGCTGGGCGTCGGTGCCGGCGATCGCGTCGTGATCTACATGCCCATGGTTCCCGAGGCGGCCATCGCGATGCTGGCGGCCGCTCGGCTCGGCGCGGTGCACTCGGTGGTGTTCGGCGGCTTCGCCCCGCAGGAGCTGGCGGTGCGTATCGACGACGCGACGCCGACGGTGGTGGTCTCGGCCTCGTGCGGCATCGAGCCGTCCCGCACGATCAGCTACAAGCCGCTCCTGGACGAGGCCCTGCGGCTGGCCGAGCATCAGGTCGGGGCCTGCGTCATCCTTCAGCGTCCCCAGGTCGAGGCAGAGATGACCGAGGGTCGCGACGTCGACTGGGCCGACGCGATGGCCGACGCCGCACCGGTCGACCCGGTCGCCGTCGATGCCACCGACCCGCTCTACATCCTCTACACGTCCGGCACCACGGGGCGACCCAAGGGCATCGTCCGCGACAACGGCGGGCACGCCGTGGCGCTGGCCTGGTCGATGCCCAACGTCTACGACATCTCCCCGGGTGACGTGTGGTGGGCGGCCTCCGACGTCGGCTGGGTCGTCGGCCACTCCTACATCGTCTACGCCCCGCTGCTCGTCGGCGCGACCACCGTCATGTACGAGGGCAAGCCGGTCGGCACGCCCGATGCCGGCGCGTTCTGGCGCGTGGTGTCCGACTACGGCGTGAAGGGGCTGTTCGCCGCGCCGACCGCGTTCCGGGCGATCAAGAAGGAAGACCCTGACGGCGAGCACCTCTCCCGGTACGACACGAGCTGCTTGGTCAACCTGTTCATGGCCGGCGAGCGGCTCGACCCCGACACCTACGAGTGGGCCACGCGCACGATCGGCGTCCCCGTCACCGACAACTGGTGGCAGACCGAGACGGGCTGGCCGATCTGCTCCAACCTGCGCGGTCTCGAGCCGATGCCGATCAAGCCGGGCTCGCCGTCGGTGCCGGTTCCCGGCTACGACGTGCAGGTCCTCGACGAGCTCGGCGGCGAGCTCGGTCCGGATACCGAGGGCGCCATCTGCATCCGCCTGCCGCTCCCGCCGGGAACGCTGCCGACGCTCTGGAAGGACGACGACCGCTACGTCAGCTCCTACCTGTCGGCCTTCGACGGCTGGTACCTGTCCGGGGACGGTGGCTACAAGGACACCGACGGCTACGTCTACGTCATGGGACGCACCGACGACGTCATCAACGTCGCCGGGCACCGGCTGTCCACGGGCTCGATGGAGGCCGTGCTGGCCAGCCATCCGGCGGTGGCGGAGTGTGCGGTCGTCGGCGTGCACGACACGCTCAAGGGGCAGGTGCCGCGCGGGTTCGTCGTGCTGAAGGCCGGTGTCGACCTCGACCCGCAGACGGTGGCGGCCGACCTGGTGTCCAAGGTCCGCGCCGAGATCGGCGCCGTCGCGGCGCTGCGCGAGATCGACGTCGTCCCGGCACTGCCCAAGACGCGCTCGGGCAAGATCCTGCGCAAGACGATGCGCGAGCTGGCCGACGGCAAGTCACCGGTCGTCCCCAGCACGATCGAGGACGCCTCCGTGCTCGACACCCTGCGCCCGGTGCTCACCCACGAGACGTGACGGCCCCGCCAGGGAGTCACGACACGTCGAGCCGGAGCACCATCACGACCGTGGAGGCCGTCGCGGTCCGCACCCGGAACCCGAGCTGTTCGTAGAACGCGATGGCCCGGGTGTTCGCCCGGTCGACCTCGAGGTGCACGCCCCGTGACCCGCCCGCGCGCAGCCCTGCCAGGAAGTCCACGACCAGACGTCGGCCCCATCCGCCGCCTCGCACCTGTGGCAGCAGGTTGACGTGCAGGTGCGAGGAGTACTCCTGCGCCGCCTCCGGGAGTGCGGTGTGTGGTGCGGTGAGCAGGTGCACCAGAGCAGGGTCGGCTCCCTGCGGACGAGGAAGCCGGCGAGGTGTCCACTCCTGCTGCCATCGCCGGTAGAACTCCGCCGAGTCCAGGGCACCGACGACGTAGCCGACGACGGCGTGGTCGACGACGAGCACGCGGCTCGTGGCCGGCTCGAGCACGAGGTAGGGCCGGGCGTACACGTCTGCCACAAGACCAGGGTCGACGGTCTGCGCCGGCGCAGGCTCTCCGTGGTGCGCGGTCAGCAGGCAGACGCGCGCGACGTCGTCGATGTCGCTGGGCCGTCCCGGACGCAGCCGTGGCTCGCTCACCCGTGCATCAGCCGTCCGAAGGTCGACGCGATCACCGACGGACGGCGAGTCGTCGACTCCTCGGGGTCGGCCCACCCCATGGCCGTGAGCCCGGCGTTGAGCCCGAGCCAGCGAAGTGGCTCGGGCTCCCATGGTCGGGATCGGTGCCCGACCCATGGCAGGGACACCAGGTCGGAGTCACGGTCGAGCACCAGGTCGGCCAGGGTGCGACCGGCCAGGTGCGACGTGGCCACGCCGTCCCCGACGTACCCGCCGGCCCAGGCCAGGCCACTGCGACGGTCCAGCCCCACCGACGGCCACCAGTCCCGGCTGATGCCCAGCGGACCAGCCCACCGATGACTGACTGGCACGCCTCGGGTCTGCGGCAGCAGGTCGTGCAGGGTGCGCTCCAGCCATCTCCACACTCGAGGCACGACGTCCTGCTGGGGCGTCACCCGCGACCGGAAGCGGTAGGGGGCTCCTCGACCTCCGAAGGCCAGCCGCCCGTCCGCCGTGCGCTGCCCGTAGATCACCATGTGCCGCAGGTCGGTGAACGTCGTGCGGGATCTCAGCCCTGTCCGGTCCCACAGGTCATCGGGCAGTGGCTCGGTCGCGATCATCGCGGAGTACACCGGGGCGACGGCCCGCCGGAAACCGGGAAGACCCGCGGTGTAGCCCTCGGTGGCGCGCACCACGACGTCCGCTCGCACGTCTCCCCACGGCGTGCGTGCGCGCCCAGGCTCGATCGTCTCGACCGGAGTGTGCTCGTGGACCTGGGCACCCGCACGCTCCACGACCTGCGCCAGGCCGCGGACGAGTCGGGCCGGGTGGATCGCGGCGCAGTGGGCGAAGAGCACGCCGCCGATCGTGTGGCTGGCGTCGAGCACCGCTGCGGCCTCGGAGGCATCGAGCAGCGCGATGTCGTCGGAGTCGAACCCCCAGGAGCGGGCCTGCGCCACGAGCGAGCGTGCGCGGTCCCGCTGCAGCCGGGAGCGGGCCAGCTCGATGGCCCCTCCCTTGGCCCAGTGCGCATCGATCCCCTCGGCGACGAGGACGCGGCCGACGTCGTCGACCGTCGTGTTCATCGCCCGCTGCATCCGGATGGCATCCCCGCGGCTCGATGCTGCTGCCAGCGCGTCGAGCGAGACCGGGAGCAGGGACGAGCACCAGCCACCGTTGCGCCCGGACGCCCCGAAGCCGGCCACCTCCCGCTCGAGGACGACGACCCGCAGGGTCGGGTCCAGCCGTCGCAGGTAGTACGCAGTCCACAGCCCGGTGAAGCCGGCGCCGACGACCGCGACGTCTGCCGTCAGCGACCCGGGCAGTCGATCACGCGGGCGCAGGGCATCGTCGGGGTCGAGGGTGTGGTGCCACAACGACAGCCGGCGGTAGTCCTGCGCGCCTGCCGGGCTCACGCGTGCAGCCCGGGTGAGGGGACGTCGTCGAGGTAGCCCGGCACCGGCGGGTCGGATCGCCGGGCAGGGTCTGGGACACCGAGGCCCACCCGCGACGACAGCGGCACGACACCGGCCCAGACCGGGAGGTCGCGGTCCTCGTCGGTGTCGGTGGGCCAGCCGTCGCTCACCTTCAGCGACCACTCGACCACGGGCATGGCCAGCACAGCCGTCGCGGCCAGCTCCTTGCGCGTCGGCCGGCGCAGGTCGGCCCACCGCCCCGGCACCGAGTGGTCGCTGATGCGCTGCAGCGCCACGGCCTTGGCGTCCTCGTCGACGACCGAGGTGAACGAGCCGAGCAGCATCGCGCTGCGGTAGCGCATGGAGGTCTCCACCGCCGCCCTGGCCAGCACATACCCGTCCAGGAGCGTCACCGTGACGCACGTCGGTGCACCCGTGGCCAGCCACCGCATCGCGCGCGACCCCGTCGAGCCGTGCAGCAGCAGCCGGTCGCCGTCTCGGGCGTAGGCGAGGGGGATGACCAGCGGGTGGCCACCACCCACCACCGCGACGTGGGCGACCCGCCCGGCGTCCAGCACGCCGTCCAACGCCTCCCGCTCGGCCACCTGCAGGTCAGGTAGCCGGCGGACGCGGGTGCGCTCGCTCAGAGCAGCTCCCAGGCGCGGGTGAGGACGTCGCGCAGGATCTGCTCCATCTCGTCGAACTGCTCCTGGGTGCTCACCAGCGGAGGAGCCAGCTGGATCACCGGGTCGCCTCGGTCGTCGGCGCGGCAGTACAGCCCGGCGTCGAACAACGCCTTGGACAGGAAGCCGCGCAGGAGGCGTTCGGACTCGTCGTCGTCGAACGTCTCGCGGGTCTGCTTGTCCTTGACGAGCTCGATGCCGTAGAAGAAGCCCTCGCCCCGCACGTCACCGACGATCGGCAGGTCGTACAGCTTCTCCAGGGTCGACCGGAACGCCGACTCGTGCGCGCGGACATGGCCCGGCAGGCCCTCTCGCTCCAGGATGTCCAGGTTGGCCAGAGCGACCGCGGCACCGACCGGGTGGCCGCCCCATGTGTAGCCGTGGGCGAACATCGTGGCGCCGTGCCGGAACGGCTCGAAGAGCCTCTCGCTGGCGATCATCGCTCCCATCGGTACGTATCCCGAGGTCATCCCCTTGGCACACGTGATGATGTCGGGCTGCACCCCGTAGCGGCTCGTCGCGAAGTACTCGCCGATCCGGCCGAAGGCGGTGATGGTCTCGTCGGCGACGAGCAGCACGTCGTGGGCGTCGCAGATCTCGCGGACGCGGGCGAGGTAGCCCGGGGGAGGGGGGAAGCAGCCGCCGGAGTTCTGCACCGGCTCGAGGAAGACGGCCGCCACGGTCTCCGGGCCCTCGTCGAGGATCGCCTCCTCGATCCGGTTCGCCGCCCACAGCCCGAACGCCTCGAGGTCGTCGCCGTGCTCCGGGGCCCGGTAGAAGTTCGTGTTGGGAACCTTGTGGGCGCCCGGCACGAGCGGCTCGAACATCTGCTTGGCGAACGGGATACCGGTGATCGACAGCGCCCCGTGCGGGGTGCCGTGGTAGGCGACCGCCCGGCTGATCACCTTGTGCTTGGTCGGCTTGCCGGTCTCCTTGAAGTACTGCTTGGCGAGCTTCCAGGCCGACTCGACGGCCTCCCCGCCCCCGCTCGTGAAGAACACCCGGTTGAGATCCCCCGGCGCAAGGCCTGCCAGCCTCTCGGCGAGCTCGATGGCGCGCGGGTGCGCGTAGGACCAGACAGGGAAGAACGCCAGCTCGCTGGCTTGGCGGGCGGCCGCGTCCGCCAGCTCGGCCCGGCCGTGGCCGACCTGGACGACGAACAGCCCAGCGAGGCCGTCCAGGTAGCGCTTGCCCGAGTCGTCCCAGATGTAGGGGCCGTCACCCTTGACGATGACGGGGACGTGGCCCCCGGTCTCGTAGACGGAGTGGCGGGTGAAGTGCATCCACAGGTGGTCCTGGGCAGCGCGCGCCAGGGCGTCGTACCCGGGCTCGTCCACGTACTGCGGTGTGAGGGTCATGACACTCCCCATGCATAGGTCTGCTTGGCCAGCTTCAGGTAGAGGAAGATCTCGGCGCTCAGCACGTCGGGCATCGCCCGGATCTGCCGGTTCACCACGTCGAGCAGGTGGTCGTCGTCGCGGCACACGATCTCGACCAGAAGGTCGAACGACCCGGCGGTGACGACGACGTAGGCGACGTCCTCCAGGGTCGACAGCCTGTCGGCCACCGGCTCGACGTCCCCGGCGACGCGGACACCGAGCATGGCCTGGCGGGCGAAGCCGAGCTGAAGGGGATCGGTGACCCCGACGACCTGCAGGACTCCCGACTCCGTCAGCCGTTGCACACGCGATCGGACGGCCGCCTCGGAGAGGCCGACCGACTTGCCGATCGTTGCGTACGCCCGGCGACCGTCCTGCTGGAGCTCGGCGATGATTGCGCGCGAGGTGTCGTCGAGCAGTCGGCTGGTGCTCCGGGCCGGGCGCTCGCTCACTCCGACATCATGCGTCATGCGGTGCGCATTCGACAAGGATTCCGTCGCCGAGCGAGCCAACCGTCACGGATTCCGTCACGATCCCCTCACGATGCTGCGCATCTTCACCGTCGAGGCTGGACCGCGGTGAGCGTGATGCGTACAGTCTGTCCGCATTCGTCATGGCCGCGAGCAGCAGATCGAGAGAGGACCCCGCCGTGCACCCGATACGTCGCCCCGTCAGCCGCCGCCGACTCCTTCGCAACACCGGGATCATCACCGCAGCGGCGGTGGGAGCACCGGCCCTGGCGGCCTGTGGCACCGACCCGGAGCAATCCAGCACGGGCTCGCCGGCAGCCGGTGGTGACGGCACGGCCCTGCGCTTCGACAACTGGCCGCTCTACATCGACATCGACGAGGAGGACGAGAACGTCCGGCCGACGCTGGCCGCGTTCGAGGAGGAGACCGGCATCTCCGTCGAGTACGTCGAGGCCATCAACTCCAACGAGGAGTACTTCGCCAAGATCCTGCCGCAGCTGCAGTCCGGCCAGTCCATCGGCGCCGACCTCTTCGTCGTCACCGACTGGCTCGTGGCACGCCTCATCGGCCTCGGCTACCTCCAGGAGCTCGACCAGGCGAACCTGGCCACAGTCCAGGAGAACATCGACCCGGCCCTGGCCGACCCCTCGTTCGACCCGGGCCGGCTCTACTCCGTGCCCTGGCAGTCCGGCATCACCGGCATCGCGTACAACGCGGCGGAGTTCCCCGACGGCATCACCTCCCTCGACCAGCTGCTCACCGATCCGGCGCTGGCCGGCAAGGTCACGCTCTTCTCCGGGATGCGCGAGTCGCTGCCGATCCTGGCCGGCGCCCAGGGCAACGGACTGGGCGGCTTCACCGACGCCGACGTCGACGCTGCCCTGGCCAAGGTGCAGAAGGCCGTCGCGGACGGTCAGATCCGGCGCTTCACCGGCAACGACTACACCGACGACCTCGCGGTCGGCAACATCGTGGCGGCGCTGGCCTGGTCCGGCGACGTCGCCCAGCTGCAGTTCGACAACCCCGACCTGAAGTTCGTCATCCCGGACGAGGGCGGCGAGCTGTGGTCGGACAACATGGTCGTCCCGGTGGGAGCGGCGAACAAGAAGAACGCCGAGATGCTCATGGTCTGGTACTACCAGCCCGAGATGGCCGCCGACCTGGTCAACTGGACGGGCTACATCTGCCCCGTCCCGGCAGCCAAGGACGTCCTGCTGGGGTACGGCGACGAGTTCTCCGTCGCCTCGGCCAACTCCCCGCTGGTCTTCCCCGCCGAGGCAGACCTCGTCAACGTCGAGACCAGCCGCGAGCTGACCGAGGAAGAGGAGAAGCAGTACGAGACCGACTGGAACGCCATCGTCACGTGAGTGGCGGCCCGTCAGCCGCAGGAACGTTCCAGGGAGGTCAGCAGTGTCCCAGCACCCCGCGTGCCAGTTCATCGACGGAGCCGTGCGTCGCGCCGAGGGCGAGCAGGTGGCCCTGACCGACCCGTCGAACGGGCAGCACGTCGCCGAGGTCGACCTGGCCGGACCGGCGGAGGTCGACGCGGCCGTGGCGGCAGCCAGGCGCGCGTTCCCGGGTTGGAGCGGCTCGACCCCGGCCGAGCGGAGCACCCTCATGCACCGCTGGGCCGGGCTGCTGGAGCAGCGGGCGGAGCAGCTCGCGCTGACCGAGACCCGGCAGGCCGGCAAGCCCATCCGGCTGTCCCGGGAGTTCGACGTCCCGGGCACCATCGACAACACGGCGTTCTTCGCCGGGGCGGCGCGGGACCTGCAGGGCAAGGCCGCCGCGGAGTACTCCGCCGACCACACCTCGGTCATCCGCCGCGAGCCGATCGGGGTGGTCGGGTCGGTCTCGCCGTGGAACTACCCGCTGCAGATGGCGGCGTGGAAGATCCTGCCGGCGGTGGCAGCGGGCAACACGATCGTCCTCAAGCCCGCCGAGATCACCCCGCTGACGTCGGTGATGTTCGCCGAGACCGCGACCGAGGCCGGCATCCCACACGGTGTGGTGAACGTGGTCACCGGCCGGGGGCCGGTGGCCGGCGAAGCCCTCGTCGGCCACCCCGACGTCGACATGGTGTCCTTCACCGGGTCGACCCGGGTGGGTACCCGGGTGATGCAGCTGGCCGCGGAACGGGGAGCGAGGGTCCACCTCGAGCTCGGGGGCAAGGCACCGTTCGTCGTGCTCGACGACGCCGACCTCGACGCCGCCGTGCAGGGTGCGGTGGCCGGCTCGCTGATCAACACCGGTCAGGACTGCACCGCTGCCACCCGGGCCTACGTGCACACGTCGCTGTACGCGGAGTTCGTCTCCGGGGTGGCCGACGTCATGGCCGGGGTGCGTCTCGGCCCGACGCAGGACGAGGCGACCGACCAGGGACCGTTGGTGTCGGCGACTCAGCGGGAGCGGGTCGCCGCCTTCGTGGAGCGGGCCCGCTCCTACGCCACAGTGGTGCGCGGCGGACGCGCCCCGGGCGGCGACCTGGCCGCCGGTGCCTACTTCGAGCCGACCCTCGTGGTGGACGCGCCGCAGGACAGCGAGATCGTCTGCGAGGAGGTGTTCGGCCCGGTGCTGGTCGTGCTGCCCTTCGCCGACGACGACGAGGCGCTGCGGCTGGCCAACGACACCCGCTACGGGCTGGCCTCCTCGGTGTGGACGCGTGACGTCTACCGGGCGCTGCGCTTCACCCGGGGCATCGCGGCGGGTGCGGTCTGGGTCAACGACCACATCCCGATCATCAGCGAGATGCCGCACGGCGGGTACAAGAAGTCCGGCTTCGGCAAAGACATGAGCACGTATTCCTTCGAGGAGTACACAAACGTCAAGCACGTGATGTATGACCTCACCGGGGCAGCCCGCAAGGACTGGCACCGCACAATCTTCAGCTAGAGGCGCCGGCGGCGCAGAGGGAGGCGTGTCTGTGGCTGACGAGGCGTCAGGTGACCTCAGGCTCGTACGTCTGACCAAGAAGTTCGGCGACATGGCGGCCGTCGACGACCTGTCCCTGACCATTCCCCAGGGGTCGTTCTTCGCCCTGCTCGGTCCGTCCGGGTGCGGCAAGACGACGACGCTGCGCATGGTCGCCGGACTCGAGCAGCCCACCGAGGGCGCCATCTACCTGGGCGAGAGCGACATCACCACCGCCAAGCCGTACCGCCGCCCGGTGAACACGGTGTTCCAGTCCTACGCGCTGTTCCCGCACCTGGACATCTTCGAGAACGTCGCATTCGGCCTGCGGCGCCGCCGCATCAAGGGCGTGGACGAGCAGGTCGCCACGATGCTGGAGCTTGTGGAGCTCACCGGCTACGAGAAGCGCAAGCCCAACCAGCTCTCCGGCGGGCAGCAGCAGCGGGTGGCGGTCGCCCGGGCCCTGATCAACCACCCCAGCCTCCTGCTGCTCGACGAGCCGCTCGGAGCGCTCGACCTCAAGCTGCGCCGGCAGATGCAGCTCGAGCTCAAGCGCATCCAGACCGAGGTCGGCATCACGTTCGTGCACGTCACCCACGACCAGGAAGAGGCCATGACGATGGCCGACACCGTGGCGGTCATGAACGAGGGACGCATCGAGCAGATGGGTTCTCCAGTCGAGCTCTACGAGAACCCGATGACGACGTTCGTGGCGAACTTCCTCGGTCAGTCCAACCTCGTCGACGCGGCCGTCGTGGACCGAGGGACCGAGCACGTGGTGGCTGAGGCGAACGGGCACCGCCTGGCCGTCCCGGTGGACCGCATGCACGCCTCCGGGAACGAGATGCACATCGGCGTGCGGCCCGAGAAGGTGTCGCTGGCCGCCGCGGCCGACGAGACCTCAGTCCCGGCCGGGCACAACAGGCTGCCCGCCGTCATCGAGGACGCCAGCTTCCTGGGCGTCTCCACCGAGTACACGCTACGGCTGCCGTGGGGCAGCAGCTTCGGTGTGTTCGCCCAGAACCTGCACCGGGACACCCGCCTGGTCCCTGGGGCCGACGTGCTCGTGCACTGGGCCCCCGAGCACACCTTCGCCCTGGACGCGTCCGAGCCGCTCGACGCCGGCGTCGAACCGGACGCGCGCCTGGGCACGGCCCTGCGATGAGCGCACTGGCCCACGTCCCGCCGCCCGGGACCGGCGCCGGGCCGCGCCCGGCCCCCGCGGCACGGGCCCGCGGCCGGTGGGTGCCGTACCTCCTGCTGGCCCCCGGGCTGGTCTGGCTGGCGCTGTTCTTCATCCTGCCGACGATCACGCTGTTCTCGACGTCCCTGCAGACGGGGTCGCTGGCCGCCGGCTACGAGCAGACATTCGAGTTCGGCAACTACACCAGCGCC
>Ga0272442_10006540_pt1 | contig 15296 bp, 11 predicted proteins | sample SSMForm2O_FD_200262 | JGI IMG/M metagenome (GOLD analysis project Ga0272442, IMG submission 200262) | Marine sediment archaeal communities from Little Sippewissett salt marsh, Falmouth, MA, United States - SSM-Form-2O | ecosystem: Environmental > Aquatic > Marine > Wetlands > Sediment ...
GCGCGCGCGCCACTCGGCCAAGGCCGCCACCGCGTAGGCCTCGATGGAACGGCCCTCGCGCGCCAACCCTTCGGCTTCCGCCATCAAGGCAGTGACCCGGTCGAGAATCCAGTCCGGACGCTCCCGAGTGGCCGAGGTCCCCGCCGAACTTGTGATGTAGAGCGATTGGAATTGTCCGCAGTTGGACAAGGTATTCTGTAGCGGCTCGACGAACGGTTCGCCGCGTTCCTGCTCGAGCACGCACACCCCACGCGCCAGTTGCGACAAGCCCGCCAGGGCCGGCACGGCCGCCGGCCTCGGCAGGGCGCCGCTATGCCAAAGCCCCTCGAGGCGCGGGAACAGCCGGAGCAGATCGAAGAAGTCCAGACGCGAATAGCCGTCGATTGAGGCGAACTTCCCGACGATGTCGGCGACATCCGACGGGAGTTGCTGGATCAGGTTCTCAGCGCCCAGGAACAGCGTCGCCCGCCGTCGAACGACGTTGTGCGCCGCCTGCTCGAGCACCGGGCCCCCCTTGCCGGTCACGAACACCGGGTCGTCGCCGAGTTCGAGGGCGAGGGCGCCGTCGGGCGCTTCCGGCACAGGCAGCGAATTGTTGCGGGCGTCGAACACGGCCAGGTCCGTCGCCTCGTCCAGGTTCAGTGTGGCTTCCATGGGTTCGGCCAAGGCCCAAGCGGCCACGGTCCACTGCGCGCCGTGTCGGAACACGAACGCCTGTGCACCGGCCCCCAGGTCCAGGCGGCCGGCGTGCACGGCGTCATGCAGCCTGCGGGCCAACGCGCTGAGGTAGACGTAGCCGGGGCCGAAGTCCTGCGTGAGGATGAGCGACGGGGCGAGGCCGGTTCGGGCGACGCTGCCGGCGAGGTGCGTCAGGAGTTGGCGCATAAGATGCGGGCCGTCGGCTGCGCCCGCCGATTGCTCCGGGCGGAGGTCGACGTGCAGGGGCATGTCCTCGTAGCCGGTTCGCCGGGCCGCTCTGCGGACCGTTGCCACGATCGCCTGCTCGGGCCAAGTGGCCCGGAGGACCAGGGCGCGCACGTCCGGCCCATGGCCTGCGTGGAGGATGTCGGTTACGGCTTCGGGCCCGTCCACGACGAGATCGATCGGCGCCCGGGCGCCGCCTTGACGCAGCCCCGCGGCCGCGGCGGCAAAGGTCTCGGCGTTGCCGGCGGGATCCACCTCCCAGCCGGCGACCCCTTCCCCCAACTCTCGAGCCAGGATCTCGCACGCCTCGACGTCCTCAGGCGTCACGGCAACCAGCGCGCGGCATCCCGCCGCCACGGCCTCATCGACGCGGGCGGCGAGGTCCGGACTCCCGGCGTCCAGGCACACCCAACGCACCGAGACGACCTCGAGCGCCACCAAGGCGTGCGGCCGGTCATCGGTGAGCGCGACGGATACCGGCAGTTCATAACCGGGCAACGGCCGGTCGACGCGGCAGAAGGTCCGCGCCGTCTGCGAGACCATCCCGTCGTGCTCGACGCGCGCGCGGAGTTCGTAGCGCCCGCGGGCGTCCGGGGCGCTGTCGACGGTGAGCCAGCGGGTCGCATGCGCCCGCAGATCCATGGGATCCCACGCCTGCTCGACAGGCGCGCCGCCGTAGTCCGGATCGATGGTGACGTGGACGGCCGCCCGCGTATTGGCGTCGGATTCGATCTCGATGATCAGCGGATCGCCGACATAGACGTGGGGCCTGGGCTGGTCCGGGGCAACGCAAAGTTGGACCGTGGCCGCCAGGCAGGCCGCGGCGCATGCAATGAGGCCGGCGCTCATAGGCCCACGAGGAACGGGTTGCCTCGCCGTTCCGCGCCGATGGTGGTGGCCGGACCATGCCCGGTGTACACGGTTGTGTCGTCGGGAAGCGTCAGCAGCTTGGTGCGAATCGATTCCATGAGCTGCTCGTAGTCCCCGCCGGGCAAGTCGGTGCGGCCGATCGAGCCGGCAAAGAGCACGTCGCCGGCGATGACGTAGCCGTCGCCTACGAGCGCGATGTGGCCGGGGCTGTGTCCGGGGGTGTGCAGGACGCGCAGGTTGGCTTCGCCCACGCTGAGCGTGTCCCCTTCGGCCAAGAAGCGGTCCGGGTCGGGCGATGAGGTGACGGGGACGCCGAACATCATGGCTTGGGCGGCCAAGTGCTGGAGGATTTGGAGCTCGTCCTTGTGGATCACGAGTTCCGCGCCGGTCTCGGCCTTGAGTGTCGCATTGCCGCCGCAGTGGTCGATGTGGCAGTGCGTGTTGACGATCGTGCGCACGGTGCAGCCGTCGAGGCTGCGCAAGACGGCCGGGGTGGCCTCGCCCGGATCGACGACCAGGGCCTCGCCGCCGTCCTTGAGCACCAGGCAATTGACGATGAATGGGCTTACCGGAAAGGACAAAATTTCCATGGGCGCCTCCTGAGCGGTTGATGCTACCGCGTGTTTGCGGGGGAATCAAGCGGCGCCGGCGGCCGCTCTAAAACCGGGGCAGCCGCTTCAGGCCGTAGAAATATGCGTCCGACTCGGCGCGCGGAAACCGCAGGGGACTGAGGTCCTCTTGGTCCGGCTTGCGTCCGGCGCGATGAAGCAGGTAGCGGCCGCCGGTGTGGGTGTCGAAGGTGAACGCGTCGCCGGTGAGTGGCGTGGGCCCGGCATCCGCAACGTCGAGTGCGAGCAACTCCGCGTCGCCGCCCTGGAATGGGTTGACCACGGTGCACGGCCGCCCGGCCTCGGAGGCGATCTTTACAAAACGTACGTCTCCGCGCTCCAGCTTGGCCGTCACGAGAAAGGCGCCCTCGGCGCGCAGGTCCTCGAAGTAGGCGTCGTGCCAGCGGTCGGGCACGCTGGGGAAGAGCCGGATGCGGCCGTTGTACGACTGGATCAGCATTTCCATGACGGCCGCGGCCGCGCCGAAACCGGCCTCGAGGGTCATGGGTTCGTATTCGAACAGAGACACGCCGAATATGCGCGGATCGCCGTTGACGTGAAACGTGTTGGGTTTGATAAAGGCATTGGCGTAGGTGTCCAGCATCTGCCACGCCATGTTGCCCAAGCCGGCGCGCGACGCAATGAGCGACATCCAGGGGAAGGCCCAGCCGGTCCATTGGCCGATGCCGTGTACGCGGATCTCGTGGAGCGAGCCGCGAATCAAGGCACGTTCGGCGTCTGTTCCGTCGGGCGAGAGCAGGCCGAGCGGGTGGATGGCCATGAGATGGGAGTGGTGGCGGTGGGAGTGGCCGAGGGGCGTGCCGGCGCTGACCATGAGCTTGTTGCCGCGCTGGGGGTAGTCGACGAGGCGCTCCAACACGCTCGTGACACGTTCGGTGAGCGCGTCACTGGCCTCGAGCGCGGCGCTGGCTTCGAGGATGGCCTTGCCGAGAAAACGGATAAGGGCGAGATCGCAGGTGGGATCTTTGCAGTAGGCGCTGAAACCGCCTTCGCCGTACTCGGGCGAGTAGCTGAGAGGGACGTGCAGCTTGCCGTCGTCGCCCTCCTCGAGGAGATTGGCGTAGGTGAGGAAGGCCAGCCGCATGATGGGCAGGGCCTGGTCGCGCAGGAAGGCGGCGTCTTGGGAGTAGAGATAGTGAAGCCAGTAGTGGTGGGCGAGCCAGGCGGCGTTGCCGGGCCACAGCTCGACGCCCGAGTAGCCGTAGATGCGCTCGCCTTTCGGGCCGATGGCGCAGCCGGACCAGATGCCGTCGAAGTCGAAGAAGGCGCGGCATTGCTCCTGCCACCTCGGCAGGCACGCCGAGAAGGCGCGGTAGAGGGGTTCGCCCAGTTCGAGCCGGTTGGCCGTGTAGACGGGCCAGTAGGACTGCTGGACGTTCATGTCGAGGTGGTAGTCGCCGGCCCAGGGGGGCATACCGCCGTCGAGCGTCCACAAGCCTTGAAGCGTGACCGGAAACTTGCCCGGTCGTGAGCAGCATCCGAGTTTGTACATCTCGGCATAATAGAGCGCTTCGAGGCGCGCGTCGGGGATGGTGAGCCACGACCGCGTCCAATACGCCGCCCACCACGCGCGGTGCGCCTCGGCGTCGGTTTCGGGATTGGCCACGCGCGCGCGGGCGGCCGCCAGTGGGTCGTCTGCGTCGGCGGACGACAGCAAAGAAAGCAGCAGCGTGTGCGCGTTCCCGCCGTCGCTGACGTGGCGCTGCCAGGCTACGGCATAGCGGTATCCCGTGGGCGCGTCCAAGGCGAGGCTCCCTTTGTCGTCGCCGGCGGCGACGGCGGGGGCAGGGTAGCCCCACCGTTCGAGGGTGTCCTTGGCGCCGGCCTCGAGATGTCGCAGCCCAAGAGAGAACCGCGCACGGACGGCCGCTGGGCCCTCGAGGCGGATGGCGAGTAGGTTCTCGTTGGCATGGACGAACAGCTCGATGTGGAAGGGGGTGTCGGCAGCCACGCCGTCGATCTCGGCCGAGGCCGTGTGGAGGCGAAGGCGCGCCCGGCCCCAGTCGACCGCGCCGCCAAGGTCGATCTCGAGCCGGGGCATAGGCAGCCGCGTCGGGCGCGGGCCGTCGCCGTACAAGTTCTTGGTGCGCATGGCCTGCTCGGCCTCTTCGCGCTTCTCATCGCGTACGAGTTGGCGCAGTTGCTCATAGGTGAGATCGAGGGGGGCCTCCCGCGTCTCCCAGGCGTCGTACTTGTCCAGCGTGATCTTCAGCGGCGCGCCGTCTCCCCACACCAACGCGCCGATGTCGCCGTTGGCCAACGGGATGCCCGTGAGCCAGCGTGCCGGCGCGACCTCCCACACGAGGTCGTGCTGGTCGAGCAGTGCCGGTGTCTGGGCAGAGACGGAGACGCAACTCAAAACGGCGAGAAATGAGGCATGCATGGGTGGTTCCTTACATGATGGCGCGGCGAGGGCCGCGCGCCTTACTCACGAAGCCGCGGTCACGACCACGGTCTGGTTCAGATCCGGCGCGGTGGCCGGCCAGTAGACCGGGTCGCCCTCAACGGGCGCCACCTCGACGTAGTACTCGAAGTCGGCGGTGGCGTCCAGGGCCGCGCGGTACCAACCGCGCGCCGCGTGGCTCACCGGCGCAGGGCAGTGGTCGCCCTGGCCCATAGGCCGCCAGTAGACACGCACGGTTCGCGGCGGCGCCTCGGACAGGACGATGATCTTGAGGTCCAGTTGCTCCCCGGCAACGAGCCCGGTCCGGATCGTCGGGACGAACACGCGCGTCGGGCCGTCGTAGTCGCGCGGCGGTAGGGCGTCCGCGGGTAGGGGCTCGCCGAGGATCTTGGCGAGTTCCCGGCCAGGTTTCTCGATCAGGTCGGCCAACGTGTGCTGTTCGAGGTTGGTGACGCTGCCCATGGCGCCCCAGGTGTTGACCGTGGCCAGCAGTTCGCGGTACGCCTCGCAGACCACGGCCACGAGTTCCTTGCGCACGGGCAGCGCGGTTTCGCGCGCGAGCGCGGCCGCTTTCTCGGCGTCCTCTTCGGCCTTGACCTGCTTCATGGCCTGATTGAACTGGTGCCACACGCAGCACATGTGTTTCGTGGCGCGCATGAAGCGGAACTGGCCGAGCCAGTAGTCGAAGCGCTCGAGATGGCCCGCGCCCACGACCCGCGGCCGCAACGCTGCGAACGCATCCACGTAGGCATAGTCGCCGGACACTTTCTCCCATGGCTGCCCGTCCGGTCTGTATCCTCCCGGACCCTTGACCCAATCCGAGGGGCGGGGCAGGCGCCCGTCCACCTTTTCGAAGATGCGGGCGGCGTCCTCGGCGACCTCGGGGCCGAACTGGCTGAGCGCCCAGTCGTCGTAGAAGTCGGCGGCGGGCTTGTGTGGGGAGAGCGTGCCGAGGTCCTCGGTGTAGTCCTGGTACGCCGGGCCGCCGCAGTTGACCTTTCGAGCGAACGCGTCGCCCTCGATGGCGAAGGCCGCCATGCACGGATACTCGACCTGCTTGATGAAATCGACGTCCAGCAGGCCGTCCTCCACCGTGATGTCCTCGAAGGCATAGTCGAGCGCGCGGTTGCGGCCCACGGACGCAAACATGTCCAAGGTCTCGATAACGGTTCGGCCTTCCAGCTTCGCGCCGAAGACGCGCTTGCCGGCCTCTTTGTAGTGGGGCTCGCAGAAACGCAGCGTGACGCGATAGGTCCCGTTCGGAACGGATACGCGGTAGGCCGACATGTTGTAGCGGACGGTTCGGTACAGCGGATCGTCCTCGGTATCGGCCATCTCGGCGCCGGCAAACGCGGCCACCTCGCCGCCAACCACGCCGCCCTCGTGTTCGGGCTCCGTACGCGTCCAGCCGTCTTGGTCCCAGGCGGCGTGGGCAAGCGCGGACACGTTGGCCCCGAGCACGCGTGTGCGCCAGTGGATGCCCATCAGGCCGGTACAGCCGTAGGCCAGGGCGTCGTGGGCGTCGAGCCGCATCCGGCCCGCCCACAACTGCGGCGAGTTGAGGGCCGGGTCGTCTTCGAGCCAGGGGATCGCCCACTTGGGCCGGCCCTCGACGTCGGCGAAGCCGGGCTCGACGGGCTCGTGGCCCACGCCGCGGCTGATGCAGCTCACTGCGACGTCCTTGGGCAGCACCTTGTCGAACAAGGCGCGGTCGAACTGCGGGCCGAGCACCCAGCCGCATGTGGCCAGACGGAAGGGCGCACCTACCTTCTTGGCCGCGGCCATTGCGGCCGAGATGTCGTCGATGGTTTGCTGGACGACGTTTTCCTCGACGCCCTGCCAGGTCCATCCTTCAGGGGTCCAGAACCAGTAGTAGTCGATCGGATACGCCCGCATGATGCGCGTGAAGATGCCTTCGTACAGGTCCTGCACGTGCGCGCCCTCGGGCTTGCCGCGGCGGGGCGCAACGCGCTGAGGCACAAGGAGCGGCGTCTCCGTGCCGACGCAGGTCTTGACGCCCAGTCGGTGCGCGTAGGTAAACGCGTCGTTGAACATGGCACCGGTGCGGTTGAATAGGTCGATACCGGTTTCGAGGCCCTCGGCGCGGGGCTCGAGGCCCCGCATGACGTCCGAACCGAAGCCGTCGCGGTCGTACATCATGCCGCCCCCGAGGATGTAGTCGCTGGTCTTCTTCGCGTTGAATCCCCAGCCGGCGATCAGCGCCGTGGTGTAATACAGCACCGGATAGCTGTGCTGGACGGTCCCGTCGTCATTGACATCCCGAGGCACGCCGATCCAGACGGTCGGCTCGGCATTGGGGCGATTCTCCGGATACGTGTGCAGGCCGAAGAAGTTCATGCGCATCTTGGGCAACTGGCCGAGGATGGCCTTGTAGTCGTCGGTGCTCCACCAGTCGGGGCCCTCGGGGAAATCGTGGAAGGGCTGGATGCCGCGGAGGTTGAACAACGGCGCGCCGTGGTCGTCCAACTCGGGCCATTCGAGGGGGACGCGCGCGTCGGGCACGACGTCGCCGTGCATGTAGAAGCGCACGCCGAGGTGCTCGGCCAACCGATAGGCCCCGTATAGCGTGCCCGCGTCGCTGCCGCCAACAACGATCAGGTCCCGCCCTTTGGTTCGCAGCAGGTACTCCTCAGGTCCGAGCGTCACGTCCACGGCGCTGATTAGGTCACGATCCTGCCGGGCCACGATGACGGCGTACCCAGCGCCGGGCCGTTCCGCAATGACATCGAGCAACTCGCCGGTGCGCACGTAGAGGTAGCGGCGGAGCTCCTGGGCCGCCAGGCGTTCGAGGAAGGACGCATCCTGCGGGCAAACGATGACCACCTCGTCGGCCTTGAGCGCCTGCGCCTCAGACGCGCCCAGGCTTGCCAACACCAATGCCGCCAGGAGCATCACACGAGCTTTTCCCATGATCAGTATCCCTCCCTTTGTTCGCAGCCGTTTGGAGTGCGGCGGCTCGACGCCGCTTTTACCCACTGCACTCACCACCACGGCTCGGCCCGCCGGCCGCGGGAAGTCGCGTCGGGACGCAACCGGAAGAGCGGCGTCCAGTCGCCGCACTCCAAATTGACCATAGCAGCGAAGAGGCGCGCTACGCTTCGGCCGCCAGGGCCTTCGCCACTTTGCGCACGCCGCGCATGATCCACTCGGCGTGTTGGTCGTCGTAGGTCTGTGCCAAGTGCAGGGCGACGGTACGGCCGAGGATGTCGAGCGTCCGCGGGCACATGTCGGGCGAGTACGTGCGCCCGGTATCGTGAAGCGGCGACGTCCAGGGGCGTCCGTGGGCATCGGACGAGCGCTTCTCCATGACGTATTCCCAGAAACGGAAGATGTGGCGGTCGGGGATGCCCTTGTCGTACATGCTGCCCGCGGGAAGGCCTTCGGCCCGGAGCGCCTCGGCAAAGCGCTTGGCCCGTTCGCCGTTGTCGACCAGCATGTTGACCGTAATGCCGCAATCGCCCTGCAGGTCCGCCGACGGGACCATGCGAATGCCCGGGCATTCGGCGACGGCCTCGCGGATGCGGCGGTGGAGTTCCCGCGTACGCGCGAGAATGCCCTCGATACGCCCAAACTGGACGCAGCCCAAGGCGCCTTCCATCTCGTTCATGCGGAAGTTCTCGCCCGGGAACGGGCCGACCGTGGTGTCCTCGGGATTCCAGAAGCACATGGCGGAGTCGTGGCGGATGGCGGCGCGTTCGAAGACCTCCCGCTTGTCAGTGACCACCATGCCGCCTTCGCCGGCGGTCATGACCTTGTACTGCTGCAGGCTGAAGCATCCGACGTCGCCCAGCGAGCCGAGCCGCCGGCCTTTGTATGTGCCGCCGCAGGCCTGGGCCACGTCCTCGATGACGAGCAGGTTGTGCCGCCGGGCCACCTCGAGCACGCGGTCCATGTCGCACGGGAGACCGCGCATGTGAACGGGCATGATGGCCTTGGTCCGTTCGGTGATCTTGCGCTCGATGTCCTCCGGATCGATGGTGAGACTCTCGTCGATCTCCGCGATGACGGGCACGCCGCCGCAGATCAGGACCGCCGAGGCCGAGGCGATGTACGTGTAGCCGGGCAGGATGACCTCGTCACCGTCCCCTATCCCGATGCCGACGAGGCCACAGATGAGGGCGCCCGTGCCGCCGCCCACGGCCAGGGCGTATTCGCAGTCCGTAAATTTGCGGAACAGGGCCTCGAGTCGGCTGCAGTGCGAGTTCTTGTGGTCCAGAAACCGGAACAAGCACTTGCTGCGGACCACCTCCGCCACGGCCTCGACTTCCTCTTCGCCGATGGACGCGGGCCCCAGCCAAGGCGCCGGAAACGCCCCCTCCGCCACAGGCTGGCCGCCGTCAATCGCGAGCTTCTCGAGTTCGGTTTCCATAGTGACTCCCTTGCTGTATGCGCGAGGCCCAAGCGGACGCCTCCGCGTGTTCCATAAACGTGAGAAAGACCGCGCTCAAACGCGGATTCTTCGCCACCAACGCCTTCATCTCGCTCCAACCGGCTCGCGGTTTCGACCGTAGCAGATCGCGCAACTCCCGCGCAATCGCGATGCTCTCCTCGCGCAGGGCCGGGTCGGATTCGACGCTGCTCTTGAAGAGAAGGCCGGAGGCAGCCACGGCCAAGGCCGACGTCTGGTCGTCCCGACTCGACTCGACAAGCCCGCCAAAGACCTCCTGTTGCTCGGGCGACAGGTTGCCCCCCCGTCTGAAGTGCTCGTACTTGGCTTCGAGCAGGGCCGCGGCGCTGGCCTTGGCGCCTGCCGCCTTCGGAATGGCGCGCCCAACATAGGTTTTGGTCTCCTCGAGGGGAGGCATGAGGCCCAGGACGATCTCGAGGACCGCCAACGCGGCGGCCGTGGCGAGCAGGCCTCCCGCGACAAGCCACCGGTGGTCTTTGCGGCGCTTCTGTCTCAGGCCCACTCGAGACCCTTTCTACTGCGGCCCGGTTTCAAGTGGGTCACGGCTTCTGCGGGACCGGCGCGCCGGCCTTTTCCATCGCTTCCTGGAATTCCCGGGCAAATTGCGGATGTTCCGCCATGACCTCGGTCAGGTCCATCACGCCCGCGTTCGGCTTGGCCCGGAGCAGGTCGCGCAGTTCCGCGGCGACAACCAGGCACTGCCCACGCTGCTCTTCGTCTCCCTCCGTGCACGCGGTCATCGCGGCCATAGCCATCGGGAGCATCATGAAGGCGGTCCCTTCGCGCTGCGTGAGCGCAACGAGCTCGCCAAAGACGGCTTCTTCCTCTTCGGAAAACTTGCCGCCGGCCTTGGCCGTGGCATACTCGTCGGCGAACACCCGCCCCAACTCCTTCGAGGCCTGGGCGAGGCCCTTCCGAGCCACGAAGAAGGCGCCAATCGCCACCAGGCCTCCCAGCACGATGAGCGCGCCGCACCCGATGCCGCACGCCACCAGCCAGGTCCGGTCCTTCTTGGGCTGCCGTTCCCCGTTCATGGTGCTGTCCTCCACTCGCTGCTACGCCTTGGCCGAAAACGCGATGCCCGCGAACGATACCATTCCGCCGGCCGGATCGGGCCCGTGTCCGTAGTGGAGCATCTCGCCGTGCTCGACGCTGCCCTCGATGGTCTTGAGGGTCGCGTAGATGCTACCGAGCCCGCAGACCTGCCGGGCGTTGCCGTCGCGCATTACCGAGCGATACCACCCATCGGCGTCCACTGCGGCGACGTGTGCGAGGTCCTCGCGATCGCCGGCCTCGACACGGCCCATGACGGCCGCGTCGATGTCGAAGGCGTCGCCAAAGCGCCGGCCCACGTGGGACAGGTCGGCCGCGGCGATCACGGCGACGCGGTTCTCGGAGGGCTCGGCGACCTCGCGGCAGGCCTCGAGGAAGCGCGCCACCTCGGGCATGCGTGGCAGGTCGTCCTCCGCGGGGTCCTCGGAGGCATGGCCGCACAGGATGGGCACGATGAGCACGTCGCTGCCGTAGAGGTACGCCAGCAGGAGGGTCTGGAACTCGATCGAGTGCTCGGCCCGATGGACGATCTCGCGCTCGAAGGGGTCCCAACGGCAAGCGTTTGCGAGCCGATCCACGATATCCGCGTTGGTCGCGATCAGGCCCAAGGGGGTCTCGAAGGCCTTGCGCGTCAGGATGAAGGGCGCAGGCCCGCCGGTGTGGGCCACGCCGAATATAATGACGGTGGTGGGCTTGCCGTGCCGGGCCAGCCGCAGGTAACCGTGGGCGTAGGTGGGCCCGCCGCGCTCGAAGTCGATATGGGGCACGATGAGCCCGCGTAACGGCGCCCCTTCCGCGCACACCTCGCCAATCGCCTCGCCGGGCCCGTCTTCGTGCGTGAAGAAGCGTTCGAGAAAGACGCGCAGCTCGGCGGGGTCGTTGGGATAGGCCTTCCCGGCCAGATACGCCGAGCGTACGGCGGCCTCGGCAAAGGCCCGCTGCACGCCGTCGCGGATGGCGTAGAACCGTTCGGATTGCAGGAAGCCGTGTTCATCCAGGAGATTCACAACCTCCATCACCTGCTCGGCCATGAGCAGCCGGCCTCCGAACTGCTGGGCGAAGGCGTACTGGATATCGGTCACGTCCTGTTGGCCATCGAGGTGGGCGGCCACGAAGAACGCGTGCGGAGACAACACCAACTGCTCGTCTACGTAGCCCTCGGGATCGCCGAAGCACAGCAGGGGCCGGCCGTCTTGATCGACGGGCGTGACATCCAGATTTCGCAGTGCCGGCAAGGCCATCGTGCCGCGACTATAGCCGGAGCCTGCTGGCGATGCAAACGCTCTCGGCCGCCTTATCGCGCGTCGTGAGTGAATAAGGGCGGCCCTGTTGCGTCTTGGATACGTGATCGCACCGTCACGAAATGGGGGCGGTTGTGGTAGAATGGCCACACAAGATGAGCGGCGCATGGCACTCACGAAGGAGGAACAGCATGAGACCGAACGGGTTATGGATAGCGGTTGTGAGCGCGGCGCTGATTGCGCTGATCGCGGGGTGCGAGACCACGCCCACACAGCAGGGCGCGGTAATTGGCGGGGCCACCGGCGCAGGGCTCGGGGCCATCATCGGGCACCAATCGGGGCACCAAGGCGAGGGCGCCTTGATCGGCGCTGCGGGCGGCGCCCTGACCGGCGCTATCATCGGCGATCAGGTGGACGAGAAACGCAAGCGGCGCGCGGCCCAAGGCCAGCCGTGCGCACAGCGCGGGCACTATGAAACACGGATCGTAACTACTCCTTCAGGAGAGACTTACGAAGAACGGGTCTGGGTCCCGGACAACTGAGCGGTCCTCGCGCTTGACACTCCAGAGCAAATGGCGCATTGCGGGTGCCTGCAGCCTCGCCGGGGCGGGCTTGATGGCGTGGTACGGCGTGCACGTGCGCCTGTTCTCGGGCCCGCTGCTCTTCCTGCTCTTGTATTGGGGAGCTTTCGTACTGCTGCTGGCCGCGACCTTCTACACGGTCCTTCTCGACGTCCGCTACATCAAACTGCAGTACCACCTCGAAAAACGCGAGCTATTCCGCGAGACACTGGGCGACGAGACCTTCCGCAAAGCCCTCATCAAAGGCCAGAAGCGCCAGGCAGACCGGGATTCAGAAGCGTAGACAGCAAGACAGGGACTGTCCTCGCGAGTCTGCGAGCAGGACTGTCCCTGTCTTGCGGCCACGGCATGAACGTCCCTGCTATCACTGGCTTGTTGACCCCGTGAACGGTTACGCGCGGACAAACCGAGGCTCAGACGCCCTCTTTCTGCAGGAACACGCCTTTGTCGACCTTGCTGAAGAAGCCTTGGTAGAACGCCGCATCGTCGATGACATGGACGCCCATCAGGGCGCCGGCCGGTCCCAGTACGCGGCGTTGAAACGTCAGGCGGACGCGGCACTCCGGGCCGTACTCGGTGACGTTGGCGGTGCACTCGGTCACGACGGTCTGGGCCAGGGGCTGGTCCTTCTTGCGTGCCCGCTTGATTTCCTTTTTCGTGTGCGGGACGTCCGCCCACTTCTCGGCCGTCACAATGCCCAGGTCGGCGTCGGCGTTCTTGACGATGTAGCCGAGGTCCTGCAAAACGTTGACCATGGCCTTCAGGACGACCTTGCCCTGCTCGACCGCGAACGAGCGTGTCTGAAAATGGCGCAGCTCGACCTGGGTTCGGGGCGGGGCCGTTGGGGTGCCGCTGTCCGTGGCGCAGCCGGCAAGGACAACCGCGGCCAGCGCGATAATAGTCACGTGGCGTCGCATGTCAGAACCTGCTCGAGTGATACGTGAAGGTCTCGACCAGCCCGTTCGGGTCGAATCGGATGATGACCGTCAACGTGCGCTGCGTGGTGGCTGAGGCCCCCTTGCTGCGGCTGGCGCCCGCGCCCACGTTGCCCAGCAGCAGCGTGTCGCCGGCAATGCCCGCGGCGCGAACGCCGCCGCTCACGTTGCCGCTGCTGTCCGAGTAGGAGGCCTCGGTCGCGATCTTGTCGTAGATCCACGACTCGCGCCCCTGATTGTCCCGCGTGACGATGTTGGGCGATCCGAGGGCCGCGGCCACGTCGGCGCCCGACATTCCCACGCGGATCTCCTTCTGCACCAGCCCGACCGTCACCTTGCGCTCCCGCGTCGAATGCAGCCCCCGGCTGTGTGAACAGCCCGGCACCACGGCCAGAAACGCCGCAGAGGCCACCGCCAGCAGTGTCAGCCTATTCATAGCACGTCCTCCGCCTGGTTGCCTGATGTCCAAGCCCATTCTACGCGGTTGCGCTCCGGGACGCAATCGGCGCGGAGTCCCTCCCGTCTTCATCTTCATCTCCCAGACTCCGTCCTCGGCGCCGATCTGCTAGAATACGCAGCCGATGCGGATCGGCTGTGGGACAAAGCGTGCTGGGCGTCTGGCAGGGCTGCCGTCTGCCTGCCCTGCGAGCGCCCTCGTCATCCTCTGGGTGGCCCTCGCGGCCCACGCCCAGTTGGCCGTCCACTACACCGTGGGCTTCCAGGGCGTGGACAACGCTGATCTCGAGTCGGCCCTCGAGCGCGCGTCGCGGCTGGTCGCGTTGAAGGACCGGCCGCCGCCCACGGTGGCCCTGCTGCGCAAACGGGCCGACGCCGACCTGCCCAAGCTGGCCGACGTCCTGAAGGCCGAGGGCTACTACGGGGTCCACATCGACACGCAACTGGACGACAGCGCCGAGCCGACCGTCGTCACGTTCCTCATCGAGTTGGGCGAGGCCTACCCCCTGGCGCGCGTCGAGGTGCACGTGGCCGGCGAGGAAAACGCCTATCTCGAAAACCAGTTGCCCGAGCCCGAGGCCTTGGGACTGCGCACCGGCCAGCCGGCCAAGGCCGCAGCTATCCTTTCAGCTAACGAGAAACTGCTGCGCGCATTGGCCATACTGGGCTACGCCTATCCGACGGCGGACAAGCCCAAGGTGGACGTGGACCACGCCGCGCGCACGGTGGCCGTCGTCTATCGCCTGACTCCCGGCCCGCAAGCCAAGCTCGGGCCGGCGACGGTCACCGGCCTCAGCGCCGTGGACGAGGGCTTCGTGCGCAACCGGTTGCCGTGGCGGCACGGCGAACCCTTCAGCCCCGACCTCATCGATCAGGCGCGCAAGCGGCTGGTGGCCACCGGCCTGTTCGCAACCGTGAACGTCCAAGTGGGGACGCCGTTGGATGACGACGGCTTCGTGCCAGTAACCGTCGCCCTGTCCGAGCGCAAACACCGCACCATCGGCCTCGGCGTCGGCTACACGAGCGACGAGGGCGCCGGGGCGTACGTCTCGTGGGAACACCGCAACCTGCGCCACCGCGGCGAACGGCTCGAACTCGACGCGACGGTGTCGGGCATCGAGCGCGCCCTCGAGGGCGTGTACACCAAGCCCGAGTTCCGCCGCCCGGACCAGTCGCTCGTGCTGCGCAGCCGGCTGGGCGTCGACGACACGGACGCGTTCCGCAGCGCCGGTTTCGGCATCGGGGCGTCCATCGAGCGGCGCCTGTCCAAGCAGGTCACCGTCGGCTGGGGCGCGGCCTTCCGGGCAGTCCGAATCGAGCAGGACGGCGACGAAGACCGCTTCGCCCTGCTGTCCCTGCCCACGTTCTACCGTCGCGACACGACCGACGACCCACTCCACCCGACGCGCGGCGCCCGCCTGACACTCGAAGGCGCGCCGTTTCAAGACGTGCGCGACACGGACCTCGCCTTTGTGCGCGCCTCGTTCATCTACAGCCGCTACGTCGCCTTGTCCGACACGTTGGTTCTTGCCGGACGCCTCGCCTTGGGGGGTATGGCCGGGGCCTCTCGCGACGCCATCCCCGCGGACGAGCGGTTCTACGCCGGGGGCGGCGGCTCGATTCGCGGATACGCCTACCAACTCGCGTCGCCGCTGGACTGCGACGACGACCCCATCGGTGGGCGCTCGCTGATCGAGGTGGCCTCGGAGCTGCGGATCAAGGTCTCCGAACGCATCGGGCTCGTCACGTTCCTCGACGGCGGGCGCGCCTTCGA
>Ga0272442_10006541_pt1 | contig 15295 bp, 15 predicted proteins | sample SSMForm2O_FD_200262 | JGI IMG/M metagenome (GOLD analysis project Ga0272442, IMG submission 200262) | Marine sediment archaeal communities from Little Sippewissett salt marsh, Falmouth, MA, United States - SSM-Form-2O | ecosystem: Environmental > Aquatic > Marine > Wetlands > Sediment ...
CTGGTTGGGTGTGTGGGGTGAGAAGGCGCAAGACAACGATAGGAGTTCCGCAAAGCGGAACTCCCAAGCCGCTGGAGGATCGAAGAACGACTCCAGCGGCAAATCCTCCTCTCCCAACCAAAGCGAAGAGCACCCTCATGAGAGGGTGCTTTTCGCTTCGTCGAGGAGTCTGAGAACCCCCATGCCAAGGATAGGAGTTTCGTGAAGCGAAAATCGCAAACCGTCAACCAGCACTGGGAATGAAGTCCTCATCTACGTTGCGGGGTTTGAATCCTGGGCTCCTGTTTTCGGCTAGGAATCCGCGTGAATGATCTGAGAACCGTCAGATGGAGCCCTTGGTTCGAGTTGCTGAAGCTCAAGGGAGATGTTCGTGTCTGGTTCTCAGGAAAGACCTTCTGTCTGCGGGTTTCGCCGCTTGGTGCGGGCCAACTGCCCAGCATTGGGGTCACGTCCTGTCAAGCGCTATGGCCGTAGCGCTCAGTGAGGATCTGCGTAGCGATGTCTGCCGGATGCACGTAGTTCAGCGGACCGTGCAGATAGCGACTGAGCCGCCGTTCCACGGCCGACAGGCTCAGTGTTCCGCGTCCGCTGTCGCGCTCGGCAACGAGCTGGTAGTGCAGCGCGATCTCGTTGAGCGAACCAAGCATGCTGCGGCTCTTCGTTCGAGCGAGCACAACGGTTTCCAGTTCGGCGCATTCTCGCAGTGCGACATCCGTCGACACGCCGATCATCCGAAGGAGGTTGTACACCCTCGCCGGGAACTCCGTGAGCAACCGATCCACCATCTGAACCGGAATGGCCACACTGAGCAAGGACCGTTCATTCGCGAAGACAATGATATCACCGGCCACGGTCTCCACCACGTTTGCGTACCAATCGCCCAACGCAGCAGTGGTGCCGGGAACGCAATCAGCTGGGGCGCCATCCAGAAGCTGTAACAGCTTTAGGGTACATCGGACTACGATCATGCGCTACCCCCCTTCTGGCAATGCCTCGGCAGGGTCTTGCAGTCGCTTGAGTCGGCAGGGCAGCCTGGCGTGGGAGACAGGTCGTCAGGTCCTTCTCTACGGCGCGAACATCTCGCCGAGCACGCGCAGCGATCGCTCCAGCGCTTGAGTCGATAGCTTGCCCAACTCGCGCACCAGACGCCGGCGGTCCACAGTCCGAATCTGATCGAGTACGACATGTCTGCTCTTCCCCTGGAATCTGCAACGAACCCGAAACGGGTAGCTGTGGCTTGCTGTCGTCATTGGAGCCACAATGCAGGTCCGCACGTGTTGGTTCATCTCATCAGGAGAGACGACGACACAAGGCCTTGTCTTCTGTATCTCGCTTCCTTCCGTTGGATCTAGCGACACCAAGTAGACGTGTCCGCGTTGCACGCTACGAACCGTCACCATTCCCATTCCTCGGTGTCAAAGCGCGTTGGTGTGGGGGCATCGAGGGGTTCATCCTCTTGCCGTTGCGCTAGCAAGGCAGCCGCCTCTCTCCACCCGGCTCGAACCGGATTGGAAGGTGAGATGACAAGTTCGCCGTCTCGGACTTCCAGATCCACCTCGTCCACCAGCCCCACCTGCTCAAGCAACGGCTTGGGAAGACGGACCCCCTTCGAATTCCCGATTCTGACGATCTTCGACTTCACGAGCACACCTCCCAGTCGTAAGTACATCGTAAGCACTATCACCACTCTCGTCAAGTCCGCTGCGCTGTCCGCGAGATGCGCAACGAGGTCCCGCAGCTCAGACATTTCCCGTTTGGGATGCTGCCACAGCACAAGGTCTGACACGATGCTAGAGATCAGTAGCGTGGCATCCACCATCACTCAGCAACGGTCGAACAGTGCAGGAATCAGTTGCCAGGAGCTTCTCAGCGAAACTCAAACCAGCATTCAGATCTGTCTTTCGATCGCCGCGCGGGTTGTGAGTGACACCGGGCGAGTTCTAGACTTGTCCACTACTCCCAAAACCGAGCCCTGGTAAGCTGATCCTCTGCAGGGCTCCGCTTTGGGATGAGGTGGTGAGGACTGCGAAGCCAACGATAGGAGTTTCGCGAAGCGAAACTCCCAGGCCGCTGGAGAATCGAAGAACAGCTCCAGAAGGAAATCCTCCCTCTCCCAAAACCGGACCCCGAGGAGATCTTGCTTCTCAGGGTTCTGCTTTGGGGCGATGGGGTGAGGACTGCCAAGTCACAGGAGTCTGCGAAAGCAGGCGACGTGGTGACTGAATGACCCGGAAGTGCGACGGTTGCCAGTCCCCTATTGCAGCCAGACCGCCCAGCCAATGACGGCCTACGCTGGCTTTGTTGCTTTCGATTGCGCACTCGACGCTCTTGGATCAGCATCGCGGGTCGAGTTCTCTTTGCTCACCGTTTTGTGTTGGGTTATCCTAGCGATTGGTGGTTCGAATGAGATCTACCACTTTCGCCATATGCAGCGCCCTATTGCTGCTAACCGCGCTTGCTGGGACTGGTTGCATGAGTGCGCAAGGAAACAACGAATCGACTAACCCTGTGCAGTCAACAGCTGATGCGGGCGGTCTAGCGGTGACGGAATTCCGCGGCGTGAACGTCCATCCTGAGCTGATCGGAAAGGGCGACATCGAGATCCTTGCGAAGACATGGGGCGTCAATCTGATTCGCGCGTGTATGGCATTATCTGATTGTGGCTTGTGCATGACCTCGGATGAGGAGCCGGTGTGCAGCGAGATCGACTTGGCGAAGCTGGATTCGATACTCGATTGGTGTGAGACGTACGGCATCCGTGTCGTGATCGATTTGCATCACTTTGCTGGCTACAACCCTCACACGGAACCGCAGGATTTCCGCTTGTGGGATGATCGTGTGCTTCAGGATGCGTTTGTCGGATTCTGGAAGTCCATCGCAACGAGATATTCGAACAGAGGCGACGTCATCTACGGATATGACCTACTGAACGAGCCTCACACGGTGGATAAGTGCATCCCGCGTGTTTGGCATGAACTGATCGCAAGAACGAGCGCAGCGATACGCGAAGTAGACAACGAGCACGCGATCGTGGCAGAGTGCGGCTATGGATTGCCTGAAAACTTCATGCCGATGGAGCTGTTGGAGGACCCAAACGTTATCTATAGCTTCCACTTCGGGGAACCATATGAGTTCACGCATCAGGGGCACATCGGAAAGCCCGCCGGCTTGACTTATCCCACCGCTGAAGTCAACAAGGAGTACTTGAGGTCATTGATCCAGCCAGCGTGGGAATTCAAGCAGTTGCATGGCGTCCAGGTTTATGTCGGGGAACTCATTGCCTACTGCTACATCGACACCGAAAGCAGAATCGCGTACTTGCGAGACTGTCTGGATCTGTTCGAGGAGTATGGGTTCGACTACACATACTGGGCCTACCGCGGGACGGCAGCGGCCAGTCTCGAGCATGTGGGGTACGAGACGAGCACGAAGTGGCGTGCACAGTATGTCGGAGAGACGGAAGCCCTGGCGATGTTCAAGGCATATCTCTCCAGGAACGAGTCTCAGCAAGAGGAGAGGATGCTGTTGCCGAGGGCACGCTGCCTGTTCGATACAACGCACTGGCAAGAAGATCTCGAGATCAACGTGTGCACGCTGAACCTTGCGTGGAGACTGACAGCGCAATGCGAAGTGGAGTATCTCACGGAACGGAGGCTCACAGAGCAAGCCCTGGAGGGTGTCGCACTGCTCGTGACTGGCAACGCGTATGGAACCCCCTATTCATTCGAAGAAGCCCAGGTACTCAGGACCTTCATCGCCGAAGGTGGCGCAGTTCTTGTCTACGGTGCGAAGGAATGGGGCCTTGGTGAATTGCTCGGTTCGTTTGGCATCGAGCTTGACCCATCGAGGATAGCATCCTCGATACCTTCGATGTACACGAATGATCCCTACACATTCTACGTGACATTCTACTCCGGGCCAAACGAGATTTGCGCCGGACTGCTCCCTCTGATGGTCAACCGCGCTGCAAGCCTCGTCTTGAATGAGCCAGCGATGGCAATTGCCTGGGCTGGGGAGGAAACATGGAGAGACGTCAATCGGAACGGCATCAATGACCCGGGAGAATCCCAAGGGCCATTCGCAATAATCGCCGTGAGTTCGGAAGGGACAGGCCGACTTGCTGTGACAGCCGACGACGAATTCAAGGAAGTCTGCTCATGGAATGTGTATCAGTCGGTTATCTCTTGGCTTCTCGGAGCCTCCCTGAACCAGCAGTAACGCGGGTGCCTGTAGTGGTAGTAGTTGAGCACGCAGTGGAGATGGGCTCCTTGAGGTCGTATCTGTCTCGCACTCTCAGACAACGTGGGTTCTAGATCTGTCCACCACTCCCAAAACGGAACCCCGGGGAGCGGGAGCGCATGCTCTTCGGGGTTCGGCTTTGGGATGAGGGGGTGAAAAGTCCCATCCCAAGGATAGGAGTTTCGCCGCGCGAAACTCGCAAGCCGCTGGAGAGTATCCGAGTCGCTCCAGCGGCAAATCCTCCATCTCCCAACCAGCGTTGGAAATGCAGAATCTGCTTTCACTAACGGATTCGATTCAGTCACTCTCTTTGTCAGTAGCGCACATCCCTGCTTGCTCCCCTGAATGCCAGTCCCCGGCGGTTTCGGCACTACGTCGGCTCGGATTCAAGGGTGAAGGTCAGGATCTTGACGTGGTTCCCGACGCTACGTGCCGGAGAGCGAAAGAGATCGAAGTCAGTCTTGACAGCACCCGGTGCGCCTGCGCTAGACTAATCTCGCCGGGAGCGAGGAGTATCCGTCGAACCTCATAGATTCCGGCAGGTCTATTCGTGAGGAGGACTCGATGAGAAGTAGAACTGTGCGGAGGGCGGTCGCAATTCTGGTCGCGGCCACATCGCTTGCAGGGCTGGGCCTTACGACGGGAGACTGCCCGGCGGAGGCAATCGTCCAAGCCACGGTGATGGTCGAGACGCAACTCGGTGACTTCACGATTGAGGTCTGCGTGACACACTGCGAAATCGCGCGGGAGCATGAGTACACGCTCGCCGTCACGAATGACGACCTCCAGTGCCCCATCCAAAGCTTCGGTCTTCGTCCAATGCTTGGAGTTGAGGCCGAGCTGGAGCCGAGTCCGATGTGGCAGCCCGTGAATGAAGCGCCGGAGTGGTGGATGTGGGACGGACCTCCTTGGCAGGCTATTGAAGAAGGCTCCAGTCGGGAGTTCTCGTTCCGAGTTCCGGACTCGACGCACGTTCCCTCTCTGGCCGGGGCTGTGTTTATCAGTCCAGCATCTTCGTGTGGTGGCAATGCTCTCGGATTCGAAGTCGCACTGGTCGAATCTTCTTCGCTCGGCATGGCATTAACCACTTCTTCAGGGCCGAACGTGAACCTCACAACGCACGGGATAATCTCCCACGATGAGATTTGGCGAGACGAAATCCACATCATCGGCGACATCTGGGTCGGGCATGGTGTGACGTTGACCATCGAGCCTGGAACCAAGGTGCTGGTTGCAGCCCACAGCGACGCTGCGAATCTGTTCACCGATCCGTTCGATCTGAAGCAGGGGATCTGCTGGGATGAAACGGCTGAAGAGGAGGGCGGGATTCACGTAGGCGAGCCGTACTACGATGAAGGGAATCATATCCAGATCCGCATCGATGGGACGCTACATGCTGTCGGCACGCCGGACCAGTTGATCACCATTACGTCAGATGCCGAGGACCCTGGATGGTATGACTGGAGGGCGCTCCGCTTCGCCAAAGGAGAACTCGCCTACGCTGTCGTGGAGTACTACCGCCACCTTGGCCCTGGCGAGGGAACAGTTGTCCGGCACTGCATCCTCCGTCATATCGGTGGGTGTGCCCTTTGCTCGGGGGAACGCCATGGTTACACCGTTGAGAACACGAGGATCTATGACACAGGTCACGAGCTGATCGATCTCCACGGTCCTGCTGACTTCGTGATCCGGAATTGCGAGCTTGGGCCCAACCGGATTCAGCCCAATCCTGGAGGAATCATCGATGTCGGCGGAGAGGGCATTATCATTGACAACTGCGTGCCTGTCATCGTAGGCAACACCATCAAGGAATGCGACTCGGGCGTTGTCTTCATTTCGGATCTGTCGGTCGAGCTTGACAACTACGTTGCTGAGTTGTGCCAGAGCAATACGTTTCGGGACAATGGCTGGGACATCCGGAAGGTCACTGATGAAGGGCCGATGCTCGAGTTGAGCTGTAAGACAAGCGACTCTGAGCAGGATGGCGGTTCGTCAGGCGGCTGGAAGCAGGGAGGTCAGTCCGACATGTAGCTCTCTGGCAAGGCGCGGCGGTGGGAGAGCAATACTCGAGCTAGTTAGAGCATGAGCGGCGGCTGTGTACGCAAACGTCAGAGCACGGCATGCAAGCAGGTATCTGATACTCCCTTCTTAGGGAGAGGTTCCAGAGGTTGGCGTGAGAGCCGAGCTCCATCCTGGTTCGCCGACAAGAGACTCCGCAGCGTCGCGAACTAGGTTCGGCGAGACAAGCCAGAAGGCTAACAGGCACAACACTTGCGGCAGATAGTTGGGTGTAAGATGGAGTTCGGAAGTAGTCCTCTAGAGGCGTCTTCAGCTAGGAATCTGCGCGAATGATGTGAGAACCGTCAAATGGGGTCCTTGGTTCGAGCCCCCAGGTTCTTCTCTGTCTTCGTCTCAGAGAGGCTCATCGTTCGCGTGCTCCTGTCTTCCGACGAGAAGGGATGCACACGGCGGATTCCGATCCAAGGTTCAGAAGAGGATCAAACCTGATCCGGAACTGATATCGCGAATGTGTCAAGCTCGGCCCAGACTGTCTCCGGCGGAGCCACGAGGATGGGTAAGGATCTTGGCTGCCTACCTTCTCCGGCGCCTACGAACGATGAGAATCGCTACAGCCGCAGCCACAGGTATCACAAGGAGATACAGCAGGCTGTTCATGCCGCCAGTCGCGCTATCTGCGTCTTCTTCGCCATCTCCGGCAACAGTTATTGTGTCTGCATGCTCACCGATTCCGCCCTCTCCATCCGTGACGACCAGCCCGATTGTGTATTCCCCCTCGCCTGGGCTTGACCATGTCCATTCGGAAAGGTCCCCGGCACTGATCTCGTATTCCCCGTTGACATACCATGTGTGCATGAGCGGATCGCCATCTGGGTCTGACGATGTGCTGACGATTACGATGGGATCTCCCACCTTCGGATCTTTCGGCATCAGGGCAAATGAAGCAGTTGGGGCGTGGTTCTCGCCACCACTTTCTGGAATCTCGCTGTACGCTGGCACGAGTGTTTCCGTTGTCCCATCGGAGTGGACTACTTGACCCGTTGGCGTGGTAGGATGCAGCTGTATGGATATTTCGCTTCCGGGAGCCACAGCTATGTTCTCATAGCCAAACCAGTGTAGCCCGTCAGCAAAACCTTGACTTATGTCCAAGCCAACGGACCCCGCAGCATTGGCCAAGAAGGCCACTCTGATGCCATCCGTCCCTGGCAACCGGATGTACTCATGCTCGCCCGTCATGTCGGAGAAAGACGCGTAATCCGCATCGGTGACCTCAATATCGGGCTTGCCGTCTGGGCCAATCCCCACATGACGTCCGTCTTCATCGTAGACATGGAGGTGCCCTGGCGACTTGGAGATAACAATGGTGCTCAGATCAATCGCCATCCGATCGTCAGTCAAGTAGCTCATCACCGTATAGTGAGCAAAGCAATTGAGAGTGACGTTCAAGTGATTAGCAGGCACTGTCCAGCGAGCTTCCGCCGGTATGGCGACGTCTAGCTGACTGCTTACCGGCACAACTCCATCCGTACCCTCTTCACCGACGATGTCGCGGAACTCGCTGACCACGTTCCTTACTACTCTGCGATCTTTTCCCACGAACTCAGAGCAAGGGCCATAAAACCCCATAGGGTTCACCGACGAGATGTAGGCCTGCTGGTTGTATGGATAACTATTCATCACCACGGGGACTATAAGCCAGCTTTTCCACCACTCGAGCAAGGGTTCATCCCCGGCGATCAAGTAGTATCGAACATTGGCGCTGCTTTGCCCCTTGCGCAGCTCATCAACGATAGAGCCGGGTCTTCCCGCTGTCTGCAATTGCTCAACGGCTTTGCCGAAGGCAAGACCATCGCTAGGCAGTTGCGCCATAGTCCTCATGTAACCGAGAAACCACTTCAGCTCATTATCCGTCACGCGCTGTGGATCAAACAGCTCCGCCTGTGTTCCGCATACGACATAACGTTGGCTCATGAAATCGACATACCAGTCAGCGACATGTGATCCAGCATGGGGTGTATCCAGCGTAATGAGTTTCCGCACTTTGGCTGCCTGACCGGGGCCGACCACCTGCCCATTTGCATCCATGTAACCGTTCAGAATGTAGTAGCGGGCTATTAGCCCGCCCATGCTGTGCGCCACAATGTCGACGCGAGTTGCCTTGATACCTTCTCTTCCAAGTTCCTCAAGCAGTCGATCTACGCCGTCAGCCAAGACCTTGGCGGATTGGCGCATATCTTGAGTGCTCTTCCCGGGAGGCGTGCCATAGTCAACAGCAAGCGTATGGCGCGCTGGATATTCCCCAGTATTGATGAGGGATCTACGTATCGGCATCATAGCCGTTCTACTAGACCAGATGCCGTGGATGAAGACTACCGGCGGTCGCACAACCTGAACTTCGCGGTGATTGGCCAGGTGCTGTCCATTCGGTAGATCTGCAGTAACGTCAATGCGGATCTTGTATGGTTCCGTAATCTCCTCGCGGCGAGGTTTGAGTCTGATCTCCATTCTCCCCGGCTGATCGCTGACAAGGTCACAGGGAGACAGTACGACTATCTGCTCGTACACAATTCCCATCTCATCCGAGCTGCAGCTGAATTGGGGATTGGTTGCTTCCTCAGGATACTCGACAATGAAACGAAGCTCGCTGACCCCGTCGGCTGCAACTCCCGTGTAGTTTCCTTCTACTTCGATCCTCAGCAACTGCCCTACTCTGAGGCTCGTAGTCTTGCTTGCAGGCGAATACCCCGCTTTGGATGCTGTCACTCTGACGGTGTATGTGCCTTCAGGAAGGTTCTGCGGGAGCGAGAGCTGGCTGCTGTAATGAGCGACATCATACATCGTCCCTGCAGATGCGGAAAGACTGGTACTCTCTATCGCAATATCCAGAGCAACACCAGGGATGGCGTTGCCCTTGGCATCTGTCACCGAACCTTGAACGGTCACTGCGTCTCCCGGCTCATGAGTATCGTTGATCGGAAGGAGACTAAGCTGCAACTGCTGAGGGCATCCAGTTGCGTCCACCACTGATCCCGAGGCTGTGCCGGGACAGGCATCAACATCATCCGGAACGCCGTCGCCATCTGAATCAAGAACGGCAATCTCCGGCTCTGTGCAGGTCGTGTCTGAAGACAGCGTCATGTATCGGTTGCGCGCAGCTATGGCTTGCTCTAGGAGGTGCTGCGGATCGCCCTCACAAAGAGACTGGCGCTCTGTGTCACACCGGGCTTTGAACGCGGCATATTCCTCTTCGGTACCTTGGTAAAGGGCTTGGGGCACATCACAACGGGTCAAGCAGTCAAGGCATTCTTTGTATCTGGCATCCAGAATCTCGTATTCCGCGTATGCCGCCGAACAGGCAAGATATCTCTCAACGCATTTCTCCAGGCATCTCTCATCCCCACCCCATATCCATTGACATGTTTGGAGGCCTCTAAGACATGGATCTGGCTCGGCTTCGGAATCTGGGTCTCCTCCTGTTAGACACCCCTGATTCAGACAGTATATGTACCTGGTGACTGCAGCCACATAGATCCGGTAGGTCGTGCTGTCCTGCACCCGGTCGAATTCAGCGTCTGCTTGCACCCATGCATCGTAGGTCCCCGCGCAGTTCTCACACGGATCATCAGCAAGTGCAACGATGTTGCCGCCTCCCAATAGGAGCAGCGCGGGAATCAAGATCGCCAAACGGAACAAGGAATTCTTCTCTCCGGATCTTCTCGACATGCCCGGTACCTCCTCGTGTTGTGGCAACAGCCTCTGGAGGAGTTCTCGACTACCCGACATGCACTCCTCATTCCGTTCGATCACATCGCACCTGCAACTGCTTTTGTGAGGCTCTTCAGCCACTCATCCAGCCTCCATACTTGAAACAGGTAGGATGCGTCATTGCATTGAACGTGAAGCCTGCGTCTGAAACTACCGGCAAGGAGATTCGTCATGTCCCCTTTCATGGCTTCTACGACCGTCACGGAGGCAAGGCCAAGTATCGTGTCCTTCGCTCTCCGTGCTGGAATGGGAATAGAGAACCTATCGGGAAGGAAGATGAGTCGCTTGTTGGTCAGCAGAAGCCTGCCTCCGAGTGGCACAATGAAGGTCGTCTGCAGGTTGGCCCGTGATTCCCTAAGGAGGGCCTCCCCCTCCTGCAATTGCGCCCTTGTGCTGAGCATTGGCACCATGTTCTGGGCTCCCTTGAGGGAGACAGCACTCCTCTCTGGCTACTTCAAAGCGATTCGGCAACCTCTTCTATACCCCATGCAGTAGCTCCAGGCTGAGATTCAGGACGGCATCCTCTTCGATGCCTATGAGTACATCCTCTGAATAGCTAGACTGCCCATAGAAGGCCCGAACGAAATACATCCCTGGATCCAAATCCGCTTGCCAGTAGCCGCCTTCTCCCGATTCAACCTCCGCGACGATATCGCCGGCCTCATAGTTCGTACGCTCAGGCTCTTCTTGACCTACCGTGTAGCTCCCCGCTTCCAGCGCTCTGCGGATAACGACCGAAGCCCCTGCATACGTCTGAGGCGTCGCTCCCTGTTGGAGGAAGATCTCCGCATCCATGACAATGCCGGCAGCCCTCCCCATGCCCGGCTGCAGGTCGAATCTGCTTGACTCATCTGCACTGGGGTCTCTAGGCTGCTGGAGAACAAGGGCAACACCGATTGAAACGGCCAACAGACTGATAGCCAGCACGCCCATCAACCACTTGTTCATAGACTCGCTTCCTCTTCCTTGCAGCATTCCGAGGCGCCAGCAGTGGCTTCACTCGCCGGTTGTCCTAGGGCAAGACTTCCTTCGCCTGTCGCCAGCATCATGACACAAGTGTTCATGATCTGGCAATTCTCTGCTCACACATTGTCTCCATCCCTGACCTTCCACCCGAAGTGCATTTCAGATCTGACCTTCATCTCGAGATCCGGCCTATACATCATGGCGGGCGTGGCAGACCGTCCGGCCAAGCGGCGATCATGAGTTGCGCATTCTACCCTGGACGCACACATCAAGTGCTTCTCGCTGGTCGCATTGAATACGGATCAACCAGGATGCAGTGCACGAACGTTTTCTCCATTGAGCCCACGCGGGTTCCAGGATGACCCTCGTCATGAGATGAGCGGTCAGGCCACGAGCGGAGCTCTGAACCTGTCCACTCCTCCCACAAAACCAAGCCCTGAGGAGCTACTGCTCCCCGGGGCTCTGCTTCGGGGAAGTCGGTGAGGATCACCAACCCAAGGATAGGAGTCACGCATTTCGCTGGGAGGAGTCCAAGATACCCGTATCGCAACGATTCCGTAATTCGCATTGGCGTTCTCCGAAGGAGAACTCGAACGCACGCGTTGCACACGTAAACTCCCAGGCAACTGAAGAGCCAGAGAACGGCTCCAGCGCCCAATACTTCCTCTCCCAGCGCTATGGAGAGCAGGCGAGAAGCCGCCGGCCATCCAGCGAGCTGTTCTTGGGAAGACAGCTCGCAAGAACCCTGGACGGTTAGCGTTGGTAGACAGAGAGCGTTTCAATGCCTGATTCGATTGGATGGGGAGACGAGAGATCCTACAGGCAGAACATCTAGTCATGTGCGCAAACGACCAACGATGGATAGAATGCCCACCATGACCACGGACCCGGGAAGGATGAAATCGAAAGCTGGGATCTTCAAAGCACTCGGTCACCCTAGTCGATTGGCAATGATCGTCGCCCTTGGCGAGAGCAGTCTTTGTGTCACTGACTTGCGGTCGCTGGTGGGATCGGATATCTCGACGGTTTCCAAACACCTGACGATCCTTCGCAGTGTAGGACTGGTGGAAAGCCAGAAGCGCGGCAAGCAGGTGTTCTACTCGCTTCGTCTTCCGTGCATTCTGGAATTCCTTGAGTGTGCCGATAAGGCCCTGAGGGAGCGTGCATAGAAGGATGGTCGGTTGGTGTCTCTGTCTCACGTCTTGCACACCTGGCGCAACGAGAACCAGTTCTATGCTTCACCAAAGGTGGCAGCGTCGTAATGCCAACACCTGAGACATCTCAATCCCTGGAAGCCCTGTTGCAAGAATCGAGCTTCGATTTCCTAGCAACGGGAAAGCACAGAACATCCTCGAAGAAACCGCTCTCGAACCATGATGTCGTTCTGCTCGATGTTCGTTGCGACGAGGAAGTGCACATGTTGCCGATCGCGGCGACCGTCGCCCTGACGGTCGCTCGCATTCCGGTCCACGAGATCCCCAATCGCGCAGACGAGACTCCCACCGACCGACCGGTTGCCGTGTTCTGTTCCGCCGGCACCCGCGCCACCATGGCGTATGTCTGCCTCCGCACACTGGGTTTGGGTGAAGTGCGCATCATGTCGGGTGGACTGCCGGAACTGATCGGGCACGCTCTTCCGGGTGCCATCTGGAAGCGGCAATCACTCATGGAGGAAACATCATGACGTGGCTTCCCGCGCTTCTGGGGATCGGCGCCGTGGCGATTGTCATGACGATGACCGGCCGTGGGGGTGGGAATTTCTATGTTCCGATTCTTGTGGCCGTCGGCGCGCCGATGCATGTGGCTGCCACGAGTGGGCAGTTCATCCTCTTGGCGACAGCCGGTGCCGCTGCGTTCCTGTTCCACAAACATCGCGCAGTGGATTGGAAGCTGGCTTTGCTGATCGACCCGCCGACAGACATCATGGCGTTCGTTGGGGGATACCTCTCCGCATACGTCGCCGGAACCACTTTGAAGCTGGTCATGGCAGGGTTGCTGGTGCTGGCCGGATTCTCCATGCTTCTCAAGGTGAAGGACCGTCACGTGGAGCCACGGAGACGGTTCGGCTTCTGGCGACGCGAGTTTGCAGGCGAGTCGTACACGGTCAACCTATGGCTCGCGCTGCCGATCACTGCGGCGACAGGGTTGGTGGCTGGGGCCGTGGGGATCTCGGGTGGTTCGTTCAAGGTACCGCTAATGGTGCTCGCGTGCGGGGTTCCTATGCGGATAGCTGTTGGAACTTCATCGCTGATGATCGCTGCAACAGCTGCCATGGGACTTGCGGGCCACGCCGTTCAAGGACACTTCGATCCGTCCTGGGCGCTTCCGATGGCAGCCGTTGCCGTGTTCGGCGGCATCGTGGGAAGCAAGTTTGCGCTGAAGACGAAACCGAAACGTCTCAGAACCTTGTTTGCGTTTACCACGTTGGCGGCCGCCGCATTCATGGCGACCAACGCGCTGTGGTCGTGATCGCAAGCTCCAACCCAATCGCGGTTCGATCGTGTGCGTTCGAGAGCCACACAACAAAGATGGTTTGAAAGACGCCTCTCTGCCCGCTGCGCATTGATCCTGGCGTGCAAAGCGCCACCTGGTGCCCCAACACCGGTTCGGTCGATGCCGCGGTGGCCAATCTCAGGCGACCGTGATCGCTTTACAGAGGTAAACGTCCTGGATCGCGTGCAATAGGGCAACCCCGTCGTTCAGTGGTCGTTGAAACGCTTTGCGTCCGCTGATGAGTCCCATTCCGCCAGCTCGCTTGTTGATCACCGCTGTGCGGACCGCATCGGAGAGGTCGCTTGCCCCCGAGGACCCGCCAGAGTTGATCAGTCCGATGCGTCCCATGTAGCCGTTGACAACCTGGTAGCGCACCCGATCGATCGGGTGCTCAGAACACAGCTCGGTGTACATACGCTCGTTGTACTTCCCGTAGCTGTGACCCTGCCGATTCAGTGCTCGGTATCCGCCGTCGATCGTCGGAAGCTTCTGCTTCACAAGGTCGGCGCCGAGGGTGGCGCCGAGATGGTTCGCCTGACCGGTAAGGTCGGCACTCGTGTGGTAGTCCGTGCCGTCGATCTTGAATCCATTGTTGCGAAGATAGCACCAGAGGATCGTCGCCATGCCGAGTTCGTGGGCGTGGGCGAACGCTTCGCCGACCTCTTGGATCTGCCGCGAACTCTCCTCCGAGCCGAAGTAGATCGTCGCCCCGACGGCGATGGCGCCCATGTCGAACGCCTCCTCGACCCGAGCGAACAAGATCTGATCGTAGCGGTTCGGCAGCGACAGCAGTTCATTGTGGTTCAATTTGAGGATGAACGGGATGCGATGGGCGTACCGTCGGGCCACGGCTCCGAGAACGCCGCGTGTCGAAGCCACCGCATTGCAGCCGCCTTCGATCGCTAGCCGCACGATCTCCTCCGGGTCGAAGCAAGCCGGATTCGGTGTGAATGATGCCGCAGCGGAGTGCTCTACGCCCTGATCGACCGGTAGTATCGAGAGGTAGCCAGTGCCGGCGAGGCGGCCGTGATCGAGCAACGCCTGGAGGTTCCTCAACACCCCGATCGGGCGATCTGTCGGGACGAAGACCCGCTCAACCCAATCGGGACCCGGAAGCTGAAGTCGGTCCTTGGACACCTTCGGTCGATCGAACCCCAACAGAGACTCCGCGTCATCCCCCAGTAGTTTGGCCAAGCGATCGATCGCCATGTCTCATCCCTCCTCAAGTGTGGGTTCCTGATGTTGCCTCTCGCCATGTTGCCTACGTCAAGATCGTAATCAGTCTATCCCATGTGACCGGAAACGACGAATACTCACGCCAGACCGCAATGCGGTGGCATCTAGGCCGTCGGCTCAACTCCATCAGACTCATCGGGCGCCGTGTCTTCGAGGTCGTCGGGTGCAGGCTTGGGCGGCGAGCCAGCACCAGCAGTTGATCAGCCTTTCTCAGCTGCGCTTGCAGGCGAAGGATCGGGTCTCTAACCGGCGGTGGGCAGGAATGCGTCCGGGACACTCTCTCTCCTCCGGACTGCAGTAGGCCGATTCGTCCAAATCATGTGCATGACAGAGATACCTCCGGCTCCGGTTGCGAATGAGTGCCTTGAGCGGAAGATCGATGCGATTGACAAGGAACGCCAGCGGCGAGATTGCAACGCTGACATTGGGTGTGTGCCACAGCGTGGCGAGATTCTGTTTCAAACGAAACTCCGCGACGTGATTTCGATTTCCGGCTAGGAGGTCCTTGAGAACGAGTTGGACCTATCTTCAGACTACGAAGACCAGAAAACCGGACAAGCGCCTCGCAGAGGCTCGG
>Ga0272442_10006542_pt1 | contig 15294 bp, 22 predicted proteins | sample SSMForm2O_FD_200262 | JGI IMG/M metagenome (GOLD analysis project Ga0272442, IMG submission 200262) | Marine sediment archaeal communities from Little Sippewissett salt marsh, Falmouth, MA, United States - SSM-Form-2O | ecosystem: Environmental > Aquatic > Marine > Wetlands > Sediment ...
CGCACAGGAAGGAGGCTTTTTTATGCACAATGTGGCCCTCCCCCCGGGGGGAGGGGGGGCAGGAAACAGAATGGATACCCGAAGAATAATTGTCGCCAACCCGGAAAGTAATTGACGCGGGCCAGTGGGCCCTCCTTCTTCAAAGCCGCCCCCTCCTGTGGAAGGTTGGGCTCGGGGGAATGGGCGGGGGTGGTCATTCAGCATTCCTCGGGAGCTTAGTAGCCTTGCGAGGATGCTCCACGAGCCAGCTCACTAGGTCCCGCAAAGTCCGAAGGTCAGACCTCCACTCGTGTTTGGCGGTACGGAGGAGCACGATGACTGCGACAACGGCGGCGACCAGAGTGATCCACCAGTATGCGAACCCAGTTGCCACAGTGGCGCCTACAGCCACGACAATGACAAGGAGCAGCGTCCATCCGGTCGGGAGTACGTGCAGGGACCTCAGGCGAGCGGGAAACCCAACACCATAGCGTCTTTCAATATACTGACCGGCAGTCATACGCGTCTGATGCGGAATCAGCTCGCCAAGATCAGCGTCAGGCCTCACCTGTTCGCGTTCGACCTCGAGGTGGTGTTGGAGATATCTACGGAGGTCCAGGAAGATCGCGTGAGATGCACATCCGAGAGCCTCAGGCGTTGCCGCAGTGCCCGACGGGTATCGCTCTACTGGCCAATGTGGAGCCCGAGCCAGGAGGTGATCGATTGCCTGACCCAGGGTCATGCCCATCAGTTGCTCGAACTCCTGCTCGCCGATTCCGATGGCCAGCTCCCCCTCGATATCCATGACGAGTTGCACTACGGCAAGTCCGTCCCTGCCGTAGTAGTCGAGGACAACATCGGCATGATCGTCCGGAATGAAGTGAGGGCTCGCCCAAGCTTCCTTGTGGGCCAGCTCGCATATGAACTCCGCGAGCTGCTGGCGACGGGGGTCTTCTCCCCAGACAGAGACTGGAACAGGACTGCGAGCCTCTTGTTGCGCACAGAGAGCGGTCATAGCCTTGCTGCGCGCGCGCTCTCCGGCGACAGGAAAGAAGGAGCCGAAGTACTCGCTGAGATCAGGGCGCCGAAGCGGTTCGATTGGCTGATGCTCCGTATCCACAGCGGCCCCGCCCTGTGAACACTTGTCTGGGAGTGGGGAATGGGCGGGGGTGGTCATCTCGTCGATCTCTTGAGCAGGCCGATTACACCGAAGTGGTCCGAGGCGAAGATGTCCTTCTTCTCCTTGTTCACAGGAGAGTCCCCGACGATGTTGACCACCCTGGATGTCCAGTAGTCCGAGCGCACCAAGATGCGATCGAGTCGGCGGCTCTTCTCGCCAGGAAAGGAGCCCGTCCTGGCCATCGTGCTCTTCTCAATGTTCCAGGTGAAGCCGGCCTCGCTCGGACGCAAGTATCGCCACATGTCGACAAATCCCCTTGGAAGGATGCTCGTTTCCGGCTCTTCACCGTCGCCGAAGTTGAAGTCGCCGAGGAGAACGGCATCGTCTGCATCCTTGAGCAGTTCGAGACTCTCCTTGATCTGGGTGGCGCGGATTCTGCCGGCCTCGAGGTAGCTCTCCAGATGGACGGTGGCCACGGTCATCTTCCGGCCTTCGCATTCAAGAGTAACAGCCAGTACGCCGCGTCCCTGCCCGCCAGAGAATCGGCGGTACTTCGAGCCGCTGATGGGCAGCTTGCTGAGGAGGAGCAGACCGCCCTCGGCCCTGCCGTTCTCGAGGGGAGGGGACGAGCGATACTGCTTGACCCATTTCTCCTGCCTGAGCGTGTCAATGAACCAGGGAGCTGCTTCCTGAAGCGCGATCACATGGGCGCCACTGTTCTCGAGGATCTTGAGCAAGGACGGAATCCGATCCGCGGCCAGGCTGCGGGAGGCGAGGACATTGTAGGTGAGCAGCGTCAGTCCCGAGGGCAACGCCTGTGCTGCCCGCAGTGCGGCCTCGATCTTCTCCAGCGATTCCGCAGCGGCTTCGCGGATGTCCTTGTCTTCGTGCAGCAGGAGTCTCTTGAGGTCAGGCACAGCTGCCTCGGCCTTTGCCCCCAGATCTCCGAGCAGCTCGGCTGCCTTGAAGCGGACCGGGAAGTAGCAGCCCCTCTCGGTCATCACGACCAGGCCGCCCACTGCTTCTCCATCACAGCGCTCCAGCAGTCGAATGATGGTCCAGTCCTCGACGGTACGCCGGCGGTCGCTGCGCAGCCACTCGGGCATTGCCAGGAACCGCTCGATCTTTGACGCCGTCTTCCTGGGGCCGCCCAGTTGCCTGACGGCTTCTTGCAGGTCCGCTTCCACGTACGACGGCTCGGCTGATCCACCGAAGGGTTGGACCTTGTCAAAGACCGCGTGCATCTCCGAGCGCGTTCTCCACACCGGCACCACGACCAGCCAGCAGAAGATCGCTGTGGAGATCGGCAAGAAGAGGCCGATTCCCCAGAGCCAGTAGACCTTCCTCGACCGCCTATCCACAGCAGGCGCCTCCTGTGGCTCGGGGGAATGGGCGGGGGTGGTCATGGTTTGCAGCTCCACGATCCGTCGTCATCAATTGGGTGATCGGCCAGGAACATGGCAGATGGCCGGTCCTTGTGGACGACCAGGCCGTTGGTGGCTACGATGAAGGTGCGGCGCCCAGAACGACCGTACTCCGCGGGAACAGCGCAAAGGGCAAAGTCGAACTCCCACTTGATGGGCATGCCGCCAAAGCTCTTCATTTCCAGAAATCGGTATCCGGCGTAGGGCTTGCCCTTGTGGCCGTGTGCTGCAACCACCTCGTCGGGCAACAGCCCCTTGAGTTCACTGAGCGTCGTAGCGAACGATGCCTTGCCGCTGCGACGACGGTACTTCTCCTGGGCCGTGACGTAAGCCCGCATGGCCTTACGGGCACGCGACTCATTGCTTTCGATCCCAGAGGGCAGGAGCAGAATGGCCGCGATGGCCGCAATGGCGCCCAAAAGGGCGACACCCATCAGCATGCCGCGGCCCCTCTTCACAGGCCGCGCCTCTTCTCCCCTGGGCTCTTGCGAATGGGCGGTTCCTTCCATCATACCCCCTCCTGCTGTGGATATTCTACCTCAGCAGGGCCGCTCGGGACAAGGGGGGCACTGTGAAGATGGTTGGCGCCGATAACTGACCATCCGTTGCGTAGGGCGCCGCTTGTGTCCGAGATTGGGTGGGCTGTACCGCTCGCCTACTTGGTGTACTCCGGAAATACCTTCTTGATCGCGTTCTCAAGCTTGCGCTTCTCAGCATCGCTGAGATCGGACAGCTTGATGGCCATCAACACCTTCTGAACTAGATTCTTGGTGAGGGGGCCGCTCGGCCTGAACCTCTTCTCGCGACGCAGGCACTCGATCATTCGATCGAAGTCGCCCTGCTGGCCATACAACTGAAGGAGGACCAAGTTGGCCTTCGCATGACTCGGCTTGTGTTCGAGTGCCTTCTGAATGGCCTTGACGGCGGCTTCTCTCTTGTCGTTCTCTACCATCCGCAAGGCCTGATACACCAACCTCCATACCTTAATGTCAGCAGCAGCTGTCGCAATCTGGTCGGCGCCGAGCATCGAGTCCTCTTGGAGTGACAGTTCTGTGACTGACTGTTGAGTGAGCGGCTTGTCGCGACCGCCACGCCTCATCCCTCCCTTGAAGGTACCGGACACATGGCACCCCCTGGCTACGTCGAATTGTGCCTTGCCCGCCATCTCCATCGTCGAGGCAGAACCACCGACTGTCATTCTGCCGTCCGCCTCAACCCTGATAATGGCTATATCGGTGCCATCTCTGCGGGAGACAGATTCGACCTTGGCTTCGGAGCGGTTGGAGTCTTCCCCTAGCGAGCCAGCAGACATCAACCGGATTCCCGGGTCCCAGCTGTACCCAGCCCCGCAGGACTTGCCGGGAAGAGGAAACAACATCAAGACCAGATTCTTCTGCTTGCGGTCCAATTCGGCGATCCATTTGCCATCATCGTATGCGATGGTTACGACGGACATGACATCCATCTCGGCGCGAGAGAGCTTCGGCGCATCACCGCCGACAAGGTTCTTGAAGCTGATGGTAACAAGAGCCTGGCCCTCTTCAGGACAGAGAAACGTCACCTCCAGCTCTGCGTCATGACTGGACTCGCTCTTGCCGACACCTGACCCCGACCCCTTCTGCTGTACGCGATATACAAGCTTTCGCCCTTTCGTGAACTTCCACTTGAGCAGGGCTTTCCCAGCCTGACCGCCGTTGCCGGGCGCCACGATATCCGATATGTCCTTGTCCGACGCCTCGCCTGACCAGGGGTTGAAGAAGCACAGGAGCACGCCTGCTGCGAATATCGCACAGAAGGCGATCATCCACAGGACCACCTTTCGCTTGTGTCTGCTAGATCGTCTTCGCCGTTGTGTCATGAAGCGCTCCCAGTTAGATGTAGCAGTCGCTTCCCTACACCCGATAACCTCGCTTATGTCCGATTGCGACTCTTCACGGTCCGGGGGCCCCTGACGAACCCGGGGCCGAAGGTGGTGGACAACGCCGGACGATGTCGTCAGCATAGCCACCCTTCCCCCACAAGAAATAGCTCTTGGGCTGCTTGACGGGATCAGGGGACACCCCATCGTTTGTGTCGTCCTTGCCATTCGGGCCGCAGGACCAGACTACGGCTGCTCCGTTGGTGGGATCAACGCGAAAGAGAATCGGCTGGCCCCAGGGGTCAACGAAGGCCGTGGTGCCTCGCGGCAGCGAGGATGCGCGAAAGTGAAAAGGCTTCACTGCGCATGGGTCACCGCAGAAAACTCTACGGTCCCTGTTGATCTTCGCGTCCACACTGCCCCATAGCTCGTCTGTGACCGCCACCGGATCTATCTTCACTAGGGACCATGGGCCTCCCGCTCTTGGCCATGGATACTGCCCATATTTCTCACGAAATCTCTCACACCCACGAGCCACTTCGGTTACCCGGTATCTGGCTTCATCCAATTCCAAGCCTCTGGCCATGATTCCGCATGCAAGACAAGAAGATGCCAGGACCAGGGCTCCGACAACGGAAACCAGCATCAACCTTCGAGTTATGCCGAAGCACTTGCCCGTCATCCCATATTCCCCAAAAGCCCATTCCCCACAGGATAGCCAATCACGCCTCTCTCGGCAAAAGACTATTCCGGCGCTCACGAAGATGTGATCTAGGGCGGGGTTTCGAAGCAGAACAACTTCTCATCCCGCACCACCTCACGTGGCCCTGCTGTCGTCTGGCACGTTCGGACTCACGATCACGTAACCCACGCGCCCCAGCTTGTCGCCAAGTGACACCAGGAACTCCTTCCCTGTTGCGCCTCTCGACTGCTGCACCTCATACTCGGTTTCCTCCACGAGCGCCTTGAGCATGGCACGCAAGGCGGCCGGCCTCCTGCACGCGATCGTTCCGGCAGCAGCACGCACGGCCTCTTCGTTATCGGCGTCGAGAGCGACGGTCACGCTGGGTGGCATCTGCGCATCAGAACCTTCATTGACCACTTCTATCGTAAGCGGGGCTCTGTCCAGCAGGTACTCCTCTTCCACCATCGGCCATACGATTGTGCCGCCGCCCCGGACTATGCGCATATTCCGAGGTTGAGCTGACGACCGAGGCTGGGTGATTGCCATTACCTTGTCTGGCGGACAATGCCTGTAACGCGTAGCCACGAATATCACGAAGAATGTAGCGACAACACATAACGCGACCATGACACACAGGTAGCACGTGGCGCCCAAGTTGAGACCCTCTCGTTCGCACAGAATTGCGCAACACGCCTCGATCATACCTGCTCCTCCAACAGGTATTCTACACCAGCAGCAGCTCTGTTGAAAGGGGCACATTGTCTCCTTTCCCTGAGCGGGAGCCAGAACCCATGCGCCTCAGTCCGCTTCAATGTCGGCCATCGCGGCACAATGCGCTGTGAAGGCGACCGCACAGATGCCGGCTACCACGGCGACAGAAAGTAGCAGGCCCAGGCAAAAGAGCGCCCTGCGCCATGCGCGCCCGAAGCCCCGGCCGGCGGCCGCCAGCCAGTAGAGCTCGGAAACCGGTCCCAGCAAATAGCAGAAGTTGGCACCGAGACCGAATGCCAGCGCCAGCACGCAGAACCGCCCGAGGCCCATCCCCCGCGGGAGGAGTCTCCAGAGCGCCAAGCCGGCGGGCAAACCAATCGCCAGCATGAGCCCGTTGTAGATGAGGCGCAGCCGCTCCCAGCTGAGCACCACATCCCTCAGATCCCCTCTTCCCTGTCCGGTCTCCATAGGCTCTCCCCGCTAGCGTCTTGCCCCCACACAATAGACTTCTAGCCCCGTTCGACAAAGGCCGTTCGAAAAGAATGAGAAGTTGAGGTGAAAAGCCGAAGGCGGCTGTTCTGCCCGGCCAACAACCCAAACTCGAGTCTACAGATCGGTGTGCTAGGCCGTGCCCGATATCAGTTCCAGAAGAAGTCGCGCCACATCACCTGCTTGATGACGAGGGTCCTACTCAGACCATGGCTTCTGAGAATCCCGTCGAACTGCTTCTTGAGGCTGTCCAGGGCCGCCTTTCTGGTCTTGTTGCTCGAGAGCTCGGGATAGCTCATGGCCGAGAGTGTCTGGATCGTGGCGTGCCTGAACTCCGGCTGGAGGTTACCAAGCCGTGCCGCGAACTCGCGCAGCGCCCCCGGCCCCGGTCTCTTGGTCCCCTGGGGAACCTTGAAGCGAACGGTGACGGCCACGGTGAGCTGACGTCGCGCACGACTGCCTTTGGCCTCGGGCACAGAAAGGGGCACGTCTGCAACGGTGAGAACCGGAATGTCCAGAAACGAGGCAGCCCGTGGCTTCGCCCCCCCCGTCGACTCGGCGCCGACCCGCGCCCCGGCGAGCAAAGCGACAGCCCCGCGCAGCACGGCAACTTCCTTCTTCAGCGCGGCGATATCGCCACGCAACGCATCCAGTCCGTCCTTCTCTGCGGTCAGCGCTTTTCGCAGGTCCCGGTTGATATCTTCTATCCGGCGCACCTCGGTGCGTCCTTCATGCCAGGCGAACAGGGCCAGCACGCCGAGCAAGGAGCAGATGGTTGCGCCCGCAAGGCGATAGAACAGAGGCACTCGAAGTGGCTGCTCGCTTCCTTCAGTCATACTTGCGTCTCCTTTGTGTGTGGGGTCATCATATCGCCCCAAGGGCCGCACGCAACAGGTCACCGTTGTACCGGCCCACAGGACCGTGATCTTCTCGTGCCCCACAAATGCCCGTTTGCAGAAGGATATCGAACCCCTGCCCCCCTGGCCACAAGATTCTCCCAGCACTCCCGCAGATGTGGAGGAGCGGGCTATGATTCAACTGTGAATTCGACAGCTTGGGTTTTTGGGGAGTACGCGGTGATCCGATTGCCTGTCTGGTCATCTGCCACAGAGCGCTTTATCCACAACAATGCACGGACTGATCTCATGGGGAATCCTGACGACGTGTGGCATGGCAGTGCCTCCTCGCGCTAGTCGCGTGAGCTCGGTGCGCCCGCGGGCTTCTTCCGCTTCGCGGCATCACGTAGCTTTCGCACGGATGATATGAATTCCTTGACCGATCTTGCACGAAGGACCAAGTCTCGATTGCCGCCTTCAGATAGTCCGGCCACAAATGATGCCAATTGCTTCTCATTCTCGCTCTCCAGCAATTCCGTGCCGAGCGCCCGCCCACAATCCTTCAGTGTCCGCTTCAGGCCAGGTTCTTTCGCGCGCCCTATGATGGCCTTGAAGAGAGTCAGGTCCGCCGACACATTGGAGTTCATGAGGCCTGAGTTCATGTAGATGGTTTCCACGGTTGCCGGGGTGCCTTTGGCCGCAAGCGTTCGCAGCACCCTGAGATGCCCGATACCGTGGAACGCGCATAGATCCATGGCAACCCGCGACTGCATCGCAGGGCACGAGAGCGCGGCTCGCTCAAGACGCTCGGCTTGGATGTCATTGCCCGGGAGGAGATTCGGTAACGTATTAGGGGAGAGCTGATCACCGAGAGATAAGATTTGCGGATAGACATCGTAATGCTGCAGATTCAGGCGCACCATGTCCCATGCATCGCTGCGAACCGCGTTACCGCCGCCGCCGAGGAGGATCTCGACCTCGGCGTAGCGCAGTGGCCTCGAAAGCAGCAGCTTCTTGATGCGTCGCCGGCCTTCACCGAACTCGTCTTGCCAGAGCGAGAGCCACTGCCTGTATGTACGGGGCGCAACGACCGACCCGCCGCCAGCAGCATGCGTCCTTTCAGTCCTGCAGCCACTGATAGCGAAGGCCGAACACAAGATTACTATACCGGGCCATGACACCTGCCTGGTTACAGCGCGATGAATCATGGCATGTGCTCCCCGAATTGCGCCAGCTCCTTCTCTGCTTGCTCAAGGCAGCTCTTCTGCCAGGCCGGGACACCCATGTATGAGGTTTCTCTGTTCTTCTCCCAGACGAAGTCTGCAATGGTTGTGAACTGTTTCCCTTCGCTTTCTGTCCTGTCATGCGTTCGCTCGCGTGGGCCAGCACAGGAGATTGTGAGCGATAGCGCACTCACAAGAGCGAGGGCCAAGAATATCTTCCGCTTCCATCGGAGAAATGGTCTAGCAGGCATCGACGCCAATCGAGCGCAGGTCATCAGTCTGTACCCTGGCCGGGCCTAGGTATCTCATCTCGCTCGTGTGTCCTGACTTGATTTGCCGTGTCCCCGGGTTCTTTGAGACGACCCAGCTGTCTCCCAAAGCCAATGCCCTTGAGATCATCAATCTGAAATGGTGGAAGGGTATCTTGCTGGCTACTGTTGCAGCGAGCTTCCCCTGAATTCAGGTCGTACAGGAAGTACAGGTGCTCGCCGGAAGCTAGGTGAGCGTCCTGTCGAGTGAAGAAGTGCTTGCCCACCAAGAGTAGCCACCTACTGTCTTGCGACCACACAAAGCGCTCACTCCCTATGGGCCTTCCCTCGTCTGGAGAGGAGAAGATCGTTCGCACTTGCGGGCTCGCGTCTCCGGTAGCCTCTAGCCTGATCTCGAAGTTGCGGTCCAAGGGGCGCGGCAGCTCTACGAGAACAGCGCGGATTCTTCCGTCTGGGGACAGTGCTGCAGTTGTCACAGTGCCTTGTGGGACCCTTGAGAGCTTCCACGCCATAAGCAGTGCGCATGCAACAAGAGCGAGTGCCAACGTCGCAATTGCTACCGTCTTGCGGATACCGGTCTTCATATTCTGCCTTGGCGTTGCTTGGGCGGGGGTGGTCATCTTTGCCTCTCTGGGCGAGCGTCATCCGCCTTCTCAAGGCTAGTATGCCGGAATCCTGCCAGCAGCAGCTTCCGCATCGCCAGTCGGGCCTCATCTTCCGAGGCAAACTCACCAACAGTGACACTGTAGGTGTACCCGCCCTCCTTCAGACGCTTGTGCAGCAGCACATTCGGGAAATGCTCACGATTCAACTTGTCAGCCAAGCGTTTGGCAGGGCCGTGACCATCGAAGCTATCGCCAACTCCAATCCGTATCTTGGCTTTGCCTGGAGACTTCTCCTGCGCGGCCTTGATCTTCTTGAGGGTTTCGCGGGCGGCTTGGCGGAGTTCATCACTCACGTCCCGGTCTTGGACTAGCCGTTCCAGTTCAAGAGCAGATGACCTCGCGATGGGCCCAAGTTCTGCCAGTGCCATACACGCCCACCAGCGAACATTATGGTTCGGGTGTTTCAGGGCCTTCCGCAAAACGGGCAACAGGGAGGTGTTCCGGTGTTCCTTAGACATTGACCAGAGAGACATAATCGCTGGTTCGCAGATCTCCGTGAAACCGAGAAGCTCTTGAAGCGCTGAAGTTGCCGCGGGGCCGATCTCGCCCAGAGCAGCAGTTGCTGCCTGGCGGACTTCCAGCCGCTTGTCGTTGCGTGCGGCCATTTTCAGATCGGGAATGGCGGCACCGGCGGCGAGTCCTATGTTCCCCAGAGCGAATGCTACCTGTGCTCGCACTTCCCACCGCTCGTCACGAAGTGCCTTTCGCAAAGACGGAACAGCTGCAACAGCCACTTCTCCTATGGCACAGAGGCTCTCCGCCGCCACTCTGCGAAACAGGCTGCTGTTGTCCCCAAGAGCATTGACCAGGGCCGGAACTGCTGCCTCGCCGCAATCCCCGAGTACGAACAGTGCCAATCCCCTTCGAGGCGCCGACCACAGCGGCAGGCGCGAGTAGATGGAGAGCTTTCTGGCGGCTTCACGCTGGCCGCCAAGCTTGTCGACAACCTCTCTGCGCAAATCTGCCAGATGATCGTGATGTCTACTCGGTGCGGGATGCCACATGCACGACTGGCCAACCGTCTCCAGCGCCTCGTGCACCTCCCACACCGGCACCACCACCAGCCAAGAGAACAATCCCAGGGCAAGCAGGAGGGTGAGGGCGATGGCCCACAGCACGTAGAGCTTGCGAGAGCGGGGCGTTGCTGGTGAGTCTAGAGCGTGTCGTCGGACCATTCGCCGGCCTCGAAATCGTAGATGCGTCCGGTCCACAATCCCGAACAGTACTTCAATTCGGGCTTGCCAGATTCCATCCAGTAGATGAAGTCGACCTTCAAGAGACCATGCTGGAATCTCGGCCATGTCCGGAGGAGTTCCGGAACAAGCTCGCTCTTGCTGTGAGGGTATCTGCCGTGGAGATCCTTGTGTGTCCTCACTGCCGCAACGATGTCAAGACCCCGCCTGTCATTCCATGTGCGCTGCTTGGCAACCAACATCTCGCCTGCAGGGATGCCGACAACAAGGCAACCGAGCAAGTACAGCGGCAGGAGGGTGCTCGCCACGTGCCGCTTGGTGATAGGCCATCTCCGCTCGGCAATAGCCATGTATACGCCCCCAGCCACCGCCAGAGCGATGAGAATGAGACCGATCAAGGGCAGGAGGAGTGGCCAGAGCACGCCAAGAGGGCTGATGGAGATCAGCAAGTGCAACTGCATAGTAAGGGGAAAGCCAATCATGAGCGCCAAGCCAAGAGCGGCGCAGCGCCACCAGAAGCGCTTCTTCACAACCTGCCCCTCTTCGGGCTCTTGCGAACAGGCAGTTCCTTCCGTCATACCTCCTCCTGCTGTGGATATTCTAGCTCAGCAGGGCCGCTGTGGAAATACCCTACTTCTTCCTCTCCTGCGCGGCCTTGATCTATTTCAAGGCCTTGGCAGCCATCACCTCTCAGAAGGCAACCCCTTCGCTCTTACCAACCGCATCAGCAGCTGATCGCATCTGTTGCCATCCGAATCGTATCCGGAGCCTATCTCGAACCGGACCCAGAGCTCCTGCTTGAACACCCCAGAGCCTTGCCCGCTTTCGCGCGTCTTCAGCACGTGAATGCCGTCGCCTGCGGTATGTGCCCGCGTGTAGCCGTACTCAGTCTTTTCATCGTCGAGCTTGGTTGTGAAATACTTTCCCTTCTTGTAGGTGCTCTCACTGTATTCGTTGGAGTCAGATGCCGCAGCAACGTCAACTACTATCGTCACGGGATTGAGGTCCGAGATCCAACACTGGAACTCGTTGACCAGTTTGGGATGGATCTGCACGCCCCTGTAACTGAAGTCCTTGTTGGCCTCGTCCAGAACGGCGTTCACCGTCATCTGCGGTGGCTTGCGTCCTTGCGTGAAGCCTTGTCTGAGGGCAGGCCTGAAGGGCCTATCAGCTGACACGGCCGTCCGCTCCTGCGGGCCGCAACCGGCAGTCAGTTGAAGACCAAGCAAGAGAACCAGGAGGCCGAAAGCGCCGCGGGCTCGCTCATTTCCTCTAGATGACGCTGGGATCATCTCCATTACACCCCGCTCCTTACACACCCATCTAGGGCTTCCTGCCGGGCCCTTTCGCTCGGATCCCCCTCAGCTCTTCTCGGCAGCAGGGGCGGGCGCTGGGCTTGGTGGGCTCGGGGGAATCCTCCTTCGCTCCAGCGGAGCTACGGCGAACATTGTGGGCAGGGGTGGTCATGAGTGTGCGCTGATCCAGTAGCTGAAGTGAAAGCCGAAGCTGAGCAACCAGATCGGCACAATGATGACCAGCCCCCAGAAGCGCACCGGCTTCTTGTGGGTCTGGATGAATTCCCCGGCGGCCCAGATCAAGCCCCACTGAGCCAGGGCTGACACTGCCGTTATGCCTTGGTATCCCCAGTCTGCGGTAACTGGGAAGTTGAACTCCCACCTCAAGCCAATCAGCCCGAAGGGGCCCGATGAGAAGGCGGCCGCCGCTTGCCACAAGGTCAGAGACCATGATCGCGCATCGCCGCCGAAGCACAGGAATCCCACGGGCAGCAGGACTGCCGGCAGGACCATGGCCATGCAGACCAAGTCCCAAGCGAGCCTGGACCGCTTGTCCACAGCCGCCCCCTCCTGTGGAAGGTTGGGCTCGGGCGAATGGGCGGGGGTGGTCATCATTCCTTCAGCTCCAACTCCAGTGTCTGCTTCAACTTCTCCCGCATTTGCCGCATGGCTTCCTGCTTGATCTTCTCGCCAAGGGCATTCTCGAACTCCCGCTGTGCCCGGAGCAACCTGTCGTTGTCCTTCGCCAGATACGCTTCTCGACAGTCATGCTCGCAAATCCCCATCCTGTTGCCCCAGGACGCTCCTTCCAGCCAGGCCTTCGACTTGCCCTCGAGCAAGGCTTCTTCGAGCCGAGAGCCCTCCTTCCCGACACGGAGGCCATGAGCCAAGCCTTCACTGTAATCCCTGGCCTGGCGGGCTCTTTCGGGATTCTCCCGCGCCCACCGCTGGAGTGCTGATGTGCTGGCAGAGACCTTGCCTTGCCCCTCCGACACAGACGTACATTCCAGCACTGATGATCTGCCGGTCTGCGTTTCCTTGATCAGTGTGATCGAGGACCGCATCCGCGAATAGTATGCGACAGGTGTTACTCTTGGCACGCAGCCCGACACAAGCAACAGAGTCAGGCCAACACCCCAAAGGATACAGACCTTTCGTGATCCCGTCTCCACTAGCCGGCGCCTCCTGTGGCTCGGGGGTGGGGGGTGGTCATCTCTGCGATCTACCTTCGCCAAACGCCCACACAAGTGCTTCGAGCAGTGGCTTGCCCGGCAACTTCACTCCCTGCTCCAAGCGGTGAATGGCGCTCATGTTGCAGTCGGCCCTCTTGGCCAGCTGATGCACGCTCCACCCCGCTTGTTCCCTGAGCGCCTTGACGATGGGCCCAATAGCCTCGATCAGGGTCTTTCGTTCAGACCTGTTTTGCGAAGAGGCAGCGCCAAGCTCATCGATCAGGTCTCTGAGCTGCTGCAACTGTGGGGAATGGGCGGGGGTGGTCACTTGGCCCTCATGGATCAGGCGTCGTATCCGTCATGGCGTCGTCGCCGGCCTTCATGGGTTTCTTGCGCTCGACGACGGTGCCGCCGCAGAAGTTCTTCCAGACAGTGGTCACCCGCACTTTGCCGATGTACTCGTCTCCGCGGTGAATCAGGAAGACAAGCCCCTTCCTGATGCCGGAGTCTTCGCCTACACCGAGGGCAACGAGCTTATGGGCCGACGAGACGTCTATTACCTTGGTGCGTATGTCGGGATAGAGCACTTGATGGAGTCTCTTGGCAGCAAGGGTCTGCATGACAGGGTCGGGGTTGCTGCTCTTGGCGAGCTCTTGAAGCGCGGCAAGTGCGGCGCGGTTCCGAAGGGCAGAGGTCGCGAGTCCTTCCACTGCCAGGCGGTTCAGCCCATAGCGGTTCAGGCTCTTTCCTGGCCGCCGGGCGAGCGTCCGCAGGCGCTCGACTCCATGATCACCGCAGCGGGCCAGCACGCTGATCGCACAGCTCCGATCCACGTAGTTCCCGTCATCGCACCAGACCAAGCACCTGTGAAGCAACTGCGCTGCCCGACGCCGGCCTCCAAGCTTGGCGATACAGTACAGGGCGTCTTCCTTGCCGATGGCTGGAGGCGAGTAGAGTGTAGAGCGCATCCTCTTGGTTAAATGATCCCGGACGAGCGATCTGGCTTGAAGCACCGGCACCACCACCAGCCAAGAGAACACTCCGACTGTGGTCAGGAGCGTGAGCGCAATACCCCAGTAGATGTAGATTCGCTTGGAACGAGGCTTCGTATTCACAGCGGCCCCGCCCTGTGGAGACAGGTCTTCGTCCCTCTTGTCGGGGAGTGGGGAATGGGCGGGGGTGGTTATGATCTGATTCATGACGACGACGGTGGCTCCCATTCAAAGAGCTTCCGTTCGTCGGGGTGCACCTTCTCTGGGCCGCCTCGGAATTTGTCCAGTACCTCCAGCCACAGTGAACGGACGGCACGGAAGAAGTTCTGCATCGTTTCGATATCAACCCATATCATGGGCGGTTGCCCATCACCCTTGCAGTACACAACGTATCCTCTTGAAGTTTCTCGGAAAGTACGAGTCGGAACTCGATGCACACACAGGTTGTTACGGGCCAGTGAGAGGTCGTTCAGGAGCCGTTTCCGTTCTGGATTCTCCTCCGATTTCTGGAGATCACACCACTCAGCGTAGAATCGGGCGAGCGCGCCGAATGAACAGCCAGCCTCATCCTTCTTTGGCCCCGAACCGCGATGGGCCCCGTGCGCATTGAGGAGAATTTGGACCGAGTTGAAGAGCTCCTCGGTGGCGAGTAGCAGGTTCTTATGAGCATTGACGCAGACTCTTTCGCCAGATGATAGTACCCCTTCCGCGAAACACAGCGAAGGATCAATCGTCGTACTCGTTGTCAGAATGGGCGTTACTGGCTCCAACTTCCGCGCCATGGCGAACAATGCATAATCAGTCGCGTCAATCTCGTTTTCATCGTGCTCAGGAACCGACTCGGCATCGTAAGCACTGGAGACAGCGCAAAGCTCCTGGACAAAACGCTCGGCCTGTTGGTAGTGCCATACTTGCGGGTTGAACCACACTGGTCTCTCCACAGGTGGCTTCTTGTCGGGCTCTGGCAAGGACGCGGGCGCTTCCGGCATACTTCCTCCCGGCCCCAGTATACCGCCCCACCATTGCCGGGGGCAAGGGGCTGGTTAATGGGATGCAACCCAGAACCAGTTCTGGTCTATCCGTTTCTTCTCTGCCCAGTTGCCGCCGAAATCACCTTCAGCAGGGAGCGTGTTGTCGGATCGATACATGAAGCCTGAAAAGTTATCCAGCACTCCACGATACGTGAAAAAGAGGATATAGGTGGCGTCTCTGGACCTCTCCACCATGACTTCTCCACCATCAATGGATAAACCGGCGTTTAGTTCAGTTCAGGCCCTCTCGACCGGTCGCAGGACATCGTATCGGACATCATATTCCTTCGTAAAAGGGCTTTTCGATGAAGGAGAGGAGGCAGTGGGGCTCTGCCCCCCTGCACCCCCCGAG
>Ga0272442_10006543_pt1 | contig 15294 bp, 7 predicted proteins | sample SSMForm2O_FD_200262 | JGI IMG/M metagenome (GOLD analysis project Ga0272442, IMG submission 200262) | Marine sediment archaeal communities from Little Sippewissett salt marsh, Falmouth, MA, United States - SSM-Form-2O | ecosystem: Environmental > Aquatic > Marine > Wetlands > Sediment ...
TGTTGCACTCGCGGGCTCGTCCTCATCAGTCTTCTTGCCGCATCCAATCGCCGTCAGAAACAAAAACGCAAGAAGGCATGACAGGATTTCGTTTCTCTCAAGTCTCATCGCGGATCCCTTTCAAAATCCACGAAAGTGGCAGCAAACACCAATTCCGGATTATACCGCGGACTAATCGGTAGTCAACGCTAAGAAAGCGTAAACACGTGAAGCGAGGACCTACCCCCGCTTTGTTCCGAATCCTAAGGCGGGCCCTTCGTGTCTTGGCTTGGGTCAAGGGCGGCGAACACGGCCGGACGATAATCTCACAGCGGGCGGGCTATGACTGGCTGATGTTGGACTCCGCGACGGGAGGAGTCATGACCGAGCTGAGAAGCGGCGGCCGGCTGAGCACGGCGTTGTACTCGGAAGCAGTTATTGCCGATGGAAGCTGGCACCGCATCGGTTTCACCTGGGACGGCTCCAATCGTAGGCTATATGTGGATGATATCCTTGTCGCCGAAGACACGGACGTCGCGTTAGCGGCCTGCGACGGGGGCCTGAACATCGGTTGCGGCAAGGTCATGGTCCCCGGAAGCCTTTTTTCCGGCATGATCGATGACGTACGGATCTACAGCCGGGCGGTGAAACCGTAAGATATCTCACCTGCTTGACAAACACCCAAGGGCTGGCAGGTTGAAAAAGTTGTCGGCCCTTTTCATCTTGAATCGGGCATTGAAACTCTATGAAGCCAGGCCGGTCAAGTGGAAAGTTTGATCTGATTGGTTCCATCCTCTATCCGGGTTTCCACAGCAGGTTTTGTCTGTTATGGATCTGTGGTCCCATTCAACTGTGCGACGACACCCATTCCGTTCATCGGGCACCTTAGGCCCCGTCTTCAATTCGGGTTGTCGTTCCGTCCAATCAAAGCAAACTTCAGACTCAAACGGTTTCTGACCTCCATTGTATCACGATTGGTGCAAATCACAAGTGGAACTTTGGATATGCACCGGGTAAGGTCGCCGCCATCACCCAGCGGCGCGTTTGTAAAACCTTCTTGGGAAAAGGGTTATCGAATGCGACCGTCCAGGCATATTGCTCTGAAAGTAGTGCAGGAATTCAAGGAAGGGCTGGGTCAACTGTCCGACGGTACTGGTAGCATGCTCGTCTGTGGCTGTTTCGGGAAATATCCCAGCAAGACAAGTTGGCCAAGCCAAATCGCGGGTGGATAAGAGCAGGACCGACCTCCCAGGCGAGATTTCTGTTGTTGGCCAATCGGAGGGAGATCCCAAATGGCTCCCTACGGATCGGCTGTAATGCCTTTATCGGCCTTGTCCTACTCCTTCGGGAGACAGTGCATGTTGCGACGGTATGTACTGATAACGTACCCGCTACTATCCTTGAGTACAAGAGTAAGATCAAACTCTGGTACTTCTGCCGTTATGGCAGAGATATCGATTCTCTTGCCTTTCACTGCAGCTATTGCCGGAAGATCGATTGTGTCGGTTCCCTTTAGCAGGTTTTCTCCCCCCCAGTCGAGTGAATAATCGACCGTGCAATGGTCATAGGTCTCCGGCAGATCATTGCATACCCAGAGGCCCATGATGTCAGGATTCTTCCCCGCAAATTGCGGTAGTGCGACTATCGGTTGGTTGATCTGTGCCATTTGGTAGTACGCCATCTTGGGGCGATGGTCATGGCTGACGATAGACTTTGGCCAGAAGACGGGAATCACGTCTATGAAGTGGAAGTGAAAGTAACCGCTGACGCTACGAGCGGACAATCGGAATCCTATGGTCTTGTCGGCCATAAGGGATTCCTGGTATTTCTGGCTTGCCTCGATATATTCGCCGAGGCTGGTTGGTCTTCTTGTAAGTCCATAGACCATTGCGGCATCGTGCTTGTTTATCTGTGCGGAAGCCCAGAGAGTGTCCTCGTCTTTGGCCGGCGGTTTCCACAGGTCGGGATATGTCTTCATTGTCTCGTACGAGTCCATGGCTTCTGCGCCATACTCTCCGAGAGTGACCATTCGTCTGGATTTCATCCGCTCTGTGTGTATCCACGTCGGAGGTCTTCTGTGCTTGTACCAGCCAGCATAGGGATGTCCATCGTCAATGACATTGTCCCACAGATCCGAAGGCAGTATCAACGGTTGTTTGGAATGTGAAAACCTGCCACTGATTGGTATGACGACTCTCCTGGGGTCTTCTGCCAAGGCTGCACGAATTACAGGAGTCGGGTCGAATTGATGTTCGTTCGCAAAGCACAACAGCACGATTCCGGGATTGTTGTAAGTTACGCGTGCCAACACTTTGCCACAGTTGATATGCTGTTCGCGGAGCAGGCCGTCGCTCGGCGGTTTCTTTTGATACCCGCCACCCTGGTCCTGTTCGGACATGATGCCGAGCCGGTCGAGCATCTCACGCACCTCCGGGAGTTGTACGTGCTGGCAAGAGCGGATCGCATTGAAGTTGGCCGCCTTGAGCATGAGAATGGCGTTTATTAGTCTATCGGCTTGACCCCAGTAAGCGTACACATTCAGACCCTGAACGTTTGTGCCGCGCAAGTAGATGGGCCTGTCGTTGAGCATCAGCATACCGTCGGGCAGCTTGTCGTCTGAAACACGTTCCGGATCGGGCTGGATATCCGCCTCTGCCGGCCCGAGATTGTAACGGTCAGCATGGACATCCGATTTAGGATGCTTCGACCCATTGACAACGGCAAAATTGCGGCATCCGAACAGCGCATCCTGTGAATCTATGACTGTGCTGCCTCCCTTCACCGTTACCCGACAGCGGTAAAGATACGGTGTACGTGGCGACCACACCTTTGCATCGGTCATCGCAATCTTGAGAACATGCTGGTTGAGCCCCTTAATCAGAGTCCTTCCCGTCTCGCTGCTGTAGGTGACACCCTCGAAGTTTTCGGGAATCAGTTTGGTAACGACGGTGATGTGTTTGATGCCGGTGGAATCAAGTTCCAGTCGTATCCATCCAAGGCCGTCGGTTAGATCGTTCCGCACAAAGATCGCCCTGACAGCAACAGGGCCTGTTTCTTCAAGGTAGACATCGCGATGGATTCCAAAGCCGGTGCCGCAGTGGTATCCGATCGGTCTATTGCCTATGATGGATTCAGCCTGGTTTGGCGTATACCTTTGCTTCTCTGCCCGGATATCGGGGAAGGTTGCCCAATAGGTCATTGGCTCGCCGTATTCGAGCCCATCAATTACACGCACTGCCAGCGTGTTGTCTTCTTTCAGGAAGCCCGTTACATCGAAGCGAAACTTCTCGTAGTAGACACGATGCCGCCCGACGAGTTTGCCATTCAGGTAGACTTCGGCTTCCCAATCAACGCCGTCGAAGCAGAGCCACGTGCGATGCCCATCCTTCGGTGGTTTGGCCTTGAACGTACACCGATACCAGCAAATCTGGCTGGTGGCTCTGTCGCCCGTATACCCCATCCAGCTATCGATTGTATCAAGGTCGTAGGCGTTATCGTAGTCACGGGTTCGGTAACGCCATTCGGGAACAGTCGTATCCTGCCACTTCGAGTCATCAAAGGATTCGCCGTGCCATCCAGGAGCAGGTGGAGGGACTATTGTATTTCGTGGCGGATCTTTCACCTCGAAGGTGAACTTCCAACGTCCGTTTAGAGGTGTCTTCCTGCGCACGTTCATTGTTTCTGGAAGTGACCGCAAGTAGGGCTTGTATTCCTTTTGGAGCTCCTCAAGCCGTTCCATCAGTTCCATTTCGTTGGTAGGGGCGGTGAAACGGGAATTCGCATGAACAGTCAATGTCAAGTACAAAAACCCGGCGAAGCACATCGAGGAGCGTCTGAACATGACCGCATTCTCCCTTGTGTCTTAGGAGAGTATCTCCTATAACCTGATGCATTGGAGGCAACTCCAATGCGTATGATGACAACAACGACTGTCCTAATCAGATATACAATATGCCTTTTCGTTGTCGTTGGGAACGCCAAGCTCTGAGATGGATTCTGGGCATAGGATCAGAAAGACAATCACCAACGGCATACAAGCGGATCGTAACGAAAACAACCGCGTCTTCTCGAAGGCAACAGTGAAGATCTTCGGTTTTCATGTTGCTCGTTCAACTTCCCAAAGATTGGTTGCATCTCAAGAAGAGACTGGCACAATGAACAGACACAGTAGAGTACATAACACGATTGTAGTGCGGTTTTTCGTGATTGGCAAGAGATAGCGCGAGTGAGTTTTGCATTTGGATTCGCAATGTGGAACTTTCCAGAACTGAGACTTTCTGCAAGTAGAATGGGACAACATGGCCAGAACCAAAAGGGTGAAATTGCTCGTTGAAACCTCTCGCTCCTATGGCAGAGGATTGTTGAAGGGAATTGCGCGGTACTCTCATCTGCATGGCCCGTGGTCGTTCATGACGGAGCACGCTCTTTATCGGTGTACCGGGCGTAAGCATTCAGCCTCGTCGGATTGGCAGGTGGACGGCATTATCGCCTTCATACCTGATGTCAAACAAATAGACAAGATAGCTTCGATGGGTATACCTGCGGTTGTCCAGGGGGTGTATCAAGCGATAGCGGATCGGCCTACCATTGTTTGTGATAATTATGCTGCCGGCCAAATGGGAGCAGAATATTTCTTAGAAAGAGGCTCTCCGAATTATGCTTATTGTGGCTTTCGCAATATGTACTGGTCTGAGGGACGGTGCCGGGGATACTGCGAAACCTTGGCGCGGGCAGGGAAACACGCTGAAGTGTTTGAGCCTCGGCGAAGGCGGGTCAGTGAAAACATGGAAATGTCGCTTTTGTTGGAATGGCTCCTTCTTTTGCCCAAACCGGTGTCTTTGATGGCCTGTAATGATGATCGGAGTCACGACATCGTCAGGACATGCATGGCAGCCGAGTTGCATATCCCGGACGATGTGGCTATCCTCGGTGTGGACAACGACCCGATCGTTTGCGAACTGTCCGATCTGCCGCTTTCCAGTATCGTGCTCTCCACTGAAAAGGCGGGATACGATGCCGCGGCGTTACTGGATCAACTTATGCTCGGTAAGCAGATGCAAAACGCCCGGATTTTGGTGGAGCCGCTCTACGTCGAGTCCCGCCGATCCACGGACATCCTGACAGTAAGCGATACAGAAGTTGCCCGAGGATTGCGTTTCATCAAGGAGACCCCGCGTCAGAAGATCACAGTCGACGATGTTGTCTACGAGATGTGTTTGCCTCGCAGAACTGCAGAGAAGAAGTTTCGCAGGGTAACGGGGATGTCCATCAACGAAATGATTCGCCGAGAACGCGTCAATCTCGTCGCTAAGTTACTTGTGGAAAGCGATTTAACCATAGAGAAGATTGGTGAGAATGTCGGTTTCATCAGCACATCTTACATGATCCAAGTTTTCAAGAAAGTCATGGGAACGACCCCGTTAGCCTATCGTCGATCTTCAGTGACACCTTAGTCGGTTTCGAATCGGCGTTGGCGCAATAGTTATATATATTTAACGCGATTGCGGCATGCCTTACGGCCGATTTCTTGTTAATATCTTGTGGTGGTTACGCTGTGTTCAGGGTTCTAAGAACAACTTGTTTATTGCGTGTACGACATGATATCGGTCGAGTCTGTCTGCACATTCTGATCTTAGGGCGGGAGAAGGACCTCGTTGTCCGGCCAAGGATCCTGTTTTAAGATGCTGGTGGACGTCGCGGGGTGACGGAGTTGAATTACACGCAGGGTTACCCGACAACAGATAGGTGCGATCTCGATTCTTCATTCAGAGGAGCACAACCATGCGGGTCAAAAGCGGTTTTACGTTAATCGAGTTACTGGTGGTGATCGCGATCATCGCGTTGCTTATGGGCATTCTCACGCCGGTTCTGAGCAAAGCCAGAGATCAGGCGCGGACTGTGTCCTGCCGCTCCAACCTGCACCAATACGGGCTGGCCATCCGGATGTACTTGGACGATAGCGGCCAGTATTTTCCAGACGCCGGCAGGTGGCTGAAATCCGCCGGGCACAGTTACGTTCGCAAGGGGGAGCAGCCAGACGGCGTATTCTGGCCTTATGTGAAAGCCTTGGATGTCCACCTGTGTGCGAAGTTCTCTGCAGTGGCCAAAGGCACGAATTGGGAGAACACGGCTGTCAGTTACGTCCTGAATTCTTATCTGGGCCGCGGCGGGAGTATCTGGTCGGACTGGTTGGGTGACGGAGTCACCGGCGTTACGAAGGAAACGGAGGTGTACAGCCCCTCAATGGTGATCCTTTTCACGGAGGAGAATCCCTGGAAGATTGAGGACTATAGTAAGTACCCATTCAATGACACGCACTTCACTGTCGGGAATTCCGACACGCAGATCGACAACTATGCGACCTTCCACAACGCCCCGGGTGATATCAATAGAGGGGGGGCCAACATCGTATGCGTGGACGGGCACGTCGAATTTCTTCCACGCGTGGAAGACCCGGACACGGGCTTTCGGCTGGCTTGGCCAAAAAAAGAAGTGCCTTATGCTGTTACCCCGTGACGCGTCGAGCCACGACGGCTCATGGGTGAGAGAACGGAGGTGCCGCACAAACGACGAGATCGTTGCCTGACGCCGCGGAATCGGATGTGCGGCAGATGTTCCTAAGTTAAGTCCTCATGGTGTTCGGGGCCCGTGAGCACGGGTGATAGGGAGTTGGCAACCAAGTCTTGACGTGTTGCCGCAACCATGAGCAGTTGCTACTATCTAATTTGGTAAGGAGGAATCACCATGCGCAAGAGAAATGTTAACACGATCTATTTGTGTCTGCTCGCGGGTATATTACTGGCGAGCACGGGTGTCGCCGCGCTGCCCGAGGGGCTCGTGGGGTACTGGAAGCTGGACGAGGGCTCGGGGACGGTGGCCGGCGATTCGAGTGACGTTGGGAATGACGGCACACTTGTGGGTGATCCCGAGTGGGTAGACGGCTACATGGGATACGCACTCGAGCTCAACGGAGGCACGCAACTGGTCGAGATTCCCAGCAGCCCCGAAATCGAGTTCGGGGGCGGAAAGATGACCATGATGGTTTGGGTGCGGTTCAATGAGACCGGCCTGACAATGCAATATCAGAAGGTTCTTAGCAAGAAGGCCGATTTCAACGCTGAGCCGGGGTACAGCCTGGCCGTCGAGCCGCCCAATTCCAGGGTAGTCATTGTCGGGAGCGGCAACACGCAGGCCCGGACTACGGTGGCTTTTGACAATGAGTGGCACCACATGGCAGCGACTATCGACGGCACCGCCGGTCAGGTGTACTACGATGGTGTGGCCATCGATATGGAGGAAGACCGGAAGACCGTTGGCCCTATTTCCGGTGAGGACCGGCCGTTGTTGATTGGGGCGATAGGTGGGCTCGACAGCAGTCAAGGGACGTACTACGACCTTCTCGGGGCAGCGGTTGATGAGGTCCAGCTTTACCGCCGGGTCCTGACGGCCGACGAGATCCGGGTGGCCATGGAAGAAGCCGGCGGATTCGGTCCTGCGACGCGACCGAGCCCGGAAGACGGGGCTCTGCTGCGCGACGAATTCGCCACCCTCGAGTGGCGCCCCGGTGACATGGCGACCTCTCACCAGGTGTATTTCAGTACCGATTTCGATGACGTCAACGACGTCAATGAGGCAGCGTTGATAGGCACGACCACGGAACCTCTCATGGTGGTGGGCTTCGCCGGGGGCCCGGTTCCGGATGGCCTCCAGCCGGACACGGTCTACTACTGGCGGGTTGTTGAGGTCGACGAGGCTCACGCCGACAGTCCCTGGCCGAGTGACGTGTGGAGCTTCCGGTTGCCGCCGGAGCACAACATCGACCCGTATCCGGCCGATGGAGCCGTGTTCACGAAGCTGGATACCAGCCTGAACTGGACACCGGGCATGCACGCCAAGGCCTTCTTCGTAACGTTAGGTACCGATGCGGATGAAGTGGCCAATGCGCCGGCGGCCACTGGTACGCCGGTCATGGACACCGCGATGTTCGACCCCGAGGAACTGACCACGGATACGACCTACTACTGGCGCGTCGATTGGTTTGATGGCACGGCGGAATTCAAGACGGGCCCGGTCTGGAGCTTCACGACCATTCCGGATGTGGCCGTCGAGGATCCGAACCTGGTCCTGTGGTACAGACTGGACGAGGGAACGGGCAACGAAATCGTCGACTGGTCCGGGCATGGCAATCATGGGACCTGCTTTGGTTCGTACGCGGGACCGCCGGAGTGGACCGCTCCCGGTGTGCTCTACGACACCGCACTGAACTTCGAGCAAGGCGGGTACATCGCGAGCCACTTCAACTATCCTGCCGGCGACCGGTGCATGTTCCCAGAGGTCACTGTTTCTACCTGGATCCGTACGAGTTCCCCCGACAACCAGATCATCGTAAGCGCGGACCGCAATGGTTTCTGGCGGCTTGAGGTCAATTACAATCACGAACCCGGCGAACTCGTCTGGGTGGTGCAGGCCAAGAAAACAACCAAGTTGGGCTGCGGGTTCCGTATCGATGACGGGCAGTGGCACCACATCTGCGGCGTTTTCTTCGAAGGCCTTCTTGAGATCTGGGTCGACGGAGTCAAGGCCGCTGAGATGCAAGCGCAGGCAAACGGATTTGGCCACGGCAAGGCGCGTTACATGTTTGTCGGTGCAAATACCGAGGCTGAGACCTTTAACGGAAAGCTAGCCGGCGGCGGGCCCTTGCTGGGCGATATGCAGGACCTGCGTATCTACGACCGCGCCCTCAAGTATGCAGAGATCGAGGCACTGGCCGTGCTTCCATAGTCGGCTCGGCAGAAGTGCGCGGCGATTAGCCTGGGAAAGGCAACGCATCGCCTTTCCATTAGTGACGTTGCACGAAGTGGATGGCTGGGGGCGCAGCTACGTCTGTCGCCCCCAGCATTGTCTCATCGCCGCACAGTAAGAGTTGCCCGAGGGAGTCCCGTGTTCAGGCGGCCTTTCGTATCAGAACGATCGGGGAACGAAAGACGAGCAGGCAAACCATGAATGGACAAGACAACGAGAGAGGCTTTTATGCTGAGGATCTATAGGGCCGTCCGACTGAGTGTGATCGCGCTGACCGTCCTTTTGCCATGTGTGTCTGAAGGTAAGGCGCTGCCGGTTATTCCCGGCGCCGCTGGTTTTGGCATGGAAACGGTTGCCGGCAGCGGCCGGCATCTCGACCCGCCGCAAACCAGGGTGTACAAGGTAACGAACCTGAACGATTCCGGGTCGGGGTCGTTGCGGGCCGCCCTCGAAGCGGAGGGGCCACGTACGGTTGTATTCGAGGTTTCGGGCTATATCGAGTTGGACAGGCCCATTTCGATCAACCGTCCCTACCTCACGGTTGCCGGACAGACGGCGCCGTGGCCCGGGATCGTCGTCAGAGGCGGATTCACGACCAACATCGGGACCCACGACGTTCTCATCCAGGATCTCGGCTTCCGGCCGGGCGGCCAGTTCAAGGGAGAGCACAAGCCTCACCGAAGCGCGATGCGCGCGGGAGGCAGTTGCCGCAATATCGTTATCGACCACTGCTCGTTTGGCTGGACAACGCAGCAGGGCCTGAACGTCAGTGGTTCGCATATTACTGTGAGATTGAACATCTTCAGCGAAGGTCTATACAACGCCGGGCACAATGAGCCCGAGCACTCTAAGGGGATGGCCATAGCCTCCGGTCAAAGGGAAGCCCGGAAGAGCAATATAGCTGTTGTCGGCAATCTGTTTGCACACAACCACGAGCGTAATCCCGCCGTTCCGCCGGGTGCGTCCGTAGTGATCCTCAACAATTTCATCTACAACTACGGAGCCCATGGCGTAAAGGCGATGAAAGACAACACGTCTCCGATGACCATGAGCGTGATCGGGAACGTCTTCTTGCCGGGCGTCAATACCGGGGGCGATCCTGACAGGCCGTGGCGTGGCAAGCCGATGTGGGTCTATCTCATGAATCCCGCCAGTCGGGTGTACTTGTCTTCGGACAACCTGATGGGCGGTCGGATGTATGATGATCCGTGGGAACGCATTGAAGCCCGATATCACATGGGTCAGCCCAACAGCCGGCCGGAACCTCGCGCGGTCGTCCACGAACCACCGCTCGTGATTCCGGGCTACGAGGTCAAGCCCAGTCGTGAGACGGAAGCATGGGTACTGGCCAACGTCGGCCCCCGTCCGGCAAACCGGGGACCCATCGATGCGAGAATTGTCTATGAAACACGCACTCGAACAGGGCGTGGTCGAGATGATGTCGAGGACGCCGGTGGTTGGCCCGAGCTGCCGGAGAACCGACGCAGGGTGGCGATTCCTGAGGACCCGGTCGGCGACGACGACGGTGACGGCTACACGAACCTCGAGGAATGGCTTCACGCATGTGCGGACGAGGTCGAGCACGCAGCGGACGCCCTGGCAACAAAGGAAGATCGTTCCCTGGGCCGGCGAGAAGCAGCGCGAGTCGGGAAGTACACTTCCGAGCGGATGCGGCCTTTTTCCGGGAGTCAAAGGCCCGTCGGCGCCGATTGGGCCCTTAGTGCGGCAGAGGCGCAGCGACGCCAGGCGAAGGTCGCCGAGGAGACAGGTCTTCCCGCGAAAAGGAGGATCGACCTGGGAGAAGAGGTGACTCTCGAATTGGCACTCATTCCCCCGGGGGAGTTCGTCATGGGGTCCAAGTACCCGCCTCGGGAGATCGACCGGAGGGGACCGGGAGGTAACCGGGGATTGTACCCGCGCGAGTACCCGGGACGTCGCGTGAGGCTGACGAAGCCCTACTACATGGGAATATATGAAGTCACGCAGCGACAGTGGGACTATGCTCTGGGAGCCGTCGCAAGTAGACGCAAAGGAGCGTCCGAGACAGCGGCGCGCGGAGACAAAAGCATTCCAGTTGCCTCGCGTAGCTGGAACGAGTGCCAGAAGTTCATTGAGGCACTGAACGAGAAGGTCGGAAGACGCGAGGGCTTGAGATTCCGTCTGCCCACGGAGGCGGAGTGGGAGTACGCCTGCCGAGCGGGAAGCGATACCCCGTTCCATACGGGCGAGAGAATAACGACGGATTTGGCCAACTACGAGGGAAAGCGTCCGTGGGACCGGGAGGTCGGCGAGAACCGGGACGGACCGGTTGCGGTGGGTAGCTTCCCGCCGAACGCGTGGGGTCTTTATGATATGATAGGCAACGTGAGTGAACTCACGCAGGATGGGTATGGTCCCTACCCGCCGGGACAGGAGGAACCGCTGGTAGATCCGAGAAGCTCCACGACATGGATATACGCATTTCGAGGCGGCTCGTGGACGGATGCTGCCGCCGAATGTCGTTCTGCGTTCGCGAATTACGTTGTTGCGACACGTCGATGGAAAGGCAATGGTTTGCGTCTCGTAGCTGTCGGTGGCGAGACGCCATAAGAATGGTTTGTCATACGAAGAACAACTACCGCTGTGGTCGACCGTCGTGGGACCAAGCCTGCCCCCTGGGTCCATCGTGTTTCAGCGGGTCCTGGGCTGAAGGATGTACGCCTCTGAGTAGGGGCCCCGGGTGGGCTTGTCTTTGTTGTTTGGGGAAGGAGGTACACCATGTTTAACGCTAAGTGGTTCTTGTTGACGCTATGCCTGTCTGTATTGGCAACAGCGTGTCAGGTCTCTGCGGAGTTGATCGGGCATTGGCCGCTGGATGAAGCCAAAGGGGCGATGGCGCACGACGAGTCGGGCAACGAGAATGACGGCGCCCTCGTGGGCGATGTGACGTGGGTCTCTCCCGGCAGGCTCGGGGCGGCAGCGCTGAGCTTCGACGGGGAGAACAGCCGCGTGGAGGTCGCCTACGACGATACGCTCGATTTGGCCGAGACGAATGCCTCTGCGGTCACGGCCTGGATCCGGCCCACAGGGAACCTGCTGCCGCAGAGGATCATCCTCAGCGGCGGGAACTGGGACCTGCGCATTGAGAGTAGTCACTTTGGCATGGAGCTGGTCGCGAGCTGGCAGTCGCGCCCTGTGATCTTTGGTGATAGCATACTTCAGGCCGATGGTGATTGGGTACATCTTGCAGCCATTTTTCAAGCCGATGGCCCCGAACGACTGTACGTCAACGGCCAGCTCGACAAGGAAAAGGAGGTGGCCGTCGAACTGGATAAGGGACACGAGGACCCAGTGAGGATCGGTGCCGCGAGCGACGAGAACGTCATGGCGTTTGCCGGCCTGATCGACGACGTGCGTATTTACAACCACGCCCTGGAGCGGCGTGAACTGGCAGGAATCATGACCGGGAGCAGCGGCGTATTGACCGCTGCCCATCTGCCGCAACCTGAAGACGGTGCCATGGTGGACGCTCCTTCGGTAATCCTCCGGTGGGAGAAGGGCGCCTTCGCCACCTCGCACGACCTCTATATCGGCACGAGTTTCGCGGACGTCGATAGCGGCGCGGCGGGAACGGTTGCACGGAAGGTGCAGACGGAGTATCAATTCATAGGCATACCGGGAGCTCCCATGTCGGAGGGGCTTCAGGCCGGAACGACCTACTACTGGCGGATCGACGAGGTCAGTGATACCCATCCCGAAAGTCCCTGGAAAGGACAGGTGTGGAGTTTCTGCCTTCCGCCCAAGGAAGCGTGCGACCCGGAACCGTCTGACGGGGTAGAGTACGTCATGACGGATGCGCAGTTGAGTTGGCAGCCGGGCCTGGGAGCGGCGATGCACAGTGTGAAGTTCGGCCGCAACAAGGCAGACGTGACCGACGCGGGGATCGGGCCGGTGGGAGGCGGCGCCCTGCAATCGGCAACGACCTTCGATCCTCCGGAAATGGCCCCCGGGACGGCCTACTACTGGCGGGTCGACACCTTCGACAGAGAGGCGTGGAACAAGGGTGAGGTCTGGAGTTTCACGAGCCTGCCGGAGATCGCCGTAAGTGACGCGACGCTGCGGGGCTGGTGGACGCTGGATGAGGGTGTCGGCGGTACCGTCGTGGACTGGTCCGGGCATGGTCACCACGGCACGCTCCTCAACGGTCCCAAATGGGCCACGCCGGGCATACGGAGCGATGCGGTTCTGAATTTCGAAGCCGGCGGTTGGACGGCTCTCCAGATGAAGTACGACAATGCTGGCAACCAAGCGGTTGCCGTTTGCGCCTGGATCCGCACCGACAGCGCCAGTCGCCAGAGTATCATCTCCTTTGACCGCGACGAGTACTGGGCGCTCGGCATCAACGATCTGGGGCAGGTGGAGTGGAATCTGCGGACCAGCTCTGGAAACGTTGCCTGCTACGGCGTTACGGCTGTTGGTGACGGGCTCTGGCACCATGTCTGCGGCGTGTTCGACAAGGGCACGTTGACCGTCTACGTCGACGGTCAACCGGAAGCTTCGGCATCGGGAGGCCAGATGTTTGGGTCGGGTGAGACTCGTTTCGGATTCCTGGGGGCCGCGTCGCAGGCCGACATGTTCAATGGCAAGCGGGCAGGGAACAGAGCCGTCATCGGCGATATGGCCGACGTACGCGTGTATAGCAGGGCGCTGGCAGAGACGGAAATCAAGCAGGTCATGCGGGGTGACGTGCGTCTGGCCTGGGATGGGCGACCCACTAATGGAGCGGTGCTGAATCTCAGCCAGCCGGTTGTCTTGCGTTGGAAATCCGGCGATGGCGCCACGCAACACGATGTCTACGTCGGCACGGATCCCGACAGTGTGTTTGCCGCCGACAGGTTGGACCTGAGCGGTGTCTATCGGGGCCGGCAAGTTGAAACCACCTACACGCCGACGCCCGCCCTGGTCTATGGCCGGCAGTACTTCTGGCGCATCGACGAGGTCGCCGCCGCCGGCACCATCGTCAAGGGCATGCAGTGGAGTTTCACGTTGCTGGATCACTCAGTGGTCGACGACTTCGAAAAGTACGGAAATGCCTCACCGAATCGCGTTTTCCAAACGTGGATCGACGGTCTGGGTTTCTCGCCGGACGACTACTTCCCGGATGGGCGCGTCGGCAACGGCACGGGGGCCATGGGGGGCCACGACATCTGGACCCTCACCAGTCCGCACTACAACGGATCGATCATGGAGACAACCGACGTTCATGGCGGCAATCAATCCATGCCGTTCTACTATGACAACACCGGTATAGGCGGCAAGCCTGTGTACTCCGAGATCCATCGTACGTGGGAGGACCCGCAGGACTGGGCCGGTGGCGGCGCCCAGGTTCTGACGATCTGGCTCAAAGGCGCCGGCGACAATGCTCCCGATCCGCTCTATGTGGTCATCAACGGAATCGTCGTGCCCAACGGTGATCCGTCGGTGGCCGCCACGGCAGCCGACTGGACCAGGTGGGAGATTGACCTGAGCACCGTTGCCGGTCTGAACCCGGGCGCGGTTACCACGTTAGCGATCGGCGTAGGCAATCGACAGATGCCCCGCGCCGGGGGAACCGGCATGCTCTTGCTGGACGACATCCAGGTCCGGTTGGCCGAATGAGCCTTGCCCTGTCGTGACCCCCGTTGCCATGGACCCGCAAAGGAAGAATGATCGAGAATGGAGTTGAAGTGGTCAGGCATTCGCGCCACGCAGCGTCACAGAGAGGGGAGATAGGTGTTCCATGCGGGCTCTCTCTGGAGATCCCAAGACGTATCGAACAGCGAGCAAGGCCCCCACGAGTCTCGGAGAGGACCACGCAGACTCGCAATGGTCGCGTGGCCACCGATGGCGAGTCGCGCCGCGGGGTGATGCACGGCTTATCAGTTCTGGTGATTGTCATCTCGATCTGCGGCATCGCGGTGAACACCTCCGCTGGCCATTCCACCAAGCGTGTCGTCCTCTTGCTCGACGGCGACTGGCAGGTTGCGGAAGGCTCAATGCAGGAAATACCAAGTGAGTTCCCGCACACGGTACCAGTGCCGGGCCTGATCGACATGGCGACGCCCCCCTTCGCTGATGTGGGCGTACAGGAAGGGCAAAAGCGCCGGCGGGCCTTCTGGTATCGCCGCGAGTTCACAATCGATGGCCCCATTCCCGCTGTCGCGAAGCTCAAGATCCACAAGGCGAAGTACGGCACACAGGTATTCCTCAACGGGGCGTTTGTCGGCGAACACTTGTCTTGCTTCACTCCCGTACTGTTCGACATCCGCGACCACCTCTTGCCAAATGGACGGAAGAATGCGTTAGTGATCCGCGTTGGATCGTTTCGCGAGTCATTGCCACCAGGTGTGCCCGACGGCTGGGATTTTGAGAAGGTCAAGTACATCCCTGGTATCTACGACTCGGTCGAGCTGATTTGCTCAGGCACGCCGCACATCCCACAAGTACAGACGGTGCCTGACATTGGCAGGAAGTTGGTTCGTGTGGTTGCGTGGT
>Ga0272442_10006544_pt1 | contig 15294 bp, 11 predicted proteins | sample SSMForm2O_FD_200262 | JGI IMG/M metagenome (GOLD analysis project Ga0272442, IMG submission 200262) | Marine sediment archaeal communities from Little Sippewissett salt marsh, Falmouth, MA, United States - SSM-Form-2O | ecosystem: Environmental > Aquatic > Marine > Wetlands > Sediment ...
TGTCCTCGTTTTTAGTACCACCTGCAAGGAGAGGTTTCTCACGACAATCATTGTACCCTTACGACATGGCTTAGGCAATGCTCAGTATTTTTCTGAGGCAGGGTGGGTTATGATTGGGACGTGCGATTGATGATGAACGATATAAGTTTGCAAACAATAGAACGAGCCAGACAATTTTTGGGAGGAGGAGGGACAACTGAAAATATTTTAGCCTATGCCAGCGGCAGACTGGTTGTCACAGATGCTACTTTTTCTTATAGACATCTACTATTGCTTGACCTGTTCGTGCCACCATCTCACGTAGCTCTAGTGGCTGCAGTACCTCCACTTTCTCTCCCCAGCTCAGTATCCAGAAACGGAGTTCGTCTGTAACGGTCACGCGTAGTGTCATTATCACTGAGGTATCCTTTTGCCTCTCCACTACCTGTGAGGGGTGCCACACTGTCTCCTCCATTATCCTGGCTATTTCAGGAACAAACCTTAGCTTAACCTCCTCGACTTCACCATAGACAGTGATGCCCCAGGAAGAACCCAAAAATTCATTAGCATCGAAAGCAGGTGGTATGACATAATGCTCAAGAGGTGGGCCTATGCTTTCTATGCGCTCTATCTTGAAGGTGCGTATTTTATGGGCACGATGGCAATAGGCAATAACATAACTTGAATGTCCTGCCGCCGCTGGCTCAATAAAATATGGCTCTATTATGCGTTCAGTTGTCTTCTTGGCGTCCAGTGCCCTATAAATTATCTTAATTTGTTGCCGGGATATCCACGCCTCAGCTAAAGCCGCTATGGTACGCAAATACCTGTCGTCCTTTGGTTGTTTCCGCATCCACTCCATTGTCTTCTGGATTTGGTCTCTCAATGGAGTTGGCACTATAGAGTTCAACTTCGTGAAGGTAGAGGCTACATTGGGGTCGTCGCGGTGGGTGTAGTTGAGCATCAGCCGGGCAGCGAGAAAAACATTCAATGCCTCAGGCAGGGTAAAGTAGATAGGGGGGAGAAGGTACCCTTCTGTGATACCGCGCCTTGTGCCCTCTTCCCATATAGGCACGCCCATCTCAGTTTCAAGAGCGCGCAGGTCGCGATATGCAGTTCTTTTGCTGACTTCACACCTGTTGGAGATTTGCTCCACGTTCAAGCCTCTGGGATTCTGGTAGAGCAGGTGCTCTACTTTCAGTAAGCGTGCTGTCCGATCCGTCTTACTTTGTCTGTCAGCTTTACTCAATTTCACTGCTCCACGTTAACCTGAAGTTGCCTGATTTTCATTATACCACTGGTTACAAGAATGTTTGTAGAAAACTGAGATTCCAGCCGAATTTTTGACAGACCGTTGTCACAGGTTCATGTTAGTCTGACTCTGTAATGCAAGAATATTAAAAAGGGGGTGAATAAAAACGAACGCAGAAGAACGTCTCCTGGAGGCTATACAGGAAGAAGAAGATAGAGAATTTGAAGCGCCTGATATGTATGACAGGGTTGTCGGAAGACATGAGAGGTTACAGCGGAAAAACAAAGGTGCTATCGAGAATTTTCTGGGCAAGGGCAATCGGGCAAATGCGGTAGTTATATTGCCAAGATACTATGGTGAGTTGCTGGCATGGGCGCTTCAGCGCCACATCGAGGAAAATGGATGGAAGGTCGTAAGAACACTCGGCTACCGCGACAGCAAACCTGTATATATAGATGTGAGCACGGACTGCGATAGCTACGAGAATCTGTTGAAGGATGGTCAACTGCTATTAGAGAGGGACGATAGCCATTTCATAATTACTGTAGATATAAATCTGCAGTGGATGAATTCGGTTCAGGTAGAAGGCCCTGCTGAAAGCAAAGAGGATATCGAGAGATTTGTCAATAGAGTCGAATTCATTGCCCGAAAGCTAAACTTCTACCGCGGCAAGAAAATTGAATTCGGAGGGCGCATTCAATTCTTGAATGTTAAGGACAAATCGTGGGACAGCATCGTGCTGGACTCAGCGATAAAGAGGGAAGTCAGGGCGAATACTATCAACTTCCTGGATAAGAAGAAGCGCTGGGCGGAATATGGGATACCTCAGAAAAGAGGAGTTCTGCTTGCCGGCGAGCCTGGCACAGGTAAAACGGTAATCTGCAAAGCGTTGATGGCGGAGGCCGATGGAGTGACCTGCATTACTACCAATGCCTACGGCTTGAGCGGCGATGAGTATGTCACCGAGCTTTACGAGATGGCCCACGACCTCAGCCCGTGTATCGTTTTTATCGAGGACATAGACCTGATAGGGCTAAACCGAGAAGAGTATCATTACCAGAGTGGCCCCGCATTGCTTTCGCTCCTCAACGTGCTCGACGGAGTTGAAGATAAGCATGGAATTGTTACTGTAGCTACCACCAATAACCTGGAGTCGCTGGACAGGGCTATAAGCCAGCGCCCTTCACGCTTCGACTGCGTGGTGAAGATTCCTCTCCCGTCACTGGAAGAGCGAAAGGAACTACTTAGCCTGCTGTGTCAAAAAATACCTGTAGATGAGCTTGCTCAGGACTATATTGCCCACAAGGCAGGGCACTGTACGCCCGCCCAGTTGCAGGAAGTTGTCTTCAGCCTTGCAATACAGCGCCAGGACGAATTGTCCAACTCTCAAGCAACGTATCTAAAGGTGAGTAAAAATGATATCGACGCCGCCATCTCGAAGATAAATGGCAGAAACAAATACCAGATTGGATTCACTATTCAGGGTAATCACAACGGTGAAAAGCCCGACCTGGCAGGAACCAGGAAACTGAATCATCTGACAATGGCTGCGCCCGAAGGGCGAAAAGTAGAGAATATTCAGGGGGTCATTAAACGGGCCACTGAACAAGAAACTGTGGAGTAGCTTTCCTGAAAAATCTGCTGGAAATCTGCGCCATTTTCCTCAAATCTTAACAGGATCCTAATAATCGCTTGCTACCATTGAATTATTATCACGTGCTAATAATATGCAGAAAGGAGGTAAATCAAAAATGTGGCGAAAAAAGAAGTTCATCATCGCTGCGGTCATGGCTACTGTGGTACTGGTCGGAGTTGGGATTGCAGGAGGCTCAGTCCTTGCCCAGGACGGAAATGGGTGCGAGAATCAGTTTCAATCTCAACGTGTCGCCCTGTTAGACAGAGTTTGTGAAATCTATGAAGAGAACACGGGCACTACCATTGACTCTGAGGAATTGAGAGACGCCTTTGCCCAGGCTACGAGCGAGATGCAGGATGAAGCAATCCGGAATCGCCTTCGAAATCTGGTGCAAGAAGGCAGGATGACTCAGGGCGAAGCTGATCAGGCGCTCGAGTGGTGGCAGGCAAGGCCCGATATTGCGGGTGGATTTGGTTTACGTCATCGTCGCGGTTTAAACCCCGCTAAAGATTTGGGTCTCTAAATAACCTGGTGGACAACAAGCCAAGGGGGTGGTTATATAATCACCCCCTTGGCTATTAATAATTTCTTAACATTTGTGTTATAACATTAGTTAAGTATAGCGAATTGTCAGGAGGACTGGACGTGGCAGGCAAAAAAGTTCTGATAGTCGATGATGATGTAAAAACGGTGGAACTGGTGAAGCTCTATTTGAAGAAAGATGGCTACAAAGTTCTTACCGCTTACGATGGTGCGGAGGCTTTGCGGCTTGCCAGGGAGGGCCATCCCGACCTTATTGTTCTGGATCTGATGCTGCCCGATATTGATGGGCTCGAGGTCTGCCGCACCCTCCGAAGTGAATCCGATGTATCAATAATTATGCTGACTGCAAGAACCACCGACGAAGACAAGTTAGCCGGCCTGGAGTTGGGAGCGGATGATTATGTGACCAAGCCCTTCAGCCCCAGGGAGCTGGCAGCCCGAGTCCGTGCAGTGCTGCGGCGCTTGCCCGGCGAGCGTGGCCCCTCAGAAATTAAGCGCGGCGAGCTTACTGTGAGCTTCGTCAAACATAAAGCATTTCTTGCTGGCAAAGCATTGAAGCTCAGCCCAACAGAATTCAAGCTACTGGGAATACTTGCCAGGGAACCAGAGAGGGTTTTTAGCCGAGCCCAGCTTATCGATGAGGCACTTGGCTATGATTTCGTCGGCTTCGACCGCACAGTGGATGTTCATATCCTCAACCTGCGTCGAAAACTGGAACCAGATCCCAACCATCCTGAATACATAAAGACGGTATATGGAGTTGGCTATAGTTTCCTGGGGAGCGAACAATGAAAGATAGCCTGCAGTTTCGCATCATGCTGGCTTTTAGTCTGGTGATACTTGTGACTATAGGTGCGGTATTTTTCTTTTTTGATCATGCTACCAAAACTAAGATCCACAGCTTTGAGGAGAGTGTCGAGTATAATCTCGAGGCGAGAGTAGCAAGCGGGCTATCCCGCTACTACCGTGCTCAGGGGAGTTGGGAGGGGGTCCAGCCTCTTATAGAACAATTGGGAACCGCTTCTGAACGGCGGATTATACTGGTCGATAATGAGAAAATAGTAGTCGCTGATTCTCAGGGAGACCTTTTAGGAAAGCCTTATGAGTCTGATTCACCGGGCACGATTTTACAGCCCCCTGGGAAACGAGGCCCCATGGCAATGCTCTATATCAGTGAAGCAAAATCAGCTTCACTATATATTCTTTATAAGGCAATGGGTCATTTTCTGATCCTGGGAGCTTGTGTGGCAATTGCTATTGCCTTAATAATCACTTTTTTTCTGTCCAGGCGTATCTCAACGCCGATTTGTGCCCTTACGCATACTGCCAGGAAATTGGGGCAGGGCGATTTCTCTCAAAGAGTACAGGTTGGAGATAAAACTGAAGTGGGAGAGTTAGGCCTGGCTTTTAACTCCATGGCTAGCGACCTGGAGAAAGGTGAACGATTGCGACGGAATATGGTAGCTGATGTTGCCCACGAACTGAGAACCCCTCTTTCTAATATTCGGGGTTACCTGGAGGCAATTCGTGAAGGGGTGGTAAAGCCGGACGCCGCTACTATCCGCTCTCTCGAGGAAGAGACAACTCTGTTGTCACGACTGGTCGATGACCTCCAGGATTTAAGCCTTGCTGAAGCAGGTAAACTGAAGTTAGTTTGCCAGGCTGAAGATGTCGCTGAGTTAGTCAACCGGACAGTGGCTGCGATGCAGGCTCAGGCGACAGCAAAAGAAGTATCATTATCCACTGACCTGCCGCAGGGGCTGCCACTGGTTAACATTGACGCGCATCGGATTAGCCAGGTGTTGCGTAACCTCCTGGAGAATGCGCTTGCCCATACTGCTAAGGGAGATGTTATTAATGTAGTTGCTGCACAGCAGGGGAATTGGATAGAGCTGAGCGTAGCCGACACAGGTGAAGGTATTCCTCCTGATGAACTGCCTAACATCTTTGAGCGCTTCTATAGGGTGGATAAATCTCGTACCAGGGCTACTGGCGGTAGCGGACTGGGGCTTACCATCGCCAAACACCTGGTCGAGAGCCATGGCGGCAAGATTGAAGCCCAGGGCAAATCAGGAGAAGGCAGCCGTTTCTCCTTCACCCTTCCTGTCGCGTAGCGGAGTATGCTGTATGCGGCAGTGTACCTGCCGGGCTATGCCCTCGTCCTGATTATCAGGACAAGCAATGCGGCGACCAGGACAACAACTATGCTGACCATTGCCCATAACAGCTGCGATGGAACGAGTGGTGTTTGCTCGGGTGAGGGTGATGATGTGGGGGGAGATTGAAGTGCTGGTAGCGTCGAGTTATCTGACTCGGTGGTGAAGACGTTGGTTACCCAGTCGCCATAACTGTTGGCATTGATAGCTCTCACCTTCCAGAAGTAGCTGGTGGAATAGTCTAACTCTCTGTCACATCCCCATGCGGTGGTCGATAGGGCATCGTTCCCTGTGAAGGAGACGACTGCATCGCTAAACTCGCTATCTTTAGATAATATGAATTCGTATCTGCTGGCATTGGCAACAGAATCCCAGGTGAAGACAGGGTTTAGCGCTATGCCGGTGGCACCGGGCGATGGAGACACCTGGCCAGCAGGTGATGGCATGAGGGCAGGAGTAAATGACCATACGTTGGACCATGGGCTTTGCATGGGCTCGATAGCTCTCACTCGCCAGTAGCAGGTAATGCCGCAAGTTAGTTCCGGCGTAGTGGTGCTGTCGGTGACCGTTATGCAGGTATCATCGGTGCTTTCTGTCCATAGTATCTGGCAGGTGTCCGAATCCAGGGAGATGCTTGCCTGGTATGCCGTAGCTCCCGATAGTTCTGTCCAGTGGAGGAAGAGGTTAGAAACATGGCAATGAGAACAGGAATCAGTCGGGATTACGGCTTCGTCCTCCGGTGTATCGAGGCTCGGGCCGAATTTGCACATGGTGTCTTGAAAGCGGTAGATAGCCTGGTTGGCAGTGTCGATGCTCCACAGCTCGTTTTGCTCGATATTCTGCGATAGCTTGAGGTAGGGCAGAGAGTTGGGGAGAACTGTGGTCGGCTCGAACGCAGTGCCTGCGGGCAGTCCATAGTTTACCCAATCGAACTCAACTTCGTGGAAAACTGGCGTAAAGGGATTCAGCGAGCGTGTCACACCTCCACTGCTGCCACTGGCCTGCTCTGACCCAAGGGCATAAAGCGTTCCTTCGCTGCCTGTAGCCAGACCTGCAATAGTTTGCCCGTTCCCCTGTGCTATGATGGCTTCATCGAGCTGACTCCATTTGGTGGAAGCACCGATGGTCCAGCGCCAGAGTCCGCTATCTGGTGTATTGCTGGCGGCGTAGATAATACCATTTTCCTCGAAATCAACATCGGCTATGACCTGTACATCACCGCCATCGATAGCCTCAGGGATTTGAGTAAAGTTGTCACCGCCATCGGTGGAGTAAGCGACCTCTCCATTTCTGCCACCGACGAATATGGTGTCTTTTCCTGCAATAGCGAGCATATTAATTTCGGAAAGACCTGTATCCGCCGGGTCCTGCCAATCCCAGCCGCCGTCGGTGGTCTTGTTGATGTAGCCATCGGGCAGGGCAATATAGACAGTATCCTCATCGCTTACCACCATATCGATCACCGGGTCCAGGGTTCTGTGCCACTGCCAGGTGTTGCCACGATTATGTGACACCGCCATTAGGTTGCCTCCTGCCTCAGCAACATAGACAGTGGAATCGTCGCTGTAATTGTTGCTTAATCTCACGATGACAGCATTTGTGTCAGTGTCCATTACCAGCAGGCGTTCCCAGTAGCTGCCAATCTTGTCACCAGCGCTGCGCCAGATGCCTTCGGGGCCTGAGATACTGCGTGTCGTTATCAACAGGCTCTCGGCGTTGGGGGCAGGAGCGATATCGACAAGCTCGATTACAGTGTCTATAAGGCCTAGCTGACACCAGTTATCGCCATCCAGGCTTGCCGAGATAGAGCTCTCGTCCAGCGCATGGCCGGGGCTTTGTGAAGTGCCACAATAAGCAATGGATCCGTCGGGGTTCCATGAAACCAGGGCGTTCCCGGGCCCTGTGGGCGGCACGCTCGCTGTGTACCAATCTGGATGTTGGGCAAAGGGTTCTTCGGTGCGCCGTACCTGGACGGTGAATGTTGCCGTAACCGGGTTCGCATCGCCGGCAAGCAAGGTGCCCGAGTTTAGTGTGCCGTGATAGGAGATACTGGCTATGTCGATGTCCGTGCCGCCGTTCACATCCAGCCGATTAGTGGTGTCCTCGTCAATCAGGTAAATATCATCGCCGGCATCCGGCTCACAGTCATAACTGACAAACAAGCTCCGTGACTCTTCGTCTTCACTGGAGTAATCCGATGGCAAAGCGAGCGACGAGCTTATTGGGGCAATGCCTGCGCCATCGCCCGCCGTGGCGAGCTCCAGCGGATAGTCGTCGAAGTTATCCCATGACGTGTTATGGTCATTGGTGTCACGTTCACCGAGGCAGAGCCATGTGCGTTGCTGGTATGGAGCAGCGACATCAGCAGCGGTGGAGGCCACTACTATAAGTGTCCTGTCATCCTGATAATCGGGTGAGTAGGCAATCGCTGATATTTCAGCGCCTATGTGTAACGGGTCGATGGTCAGGTTTTGATTTTCCCATGAAGTCCACATTGAACCACCATGGAGCACCCATAGCTGCCCCGTCGTGGAGTCATCGCTCCACTCGGCTGTGCCCACGGCAATTTCTCTATAAGGTTTTCCGTCTTCGGTGTACCTGTCAGATATAGCAATATCCTGAATATTCCCTGTAAGACCGGGCACATTGCTGTCTTCCCAGTTCTCGCCGCCGTCGAGAGATAAGTAAACTGCGCTACCGCTGTCGGTCACCGTAGCAACTATTCCCTCGTTATCCGGGGCGACCGCAATTCTGCAAGCAGGTAAATTAGCTCCGGCCTCGGATAGGGAAGAGCTAATTTTCTCCCAGCTAATACCCTCATCCAGCGAGCGATAGACTTCTGAGTTTTCGCTGTCTATGGCATAGATAACGCCATTCTGCCCGACTGCAATATCGCTGACCTCCGATGGGTTGACGACAATGTTGTCGGCCATTCCCGGTGAATCGACCTGTTCCCATTCCAGTGCCGCTGCATTTGCCCGGAATGGCTCCGACGCAAACATGGTGGATAGCAATAATAGTATAATTAGTGCACAGGGCCACTTTGTGTTCATGGCTTTATTTTAATGGTAAAATGTTAATTTCTTGTTAAATTTGCAGGCTTTCTGGAGCGTGCAGGGAAGTTAATAACTTCTTAACAATTGCCTGTCATACTGCATGGTATGAAAGGGCCTGTGTTCCCGTTGCCTGTTACGGTAACAGAAAAGGATGGATAAATGAAAATGAAACTACTGAATGGAATAAAGGAATTGATGAAAAAGAGAATATCAAAGATACTGCTGGCTGTGGCACTATGTGGAGTCGCTGCTGTCCTGGTAAGCGTTGGTCTTAAATCGGACTCCGAACCGATGATGGAGACTAGGCTGGCTACAGTGGAGAGAGGAGACCTCACAGTAGATATTACTGCAGCTGGTAACCTGGCTTTATCTGTCGAGGAAGACCTGGCTTTTGAGATTGCGGGTACGGTAGAGGAAATCATGGTGGAGGAAGGAGATTCTGTTGAAGAGGGACAGGTGCTGGCCACACTGGACACAGCGGAATGGGATGAGGAGCTAAGCGCGCTGGAGCGTGGGCTGCTTCAGGCAGAGATAAATCTGGATAATGCCAAACTTGCCCTGGAGAACGCTGAGGAGGAAACCACCACCACTTTTACCGGGGGCATTTGGGGAACAACCACCGACCCCAAGGAAATCGATATAAAAGAACTTCAGGTTGAGCTGGCTGAGTTGGCCCTCACGGACGCACAGAAAGCGCTCGAAGAAGCTCTTGACGCCAGTCCTAAAATCATCGCTCTGTTTGCTGGCTTTATTACGAAAGTATATGTTGAGGGTGGTGACGAGGTATTTAAGGGAACGCTGGCTGTACAGCTTGCCGACCCCGGCAAGTTCGAAGCGGATATCCTGGTCAGCGAGATGGATATCTTTCAGGTGAAACTGGGAGGGGAAGCCATGGTTCAGGCAGATGCTATGCGGGAGTTGTCCTTTCCTGCTGAGGTAACTCATATAGCACCAACAGCTACAATTCAGTCAGGGGTAGTGAATTATGCAGTAAAGGTAGAACTACAGTCCCTCGATACGATAATGCAGGAGGGTGAACAGGCGAAGCAGGTGTCTGCGGCAATGCCAGAAGGCTTTCAGCTCAGGGAAGGGCTAACCGTTACCGTGAGCATAATAGTGGGTGAGAGGGAAGATGTCTTGCTGGTACCTAACATAGCAATTTCTAGCTGTGGCAAGCAAGCCTGTATTCAGGTGATGTCACCGGATGGCACAATTGAGGAACGCATCATAGCGACCGGCATCAGCAACTGGCAATACACTGAGGTAACCGATGGATTAAGCGAGGGCGAAGAGGTGGTTATCCCCGAAAGCGTTGCTGACGCCGACGAAAAGCAAGAAGCTGCAAAAGGACATCCAGAGAGGATGCCATTTAAATGATCCAGATGGATGATATAACCAAAGTTTATCCCATGGGCAAAAGAGAGCTGACTGTACTCAGGGGAGTAAACCTCCATATTAAACAAGGCGAGCTGGTGGCGATTATGGGCCCCTCAGGCTCAGGCAAGTCAACTGCACTCAATCTTATTGGTTGCCTGGATAGACCAACTTCAGGTAGTTATTACCTCGAAGGCAAAGACGTGAGCCGCCTCAGCCGCCAGGAACTAGCCAGAATCAGGGCGCATAAGATTGGATTTGTCTTCCAGACCTTTAATCTGCTACCACGACTATCAGCTCTCGATAACGTAGAGCTGGGTATGCGGTACACCGGTGCCGTTGACCGGGGCAGGGTCAAAGAAGCACTGGATAAGGTTGGACTTGCCGACCGTGCTAGTCATAAACCTGCTGAACTTTCTGGTGGAGAGCAGCAAAGGGTTGCCATCGCCCGTGCCCTGGTGAAACATCCTCCTCTTATCCTGGCGGATGAGCCCACCGGCAACCTGGACAGCCACGCTGGCGAGGAGATAATTACCATACTCACCTCTTTACACGCTGAGCAGGGCGTTACCCTTCTAATGGTAACCCATGATGCCAATATTGCCCACTATTGCCAGCGTATCATACATTTTAAGGATGGACAGGTAGTATCGGAGGAAAAGGCATGAAAAAATGGCTTGAGCCTTTATCCAGTGCCTGGGTAGGGGTGAAGATACACAAACTCCGCAGTTCTTTGACCATGCTGGGAATTGTTATTGGCGTAGCGGCCGTTATTGCACTGATGTCTATCGGCAGAGGCGCTCAGGCAGACATTATTTCAAATATCGAAAGTATGGGAAAAGACCTTATTACCATCAATCCCGGGTCGGAGACGGGGGACAGCGAAGGTATTCTCACGCTGGAGGATGCTACGGCAATAAGCGAACAGGTGCCATATGTAGATGCCATGGCTCCAACCTACTCGACATACCTGCCAGTGGCCGCTGGCTCAGAGAATACGGGTGCTTCGGTTATCGGGACAACTCCTGATTACCAGCGGGCACACAACCTGGAATTTACCAATGGGGCTTTCTTCTCCCAATATGACTACCAGCGTGGTGCGAAGGTAGCCGTGCTCGGCTCAAATGTAAAAGCGACGCTTTTTGGAGATGACGACCCTATAGGGCAACAGATGCGGATGGGCAACATTATCATGCGCGTTACCGGCGTGCTGGAGAGCAAGGAAGGCACCTGGGACGAATGGTTTGACGACTGTATCATGGTTCCACTAACCGCTCTGCAGCAAACGGTGGCACAACCACGAACGGCACAGGGGGAGCATGAGATATCTTCCATAGGTTTAACGATAAGCGATGGAGAGCAGACCGACTATGTCACTGAAGAAATCACCATGTTGCTTCGCTCCCGCCACCAGCTTATTATCTCTGACGGTGATGATTTCGAAATCAGGTCCATGCAGGAGATAACCAGTATTATCTCGGAAGCGATAGGCATATTTACTGTTTTCCTGGGGGCTGTTGCGGCGATTTCACTTCTGGTAGGCGGCATCGGTGTGATGAACATAATGCTGGTATCGGTTCTGGAGAGGACCAGGGAGATTGGCATTCGCAAGGCACTTGGCGCCAGGGAACGGGATATATGGGGTCAATTCCTGCTGGAAGCTGCGTTTCTATCCTTTGGAGGCGGTATGATAGGAATTGCCCTGGGCTGGACAACGTCGTCTCTGGTAGGAAGCTTTGTGGAAGAGGTAAATCCCGTGGTTAGCCCGGATATTATTGTACTGGCCATTTCGGTATCGGTTGGTATCGGCCTATTCTTCGGATTTCTCCCCGCCTGGCAGGCCTCCCGCCTTAATCCTGTTGAAGCACTCAGGGCTGAATAGTGCTTGTCCTGGCATATTATCCATGTGATATCTGACTGCAATACTGCTTGTTGGGCGTGAACCTTTCCTCTGTTCCGAAGGCGTTGATCGTGTTCGCAGGAGCACTGTTTATCAGCTGGGGTTTGATTGTCGGCATTCGGCGCATTGCAGCGGTAAACAGGGCAATCTAGATAGAGTGCATTCACGTAGCCAATCGGCCGCCATCTATGAACTTACCATGGATAAGCCACGCACTGCCATTGACCCAGAGAGTAGCGATGTTTCTACTCTTTATGAATACCCGCACCATCTCATGATAGCCAGGGCCAGAATTTTGGTTGTATCTACTAACGCATCAATATTCACAAATTCATCAGCTGCATGAATTGTCTCATTATTAGGTCCGATAGAAATGGTGGGGATTTTTGCATAATTCATCAGGTGTATCGAATCAGTTAAGGTACCCCATCCTACCAGTTTTGGTTCAATGTTAAGTTCTTGTGCTGCCTCCATAGCAGTCTTGACTATCTGCGCATTTTCATCAACTTCTGCACCATACAACCATGGGCTTGTTTCAAGCTTTGGTGGGTGCTCTTTCATCCATGGATCAGTAGCGGCAACACTCATTATTTTTTCTTCTATTGCCTCTTTCATGTTTGTAGTGCTAGGAACAAAATCTGAATTAAACTCTATCTCCACTTTTTCAGGGTACATAATGCGCCATTTACCACCTTTTATTACGGTTGGCATGACAATATCGGGATCCAGAAATTTATGTTGTTTTTCGGGCTCCCTTCTCCATTCCTCTGTTAATTCCTCCAAAGCCTGTACTATTTTCATTGCTTTTGAAATTGCATTTACTGCTCCACCTTTCTTCCAATGAGGTTGTGCTGTTTCAGCATGACCAGCCCTGCCAAACACCGTTATTTTGCCATTCAAGTTACCCCTCACAGCTACAAGCATATTCATATCAGTGGGTTCTGGAATTATGGCTGCATCTGCCTTGTACCCTTTCTGACAACAGGCCAGAGTTCCCATGCTGGTTAGTTCCTCATCTGGAACCGTTTCAACTGTTACATCTCCATTTAGTTTAACTCCCGCCTTGTGAATAAATTTGAGTGCCTCCAACATGGCAGCGATGCCACCCTTCATATCGCATGCTCCCCTGCCAAATAGTTTATTGTTATCTATCTCTCCTCCAAAGGGATCATGCTTCCAGTTTTCTACTTCCCCCGGCGATACAACGTCATAATGCCCATTCAAAATCAGCGATTTTCCACTTCCCTTACCTTTAAGTTTTCCCACGACAACTGGCATATTACTGAGGTCTCTGTCTGAAATGACTCCTGAGCCAGGGAAGCTTTCAAGTTTGGACGCATCAATTTCCCACATATCAAGGGTAAACCCCATTTCTGTCAATGACTGGTGGACGAAATCCTGAAGCCCCTTGTAGTCATCGCTCTCCGCTTTGCCGTTACTCGGTGGGGTGATTGTCTTGAAACTTATGAGCTTTTGCAAGTATTCGATAATTTCCTCTTTGTTGTCATCTACTAAGCTAAGAACGCTGTTTTCCTTGTCAACTAACATCCAAATCCTCCTTTATTCTTACTTGTTTATCCGGATATACTGGGTTTACCTAACCCAATCCCCCTCTCCCATTTTCAGGGAGAGGGGGATGATTCGCATATTTTGCACCTCTTTCTCTTTACAGCAACCTTCCGCTAATCGGTTTTCACAAAGCAAACTGAAGCATGTCTTGATTCTTTTTACGATTTAGTCATTTCATACTTGTCAACTTCGCTGAACAGGCTTTCTATGTGATCTGAAGGTTCTCTTACTAATCCCACAATTACATAGGCCACCATAGAGAATGTACCACCTATAAGCCCGGGTGCAAAGCCATGGAACGCTGCTAACCAGGAATCGTTCATTAGTAATAAAACCACAGTAGGTATTCCTACAGCCAATGAGATGTAAGTGCCCAGAGCGCTACCTCTCTTCCAGAACACTCCAAGTATGATTCCAGCGAAGAAACAGAGCAGGAATTCATAGGTAGTGATCATGAGGGTAGCAATCAAGGGAATATCCGCTGTAGCCCACCAGGCACATGCCAAAACCGAGACAACGGTAATTATGCGAGTTATCAACACGGTTGTTTGATCGCTAATGCCTGCCTTAACATTGTCTCCTATTACATTCTTGGCTATCGCCACTGCATTTGCATTTACAAGGGAATCCATATTCGACATGGAAGCAGTGATGACGATAATACCAGCAAAGGCCAAAAAGATTGGACCGCCAGCCTTACTAAACATGATAAGTATCGCTGACTCCGCCGATGCTTGGCTCGCTGTAACTTCGGGAAGCAAGCCTCCACCCAGTGCCAGTATAGTCAGGCTAATTCCAAAGAAAGCTATAATGATAGGAACCAGGCGGGCAACCTTTTTCAGGTCTTTAGGACTCTTGGCTACAAAAATTCGGTTGAACTCCTCTAGCCAACAGTAAGCTCCTAATCCACAAGCGATAAGTGTAGAGCTCCATTCATTGGGACCACTTATGGTAAGCCATTCGTCTGGCTTCTCTGCAATCAGTTGTGCAAACATTGCGCCCGCTCCACCAAAGAGTTTCTGAATGACAAATACTATGCCAAATATGACGATGACTGTAGAGATAATGCCCTGGATGAGGTCTGTGACTACGATACTGCGCATGCCTCCTATTAGGATGTAAACCATGACAAACACGGGGATAATGTACACACCAACGTTGAAAGGTATTGCGTGGTAACTTACTTCGTACATGACATAACCTGTCATCTTGAAACCCGTCATGAGCCAAACCCAACCGAGCATGGTGATTGCAACAGCAAATATTGTAGCTAGGGCTTTTGAATCATAACGCGATTTTATGTAGTCCGGCATACTAACTAAGCCATGAGTTTTCCCCCAGATCCAAACCCTTGGGGCAATAAAGTAGAAGAAAGCGGCTCCTATTAGACTGTAAAAGAACATGTACATGCACCACGCGCCGCTGAAAACAGCCGTACCGGTTACGGCGGCAAAGGTATCACCTGGATACCAGCTACCCAAAACAGTGAACACCATGAAGAACCACGGGAAACTACGGCCAGCTACAGCATATTCTTCCAAACTTTCATCTTTCAACCTGCCATAACGCGTAACAGCCCATATTATCACCAGCATGTAAACGATTAGCGTAATGAATGGGGTCATGGATGTCATTTGAAATCCCCCCTTATGTTTTCAATTTCGAACAAAGCATTTAATCCGAGGGCGATCAATACCCAACTAAGGAAGCTGGTGAATACAACAAACGGCATCCCCCACACTATGGGATGGACTCTGTTGACAAGTTTCATTAAGGGAGGGAATAGAAAGAACATAAAGATAACAACAAAGTATATTACAAAGCCTACT
>Ga0272442_10006547_pt1 | contig 15293 bp, 11 predicted proteins | sample SSMForm2O_FD_200262 | JGI IMG/M metagenome (GOLD analysis project Ga0272442, IMG submission 200262) | Marine sediment archaeal communities from Little Sippewissett salt marsh, Falmouth, MA, United States - SSM-Form-2O | ecosystem: Environmental > Aquatic > Marine > Wetlands > Sediment ...
GTAAAACCCTCACATGAACCCGCCTTCCTTTTCCACAGTGGTCGTCAATATTTCTATGTAAGGGCTGGGAACGGTTCAAGACCATTCAATATCCGGGATAGTGCGCGTTATATGGTTGAGAAGTGGCCTGAGTTGATGACGTCTACGCTGGATGTTACTGCTGAACAATCCACTCAGCCAGCTGCCTAAAGGCTCGTGCTCTGTGGCTTATCTTGGCTTTTTCTTCTGCATTCATCTCGGCGAAGGTTCTTCCGTCTCCCTCGTCTGGTATGAAAATAGGATCATAACCGAAGCCTGCTGTGCCTCGTTCCGTGTGGCTTATCTTGCCTGTGACTTCTCCTCTGAAAGTGACTGAGATATCCCCATCTCGGTAGGCTACTGCTGATAGATATCTTGCTTCTCGGTCCGTATCGTTCTCCATCAGCTTGAGTATTCCCTCGTTGTTGATGGTGCGTAGGGCGTAGCTGCTGTAGGGACCGGGGAATCCAAAATATTTGTCGATGTAGAGCCCAGCGTCCTCGATGAGGATCGGTATATCTACATCTAGCACCTTTAGGCTGTACTCGGCGATCAACTCAGGGTCATCTGCCTGAATCTCTACACGTTCAATGCTCAGCCTCTCTAACTCGATGCCGTATTCCTGCATTACTTCCCTTGCCTCAGCGTACTTGTGGTCGCTGCTGGTTCCCATCCAGATCTTAGTCCTTCTCAATATAACGTCCCCTCTTGGATACCTCTATCATGCGGGTCAATGCCTCCTCGGCTTCGTCTCCCATGGATTCCTTGTATCCTTGTTTGAATGCCTGTAATAGTTTTTCCTGATATGTATAATGGGTGCTTGTGAGCATCCTGTTCATTAGGTTGAGGTCTACTCCTCTTTTTTCGACTTCGTAGTTTACCTCGCTGAGCCCAAAGTCGATGAAGACGATTCTGTCTCCTGATTTTATTATGTTGCTGGTGGTGAGGTCTCCGTGGATTATCCCTGATTTGTGGAGTAGTCCAGAGTAGTATCCAATGCGTCTGAATAGGGTTTCTCGTTCCTCGTCTGTTAACTGGTCTACTAGGTCTCTGATCTTGATGCCGTCGATATACTCCATGACTATGACGCCCTGTTCGTTATCCACATGGTACAGTAGTGGGGTGGCTACTCCATGGTTCTTGGCGCGGTGAATGATATCTGCCTCGTGGTTGGTGCGTGTTTTGCGGAGCTGGTAGTCTAGTTCTGGGTGTCTGTATTTTTTGGGTTTGCGTACTTTTCTTAGTGCTTTTAATCCGTTCCAGTCTGTGAGGTAGAGGTCTGCCTCTGCGCCTTTGGCTACTAGTTTCTCCATGGTATCTTCACCTGATCCATTCTCCAGTTGGGGTTTACGTGGCTCTCGTCTATGGCTGTGGTATGTCCTGCCTTGTATGCGATGAGTCCAGTCCATGCGATCATGGCGCCGTTATCCGCTGCTAATCTGATGGGCACGATGTATGGTGTGGCTCCGTGGTCCTCTGCGATATCTTTGACTATGCCTCCGAGGCGTTTGTTTGCGGCTACTCCGCCGGTTAATAGTAGTTCTGGTTTGTTGGTGTGGGCTAGTGCTCGTTCTGTGATTTCTCCTAGCATGGCGTATGCTGTTTCTTGTAGGCTGAAGCATAGGTCGTTTATGCTGTGTTTTCCTGTCTCTAGTTCTGTTGTTATGGCTGTGAGTAGTCCGCTGTAGCTGAGGTCCATGCCCTTGACGGTGTAGGGTAGTTGAATGAGTTTTTTGCCTTGGTTGGCTCTGCGTTCGATGTCTGGTCCCCCGGGGTATTCTAGCCCTGCTGCTCGTGCAAAGGTGTCTAGGCAGTTGCCTATTGCTATGTCTAGGGTTTCTCCGAATATCCTGTATCTGCCTGACTCGTAGCCGCTGACGATGGTGTTTCCCCCTGAGACATAGAGGGTTAATGGGTCTTTTGCTCCTGTTGCCATTCTGCCTATTTCTATGTGTGCGACGCAGTGGTTTACTCCTACTAGGGGCTTGTTGAGGTATGTTGCTAGGGCTCTTGCGCCTGTTGCGCCTGTTCTTAGGCATGGTCCGAGTCCGGGTCCTTGTGCGTAGGAGATGATGTCTACCTCGTTCATGGTTATTTGTGCTTGTTCTAGAGCTGTTTTGATGGCTTTTCCCATGTTTTCGCTGTGGTGTCTTGCGGCTTCTCTGGGGTGGATGCCACCTTCTGGTGGTACATGTACCTTGATGTAGTTAGCGAGTACCTGGTGTTCACTGGATACGATGCCTATTCCTAGATTGTCGGCGGTGGATTCTATTCCCAGAGATATCAAATCACTCAATTCTGATAAAGACCAGATAAAAAGCTATAGATAAAAAATGGTTTATGCGACGTAGATCGCCGGATGATAGGGCTTGGACCTTGGGGATCGTTTGGCTGGGTCCTCGATCCGTGTTGGTTCGACTCCAAGCGATATCAAGATACCCAATCCTGTTTATCTAAACTGGTGGGACAATAGAGGTAATGAGCGAGAGCGCAGAATTAGGAGGCTGGTAGACTCTTGTTGAAAAAAGAGTTTCTGAGGAATCTAGTGCCTGTATCCATTAGGTGACGGTGCTCAATCTCGCGTGATTTTGTTTCAGCTGCATTGAACGCGTTTAGGCAAATCCTTTCCCTTGAGTCTCTGCAATTTAGTTTCAGATTGGCGAAACTATGAGTGTTATTCACTATAATCTCATCAATAACACGCTCTTTGAATAGTTGCTTGCTTGATTCGTTGCTACCGAAGATCATGGCTCTGCCAAACACAAATGAATACATGCTTTCCTCGGTGGTGACAGCGTTTCCTGTGTCATCCCTCACATACCTGCTCTCATTGACCATTTCCATCAAGGAGAGTGGAAACTCTACCGCGTTGTCAAACAACGGGACGAAAGGCATTATCCCATCTTTGTCTACCCTGCCATATTTGAAATGAAGCAAGGCTGATTTGGGGTCCGGAGAGAAGAAGAGCTTGTAACCATTATTGGTGAATCTTTGTGCAAGTTTATGCTCCTCGCCAAGGGAGGGTGTGGGGAAATAGTCTGGGAAGCCGCCGACATTGAGATAAGCCTGTTTATCGCAGAGGAAGACTCCTCTAAGGTTGTTTACCTCAAGGGGCGTGAGTATGTTTGTTCCCTCGAAATAATGTTCTTCCGTTAGATCGTTCCGTTCCTTTGGGAAGTAGCTGGTGTTGCAGTTGATGCGGGCGTTCTCATAGTCTATGCCCAGTATCTCCTTCACGGGCAGGATGTCCTTGTGGCTGTTTGACCTATAATATACTGGTAGGTGCATGGCTCCCATGTTGTTTCCCTCTCTCTCCTTTTCCTTGAAGGAATATACCGCTGAAGTCAATGCTTCTTTGCTCATAAAGATGCAGTCATCATCAAAGAAGAGAACTAGATCGTTGCTTGCCAAGTTTACGCCGATATTTCTGCTTACGGATGAACCTTTTCTTTCCTGGTTTATCACGTATTTTATGTCTATTCCCTTGGTGTCTTCGCTGCATAATTGTTTCATTTTCTTGTTTGTCTTGTCAGTTGAGGCGTCGTCTACTATGATTATCTCTATGCCGTCAAAGTTCTGTTGTTTGATGGAGGATATGCACCACATTAGTGGGTTCCTTTCGTTGTTTTGATAATGACATCGGTTGTATGTGGGTATGACTATGCTAACATCATTCATGTATTCGAGTACGTTTTCATCCATTTGCGATCTAATATCCTCTTAAAGTAACCAAAATATGGTGAGGCTTCTAACCCCTTCAACTACCAGAATAAGGTAAGCCACCTTACCTATTATGTTCCCTATATACCTTTTGGACGTACTCAATTGTTTAACGGAGATAGACACCAACAATGGTGCAACTCAGAAAAGGTTTAGAAATTTAGTATTTTTTCAAATGCTTGTCTTCTATCGGCATTAATATCTAAAAAGACGATAATATTTTTACACAATTTTGCCAGTACATCTAACTCCTGTTTGTTTAAACGGAATTTATCACAGAGTGCTTCGGATGTTATCTCTCGTTGATTTATTACGACTCCATATAGGAAATAATCTAGAAAACTAGGAACAAGAATAGCTAATTTTGGTTTGGATAGAAGGCGAGATATTAGTTCAATTAATTTATTCGTATACTCTGGGGTCCCAATTTTGAATTCATTATCATCTAATTTGATCAATTCTCCTGTTTTTTCTTGTACTTTGGAAATAATAATCGATTTTGTATAACTCATTAATCTTTCCATGTCTTCTATTTTATTACGTCCTTCAATCATTTTAATTTCAATATATTTTTCTCTCTTATCTTCATTGTATAGAGAAACTTCATAACAAAAATTGATAATAGATACAGAAAATAAAATTACCGATTCTATTAACATCCATTTATATTCATCTTTATCGTAAGATAATGTGTTTAATATGTTATTTATATAATATATTAATTTCTTGATTTGTATATTATATGGAAGTGTCCAATAATCAGACTTTATAAACCAATAATGTTCTTTAAATTTCTCAGGGTATTTTTTTATTAATTCATAGTATTCAATTATTTTTTCATGGTTTTTTATATCATAGGACCCTTCCCATTTTTCCAAATCCAGTTGTTTTTCTATTTCACTAAGTCTAGGATTGTCAATAGGGATAATATCGTGACTATTAGCGAAGTCTTTTAATTTTGAAGATATGTTCACCTTGAAAAGATAGGCTTTTCGAGAGGGTAGAATTCGGTCTAATCCATTTAACCACAGTATTGGGTCTGCTGTCTTTTTTTGAGTTTTTGATGTTCCGCTCTTACACTGAGCAATTATAATGTCATTACTGAAATCTGCTCTCCATTTAATACCATATACATCTATGTCTGTAATATCAATAGTTTCAGGATAGAAATAATGTTTTAATAATATCCCTCTACGAGAAAAATAACCCATATTATTGAAGAATCGCATTGATCTGAACTCTAAATATTCTCCTTCTGTAATCGATCCGCTTTTTGGCATCATTTTTCCCCTCTTAACGTTTTTATGAATTCTTTTTGCAGGTAATCAGACCGAGTCACTTTTTTCTTTAATTTTGCCTCCGTATACAGTCTTGTTTGCACTGGATTGTTAAATTCCCCAGTCTGGAGACACGATTCTGCTGGATGCTCTGTAGAGCTAATGTATAAATCTGTTTTACGATCAAGAATTCGCTTAGCACGAATAGCAATGTCTTCTTTGATCAAATGCATTTCAAATTGATTTCTTTTATAGGTGCTCTTCTCTAGTTTTACAATTCCTTCTTTTTCTAATATAATATAGTCTGAACCAATTGGACTTGCTGGTCCTACCTTTCCTCGTCGAATCAAAGCTCCTAAGTAACGACTTGGAGAATGGATAGGAAATCTCATTCCGTTTATTTCAGTAGGAAAGAATTGACCATATCTTACGCATGAAAGCATTGCTCTCACGTGGTCCTGTTCGTCCTTAAGTAAATCCGAGCCGAATGGTCCCCACATCGAAGGCGTAAATACAAATTCTGCGTTATTTCCTCCTAATGTTTCAACCTTTGATATGTCGAAAACACCAAGTTTTTGTAGAGTAAATAATTCGTCCGTAGGAATTTTGAATTGATCAAGAGGTTTAGCTTGATACTTAGAAATATCCTCTAATGCTGATTCTAAATTAATTCGGGTATGCGTATCTAGCTCTTCAATTTTGTTCATTATTCCTCGTACATTGTACGAAGCATAGAGGGGAGTATGAACGACAGGTTCTGATATTCCAGGGACATTATCAATTCTTTTTGTCATATTGAATTTAGTCGTTAGAGCTGATCCTCTTCTATAATTTGGTTCAGTGTACCCCAAATTTTGTAAGTGACCAAATAACTCTCCTTCACTTCTTGGAAGTTTAGTCAAATAACTAATAACATCTAATGAACATTGTTCTTCTTCACTGGGTTTTTCTTCCCATATCTCTGTAGATATTTGTAGAATCTCCTCCTCGGTGTTCATGTTTTCTTCAATTTTCTCAATTTCGGTTCCACTCCGGTAAATACTAATTCCGCCCGCTTTTTCCAGAGTCTCCAATAGATAATTCGTTCCGGTTTCATCGTATACTCCTAAATCCGAAGTGAAAACATCGATTTTTTTCAAGTCATGAATTACTTCTAATCCTCTTAATTTTCCAAGTAATCTCCCACATCGTCCAGCAAGGAGGGTAGAACTATAATGACGAAGATCCCGGTCATTAAACTCCTGTAGGTGCTTTTGTTTTTGAAGTATTAACGACCCTTTTTCGACTATTTCCGACATTACATTCGATTTAAGACATGCAGATAAAGTTAAAAAACTTCTTAAAAAAAATGAAAATTCAAAAAAATTACTAAGGTATCTTTTTTGATAAAAAATGCCTTTTAAGCGCCTTTAAGATGCGTCTACTATTCTTTGCGCCACCACAACATGAATGTTCTTTGGCAATCGTTATTGCTTTTACATAATGACGAATCCACCAAATCAATGAATCTTCATTAAATATATCAATGAAATTGTTTCTGTCCATTACGTAGTTCTTTACATTATGTGTATATGTAAAATAGTCAAGATCAATATCGAGAATAATGTCTGTAACGTTACCTTTTGGAAATCCAATCTTTTTTTGTAGTTCTCGATTCCTTTTTGGATAATGGTCAGTTAGGATTCCATTATATCCGCTCAGGTCATCAGGTGAACAACAACTAAATATCTGATGTTCAATCGCGTTATAATCCGTATATTGTTTGTCATGCGGGACCCTGGGCGATATAATAAGGACGTCAGTCACAAGTCCAGCTTCCATAGCTGAATAAATCCAATCCTCATTAAGTTTCCCAAGTTTTGTTTTTGCAAATTTTTTAATTTCTGGTAAATTATTAAAATCTAACTTAGTTATTTCTCGAATTAATTTAGGGGAGGGTTTTGTTAAATCGTTATGTTGATCAATCGTAACAAGGAAGAATCCTTTTTTTACTTCAAACTCTTTTTTTAACAAACTCAAAACATAAAACGACATTCTATGGTTCTTGAAAATATATTGAGGAATTTGATTTTTTGTTAATAAACTTTCTATCATTTTACTCTCAATAATTAGAGTAAATCTCACAAATCACTATTTTAAGATTAATTTTTTTTTCAAAATGGAAATGCTCTTTTTAGCCCAATAAGTTCCAAGACGTTAAGTACCGAAGTAGTGTGTATCCATCTGTGATCACCCAATGAAACATGGTTTAAGAGTGGATGACCTCGCTGGGATCAAATCAATTGGCTCCCCTGCGATATCCCCTGATTGCTCAACAGTAGTATACACACTGGGCACCATCAACCTCAAAGAAAACAGAACAGACAATGACATCTACAATGTTTCACCGGGAGAAGAGCCACGAAAACTCACAGAATCAGGCAAAGCAGGACACCCCACATGGTCACCAGATGGAGAATACATCGCCTACACGGAAGGAGAAGAGAAAACCACAGGCATCTGGATCATGACCAAAACAGGGGAACACAAACGAAAACTCACCACCTACATGGTAAGCAACGCATCCCTAGGCATCAACACCGTTGGTAATACCATCAAGTGGAGCCCAGACGGCTCAACAATAGCCTACCTAGCCACCCTAGAACCCTACGACAAGGAATCCAAGATAAGAGTCATTGACAGGCTCATGTACAAATCCTTCTACAATTACAGCGACATGCGAAGACGCCATATATTCACCATACCAGTCACAGGAAACCAGCCACCAACCCAGCACACCTATGGCGACTACGACGAACACAGCATCGAATACACACCAGACAACAAGATAATCTTCATCAGCAACAGAACCGGCGAAGACGACCATAACATGAAACTAGACCTCTACCAACTAGACCCAGAAACCAAGGAAATCACCCAGCTAACCGACACCCCCGGAGCCACCTACCACCCCAAGCCAAGCCCAGACGGCTCAAAGATTGCCTTCCTAGCCACCACAAGACCAAACACCAGCAACGAAAGCACACCAGAAGACACCCACCTCTACACCATGAACAGAGATGGATCAGATATCCGAGACATATCAAAGAGCCTAGACCGCCACTGCGCCAACCCAGTATGGGCACAAAACTCAGAATCAGTCTACTTCACCGCAGCAGACCAAGGAAAATACCCCATATTCAAAGCATCCCTAGACGGAACAATCGAGAGAGTACTGGACGGGGAAAGAACCCACGGAAACCTATCCCTCAGCAACGGAGTACTAGCCTACACCGTCAACGACCCAGTAACCCCACCAGAGCTATACATCATGGACATAGACGAGACCAAACTCACCAACCACAACAAACTAGACAAAAAACTAGGCTACCCAGAGGAATTCTGGTTCAAGACCAGCGACGACCTAGATATACAAGGCTGGATATACAAGCCAGTAGACTTCGACCCATCCCAGAAGTACCCCACCTTGCTCAGCATCAAAGGCGGACCCAGCGGACAACGAGGCTACAGCTGGAACCCCGGACTCCAAATACCCACCACCCACGGATTCATCAAGATAGTCATCAACTACCGCGGCAGCAGCGGCTACGGCAACCAGTTCAGCGACGCAGTGGTAGGCGACATGCTAGGCGGAGAATACAGGGACAACATGGAAGCCCTAGACCACTGCATAGAAAAATACCCATACATCGACCCAACGAGGCTCGGAGTATATGGCACAAGCTATGGGGGCTATCTCACCAACTGGATCATAACCCAGACCCATCGCTTCAACGCAGCAGTCAGCACCAGCAGCATCAGCAACCTCTGGAGCCAATGGGGCTGCAGCGCCATACCCCTCTGGATGGAAGTCGAACTCGAAGCCAAACCATGGGAAAAACCCGACCTCATCATCAAACAAAGCCCCATCTGGCAAGCCCACAAAGCCACCACACCCACCCTCTTCATCCACGGAGAACTCGACTTCGACACACCCATCTGCGAAGCCGAACAATTCTTCATGGTAATGAAAAAAATGAAACAAACCGCAAGAATGGTCAGATACGCAGATGACGGACACGGCATCCGCAAAAAACCCGGAAACCACATCGACAGCCTCCGCAGAACCATCGCATGGTTCAACCAATACGTATAGGGGGGAGGGGGGGGGTACCAGCATCCCGCCCCATTTCACCCCCAAAACCACAAAAGAAGCCCCAAAACAGCCTATTTCAGATCATGATCTGATCAAAATCCTCGGCTAATCAATACCAAAAAGTGTGCCAATAACAGAGTTTTAAGGAATAAAAAAAAGTAGTTTAGCCACATAGATAGCCGTACGAAAAGGCTTGGCATACTTGGTTAGTGTCCCGTTGTCCATGCTTGATAAATAAAATGAAAATTTCTGGGGATTGTTATGCTTGATACGTTTGGTCTTCTTTAACCCAGAATTGAGACGCATATTCACCAATGTTAGAACCTTTTACTTGATACTATAAGTATTGATTTTTGGTTAAATTATTATATATTTACATTACTCACTTACCATGAAAAGGATACTTCACTCGGTCCTCTTATTCATCCTCCTAATAATGCTTAATTCATGCCTACCTGTATCCGCCGAGTATGATCTCGATTGGACCAAAGCAATCGGCGGTCCAAGATATGACACGGGGAGTAGTCTCCTCCAAACACCCGACGCTGGATACATCATCGTAGGTGGAACAAACTCCACGGGAGCAGGAAAAAACGATGTATACCTTGTCAGGACTGACCGATACGGTAATCCAAAGTGGAACAAAACCTATGGAGGTCCACAAGGAGATGGGTGTGGCTCAATAATTAGTACAAGCGATAATTGTTACATTCTCGTCGGTATAACCCGATCCTTTGGAGCTGGAAAAAACGATGTTTATATGCTTAAGGTAGCGAATGATGGGACTCTTCTTTGGAGTAAAACTTTTGGCGGTGTCGAGGATGATGAGGGCCGCAGAGTTATTGAGACAAGTGATGATGGTTTTCTAATCGTGGGTGTGACTTGGTCTTTTGGTGCTGGGCAATCAGATGTTTATCTAGTAAAGACAGACCACAATGGAAATTTATTATGGAGCAAAACCTACGGTGACGTTGAATCTAATGAATGCTTTGACATTGTTTCATCAGGTGATGGAGGATATGTAATATGTGGGAAAACAAGGACTGGACTTGGTGATTATAACGGTTATTTAATCAAAATTGATTCGAGTGGAAACCAGTTATGGAGTAATACTTATGGATTAGCTGGGGAGTCTGAGTCGGCTCACTCCTTGGTTAAATCACGAGATGGGGGATATGCGATAATGGGCACAACAAGCGAGGGCGCCGGGAACGCATATTGGCTATTAAAGACGGATTCAGTTGGCAACGAACAGTGGACAAAAACCCATGATACCATTATGGATGATCAGGGAACAGATCTGGTTCAAATCAACGACGGGTATATGCTTATCGGAATATCCGAGTCCCCCACCATTGTTTATTATGATGTGTGGATAGTACGCACAGATAAACAAGGAAATCAGATGTGGACCAAGCACATAGGTACATCAAAAGAGGACATGGGAGCTAGTATAATAAAAACCAGTGATGGAGGGTTAGCTATTACTGGACTCACAGACTGGGAATTCTGGGACCCAGACCGTGGCGATCTTTACCTGATCAAATTAAAAGGACCACCACATACTCCCCCCAAGTTCTCAGGGGTCATCTTTTTTCAGAAAGGGGCAACATACACGGACTCAGTACGTTTTACCCTGTCACTAAGAAAAATGAACAAGACAAGAGGCAGAAGCAACTTTAATTTAACAATAATAGACTCAGAAGGCAAGCAGGTTTTCTATAGAAGTTGCTCTATAAAGCAGAGTACTAACTGGTACACCTTTTACTTGAACAAAACCCCGTTCGATTTAGGTGAGTACACTATTACAGCTATAGCGGATACATGGAACACAACGAAAAAAATAGACTTAACAGAACCACGATAATAGTCCAAGCCCTATACTAGAAGCAAAACAATGCGTAAAATCCATAAACGTATATTCCCGATACCGGCACAATAACCGATACCAATGCCCTTCTGTACCGAGTGCGGAGCCAAAATAAACCCAAATCACAAGTTCTGCCATAACTGCGGAACACCAACATACCAAACAACAACCCAACCAGCCACACCAACCCCAAAAACCACCCCACCACCCCCACCACCAACCCGCCAAGTCAACGACCCAATACTAACCACCATAACCGTACTCCGAAAAATGAAAAGCCTCGGCAGAAGCGACACCTTCTTCCTAACCGCCTCCAGCCAACGCCTCATCATATCACCCCTAACCAAGGAAATGCTCAACCAAAGCATCAAGGAGGCACAGGAACAAGCCAAAGCAGAGGGAAAAGACTTCTTTGGACAATGGAAGGCACAACTAGGCACCAGCTTCAACTACGCCGACAGATATCTGGGCGCCCCCTCGGCTAGTGTAGTAAACGAGAACCCGGGATCAATAGTCCTCCAAAACGCATCCATCAACCAGATAGAACTCAAATCAAGAAACGAGTACCGAAACGACAGCAACACCTCAATCTACACACTATACATCAGATCCAGCCAAGGCACATACGAGTACAGGCTAGACACAGCAGGCACCGCAAAAGGACTCCTAGAACTCTACAAGGGCAGAACCAAATCAAATGTAACCTTCTGGTAAAGAGGGGGGAAGGGGGGGGGGGTACCAGCATCCCACCACATTCCAGCCCCCTAATAATAAAAGAAGCCCCAAAACAGCCTATTTCAGATCCCAATAAGTGCAAAATCGTACACAATAACCGGTTAATCAGTGCAAAAAAGCGTGTCAATAACGCTGATTAAGGTATAAAATACGGATAAAAAGAGGGGTTAAGCCACATAGATAGCCGGACGATAAGGCTTAGACCTCGGCGCACGCTTAGCAGGATCCTCAATCCAAGGATCAGACTCAGCGCCAATCTGAATCTTGGCACCAGTCTCACCCTCAATAAAGTTCACCGCATCCTGCAAAATATTCGCCTCATTCACCTGCCCCATCCTCAAACGAATATCCACACTCCGGTCAGGCAGCTTAATCACATCATCAACAATCATACGCGCAAAACCAGGAACCTGCTTGCTCCTAGTCTTCATCTCATCATCCTTAAACGAAGCCTTGATCAAGTTACCGATATTCAGGCTGCCCTCCTTCGCCATCCTAAGCGCCAACATATAGATCTTCCACTTCCACCCATCAGCCGTATAGAAGTGAATCGCCTCAGCCTCAATGCCAGTAACCCGAGTGATCTTCTGCACATCCTCCATACTGGTCTGAATAACCTCCTCGATCTCCTCACTCACCTTATCCACCAGCCCTTCATCGACCTGTGGCCAGTCAGCGAAAGCAATGAAACCCTCACCCCCCATCATCTCCCACACCTCCTCACATAGATGAGGCGTGAAAGGCGTCAGCATCCTAACCTGAGTATCCAAGACCCTCCACTCGACATACTTGATAGCCTCGATACGCTCAGGGTCATCCCTGTACTTGGCGACACGTTTCTTATACCAATCCACATCGCCATCCAAGTTATACAATGCAGCGTGAATAGTCTTCCTGACCTTCAGCTCCACCATCGCCTCATTAGCATCAGCGATATGCCCCTGCAGCTTACTCAACATCCACTTATCGATCTCTTTCAGATTCTCGTTGCTTCCCTTACCCTGCGCGATAACCTCCTGCGCCTTTTTGTAGAACCTGTCCAATGCATCACTAAGGTTCTTCGCTAGATCTGGGCTAAAGTCCGCGTCCTTCAAAGGCTCAGCCGTAATCATCAAGCTAATCCTCAATGGATCTGCCCCGAACATATTGATGGCGTTAATCAACGGGATAATATTGTTGAGGCTCTTACTCATCTTGCTTCCCTCCATCAAAACCGAGCCGTTCACCGTTATGCCCTGCGGCCACTTATCCCTTGGCCAGATGCCGTTATGACAGAAGACCATGTAGGTCAGATGATTACTGATCAGGTCTCTTCCACTGTGCCTAGTGTCTGGCGGATAGAAGTAGTTGAACTCGTTGTTCATCTCCTTCAACTTTTCCTCAGGGAAACCAGTGGACTCCGCTACCTTCGCCGAGTCCCCTTTACTTAGGAACAAATAGTCCCAGAACTCCTCAGTCAAGGTCTCTGGATCTGGCTTAACCTCATTGATACCCTTGATGACCGTATAATATGCCATATAGATGACCGAGTCGCTCAGTGCCTCGATGGTCCACTCGGGCTCCCAAGGCAATGGAGTACCTAGTCCTGCTTTTCTTGCACATGCCTTTTCCCTCAGCCAGTCAACGACATTATGGAACTCCTGTTTAAGCTCCCTTGGAATAATATTCGCATTATCAATGTTCTCGTGTGCTAGCTTCTTCCACTCAGGATCACCATAATTGATGAACCACTGGTTCTCGAAGATCTTGACCACTATCTCGGCGCCACACCGGCACTCCACTGGCTCAAGCATCTCATACATGGTCGTCGCCGAGCCCTTGGCTATCATGTCTTCCTTGACCGCTTCCTTGGCTCTCTGAACCGGTAATGATGCATATTGTCCTGTGTTGTTTCTCATTCTTCCACCATGGAACTCGGCGCTGTAGATCTGCTTGGTTGCCTTCTCCAAGTTAGGGTCGTTCTGGTCTGTGATCTTTAGCTTCTCTACAACGTCTCTTGCAGGAATCTCGCTGTATCCGTCTATCTCGATTACCGCGATGGACTCGATGTCCTTGATATCGCTTGGCTTGAACTTGTAGTTATCCGGGTTCTTCTTCACCTCACGCTTCAACTGCTCCAAAGCTACATAGTCAAAAGGCGCATGGGCGGGCACAGACATGACCACACCAGTTACCGCCTTGGGGTCAACAAAGCTGGCGGGCAGCATGGGGAACTCTGCACCCGTCACCGGGTTAGTCAGAGTGATTCCGATGAACTTGCTTCCCAGGAACTCGTCTATGATCTCAATGTCTCTGCCCAGCAGATGGAACTTGTTAGCGGCATCAGCGCTGATAACCCAGTTCTCACCATCAACCTTAGCCTCCACATACATGGCATCAGGGTTAATCCACATATTCGTGATACCATAAACCGTCTCAGGGCGCAATGTACCCGCCGGGAACACCGTATCATTATGCTTGATCTTGATAACAGTAAACTCCTCGATCTCAGGCTCCTTATCACCAACAGTATCATGCTGCCCCACCGGGTTACCACAGCTGGGACACCAGCCAACCGGGTGACTACCCTGAGTAATATACCCCTTCTCACGAAGTTTCTCGAACTGCCACTCAATAAACTTACTATAATAACCATCGACTGTGGTAAACTCCCTTCTCCAGTCCATGCTGTACCCGATATGCTGCATACCATGCTTGATCTCCATAGCGAAATACGTCGCCATAGAAACAGGGTCCATTAACTCGGGTAGCTTGCTCTCTGGGATATTGTAAAGGTTGAGGAAAGTATCGAGTATCCCCGGGTCTCGATCCTTGAGTCTTTCCACCATCGCGAAAAGCGGAGTTCCTGTAAAGTGCCACGCCATGGGCAACAGCACATTAAAACCATGCATCCGTTGGAACCGCGCATGAACATCAGTCAACGTATAGGTTCTGCCATGTCCGATATGCTGCGGGCTGTTAGGGTATGGGTAGGCTACTGTTAGATAGAACTTGGGCTTCTCGGGGTCTGGGTCGGTCTCGAACGCTTTGGCTTCTGCCCAGCGTTTCTGCCATTTATCTTCGATTTGTTTCCATTCAACCATATGCATACTATCCTCTATCTACTCTGTCAATGATGACATTGAGAATAAAGGTTATGAGTAAAAACAGTTGCGGACGAACAACATCCCTCAAAATGGTGCATTATTTGTAAACTCTAATAACCATGGTTTACTTGTGTAATTAATGGCGGCGCGTTTCCAGAAAATACTCCAAATAAACCGACTGGTCAGCCAGTTACTAGCAGAGATAACCCTAGTCATGCTAGCAACCGGATATGGCATGACCTTCCTAGGAGTAGATGAATCGGCTTTCAAAGTAATCCACTACCTATTCGATATACTATTCGCCCCCACATTCCTGACACACGCTATCATCAACACCCTCATCATCAAATTCAAATGGAGACCAATACTCAGCTCAATATGGAGGGGAAAAGCAGGAAACAAGATAAAACTAAGGCTAATCCAAAAACTAAGCAGCATCGGGCTACTAGTAT
>Ga0272442_10006548_pt1 | contig 15292 bp, 13 predicted proteins | sample SSMForm2O_FD_200262 | JGI IMG/M metagenome (GOLD analysis project Ga0272442, IMG submission 200262) | Marine sediment archaeal communities from Little Sippewissett salt marsh, Falmouth, MA, United States - SSM-Form-2O | ecosystem: Environmental > Aquatic > Marine > Wetlands > Sediment ...
AGTAAATTTACTTTTATCCCAGATTTTCTCAATAACTGCAGGAGGTTTTTTGCTCAATTGACCCCCTCGAAGGGGTTCCATAATAATTATTGAGATCCCTTTTTGGTAGGCGTAATTCATTCCTGACTTACCTGCCTGATAATTTATATCCATATAATTGTATTGTATCTGACAAAAATCCCAATTATCATATCCATCCACGATTTTCTTGAAAGTTTTGAGATCATCATGGAAAGAAAAACCGAATTGGGTTATTTCTCCTGTTCTTTTTTTGGATTCAGCCCAGTCTAGGATCTTATATTCAATGATTTTTTCCCAAGATTTCTGATTAAGTGAATGAAGGAGATAAAAATCGAAATGATCAGTTTTAAGTCTAGATTTCTGTTCTTGGAAGTATTTATCGGGTTCATTTCTGTTTTCTATTAACCAGACAGGTAATTTAGTAGCCAGATGAATTTTATCTCTTAAATCATTTTCTTGCAAGAACTCACCTAGAAATACCTCGCTCTTGCCTCCATGATAAGGATAAGCAGTATCAATATAGTTTATTCCCTTATCTATGGCGTATATCAACATTTCCTTTGCTTTTTTCCTATCGATGTTTTGAGGATCATCATCTAATAAAGGTAATCGCATAGCACCGAATCCAAGTATGGAAACCCTGGTTTGCTTTTTTCCAATAGAGCGATATTTCATATTAGACCTCAGTTCAGAACAGGAAATAAGTCAGTAAATGAAACCGTTGGGATCTTAGAGGATTTATGAAAGTGTTCAGGAATGATATCTGATCCATTTCTGTTAGTTTGTCTTAAACAAAACAAGAACCTTATATGAAGAGAATTTCTTTTAAAAAAGGAATTTTCTCTCCTGAGAAGAAAAAAGAAAAACTCCGATAAAGAGATCATTATTTTTAATTTTAATAGATCAGTAATTGAACCTGGAATTTTTCCCAGAATAAAATCTTTTTCCATACCGAAATCTGTCTATTTTGTAAAAACTATCAGGCTTTTACATTAACTACAATATTCTTGAATCTAGCAGGAGCGACACCGTGGGAGAGATGCATGGTTTGACCCGGTTCTCCCTTACCGCAATGAAAAGTACCATGAAATTCCCACTCTTCAGGTCCGCATACTTGATCACATGCACCCCAGAATTCCGGAGTAATTCCAAAATAAGTTGGTTCTTTTACGATGTGACCAATTTCTCCATTTTCTATTTTCCAGCCAATTTCCGTAGTAAATTGGAAATTATTCCTATTATCGTCTATACTCCATGTCTTAGTGAAATCAATATAATAACCATTCTCAGTATTTTTGATCAAATCCTGTAAGCTTCCTCTTCCGGGCTCAAGGCAGAAATTTGTCATTCTGATCAAGGGTATATCATTGGCAAAAGAAGCCATCATATTAGAGCTGGGTTTCAATCCCAGTAAAGGAGCATTTTCCTGAGATGTCTGCTGTCCGACCAAAATGCCATTCTTTACAATATCAACTCTATTTCCGGGAGTTCCTTCATCATCCACAAGATGAAATCCCATCCCTCGTTCATCTATGCTGTCAGTGTATATATTAACATGATCGGATCCATATTTATAATTACCGATCATTTCTGGTTTAATAAAAGTTTTACCTGCATAGGAGATTTCTTTCCCAAAGATACGATCTGCTTCGGTTGCATGTCCTACGGATTCGTGCAATTGAAGAGCAAGATGTCCACCACCAATGATAATATCTGCTCTTTCTTCTTCGATTCTGGGAGCAGAGAGTAAGGAAATTGCTTCTCCAATTATTTTTTCGGTGTTCTCCGGCATTTTTGCTTCTCGTACTTTTTCAAATCCTCCTCTTCTGCCATTCATGTGACCTGGCCAGGTTCTGCTCATGGTTTCTTTACCATCCGAGGCCAGGACATACATACTTGGTAGTGTGTCATAAACCAGGGAATCAACGAAAGATCCCAGTGTGTTGGTGTAGATCTTATATTGACGGTAGAAAGCCGTAAACACGTATGAATATACTATCTTCTCATTACTGATCAATTTCTTGGCGATTTTTTCATGATAATCAATTTTGTATTTATCATCCATCTGGAATGGATCTTCCACAGGTTTATAGAAGTAACTTTGATTAACGTTTTTAATCTTACTGAAAGATGCTGGTTCTTTGCGAAATTTGCTGCCATATCGGGCATTTGTAATGGCTTTTTCAATTGCCTGACTAACTCCCTTTTCATTAATCTCAGTTGTACCGCTGAAACCCCAGCAACCATCGACCAGAACTCTGATCCCGAGACCGATCTTATCCAGATCAGAACCAAAATATTTCAACTGACCTTTCTCAAAGTATATCTTCTGCTCATCGGTTGAAGTAAAACGTACATCAGCGTAATCAACTGTTGCGACCTCGAGTCTATTGATAATATCATAAATTAATTTTCTCATTCTAACTCCCTATATCGTCCTGGTAGAGGAGCTGATTTTAAAGCCCTTCACCTTAACATGTGGCATTCTTACACTGTAGATCCCGAATTCGTCATAGTTACTGGAATAGGGTACAGTATAGGATTGATTTTCGATTTCGGTTATATTTTCAATGATATCCGTTATTTTTTCTGTGAATCTCAGATTATTTACAACCTTGGTCAGTTTTCCGTTTTCGATAAGAAAAGTACCGTCTCTGGTTAAACCGGTAATAGAAGTTTCTTTCTGGTTAATAAAGTTCATATAATGTAAACTGGAAATATAAAGACCCTTTTTTACTGATCCGATCAGTTCTTCCCAGTTTTTATCACCGGTAGACATAACCAAGGCAGAGCCATCAGCACCATTTTTTTCCATGTTCAACTTGCGACCATAGTAATTATCAACTATAAAATTTTTGAAGACTCCGTTTTCTATGATTAATATTTTTTTATAAATATGACCATCGTTGTTATAATCAAAATTGATCAGATTTGGATGATCAGGATCGTCGTATATGGTGACGGTCTCGGGGAAAATTTTCTTACCGATTTTTCCCTCGAAGAAACTCTGTTTATGGTCAAGGCTACGAGCGCTCAATCCAGATTCCAGATAAAGCAGGTATTCTCCGATGCATCTTGGGGCAAAGACAACTTCATATTCTCCTGGTTCTACATCGATGATTTCGTTAGTGGCAGCCTTAACCTTAGCAGTAAGGTTTTTTATGAATCTAGTTTCATCAAAGGTTGAAAAATTTTCCCCACCGTAAGATTCCAATACAGTAACTTGGTTCTGGTCCGAAACAGCTTTTACTTCCAGAAAAATTGGGGAATTTATTTCTCGTTTGTTCAATCCGTTGCTATTTACTATGTATAATATCCGATAATTGCAGATAAAAGTGCCAAAAACCTTAAAATTAAATGGCTTAACAGCTCTGGCAATTTTATCCAGGATAGAGATCTTTTTGTCCAATGATACTATTTCTATATTATTAGCTTTCTTTTTTTCCTCTGATTTTGTGAGATCATCTTCCAGATCAATAAAATCAGGATCTTCAGGTAAACCATCTATAATCTCCAGACCTGCTTTTATCTTTTCAATTAATTTTTCTCTATCGGGATTAATAAGAGAAAAGGAGTAAGACTTTTTTCCCTTGTACATAGTAGTGGATAGAGAATAAGATTTTTTAGAGATATTGTAATTTGTTTGGCTCTGGTAAAACCTTAGAAAATCCGTTTCCCAGATCTGATAACGAAAGTCCAGCTTCAAATCGGGGTATTCGTTGCAGATCTTTGTCAACTCATCTCTGAAATTCATATATTCTCCTCATTTTAAATTATCTATATCAATTTATTGACTAATTCATTAATTGTAAATAAAAAAATGTGGTTAATGGGATAAAGTTAGTATTTACGAATAAGATTGACAAATAACTAAGTTTTAAGATTTGATTATAGATAAAATAATATGTATAAAGGTTGTTAATGCTCAAGATAGATCTCCATATTCATACTGATAATTCTGATGGACTGTTATCTGTTAAAGAACTGATCAAGCTTGCTTCGGAAAGAAAAATGGATCATATCGCAATTACCGATCATGACAGTATTGCTGGATTGGCTGAAGCTGAAGCGTTGACTGAAAAATACGGTATAAATCTTATCCCAGCAGTTGAAGTAAGCAGTTTCTATAAAGGGCTCGATGTTCATATTTTAGCTTATTATATTGATCCTGATAATGATCGTCTTTTGAATATGCTGAAGACCATTCAATCCGGGAGGTTTGTACGAGCACAACGAATAGTAAAATTGTTGAAGCATCAAGGGGTTAATCTTAGTCTTGATGAGATAATCCAATTAACAGGAGAAAATAGTTTAATCGGAAGGCCTCATATAGCTCAGGCGATAGTAAATGCAGGATATACTAAAACTAAGCAGGAATCTTTTGACAGATATATCAAGGAAGGCAGACCAGCATTTGTTACCAAACCGGTTCCTTCAACCAAAAAGGTAGTCAAGACAATAAAAAAGGCTGGTGGGATACCTGTGTTAGCTCATCCCTATACAATTGGAAAAGATGATCTAATCTTTGATTTGATCGGTTTTGGTATTAAGGGAATGGAAGTCTACTATGCAAAATGCAATGAGGAAATTGTGTCTTATTATGAGCGGATTGCCTGTGATTTTGATTTAATAAGAACCGGGGGAACTGATTTCCACGGTAGTGCATTTGATCTGGAATTATTCGGTAATTACCAAGTTCCTGAATTTGTAATAGAAGAGGTGGAAAATAGAATTAACACCAAATTGTTAGCTTCCGTTATTTGAAGGGGAGAAATCATGAACAGAGTACAAGATCTGATTAATATCAATGAACGTAAGGGATTGCCAAGAACCTATCGATTCAATCCCTTGATCAGATGGTTTACTATCTTATTAGCTTTAGCTGTTATAGTCTATTCAATCTGGGTAATATTGTATAAAATAAGTTCGGATTCTTCAACGTTCTATAAAATTGTTCCTTTTATTATCCTATTTTTAGCTTTTAATACCTTATTGAAAAATCTTCTTTCTGTAAATTCTATCAGACTTTCCAAGCAGAATATACAATTTAGATATCTGGTTAAGCCGGCAGTTTCTATTCTATTGGATTCAATTATCAAGATCAGTTTACATGATTCAAGACCAAAAGGTATTAAATTCCACTACAAAGAAGATGACCAGGACAAGAATTTTCTGCTAATTTTGGCTTTTCCAAGAATACTGGAAATAGTAAACAGCATAGCTGAACTGTGTCCTGATATTGAGTATGATGAATTTATTAAGAATATCATCATTACAGATATTGAGAAAAAGGTTGCCCAGAAGCAGAAAGTTGAATGAAAAAAGTATTGATAATAACTTACTACTGGCCACCAGCAGGTGGACCGGGAGTACAAAGAGTTCTCAAATTCGTCAAATATCTACCGGAATATGGATGGAAACCAATAGTTCTCACTGTGGAAAATGGTAATTATCCAGCTTATGATGAATCATTAATTGATGAAATACCTTCAGGTTGTATAATATATAAAACAAAAACTTGGGAACCTTTTAGCTTCTATTTAAAAATAAATAGAAAGTTGAGTAATAATATTCCTACCCATATCTTGGAAACCACAAAGGAAGAAACATTTTTTAGTTCTATTGCCAGATTTATAAGATTGAATTTCTTCATACCAGATCCAAGAAAGGGCTGGATTAGATGTATTGTTAAAGAAGGGAAAAGAATGATTGAGAAATATAAACCTGATTTGATTTTTAGCAGTTCTCCACCTCATTCTGTTCAACTCGGTGCTATGAAATTAGCTAGAAAAACCGGATTAAAATGGATAGCAGATTTCAGGGATCCCTGGACTGATTATTTTAATTTGCAAGGGAAAGGAATGCTATCAGTAACTAAGAAAAAACTTGGTAAGATGGAAGAGAGTGTGGTGAAGAATTGTAACTTGATATCAAGTGTAAGCCAAGGAGTTGGGGATTTGTTAATGAAATCGAAATCTAAAGATCTTAAGGTCATATACAATGGTTATGATGAAGATGATTTTACTGAGCTAAAGAAAAACAGAAGTGATAAATGGCGTATTTGCTATGCCGGAAGTATAAGAAAGTCACAAACCCCTCTAAATTTCTTACTTGCCCTGAAAAAACTACCTAGAGATGTTTTTAATACAATAGAATTTGATATTTATGGCTCTGTTCATCCTGAAATACGAAAGACAATTATAGAATTAGGTTTAAAGAAAATTTTAAGAATAAATCCATATCTAAAACATAAATTTGTTGTTGGAAAGATTCTTAATGCAGATTTGTTGATTCTCTTAATTCCTGCCCACAAAAAAAATCATGGTATTATTACAGGAAAAATATTTGAATATCTGCGAACAGGTAATCCGATTCTGGGAATCGGTCCTATTGAAGGTGAAGCAGCACAGATTCTAGAATCAACTAATCGAGGTAAAATGTATGATTATGAAGAAGATTTTAATAATGTTCTATTAAATTTATATAAGAATTGGAAGAATTGCAAGGGAAAAAGCAATATTTTAAATGATATAAATTTTTATTCAAGAAAGCATCAGACAAGAGAACTTGCTAGACAGTTTGATCTTTTGAGAAATTGATTTTAGGGTATGTTAAATAAAATAGTAAATTCATTACAGCGAAAATATTTGATAATATTAAGTTTGACTCTTGGGAGACTTTTAACCCCCCTTTTTTGGGGTACAAAGTATCATTGTCCAATCTGTGGTGGGAATTTCAGGAAGTTTTTACCTTATGGTAGGAAATGGATAAGGAATAGGATGTGTCCTCGTTGTTTTTCTTTAGAACGACATCGGATAATCTGGCATTTTTTAGTTGATAATCTCGATTTTATAAATAAGAAAAGAAGAATGTTGCATATTGCTCCGGAACAGTGTTTTTATTATAAATTTCGTAAATTGGGAAATCTTGATTATACAACTGCAGACCTGGAATCTCCTCTGGCTGATATTCTGATGGACATTACCGAAATTCCTTTTGAGGATGAAAGGTTTGACTTTATAATGTGCAATCATGTACTTGAACATGTTAAAGATGATCGTAAAGCTATGTCAGAATTATTCAGAGTGTTAAAAAAAGGAGGAGAAGCAATTTTACAAGTTCCTTTGGATTACCAGAGGGAATTTACTTATGAAGATGAAAACGTGACATCTCCAGAAGAACGTAAGATCAAATTTTGGGGGCGTGATCATGTTCGGTTGTATGGGCGTGATTATTTAAAAAGACTTAATAAAATTGGCTGGAAAACTGAGGATAAAATAATGAAATTTTCAGAAAAAAAATACGGAAAGCAACTTCTATTAAAGGATTACCGGATTATTTATCTGAGGAAATGAGGATGGAGAGATGGAGAAAGAAAAAAAAATATGTATGGTTTTAGACTCTGATTATCCTGATGATATTAGAATAAAAAAGGAAGTAAAAACATTAACTAAATATGGTTACTATATATTTATATTATGTTTAAGGTTTAATAAGAAACAATTAAAGAAAGAATATAACAATAAAATAACAATATCTCGGTTTTATTTACCCCGTAAGATTGCTTTAATCTCAAGAGGACTTATTAATACTTTTTTTGATTATTATACGTTTTTTTGGGTGTTGAAAATCTGTGGTGTAATAAAAAAAAACAATATTAAAATTATACACCTTCATGATTTATACTTATTTAAAGCTGGTATATACACGAAGAAAATTTGTAATAAAAGGGACATAAAACTAGTGGGAGATCTTCATGAGAATTATATCGAAGCAATTAAAGAATATATACATTCTAGAAGATTTCTTTCGAATTTCATAATGAATTTTAAAAGATGGAGCAAAAAAGAAGTAAAGTGGATCAGACAATTCGATTCTGTAATTTCAGTAATAGAAGAAGCTCAATCTAGATTGGAAAAAAAGGGAATAGAAAAAGAAAAAATATATTTAGTACCAAATTATGCGGATATGAATGAACTCAATAAACTTTCAATTAATCATAATTTATATGGATATTATAAAAAATATTATAATATTTTATATTTGGGAGGAATTAATAGGCATAGAGGTTTAACAATTCTTATTGATGCTGTAAAATTGTTAAAAAATAAAATAAATAATTTAAAATGTATCATTGTTGGAGGTGGATCATTTATAGATGATATAAAAAAATATGTTAAGGATTTAAATTTGTATAGTGTAGTAGATATATTAGGTGGAGTTCCTTTTAATGATATTAGAAATTTTATTGAAATTAGTAATATATGTATAATTCCTCATTTGAAGAATTCTCATACAGACACTACTATTCCACATAAATTGTTTCAATATATGTATTTTAAAAAACCTGTAATAGTATCAGATTGTATCCCTTTGAGGAGAATAGTATCAGATTCACAATGTGGCTTAGTGTATGAAAGCTATAACCATAACGAATTAAGCAATAATGTTATTAAATTATTTAATGATAGTATGTTAGAAAGAGATTTAGGAATTAATGGACGTAAAGCAGTTATTGAAAAATATAATTGGAAAATATCTGAAGATGAGTTAACTAAATTATACAGAAATTTATAAAATTGTAAATGCAACTCCTTAAACCTACAATTAAACACTCAATTGTGTATGGCCTTGGTAATCTGTTTTCCAAATTAATCGGATTTATCCTACTACCTCTTTATACCACTCATATTTCTGTTTCGGATTACGGTGTTTTAGGAGTATTGGAAATCACCATTTTGATTCTTACTCAGGTCCTGAATCTAGGCCAATCTCAAGCCTATCTCAGATATTACAGTCATGAAGACTATAAAAGGACAAGAAAAGAATTGTTATTCAATTTATTATTGATAATTTTATTCGTTATTATCTGTTTTGGGGTTCTAGGTTCAATTTTTCTCAAAAATATCAGTTCTGTTTTTAGCGATCCTCTGCAATTTTATAAATATTTCAGGTTATTGATAATCATTGTATCACTAAGAATTTTGAATCTTCTATTCTTCAGTGTCTTGAGGGCTTGGGAAAAATCTATGATTTATACTATGGGTAATGTTGGAAAATTCCTTATTGTCCTAATAGCAAACATCTATTTCATTGCGTTTTTAAAAAAGGGTGTTTCCGGTATTCTATTTTCTTATATTTTGGGTGAAACGATTCTCATTATTATGTTTTTAATCATTATTGTCCCAACCTTAAGGCTGAGGTTGAATATCCCGCTTATTAAGGAATGTCTATTTTTTGGATTACCATTTATTTTTACAGCTCTGGCAGGCATGCTATTGAATATGGGAGATAGATACCTGCTTAAAATTTTAGTTAATTACAAAGAAGTTGGATTGTATAGTCTGGGTTATAAATTAGCGGGGTTTTTGAATATATTCTTGATCCAATCCTTTTCCTTAAGCTTTCTTCCTCTCGCCTATAGGATTTACGGTAAAAAAGGAGATAAGACCTATTACTCTAAGATGCTGACTTATTTTTTATTTGTCCTGTTCTGGATGGGACTTCTATTGGCGGTTTTCAGTAAAGAAGTTATAATTTTGATCGCTTTGAATCAAGATTACTGGCAAGCTTATACAGTTGTACCGCTTATTGTTTTTGCATATATTATCAGTGGTGCTAAACATGTTGTCTCAATGGGTTTATATTTGAAGAAAAAATCTGGTATAATGGCTTTAAACACAATTTTGGCAGCTTTGCTGAATATTATTCTAAATTTGTTTCTAATTCCAAATTTTAAAATGATGGGTGCAGCAGTTGCAACAATAATTAGTTATGGATTTCTTTTTATTATAACGTTATCCAGATCTCAAAGATACTATCTTATTCCTTTCGAATTAAAACGTATATTATTACTTACAATTACGGCATTTATACTATATTTGGTATCTCTCAAATTAGAACCAGATATTAGTTTCTATTTTCTTTTCAAAATGATACTTGTTATTTCTTTTCCTTTCTTACTTTATATTATGAGTTTTTATCATAAAACAGAGTTAATTGCTATTAAAAGAATTATAAATAAGCATATCTTAAAGAGGAATTTATCATGAAATTTGATTTGAAAAGATTACGTTCTTACCAGGTAGAGCTTATAACCTTTTTCCTGGTATTTATTTTTCTACTGATATTAATGAGTGATATGTCCTTTAAAGGATTAAGACCAGGTGGAGTTGATGTTATAGGATCGAAAGGGAAAACTCAACAACTCAGAGAATTCCAGGAAAAAACAGGAGAAACGGCTCTTTGGAACCCACCTTTATTCTCAGGAATGCCCTATTATCACAGGATAGGTGGAAGGGTTTTTTCGCTGGATACGTTTTTCAACAATGTACTTGGAAAAATCCTTTATCTGTACATTTGGTTGTATCTCTTGGGCTTCATCGGTATGTATTATTTACTTAGGGAATTTAAGATTTCTTTCTGGGCTGCAGTTATATGTTCCTTGTCTTATATCCTGATTCCTTATTATATGTCAATGCTTAGTATCGGGCATTTTGCTAAATTCAGACCTGTACTCTATATGCCAATTGTAACATATTTCTTCGTTTCTTTCCTTAATAAGGGTAAATTATTACGCCTATCTTTTTTTATCCTGGTTTTTTCAATTCAAATCAGGACTCAGCATTACCAGATCATCTTTTATCAGATTATTCTGTTGTTATTCCTGGGAGTATTCTACCTTGTGAAACAGGTAAAGGTCAATAAAAAAACAGCTTTACTGAGATTTGTGGGGACTGTGTTCAGTTCGGTGATCATTTTTCTTATGGTGGCTCAACCTTTGCTTGTTACCAGAGATTATACTCCTTACTCGATAAGAGGAGGGACAGGAGATGATAAATCAACCGGACTTTCTTCTGATTACGCTACAAAATGGTCCCTCAATCCTGCAGAAATGATAGTCTGGTTTATGCCCAGATTTTATGGCGGCACATCAGGAGAAATATATAATGGTACAAGAGTTGACCAATTTAAGGGACAAAGGATTCCTGGATACTGGGGAGAGATGCCTTTTACCCAATCTTATGACTATATTGGAGCTATTCTTCTCATCCTCGCGATTTTCGGTTTAATTACTAGCTGGGGCAAAGGATTAATCAAATTACTTGCCGGTTTGTTTGTTCTTTCTCTGTTGCTTTCTTTTGGAAGACATTTCTCCTTGATCTATGATTTTTTCTTTAGATATGTTCCAACTTTTAATAAATTCCGGGTTCCGGCAATGGTCTCAATTCTTATGCATTTCCTCATCGTTATCTTTGCTGGATTCGGTTTAACGAAGATCTTCAGCCGAAATGAGGATCCTAAGAGAATTACCAAAATTTTAACCGGAGTATTAATTTTCACACTTATCTTGGGATTAATACCTTTATTATTCGGTTCAGAATATGATCTGATTAAGACAGGTGAAACCCAGCAGTATAACCCACAGGCTGTGAAATATCTTCAAACTGCCAGATTAGAAATGATGCAGAATGATGGGATAAGATTAATTCTTTTATCTCTGGTATTTTATCTGATTTTTATGCTTTATAGAACGAATAAACTCAAGTCTTATATTTTCATAATATTGATAATCGGTCTTATTATGGTCGATCAAATCCCATTTTTTAAAAAAGCCGAAGGAGAACTTTATGATTCTGATACTCTGGAGAAGGTTTATTTCAAAAAAAGCGATACAGACCGGTTCATACTCCAGGATCAAGATTATTACCGGATATTTCCATTGACTGAAAACCCTTTTAACAACAGCGACTGGTGCTATTATCATAACTCAATTGGTGGTTACTCGGGAGCAAAGTTACGCATTTATCAGGATATAATAGAAAATTGCTTTTTCAGTGGAACTGATGACCGCCTGCCATTGAACTGGCAGTTGATCCGAATGCTGAATACAAGGTATATAATTTCTAATCAGGAATTACCGGATGACCAACTCCAAAAACTCTTCTATGACAAACGGGAAGAGTTATTCACTTACAGATTGAAACCTGTTCCTGAACCTGCCTGGTTCGTTAAAGAGATTAAGATTATCCCAGACAAACAGGCAAGATTAGACTCTTTGAATGAGCAAGATTATAATGTTTATTCAACTGCTATCCTGGAAAAAGACCCACCCTTTATGATCCAGAAACCCGATTCTGTAAATATATCTGTTGAAGAAGCTTCCATAAATCACATAACTTATGAAGTTTATAACAATAAGCCCGGTCTATTCGTTGCCTCTGAGATATTTTACCCCCAGGGATGGAAATGTTTTGTTAATAACCAGGAGACAGAGATCTATAAAACTAATCATGTCTTGAGATCAGTTTATGTGGAAAATCGGGGCTATAATACAATTCGATTCGTTTTTGAACCAGATAAATTTAGGAAATATTACACTATTTCCTTGTTTGGTCACATCATTGCCTGGATCCTGCTCCTGTTAGGAATTATAAGTAGTTTTAAGAAAAGAGTTCAACCGAATGATATCGATAATAGTACCAGTCTATAACAGATCCGATGAAATAGTCGAATTTCTGATATCCTTTTCCAGGCAAACCTGTAAGAACTTCGAGATCGTGATAGTGGACGACGGTTCCGAAGAGGATCTCAAAACTGTGATAGAGCCATTTAATAAACAGCTCAGCCTCTTGTATATTTGTCAAAACAACATGGGACCAGGATTAGCCAGGAACACTGGTATGAAACTTGCCAATGGTGATCTGTTTGTATTTATCGATTCCGATTGTACAGTTCCTCCCGACTATATTAAGAATATTCTACATCATTTTAAAATTGATGATTTTGATGTGTTTGGAGGACCTGATACGTATCATGATAATTTTCCTGTCTTTCTGAAAGCAGTAAATTATGGTATGACTTCTTTCATTGGTACAGCGGGTTCAAGAGCAGGTAGAAATAGAAGGATTGTAAAATATTATCCCCGAAGTTTTAATATGGGGATAAAGAGAAAGGTTTATGAGAAAATTGGGGGGATGATTGATCTCAGACACGGCCAGGATATGGAATACTCCAGCAGGATCTTGAAAGCCGGATTCAGGGTTAAGTATTTTGAAGATGTATTTGTTTATCATAAACGAAGAACTGATTTCCGGAAATATTTTAAACAGATCTATAACTGGGGAATTGCCAGGCACAATTTACGACGTTTAGATAGAAGATTGCTAAGACCTGTTCATGCACTACCTACTTTTGTAATTCTCTTATTTTTGTTAAGTATTGTTGGTTCGTTTATCTGGGATTGGACACGAATAATTTTTTATATTGAGATGGTCATTTTCATGCTAATTATATTATTTGTGATCGTGGAGGCAGGTGTTAAATACAAGTCAATTGGAGTAGGTTTTACTTCAGTGCCTGTAATTCTAACCCAAGTCTTGGCTTATGGGTTGGGTTTCTTGTTTGGATTATTCAAAACGCTGTTCAAAAAGGATGAAAATTTCATAGAAGGATATAAAAAAGATTATTATAAATAAAAAACAGCGGTTTAACCGCTGTTTTTATTGATTTTTTTTATCGCTTCGATCGGGCAGACCTCTATACATTTACCACAGGCTATGCAGGAATCGGTAATTATATATTGTTCATCCGATTCCTTTATAGCAGAGGTGGGGCACACATCCGCACAAATACCGCATTTTACACATTCGGATGTGATGATATATTTCATTGATTTATCCTCCGGTCGATATCAGATATTATACTATACTTCCATGATTTCTTGTTCTTTGGAAGCAGCTGTTTCGCCTATTTTTTCTATCCATTCGTCAGTAAGGTCTTGGATGTCTTTTAAGAGCTTTTTCTCATCGTCTTCACTTATTTCGCTGTTTTTCTGCAATTTTTTTACTTCATCGTTGCCGTACCGTCGAATGTTTCTGATCTCAATTTTTGCATCTTCAGCCATTTTCTTGATGTTTTTGACGATATCTTTCCTGGTTTCTTCGGTTAAAGGTTGGAATGGCAACCTCACAACATTTCCGTCACTTTCAGGTGTAACGCCTATATTGGAAGCGAGGATTGTTTTTTCAATTTCAGGTAGAATCGTTTTATCCCAGGGCTGGATTACAATTAGTCTTGGTTCAGGAATGGAAATGTTACAGAGCTGCTTAATGGGGGTGGATTGTCCGTAATAATCAATATGGATATCTTCTAAAGTGCTTGTGTTTGCTCTTCCTGTTCGAGTCTTGGAATATTTATGAAGCAGGGCTGAAAAAGCATCTTTCATCTTGATTTTTAAACTGGCAATGAGTTTATCCATTTCAACTCCTTAAGAATGGATATAGGTTCCAATTTCTTTGTTTAGGATTGCTTCTTTTATATTTCCTTTCTTTGTGATATTAAAGACTTTGATAGGCATGTTAAAATCTCTTGCCAGCGAAAATGCTGTCATATCCATAACTTTTAGTTGTTTTGCCAGCACTTCATCGTAAGTGCATTCTTTGATGAATTTTGCATTTTTGTTCTTTACCGGGTCGGATGTATAAACACCATCTACTTTTGTGCCTTTGAAAACAACATTGGCATTCAGTTCTATAGCACGGAGAACAGCTGTTGTATCGGTAGTAAAATATGGATTACCAATTCCGGCGCAGAAGAAGCAGATCATTCCTTCATCAAGAGATGTTCTTGCTCTGTTGGGGGAATAGAATTTTGCTACTCTGTCGACCTGAATAGCAGAATAGATCTCGGAACTGTAATTTCTCCGAGAAAGGATATCTCTCATGATAAGGGCGTTCTGAATTGTTGCCAGCATCCCGATGTTATCAGCAGTGTAGCGTTTTATAAGCTTACTGGTCCGAGAAGCACCTCGGAATATATTTCCTCCTCCCAGGATTACACCGATTCCATAACCAAGTTTTTTTACAGAGATGAGCTCATTTACTAGGGCTTCTATTCCAGACAGATCAAATATTTCACCCTGAGAGCCCCCTAAAACTTCACCGCTTATTTTAAGAATAAGACGATGGATTTTTTCAGGTTTGTATTCTTTCATAGACTATCCTTTCATCTGAGCAGCAACTTCAGCGGCAAAATCTTCCTCTTTCTTCTCTATACCTTCTCCCAGTTTGAAACGATAGTAAGAATTCAACTTTAAACCTTTTAGATATTGTTGAACTGTTATTTTATCATCTTTAACGAATTTCTGCTGGAGAAGGCAGTTCTCTTCATAGAATTTATTCATTTTGCCAATGAGGATCTTGTCGATTATATTCTCTGGTTTCCCTTCTTCCACAAGCTGTACTCTGATAATCGATTTTTCCTTTTCCAG
>Ga0272442_10006549_pt1 | contig 15291 bp, 13 predicted proteins | sample SSMForm2O_FD_200262 | JGI IMG/M metagenome (GOLD analysis project Ga0272442, IMG submission 200262) | Marine sediment archaeal communities from Little Sippewissett salt marsh, Falmouth, MA, United States - SSM-Form-2O | ecosystem: Environmental > Aquatic > Marine > Wetlands > Sediment ...
AACAGGTCCTGGAGGCGTTCGGACGAATTGATATTCTGGTGAACAATGCCGGTATTACACGGGACAACCTGCTGATGAAGATGAGTGAAGACGAATGGGATCTTGTGCTTAAAATCAATCTGAAGGGAGCTTTTATTTGTACCAGGCAGGTTATCCGGCCCATGATGAAACAGCGAAATGGAAAGATCGTAAACATGGCGTCGGTGATCGGAGTTATGGGGAACGCGGGACAGGCCAATTATGCGGCTTCCAAGGCGGGACTCATTGGTTTTACCAAGAGTGTGGCCAAGGAAGTGGCAGCCAGAAATATTCAGGTGAATGCCATTGCCCCGGGATTTATCGAAACCGAAATGACAGAGGTGCTTTCTGAAGACCGGAAAAATGCCTACCTGGCCAGCATTCCTGCAAAGCGAATGGGATCGGTTTCCGAGGTTGCCGATCTGGTGGCTTTTCTTTCTTCACCGGCATCGGATTATATAACGGGACAGGTTATTCATGTGGATGGCGGTCTGGTGATGTGATATAAATTGCAGAGATTCATTCAATAGAAAAATATCAAATGAAAAAGGAGGTGAAAGGAGCATGCTGGACAAAGAAAAATTTACAGAAATCGTCGTGGATCGTTTGGGAGTGGATCCCAATCAGGTGACTCCTGAAGCCAGTTTTATCGATGATCTGGGAGCAGATTCCCTTGATACCGTTGAACTGGTCATGGCTTTCGAGGAGGAATTTGATCTTGAAATCCCCGATGAAGATGCTGAAAAACTGACCACTGTTGGGAAAGCCCTCGAGTATCTGGAAAAACGTTTGTCTTCTAAATGATTTACCACTGAAAGTATAAAGGAAGTCCCGCCCTCAGGAGGCGGGACTTCCGAATTCAGGGAGGCCATGCATGCGAGATCGCCGTGTTGTGGTGACCGGTCTGGGCGCAGTCACCCCGATCGGTAACGATGTACCGTCGTTTTGGGAAGGTTTAAAAACCGGAAGAAACGGTGTTGAAAAAATTTCCAGATTTGATGCCTCTGAATATGCATCACAAATTGCTGCCGAGATCAAAGACTTTGATGTCGAAAAATATATGGATATCAAAGAAGCCAGACGCATGGATTTGTTTACCCAATACGGGATGGCTGCCGCAATCCAGGCCATGACGGATTCGGGCCTGGAACCTGAAAAAGGGGATGCAAACAGGATGGGTGTGATAATCGGGTGTGGCATAGGCGGCATGATCGTGTATCACAACGAACACATCAAATTGCTGGAAAAAGGCCCCCGTCGCGTCAGTCCGTTCTTTATTCCCATGATGATTCCGGATATTGTCGCCGGTCATGTATCCATCCGATATGGTCTGAAAGGTCCCAATTACGCGGCTGTATCGGCATGCGCATCCGGATCTCATGCCATCGGTCTTGGTTTCATGCATATTGAACGGGGTGATGCGGATGTGATGATTGTGGGCGGTGCGGAGGGCACCATTACCGAACAGGCTTTTGCCGGTTTCTGCAGTGCCAAAACTTTATCCACACGCAACGATGATCCGGCGCATGCCAGCCGGCCTTTTGACAGGGAAAGGGACGGCTTCATCATGGGGGAAGGCGCGGGCTGTGTGGTCATTGAAGAGCTGAATCACGCAAAAAAGAGAAATGCGAAAATCTATGCGGAACTGGCCGGCATCGGTTTCACGGGAGATGCCTATCATATCACGGCCCCGCACTGTGAGGGGGACGGAGCCGTCCGGGCCATGCGGCTTGCTCTGGAAGACGCCGGGGTAAATCCGGAGGATGTTGCATTTATCAATGCACACGGGACCTCCACCCTTTTAAATGACAAGACGGAAACCATGGCCGTTAAAACCGTTTTCGGCGGGAATGCCTGCAAAATTCCGGTCAGCTCGAACAAATCCATGTTCGGGCACCTGCTGGGCGCCACCGGCGCAGTGGAATGTGTTTCCACCGCATTGACCATCCGGGACGGCGTGATCCCGCCGACCATGAATTATGAAGTGCCTGACCCTGAATGTGATCTGGATTATGTCCCCAATCAGGCCAGGGAATTGACAATTGATATTGCCATTTCGAACTCTTTCGGTTTCGGTGGCCATAATGTCTGTCTGTGCCTGAAACGGTTAACAGATAAATAGTAAAGAGATATCTCATGCTGAAAGGAAATGGCCTGCTTCGTGCTGGATTTATTCGCAGGCTGCTGCAAAGGAAAACCGGACATCGATCATGGGAATCTCTCTATCATGCACTTTCGTACCGGTTCCGGAATGAGGCGTTTCTCCATCAGGCTCTGACCCACCGGTCCTCGTTAAGCAATCATTCGGATCATCCCGTGTCCAATGAACGGCTGGAATTTCTGGGTGATGCGGTTCTCGGCATGGTGGTGACGGATGCCCTGTTTCATCATTTTCCGGACGCCAGCGAGGGTCAGCTGACCAAAGCCAAATCTCTGGTGGTCAGCCGTGAAATGCTGGCCAAAAAAGCCAGGTCCATTCATCTGGGACGATATTTACTGCTCGGCAAAGGTGAGGAACATTCGGGAGGGCGCGACCGTCCGTCCATTTTGTCCGATGCGTTTGAGGCGCTGATCGGAGCTATTTATCTGGATGGTGGGTTGCTTGCTGTTTCGCGAATTATCCACAACCAGCTTCTGAATGACATGGACAGGCTGCTGACCCATAAATTCTATCGAAATTACAAGAGCTGGCTTCTGGAACATGTTCAGGGTGAAGGAAATGTGCATCCGGTGTATGACGTGCTGCAGGAACAGGGGCCGGACCATAAAAAGGAATTTGTGATTTGTGTGCGTGTGAACGGGAATGTGCTGGGAACCGGGAAAGGAACAAGCAAGAAGAAAGCGGAACAGGAAGCCGCAAAGCAGGCTATTCAGAATTTGGGACTGTATGGAGATGGAAAATTGCAGCAATGAAGGAGGATGAATGGATTATTTTTTAACAGAAGAGCAGGTCATGCTTCGCGATCTGGTACGTGAATTTGCGGATGAAAAAATCAGGCCGGTTCGTGCCGAACTGGATGAAAAAGCCGAATTCCCCTGGGATCTGGTGAAGCAGATGGCGGATATGGATCTGTACCGCGTGTATATAGACGAGGCGTACGGCGGTATGGGAATGGGATCCATGGGGCTTGTTCTTGTAACGGAAGAGCTGTCCCGCGTTTGCGGCGGCATCGCCCTGGCACTGGCAGGCACCGCCCTGGGTGTCATGCCCCTGCTGCTTGTCGGCAATGATGAGCAGAAGAAAAAATACCTGCCCGACCTGGCTGACGGCAAAATGCTGGCGGCTTTTGCGCTCACAGAACCGGAGGCCGGTTCGGATGCCGGCAATATCCAGTGCCGGGCCGTCAAAGACGGCAATGAGTATGTACTCAATGGTGTCAAACATTTTATCACCAATGGTGGTGTGGCCAAATTCAACACGATTATTGCATCGACCAATCCGGCCAAAGGCACACGCGGCGCTTCGGCCTTTATCGTGGAGGAGGGGACACCCGGTTTTTCCTATGGCAAAAAAGAGGACAAAATGGGTATTCGTGCCTCCGCCACCTGTGAACTGATCTTTGAAGACTGCCGGATTCCGGAGGAGAATCTGCTGGGCAAGGAAGGGATGGGATTTCTCATTGCCATGCGGACCCTGGATCAGTCGCGGCCCGGCGTGGCATCCCAGGCCCTGGGAATCGCGCAGGGCGCTCTGGATCACGCCGCCCGGTACAGCCGGGAACGGGTGCAGTTCGGTCATCCCATCTCCAGTCTGCAGGCCATCCAGCACAAGCTGGCCAACATGGCCACTGACATCGAAGCGGCCCGGGCGCTGATCTATTCCGTGGCCCGGATGGTCGATGCCGGTGTGAAAGAATTTTCAAAGGAAGCGGCCATGGCCAAATTATTTGCTTCGGAAGTCGCCATGCGCGTGACCACGGAAGCGGTTCAGATCTACGGCGGTTATGGCTATATGAAAGAATATCCCATTGAAAAATACATGCGCGATGCCAAAATCACCCAGATCTATGAGGGCACCAGTGAAATTCAGCGTGGTGTTATCGGTAATGCGGTGGTGAAAGAGGCTGGCCGGAAAAAATAATCCGGTCCGGTCATTCATGTGTGAAAGGGAATCTGAGCAATCAGGATTCCCTTTTTTTTAATGAACAGATTTGTCCTGAAGGTTTCCTGCACATGTCGCCGCCATTGCCGTTTCCGGCATTTATTCAGGAATGGTGCCCGGTAATATTGTTATTTTTATCACAAAAAAAGTTGCATTCTGCTGTGCCTTTTTGTATATTGTTACCCAATTACTCTCAGATGAAGGGGAGACGTTCCCTCACATTCAGGAGGAATCAACCATGTCTGCAAATCAGAGGCGGCGGATTGCCGCCATCACCATTATCGTATACCAGCCTGAAGCAGCACATCAGAAAATCAATAACATCCTGCACGATTTTGCACACCTGATTGTCGGGCGTATGGGTATTCCCTACCGTGAGAGGGGTCTTTCCATCATATCTCTGATTGTCGATGGGGACAATGATGCCATCGGGGCAATGACCGGGAGTCTCGGCCAGATTCCGTCGGTCACGGTGAAATCAGCCTTCGCCAAGGAAATGGATTGACGGGACTCACCGGCCCGGTTGCACATTTCAATCATTACAGTTCCGGTTCCGGAAACCGGAGATATGCCGAAGCGGTTTTGAAAAGGGGATAGTTCCATGCTTTTCTGTGACGAGACAGTTACAAAAAATACACAATCCATGCTGAAATGGTTCATGATCATGCTTGTCGCGGTGCCGGCCGGCCTGACTGCCGGCCGGATCATCGGTGTGGTAAAGGACGACAGGACAGGGCATCCTTTGATAATGGCCAATGTCCTGCTTCAGCGAACCGGGACGGGGATGAGCACGGATGAAACAGGACGCTTTGTTTTTTCAGACATGGATTCCGGAGAGTACGTCATCGAAGTCCGGTATATGGGATATGAAAATCAGTACCGGCGGATCCGGGTCCGGGAAAAGCAGGCGACCGTGATAGAGATCCGCATGACACAGCGTGTGCTGCAGCTTCCGTCGGTTGCTGTCAGCAGCCTCCACTATCAGGCACAAATACGGGATGTCCCCATACCCATGACGGTCACTTCATCATTGCGCATCGAGAACCGTTCGTGTGTGACCATATCGGATGTTCTGGATGAAGAACCGGGACTGCATGTCGGGAGAGACGGCGCCTGGGGGACACATCTGGTCATCCGGGGCCTTTCCAGACAAAAGATTGTGACACTGGTGGACGGGTATCGCCTTGAAACAGCCACAAATCTGGCAGCCGGTCTCTCACTGATCGATGTGTATGATATTGACCGTGTTGAAGTTATCAGGGGGGCGGCCTCGTCTCTGTACGGATCGGGCGCCATGGGGGGTGTGGTCAGTATTGTCACCAAATCGGGCGGATATCAGACACAGCCCCGGCTTCACGGATCATTGATTTCGGAATACAATTCATCCAATCACGGCAAAAAAGGCGGATTTTCCGTGCACGCCGGTGCACCGAACTGGTTTTTCCGCACGAGCGGCAGTCTGAGAAGCGCCGGAAACACACGAACCCCGGAAGGTATTCTTGAAAACAGCCATTTCAGTGACAGCAATATATCGGCACTTGCGGGATGGATGATCAACGGGCGTCATGAATTTCATGTCCGGTATCAGTATTTTCTTGCCGAAGATGTGGGGATTCCGGGCGGCGATCCCTTTCCTGAAGCGGCCACGGCCACATATCCCGAAGAAAAACGGGAGCTGACCGGCCTGTTATACAGAATGAACAAGCCTGCCCCATTCCTGCCCGTGATGAGTTTGCGTCTTTTTCAGCAGACCATTCACCGGGATGTCGAACTATTGCCCAATGCCGGGGCGGTGATACGGCCCGGAGCGGATCATCTGACCCGGGGATTTCAGTGGACCGCCGAGTGGCTTCCCGGATACGGGCATCGTCTTGTTACCGGGGTGGATGCCTGGCAGCGGGATCTGGTTACCTGGCGACTAAAAACAGTGGTTGCGGCCGGCAAAGTCATCGCTGAAAAACCGGTGCCGGATTCGGATTACCGGAGTATCGGCATTTTTATGGAAGATCAGTGCCATATCGGCCCGCATGTCAGAATGACCACGGGCGGCCGGCTGGATCACGTCCGTATTACCAATGGGGAAGCCTGGAATCCCGAATACATTGAGCAGGCAGGCCAGAGAATCACCCATCCCGGTGAAAATCCGGACTGGGAAGCCGGCAAAGCCGGGGACATTTCGTGGAGCACCAATGCCGGATTGCTCTATACACTGGTGGCGGATGTGGATCTGAGTCTGAACGCGGCCAGGTCGTTCCGGTCGCCGGCGCTCGAGGAACGGTTTCAGTATATCGAGCTTGGCGGCGCCGCATATTGGGGAAATCCGGATCTGAAACCGGAAACCGGCATGTTTCTGGATCTTGGCGTGCGCTTGTGGAAACCGCGCATTATCCTGACTGCCAATGGATTTTACAATGATCTGAACAATCTGGTGGTGGACCAGTTTGTGGATGAGACGACCTATCGCAAGACGAATATCGGCAAAGCCCTTATTTATGGTTTTGACGCCGGAGTTCAGATGGATCTGGGCCGCCAGACAACCGCCTACGGCAGTGCGGCGTATGTGAGGGGCAGGGATACCGGAATGGAGGGCGACCTGCCTGAAATTCCGCCTTTTGAAGGACGCGCCGGACTGCGTTTCCCGGCGGGACCGTGGCTGAATCTGGATGTGGAAACGGTACTGGCCGGAAGACAGGACAAAACGGCCGCCGGCGAGCCGGAAACGGACGGATATGCCCTGCTGAATATTTTTATACAGACAAAGACCTTGTCTTTGGGCAGCATGCGCGGGCGTCTGTCTCTGGTCGTCGAAAATGTGACGGATCAGGCCTATCGTATGCATTTATCCACGTACCGGGGTCTGGTACGCCTGGAACCGGGCCGGCATGTGCGTGTGATGTGGAAGATGGAAAGATAGAAATGGAGAACAGGGGAAAACGACACCGGAATTCCGCGGGAGCGGATCCGACGCTCATTCGTATTGAAAACTGCTGCCGCCGACGAACTCGCGAAGCACGGAATTGAACGGCACGTGATCGTGCGATACGGGCAGGAACCAGAGCAGCATTTCCAGCAGGCGTCTCGCCTCGGGATAGGACGGATCATCGGGAGAAACGGACTCCAGAAGCGGCTTGGCCATGGTTCTGAGAACCGCGGGTTCGTAACTCAGCGCTGAATTGAATATCAAGTCTGTCTGTTCCTGAAGCGGGAAAATATTGATTTCCTCACCCCTGCGGACATCGGTCCAGCGGTTGAGTGTGTCCGCTGCAGAATAGCCCCGGAACTGAAAATCCCGTATCATCCGCCTGAGAACCCGGATATCACTTGTGGGAATGCGCAGGTGATCCGTCATATTGAGCTGCGTCAGGGCACTGACATACAGTTTCAGCTTGTTTTTGGATGGAATGGTATAGGACAGTGATTCATTGATACCATGAAGGCCCTCAATAAGAATAGGGTGCCCTTTTTCGACTTTCCGCAGCGGACCTTCCATGCATTTTCCGGCTTTAAAATCATAGCGGGGAAGCCGTACCTGCCTGCCGGCCATCAGCTGACTGATATCCTTATTGAATCGTGCAACATCCAGGGCTTCCAGGGACTCGTATTGATACTGTCCCCGGGCATCTTTGGGAGTGAGATTCCGGTCCAGAAAATAATCGTCCAGGGAAATGGCCAGGGGACGAAGGCCGTTCACCCTGAGCTGAATGGAAAGCCGTTTTGTGAAAGTTGTCTTTCCGGAGGACGACGGGCCGGCGATCAATATCAAGCGGAGCTGGTTTCTTTTTCTGTTTATCAGATCCGCGATATTGGCGATCTTTTTTTCATGCAGTCCTTCGGCAATTTTAATGAGATCGAATATTTTGCGTGACTGTACGGCGATATTCAGATCGGCTGTTTTTTCTATGCCGAGGATATGTTCCCAGTGACCGTATTCGTGAAATACCTGGAACAGCTTCTTCTGTTTGATGTTTGCCGCGGGGTGTCTTTCGGGATCTTCCGGAATGCGCAGTATGAAGCCGGAAAGCCATGGTTCCATGTGAAAATCCGAAAGCAGCCGGGTGTGATAAAACAGGGGATATCCAAAATAGTCGATGGTATCGCCGAATTGATAGAGGGTCAGAAAAGGCTCATCTTCATTGCCGGCCACCAGGGCCCGGTTCTCGCCGTTTTGTTCAAGTTGATCGAGCGCTTTTTCCCGGGGCAATCTGATGATTTCAACAGGGTCGTCTTTCCGGATCAATTCCAGCATTCTTTTTTGGAGTTTCTTCAGCCGGAGCCTGGAAATGCGAACACCGTGCTTCATTTCGCAATACAAACCGTTACCCAGGGAGTGATCGATGAGAAGTCTGTTCGATGGAAAAAGATCACCGACTGCACGGATAAGGACCAGACACAGTGTATGCTGGTTGGCCCTCCCCGTTTCGGGTGTGTCCAGGGAGAGCCATTCAATGAGGCTGTCTTCCTCTACGGGGAATCTGATGTGACGCACCTGATTGTTGACCTTGGCCAGAAGGATGCGGTCCATGTCCGGCAGCCGTTCATACTCCATGATTTCAAAGAGTGTGGTGCCCTTCAGAAACACATTTTCCTTGCCGTTCGGATAACGGGCAGTGAATGTATTGGCCTTGGTCTGAAGTCTCATTGCTTCCCTGGACCTTTTAAATATTCATCAAAATAGCAAATATGACTTCAGGATACAAGCCTTTTTTCACGGGTTTTCCCTCTGATAAAAAATCGGCCGACTGCCGTTTCCGGTTTTTTCTGAAGGTCGAAACTCCGCCTGGCATGGAATCACCGTGCCCGGTTGATCTTTCAATCCGCCTCAGGCGGATCTTCGTTCTGAAAACAGGCCGGCACTTTCGTGCCTGAGCACCTGTGCCCCACCGCCGCCTTTGGCGGTGGATGATGACTCCGCCAACAAGACGGCGGGTTTGCAGCCCCGGCCGGCCGGTACAGAGGTGTGCCTTGGTATCTGAAGCACACCACCAACTCCGGTGAAAGTGCGTTACTTGTGAAATCATGCGTTGTTTTGGACGGAAATCAAACAGCGGCTGTATTACAGACGCTTTGATCCGGACACTGTTGCAATTCTGTCATAATTTCCGGCCCCCGGGTACGGGCTGGATAAATACAAAAGTCAATAGCAATAGGAACTTAAGTTCATGTTGCCTGATTTGCGATCCGTTGATTTGGTCTTATTTTTTTTTGGCATGTCTATTGCTATATCCACTGACGAAAACAAGTGAATCCCATAGCACAGGAAAGCCTGTCACCGTCATGAAACACACTGCCAAAAAATATCGGAAATATCTGGTTCTGCTGATATCGGTTCTTGTCGGCCTGTCCGTATGGCGGGTGAGCGAGGCTTTCAATTCATCCGGGCAACAGGTCATATACAGCATCGAGGACAATGAGGTGCCGGTTCAGGCCCGGTTATTTTTCGAACAACTCGGCATGGAACTGCGGCACGCGGGCCGTATCCTTCTGGCCGAGCCGCATCAGATGATACTGACGGACGCTTCAGGAACAATTCATTATTATGAATATGCCTATCAGACATTGTGGCGTGACGGTGATCCCATGGTGTTTGATGTGACTGCTTTTTATTTTGAATTCCGTAATGGCATGAAACAAAATATGCACCGGTTCAGCGGCAGTCATTCGCCGATTCAGACTGTGGGATATGCCGCACATGTGTCACATCACACCCAGCGCATGGTGATTCAGGGGCGGGAGAAACTGCACCCGTCATGTAATACGGAAATCAATCAGCGGGGAATTCATTATTCAATGCGATAATTTATTCGGAAACCCTTCTCTCTTTTACATATCACCTCCTCCAGGGCACCCGTTACAACCGGGTGCCCTTTTTTTATGATGTGACATGCTTGACACGTGTTCCTGAATTGTGTAATTTAGAAGCATGAACAACCACAGCGATAACATTTCAGAAAAGCAGCGGGATTTTTACCAGAAACTGCGGGAAAAAATTCGACTGTGGGGTTTGTCAGAAAAAGGAAAATCCTACGCATGGAGCCGCTGGATTATGGCCGCCCCCGATCTGTTTCATTTGCTGGTGCGGCTGGCTGCAGATCCCGGGGTACCGGCTGCCGAGAAGATGAAACTGGCGGCGTGTATCGCTTATTTTATATGGCCGCTGGATTTTATCGCCGAGGGACTGATCGGTCCTCCGGGATATATCGATGATGTTGTATTGTCCGCATTTGTGTTGAACCGCCTTTTAAACTGCGTGGATTCCAGTATCATTCTGGAACACTGGGCCGGGGAAGACGATGTCCTGGATCTGATTCAGAAGGTCATCCGGAAAGCTGATGACTGGCTGGGCGCAGGTCTGGTCAGGCGTTTGAAAAAGATACTGAGATAATCAGAAGCCCGGACCGTTCGGCATGTTCTTTGGATATTGACAATCACATAAGTTTTTATTATTATATAATCAGCGCAAAACGCATTTCTCAGGGGACGACATGGCTTCGACGGGAACAGAGATGCTGAAGAGCGCGTGCCCAGGTGCCCGGATCCTGGTAAAACTTCTGGGAAAACCTAAATAAACGGCAACGATTATTCGTATGCTCTGGCTGCCTAGTGCGGCCCGTTCCTGTTTTTCCGCACCTGCCGGGATTTACAGGAGCGTCGATTCAGGCAGGTTAGCCGGCGGTCATGTCTGAGGGCTGACGGTGAAATCGCATCAGGCTGTATCAGGGCAATCCCTGTCTGCCGGAATACCCTGATGAAAATCAAAGACAGACTACGCACGTAGCTGGTCTTCAGGATTTTGTTTTCGGACGTGGGTTCGATTCCCACCGTCTCCACAAATTGAATACAGGGGGACAGGCGGACCGCCTTCCCCCTCTTTATATACTCCCCGGTTCATTTTTATTACATATCAGCTCCGGAGGCCGCTGTGGCTCAAACACGCGACCGTTGGCAAAGCCGCACTTCTTTCATTATGGCAGCCGTGGGATCAGCTGTCGGATTGGGCAATGTATGGCGTTTTCCCTATGTGGCGTATCAAAGCGGGGGAGGCGCCTTTTTGATTCCCTATTTTATCGCACTGTTTACGGCCGGTATCCCCATGCTTATTCTGGAAATGGGGCTGGGACAGCGGATGCAGCAGGCGGCGCCGGGCGCCTTTTCGAAAATCCGCAGGAATCTGGGATGGTTCGGGTGGTGGGCTGCCGGACTCAGTGCCGGGATTGTGATTTACTATTCAACGATTCTTTCCTGGTCATGGGTCTATTTATGGCATTCGGTGAAGCTCAGCTGGGGAACGGATGCAGAGACATTTTTCATCCGGCAGGTGCTTCAGCGTTCTGAAAGTCCCGCTGTGCTGGGTCCGCCGGTCTGGTATCTTGTGATCGGCATGGCACTGACATGGGCGCTTATCTATTTGATTCTCAGACGAGGTGTCCGGAATGTCAGCAAGGTGGTGATGATCACGGTGCCGCTTCCCACCGTGCTTTTGGCCGTTCTGCTGGTCAGGGGACTGACGCTTCCCGGTGCCATGGATGGCATCCGCTATTATTTGACGCCCGATTTTTCAAAACTGATGAATCCGTCCATATGGCTCAGGGCATACGGTCAGATATTCTTTTCTCTCAGCCTGGCTTCCGGAGTCATGATTGCATACGGCAGTTTCCTGGGAAAAAAGGCGGAGATCACCAACAGCGCCCTGATTACCGGACTGGCCAATTGCGGCACCAGCTTTTTTGCGGGATTTGCGGTTTTCTCAATGCTTGGGTATCTCGCTAAAGTTCAGGGACTGCCTGTGCCCGATGTAACCGCCAGCGGAACAGGTCTGGCTTTCGTGGCCTATCCCGCTGCCATCCTGAAACTGCCGGCGTTGAATGCCCTGTTCGGTGTCGTGTTTTTTATCACGCTTCTCACTCTGGGCATTGATTCCGCTTTTGCCCTGCAGGAAGCCTTTACAACAGGATTTCATGATAAATGGCGGATTTCTTCCAATCGCCTGGCGCTGGGTTTTGTCCTGGCCGCATTCCCGGTTTCGCTGATTTTTACAACCCGAGGCGGTTTCTACTGGTTCGATATTGTCGATAAATATATTTGTGACTTTGGCCTGGTGGCGGCCGGTCTGGTGCAATGCGTGGCCGTGGGATATATTGATGATATACAGAATTTCCGGCGATACCTCAACAGCATATCCGAAGTGAAACTGGGATCATGGTGGATTATCGCATTACGCTATATCACACCGGCCGTTCTGCTGATTATTTTAACGACCAATATCTGGAACGAACTCCATAAATCGTATGCCGGATATCCAAGATGGGCCAATGTGCTGGGCGGTTGGGGCACACTCATTGTTTTCCTGATTCTTGGTTATGTCCTCTGGAAAATGCCGGAAAAAAGGCGTTTCAGAAAGGAGATACAATAATGCCGGTATCCGCCTGGATCATGCTGGCTTTCGGCTGCATTGTGCTTTACGGCGGCCTCATTTTATGTCTGTGGATTGCGCGCCGTCATCGCAAAGGCGTAGATGACGCAGGATTCAGGGATGAATCGTGAACCGGCGGCGGCCCGGTCCGGAAGAGTCTTCCACAGAGATGTGCAGCGTGTGTTTATGTGTTTTCTGAAAAAACGGCACACTGATTATGAGGATGTGATCTGAATAATGATGACGGCATGCGGGTATTTCATGCTTGTGACGGATTGGACTCTCATGAAGGGTGTGTGGAGGATGCGACAGGTCTGTTGGCGGATTTCATCAATGAATCCCGATATTTTGCGATAAAAGATCATGGATAAGCATTCACGGAACGCAACGATTCCCGTCTGCCTTAAACTCATTGTCACCATGATTTTCTGGGGGGGTACCTTTATTGCCGGACGCGTTATCGGCCGGACACTGGATCCTTTTTGTGCAGCGTTTTTACGATTTCTGATTGCCTCCATTTTTCTCCTTTTGCTGACCTGGCGGTATGAGAGACATTTTCCCGTGCTTCGGAAACATGAGTGGCTGCCCGTTGTGCTTCTGGGACTGACAGGTATTTTTTTATACAATGTGCTTTTTTTCGGGGGATTGAAAACCGTGCAGGCCGGCCGGGCCGCTGTCATCATCGCGGCCAATCCGGTCTTTATTTCATTGCTTTCGGGCTTGTTTTTCAAAGAAAAACTGCGCTTTTTCCAGTGGGCCGGCATCCTGATTTCGGTGATGGGTGCGGTGGTGGTCATTACCAGGGGACAGTGGCGAAATTTGTTTGATCAGGGCATCCAGGCGGGAGACTGGATGATTGTCGGATGTGTGGTCTGCTGGGTGCTTTACTCGATAATCGGAAAGCGCGTGATGAACGGATTGTCTCCGCGCGTTACTGTATTGTACTCCGTCCTGATCGGTACTGCGGCGCTGGCTTTTCCGGCCTTTTTTCGCGGTCTGCCGGCAAAAGCTGCTGCCATGGGTGCTCTTCAGTGGGCGGGCCTTTTTTATCTTGGATTTTTCGGGACGGTTCTGGGATTTGTGTGGTACTATGAAGGGGTTCAGAAAATCGGGCCCTCGCTGGCCGGTCAGTATATCAGTTTTGTGCCTGTGAGTGCGGTCATTCTGGGCGCCCTGCTGCTGGACGAAACCGTGACTGTTTCATTGATAACCGGGGGTCTGCTGGTGATCGGCGGTGTGATTATTGTCAACAGTTTTAAACGGTAGATACAGGCTTATTCTTCGAGGTGGTTGGTATGGATCTTCTGATGCATTTGCATGAGCGCTTCAACGACATGTTATGGGGCGTGCCCATGATTACGGCCATTGTGGGTGTCGGTGTTTATCTTTCCATCCGAAGCCGGCTGATCCAGGTCCGGCGATTTCGCAGGACCTGGCGGGAAACCGTTGTCCGGGCATTCCGGAAAGAAAGTGCCGGAGAGGGGGACATCAGTCCGTTCCAGGCTGTTAATGTGGCGCTGGGAGGAACCGTGGGGGTGGGAAATATTGTGGGTGTGGCCACAGCCATTTCCGCCGGAGGGCCCGGTGCTGTTTTCTGGATGTGGATATCCGGACTGCTGGGTATGGGCACCAAGTTTTTTGAAGTGACCCTGGGCATGCATTTCCGGAGACGCGAAAAAAACGGTCCCATGATCGGCGGACCCATGATGTACATCAGGGAAGGTCTGGGAAAACGATGGCAATGGCTGGGAGGGATATTCGCTGTGTTCGGTTCCCTGGCCGCCTTCGGCATCGGCAACATGGTACAGTCCAACGCGGTGGCTGAGGGAATGGCCCATTTTCACATTCCGCCATGGGCAACGGGTGTCATTCTGCTTGTACTGGTCGGCCTGGTCACGGTGGGAGGTATCAAACGGATCGCGCAGGTAGCCATGTTTTGCGTGCCCTTTATGTGCTTGATGTATATGGCGGGTGCACTGGCTGTGATTATCTGGAAGATTCATCTTGTTCCGTCCGTGATACAGTTGATTGTCAGGAATGCATTCCATCCCAGCGCGGCGGCGGGAGGATTTGCCGGTGCTGCTGTGCGTCACGCCATCCGGTTTGGGGTGGCCCGGGGTGTATTCAGCAATGAGGCCGGTCTGGGCAGCGCTCCCATCGCGCATGCAACGGCCCGTACGGATCATCCCGTGCGGCAGGCATTCTGGGGAATTATGGAAGTATTTGTGGATACCCTGGTCATGTGCACGGTCACCGCACTGGTCATTCTTGTCAGCGGCGCCTGGCAGTCCGGCGAGACAGGGGCAACGCTGACCATTATGGGATTTTCAACACTGATGGGGACCAAAACAGCATCCGCGCTGGTGGCCTTTTCCATGGTGCTTACGGCCTATGACACCAACATCGCCTGGTGTTTTTACGGTGAAACATGTGCAGCCTATCTTCTGGGACACGGCCGCAGGATCAGAATGATATACCGCGTGATCTGGCTGCCCTTTGTAGTCATCGGCGCGGTGGTAAAGCTCAATGTGGTGTGGAATTTTTCAGATACATTGAACGGACTGATGGCCATTCCGAATTTAATCGCCATTACCATACTCGCACCGGTCGTGATCAGGCTTGTCAGGGATTTTGATACAAAATATCCGGCTGTCTCAAAGTAGATAATACTATACAGATATACTCATTTTTTTATTTTCAATTAGAATTCGATTGTGCTATATTATTAACGGATGTTGGATACATCCGTCCCTTCCCGATC
>Ga0272442_10006550_pt1 | contig 15291 bp, 11 predicted proteins | sample SSMForm2O_FD_200262 | JGI IMG/M metagenome (GOLD analysis project Ga0272442, IMG submission 200262) | Marine sediment archaeal communities from Little Sippewissett salt marsh, Falmouth, MA, United States - SSM-Form-2O | ecosystem: Environmental > Aquatic > Marine > Wetlands > Sediment ...
CCGAATAACCTTACTACACTTTTTGGTTTGATCTCTGATGTAAACTTCATTAACTAATGAAGCCATCCTTAGGGTATTTTGAAATGCATAAAGCGAAAATCACCTCAGTTTTGTTTGTTTTTCTGATTCCATTACCTGGAGACGGACAGGAAAGACAAAGTTACTTGGACAGCTTAAAAGCTGTTGCCGAACATGGTATTGCAATGGCACAATACAGACTTGGTTATATATACAGTGAAGGAAATGTAGTATCGCATGATTATAGCAAAGCGTTAGAATGGTACATAAAGGCCGCCGAACAAGGACACGCTTTAGCCCAAACGAAGATCGGTCAAATGTACCAGAATGGCTCTGGAGTAGAACAGAATGACAGCATAGCGTTAGAGTGGTACACAAAAGCAGCAGCAACAGGGTATGAAGGAGCGCAGCTCTTCATTGGTGACATGTACAGGCAAGGCCGTGGAGTACCGCAGGACGACAGCGTAGCGGTAGTGTGGTACACCAAGGCCGCCGAGAAAAGGAGTCCATTTAGTGGATTTGCGCAATTCACACTTGGTTCGATGTACTCTAATGGGCAGGGAGTAAAAAAAGATTATAGAAAAGCTTTTGAGTGGTTTACCAAAGCTGCCGAATTGATTCCATGGGCGCGATACAACCTTGGCGTGATGTATGATTTGGGTCGGGGAGTAACTCAGGACTATGCAAAGGCAACTGAGTGGTACACCAAAGCTGCCGAACAAGGGGTTGTGTCAGCGCAATTTAACCTTGGTGTGATGTATGATTTGGGTCGGGGAGTAACACAGGACTATGCAAAGGCAACTGATTTGTACACCAAAGCTGCCGAACAAGGGCATGCATCAGCGCGATACAACCTCGGCCTGATGTACTATTTTGGGAAGGGAGTGAAGCAGGACTATGTCAAAGCAATTGAGTGGTACACCAAAGCTGCCGAACAAGGGCATGCAGAAGCACAAGCAAGTCTTGGTGATTTGTACTACTTTGGCCGAGGAGTGCCTCAGGACTATGGCAAAGCAATTGAGTGGCGTACCAAGGCCGCCGAACAGGGAATTGTGTCAGCGCAATTTAACCTTGGCGTGATGTATGATTTGGGTCGGGGAGTAACACAGGACTATGAAAAGGCAACTGATTGGTACACCAAAGCTGCCGAACAAGGGCATGCATCAGCGCGATACAACCTCGGCCTGATGTACTATTTTGGGAAGGGAGTGAAGCAGGACTATGCAAAGGCAGCTGAGTGGTACACCAAAGCTGCCGAAAAAGGGCATGCATCAGCGCAATATAACCTTGGCATGATGTACGAAGAAGGAATGGGAGTTCCTCAGGACGATAGTATATCAATAGTGTGGTACTCAAAAGCCGCCGAACAAGGAAATGCTTTTGCCTGCAACAACTGGGGAAACATTTTATATAGGCGGAGTGATTATAAAAGTGCAACTGAAAAGCATTATCAAGCGCTGCGTTTAGGCGGGAGTTCCATTTCAAATCTTGTTGGTAAAGCAGCAGCCAGCCTTGCACTTACCGACAGCGTCTTTGTTAAAGGCAATATCAATTCGGAAGCTCATCTCTACTACCAAGCAATTCAATATCTGGAAAAAGCGATCGAGATAGCGAAAAAGGAAGAAGCGCCAAATTTGGCGCTTGCAGATATCCATTACGAAGCCGGCAAAGCTTGGCTTGGACTGTGGAACGTTTTATTATCCAAATCGCTCGTGGACTATAAAACATTGGAAAATGCACACAAAGAGTTTAAATACTGCCTTAAATATGCAGATCAACACTACAAAGCAAAACATGCGCTTAGACAAACAAATATAATTCTTTTAAACCGTAAGTGGAAGGTTACAGTGCCAATATTTATCTTTGGGGGGATAGGAACGGCAACATTTGTGCTCGCAATATGCGGTTTATTCTGCCATTCGAAATACAGACGGCTTAGGCCCATGCAATTTCTAAGCTACGTGGGAACAGCTATAGCGCTTATATTATTAGCTGTATTGTGGCCCCAGGTTAGCAAAGTAAAAATTGCTGGAATAGAACTAGAACGAACCTCCATGACTTACCAGAGTATAGGACTTGATCAAGCCCAGTTGATAACCCAGCCTTTGCAGGTGAATATCCCTCACTCTGACCTTCAGGATGAAATGCTATTTGACCCTGTGAAGAAGGACCGGGATTTTTGACAAAATCAACGGAGAAGCCAACGCGCCTCTGGCGTTTTATATTGTACTGCCTCTCGTGATCGGCTGCGGCTTGTGTTAGACAGATTTAGTGCAAGACAATGCATCTTGCCCCTGAGCTTGCCCCCATTCATGTACCAGTCATAATGTTAGAATCTGGGGTTAGGTTTGGCTCGGCTGCCCGTTATTGTTGGAGTATCGGGGAATCAGAATTGTTTTAATTAATTTTACCCATACAGCTTGTCAACCGCCCGCCCGTTCTTGAAAGTCCGCTGCCATTCTGCAACTTACCTCCATTCTAACCCGCTGCAAAAAACCGGAATTTTAATCCGGCAATCGGATTTTTTTAAATGCTTTGATCTTTAATGCCGATTCTTGCCTGCAGCTCAAGCTTCTGATACAAGCTCGCCGCCCGCCTGCCTCTGTTCTGCCGGAAAATTGTCGATCTTCCTGTCATTTTTTACTCATATCGTATAATTTAATCCCCAGAAAAAAATTGTTTATTGTTGCTCTTCGGTCTTTCCAGCACACAGAATGGGGGAGCCATGTTCAGCGCATCTGGTATTATCCGCCGCCGCCTGCCTGCCGTTTTTCTTTTCGCCCTGGCCGTTTTCCTGTTTCCCTTCACTGCCCAAGCCCGCGCGCGGGCGAGGATCGAGCCGAAAATACCGGACATCCCGGGATACCAGACCCTCAAATGCGACTTTCACATGCACACGGTCTTTTCCGACGGCAGGGTCTGGCCCACGATACGGGCCGAGGAGGCCTGGCGCGATGGGCTGGATGTGTTCTCTGTCACCGACCATATAGAGTACCTTCCGTTCAAGGATTACGTAAAAGGGGACCACAACAGCTCCCACGATATCGCCCTGCCGGTTGCCGAAGAGCTCGGCCTGATCCTGGTCAAGGGCTCGGAGATCACCAAGAAAGTTCCGCCGGGGCATTTCAACGCCCTGTTCCTGAAAGATTCCAACCCGCTGGATCAGGAAGACTACCTGGATTGTATCGGTGCGGCTATCGAGCAGGGAGCTTTCGTGTTCTGGAACCACCCGCCTTTCAGGCAGAAAGACAACCAATCCATCTGGCACCCCGAGCACACCATTGTGCTCGAAAAAGGCTGGCTGCACGGAATCGAGGTTGTCAACGGGGGCGATTACTACCCCAAGGCGCACCGCTGGTGCCTGGAGAAAAAGCTGACAATGCTCGGTACAAGCGATGTGCACAACCCGATAAACCTGGATTACGACCCCGGACAGGGGGATAAAAGGCCGATGACCCTGGTGTTCGTGACTTCGAAGACAGAGGAAGCAATCAAGGAGGCGCTGTTTGCCCGCAGGACAGTAGTATATGCCCAGGATGCGCTCTACGGGGAAGAGCGTTTTCTCGCACCTCTGTTCAAGGCTTCGGTGGAGATTGTCAATCCGGATGTCACGATCCGGGGTACGGGCGGGGTGAGCGTTCAGCTGCGCAACCGCTCGGATATCCCCTTCCGGCTGGTTTCCGACAGCGATCTCGAGAGCTTGCAGATACCCCGCAAAATAATCCTGGTGCCGGATGCCACGGTCGTTTTGCACGTCCGGGGCAAATCCGCAGAGACTGAGGGCCGGCACCAGGTCGAGCTGCCTTACCGGGTGGAGAACCTGCTTCCGGCTCCGGATGAACCGCTGAAAGTCTCTTTACCGCTTAGCGTGACTTTTATTCCGGTCAAAAAGGATAAAAAATAAGGCGTGATTTTTCCCTGGGGCATACCGGTTAACTTCTACTCCCGGGTGAAGACGGCTGAGATATTTGATGCCGCAGCCGCCGGCAGGGGAGCACCCCCCGGTGCAGCGTATAAAATCCTTGCGCACGGAGGTGTTTATTTCGTATCCTGATAGCAGCTTTCCCGTTCAACAGGCCCGGTTCAGATAAATAAAAAGAAGGAGTTCGCGAGATGGTGTTTCACGGTATTCCGGCAATGGGCAAAGTGCTGTCCTCCCTGCGAAAATTTCTACGCGCACCGGCTTGCTGTCTTTATCTTCTGACAGCTCTTTTTCCCTGCATGGCCCTGCTTGCATCGGATACGATCGTTACCGATTCCCGCACTCCCGATGGTTTGCTGATCGAGAACGAGCAGATTTCGCTGAGGATTTACGACCGGCTGTTTCTCGAACCCGCCTTGAAAAAACAGGGACGCAGGTTGAGTTTTGTCTCCCGGGGCCGGGTGGAGAAGCCGGCTTTCTATATCAGGGTGGGCGGACTTCTGATCAATGATTTCCGCATCGACTGGAACAGAGTTGAGAAAAGCGAAATCACCGACGAGCTGGGCCGCGGTGTGCGCTACCTGATCAAGGCGGATGCCCGGCAGTATACAGGGTTTCTTTACACGGGCCTGAGCCTGAGCGCCGAGCTGAGCCTTTCGTTTTATGAAAAGTTTCCTGCCGTGGTGCTCAGCTCGTTCAAGGTGACCAACAATGGAGACAGCAGGCTGGAGATAGATGAGGTGGTGAGCAACTTTTACCGCCTGGACCGCAAACTTGTCGAGCCGGAACGGCCCTCCTGGGAGTTTGCCTCCTACCAGGGAGCTTCCACGCGCTGGGGCTGGGATTATTCGCTGATCTGGATCACCCGCGATTTCGACCGCCGGAATTTCATGGGGATGAGCGAGCTGGCCAGCAGCGAGGTGGCAGGCGGCGGAACCCCGCTGATCGACCTCTGGCTCCCCGAATGCGGACTCGCCCTGGCCAGCGCGGAAACCGAACAGCAGTGGATCTCGCTTCCTGTGCGCACTGCGGATGACGGCCTTGTGGAAATATCCGTGACCGAAACTCCGGACCCCCGCCTGGGGCAGACCGGGTTTCTCTCGCCCGGGGCCTCTTACACCACCGTCCGCACCGCGCTGATCCTTCACCATCTCGATTTCTATCATTCAATCAGCACCTACGCAGACCTCCTGCGGGCCCGGGGGGTGAAAATACCGCTCGACTCTCCCACTCAGGCCTACGAGCCGTACTGGAAAAGCTGGGGCCTGCGCAAGGATTTCACTTTGGATCAGATCTACGAAGCCCTGGGGCAGCTAAAAAAAATCGGTATCAGATGGGCCAACCTGGATGACGGGTGGTTTACCGCCTACGGCGACTGGGAGCCGAACCCGGCCCCCGGCAAATTCCCCCGCGGCGAGACTGACATGAAAGCTTTTGTCGAGCGTGTCCACCGGGAGGGTTTCAAAACCAGCCTCTGGTGGTACCCCCAGGGAGTGAGCCCGGAGAGCAGGCTTGCCGTAGAGCATCCCGACTGGCTGGTGCGGAACGAGGACGGCACTCTGCCGCTGAGCAAGAGGGGCCTCTATTACCTCTGCCCGGTGCATCCTGAATGTATCGAATTTATCCGGGGCATGGTGCGCAAAATCATGGTTGACTGGGGTTTTGACGGCCTCTATATCGATACCCAGGACCTGATCGCCACCCCGCCCTGTTTCAACCCGGCCCATAAACACGACTCCCCGCTTGATTCTTTCAGCAAGCAGCCCTTATTTTACCAGGCGATATACAGCACGGCCCAGCAAATCAAACCCGGTTGCCCGGTGGAAATGTGTATCTGTGCCATGCCCCACGACCCGTTCAAGATGCCCTATTACAATGTTGCCACAACCTCTGACCCGGTCAATATCGAGCAGGTTACACGCAGGGTGAAAGTGGAGAAGGCCTACCGCGGCCCCACTTTCTGTGTGGGCGACTGCTACCAGGTGCCGATGAACGAGTGGGAGGGGTTCTCCGTACCCGAATCTTTCGAGGCCGCCATGGGCACCGGGGCCCAGGTAACCACGTTCTTCACTGACCTCACCCCGGCTCAGGGAAAAAAGTGGAAACGCTGGATCAGAAAGTACCGGGAAATGGGGCTTGCCAGCTCAGAGTATCTCGGCCTCTACGACATTGCGTTCGACAAGCCCGAGGCCCATCTGGTGCGAAAAGGGGAAAAACTCTACTACGGCTTTTTCGCCCGCCACTGGAGCGTGGGACGGCCTATCGAGCTGCGCGGCCTTTCGGCAGATAAGAAATATCGTGTGCGCGACTACGCCAACGGGATAGATCTGGGCACGATATCCGGCCGCAACCCAGTGATTTACCGCGCCTTTAAGGACAATTTGCTACTGGAGGTTTCGCCCTTGAACTAGCTCAATCATACTATACGGCAAAACCTTGAATGAGCATTGGGAGGAATTTTGAACAAAACGGCAAAAGATATTATGACCAGGAAAGTCATCACGGTCAAAGAAGATTTGATGGTCAATGATCTGATAGACCTTTTTCTGGAGAAAAAAATCAGTTGTGCCCCTGTTGTGGACAGGAAAAAGAAACTTGTCGGAATCGTTACCAAAACTGATATAATCGGCCGCTTTATGGACCTGGATCTCGACTTGACCCTTAAAGTGGGTTTGAAAGATATCCTGGACTCGCATGCCGATATGAGTGAATTCGAAGTTACCACGGAGACAGAGCTGTCTGTCGGACAGATTATGACCCCCAATCCCATTACCGCAGGTGAAAATACAACGGTCGAAGAACTGGCCGAAATCATGATAAAAAACCGTATTCATCGTTTGATAATAAAAAAAAGCGGCAAGATCGTCGGCATCGTGAGCACGCTTGACGTGCTCTATTCTGTTGCGGGGAAAGCCAAGCATGGATAATGACAGAGCTGAGACATCCGGAGAAGAAGAGCGGCACGATCAGCAGGAAAACCAGGCCGCGCCCGGTAAAGAGGGGAAAGATGTCAATGTCGTGATAGAGGTTTCCAGGGATAAGCTGGAGGTCTATCTCACTTTGATCCCGCTCAAGGAGTCTCCCACCTTTTCTGTGGAAGAGATCAGGAAAGAACTTTCCGACAGGGGAATAAAATTCGGAATTAAAGATGAGGTTCTGGCTCAGCTCGAAAAGGAAGTCAAATATGACGAGCGGCTGATAATTGCCTCCGGTACCGGGCCAAAGGAAGGAACAGATGGGACGATAACTTATTTTTTTGAGATGGGCGAACCGGTGAAAGTCAATCTGGGTGACAAGATCGGCAAAATCGTTCCCCCTGAAGATGGGGTTGACGGAACCGACGTTTTTGCAGAGCGGATACTCTGCCCGGATACGATCAAGGCCCAGTTGCCCAGATTGACCAATGTGGATTTCTCCCCGGAAGAGAAAAATCTGCTCGTCGCAAAAATCGAAGGGTACCTTCAGATAACCGAGGAAGCTGTTCAGGTTGCCCCGTTTTTCGTGCTGGAAAAAATTGTGGAAGAGTACGAAGCCTATATCAAGGCGAAAAAAAGATTGAGTGAAGAGGATTTTAACGAAAAAGATTTGAGGCGATTCCTTGAAGCTAACGAGATCGTTTACGGTATCCTTGAGGATGCAGTAAAAAGCATCTTCCAGGAGGGAAAATATGACCAGCCCGTTCTGGTCGCTCTGGGCAAAAGAGTGGAAAATGATAAAGACGGTGCTGTCAAGCTGTTTTTCGATACGGAAATCAGGCCTAAATCCGATGTAAAGGGAAATATCGATTACAAAGAGCTCAATCTGGTTCAGAACGTGAAAAAGGGAGACAAGTTAGCCGAGGTTACTCCCCCTGAAAAAGGAGCCGAGGGCTGCACTATCTTCGGGAAAAAAGTCGCGCCCAAAGAAGGTGTCAAACCCACGCTGCCCAAGGGCGAGAACACTTATCCCGACCCGAACAACCCCGATATCCTGCTGGCCGAAATAGACGGGGCTGCAAAGTTGAAAGGTTTCCTGGTTAACGTTGAGCCTGCTTTCCAGATCAAGGGGGATGTGGATTTTGAAACCGGGAATATCGAATTTGTCGGCTCGGTGGTTGTTGGCGGGGATGTCAAAAACGGTTTCATGATCAAGGCGAAAGGTGATATCCAGGTGAACGGTGTCGTGGAAGATGCCGTTATTGAAGCCGGCGGGGATGTGCTGATCAAGATGGGTTTTATCGGCCGGGGAGAGGGTAAGATAGTCGCACAGGGAAAGGTGACTGCCAATTATTGTGTCGGTGAAAATATTATCTCCGAGGGTGATATCAATATTATTGAATACGTGATGCACAGCAAAATTCAGACTAAAGGCAAACTGTTCGTGAAAGATAAAAAAGGCCTGATCGTCGGCGGCGAGTGTTACGCTGTCAAAGGCATTGAGGCCAATACAATTGGAAATGAAAGTTATACCGCTACCAGTGTGGTGGCCGGTATAGATAAAGAAATCGGCGAGCAGCTCAGGCTTAAAAGAGCTTATCTCTGGAAAAATGCCGAAAATATCACCGAAATAGACAAGGTGATCAAGAAAATCCAGCGGCTGCGCCTGGTTAAGAAAGACCTTCCGCCGGACAGGATCGAGCTGCTCGATACGATGGCCAAAGTCAGGGAAAAGAAACTGGAGATCAGGGATAAGCTGGCCGCTGAGATTAAAGAGCTGGAGAGCAGGACTAAGGGATGCGGGGACTCCACGGTCAAAGTCTTCGATACCGTGTATCCGGGAGTGACAGTAACTATCTGTAACAGGCATTTATCCGTTAAAGAGCCGCTGAAAGGCGTGTTATATAAATATTCCGATGCCGCGTTGATAGCCGAGGATCTGGGAGAGAAGGAGTGATATATTCAGATGATCGTTATCGGGAATAAAAGATGACCTCCCGGGATCGCGTGCTCGCCTGCCTGAACCACCGTGCGCCCGACCGGGTGCCGGTGGATTTTTCGGGCCACCGCTCCTCCGGAATAGCCGCAGTTACATACGCGAAACTGAGAAAACACCTTGGCCTCCAGGAAAAGCCGATACGGGTTTACGACCCGATCCAGCAGCTCGCCGAGGTGGACGAGGATGTCCTCGAACTGTTCGCAGTGGATACGGTCGAGCTGGGCCGCGCCTTTGCCCGCGGGGAAGATTGCTGGTCAGACTGGACCCTGCCGGACGGCACACCATGCAAGATGCCTGCCTGGGCCGTGCCCGAGAGAAAGGGAAATGAATGGGTCCTCCGCTCACAAAGCGGGCGGGCTGTCGGCAGGATGCCTCCCGGAGCGCTCTATTTCGAGCAGTCCTATTACCCCTTTGCTGAAAATGCCGTGCTCGATGCTGTGCCTGAGGCGATGCAGGAGTGCCTGTGGACATCCGTTCCCTCGCCTCCCGGGGGCCGCTAGTCTGGGGCAGCGATGGCCGGGAGAAACTTCGCCAGGGTGCCAGACAGCTTCGCCTTCAAACGGACCGGGCGATTATCGCCCTTTTCGGCGGCAACCTGATGGAGCTGGGGCAGTTTCTCTTCCGCCACGACAATTTTTTCATGCTGCTTGCCGCTGATCCTCGTTCAGCCCACGCCTTTCTCGACAGAGTTCTGGAGATCCACCTGGAAAAACTGACCTGCTTTCTGCAGGATGTGGGAGAGTCTGTGGATATCGTCCTTTTCGGCGACGATCTGGGGACTCAGGCCGGTGCCCAGATTTCGCCTGCAATGTACCGCGAGTTTTTCAAGCCCAGGCACGCCGAGATGTGGCAGTCGGCTAAAAGGCTGGCAGGGGGGAAAGTGATGCTCCACTGCTGCGGCGGCGTGCGGGAACTTCTCCCGGACCTGATAGAGGCCGGCCTGGACGCGATTAACCCGGTGCAGATAAACTGCGCCGGGATGGATGCTGCAGAGCTGAAAAGTGAATTCGGCTCGGAGATCACTTTCTGGGGCGGGGGCTGCGACACCCGAGATATTCTGCCCGGGGCGACTCCTGAGGAAATAACAAGGCATGTCCATCGGCAGCTTGAAATCCTCAGCCCCGGCGGCGGGTTCGTTTTCCAGCAGGTGCACAACATCCTGGCCGACGTTCCCCCGGAAAACATCGTTGCCATGTTCGAGGCAGTTCAGAGCTGGAAATAAGTTTCTCGTCCCGCCCCCCGGTTTATCCTCCGTATTTCCGGTTATTTTGCCCTTGTACATCCTGTCTGAATGCCGTCCTGAAACGAAACACCCGGCGCCGGTGGCCGCCACCCTGCATACCAGGTTGAATTCTTTTTACTTCCTGATTAGATTGTAGTTAATGTTACCGTGCACATATTTTCAGGCAGGATTCGAGCTGATATTTTTAATCAGTTAGAGAGGATAAAATGGCAGAAATAACTCTGGAACAGGTGAAAGAGGATCTTTACTCCAGAAAACACCCCGGTCTCACTCCGATCGATATCGAGGCCAAGGCGCCGATCATACATGAGATACTGAGGCTCAAGGCCAGGCACAATGTGGTTATCCTGGGCCACAACTACATGGAGCCGCTCATTTTCAATCTCTCCACGCGCGAGGAGCAGGGAGATTCCCTGGGCCTGAGCCGTTATGCCGCTACTACCGAGGCCGAGTGTATCATTTTCAACGGCGTGCTGTTCATGGCCGAGACAGCCAAGGTGCTCAGCCCCGGGAAAAGGATCTTTATCCCGGATAAAAGCGCCGGCTGCTCCCTGGCCGATGATTTCGACATCGGGGAAATCGACAGGCTGCGGGAGCTTCACCCCGGAGCGCCGGTGATGATCTATGTCAACAGCTACGCCACTGCAAAAGCCAGGTGCGATGTCTGCTGCACCTCGGCCAATTCGGAGAAAATCGCCCGCGCAATGCCTGGTGAAAAGATAATCTTCGTGCCCGATATCCTGTTCGCCGAGAACCTCGCGCAGGATTTGAAAGGGGTCAAAGAGGTCATTTATCCGGGCAGGAGATCGGATACCAGGGGAGCGGTCTGCGAGGTGCACGAAAAATTTACCCTGGATGACCTGCTTGCAGTGCGCAAGTCGTTCGAGATGCCCAGAGGCCATCCAACGCGCAGAATCTATGCCCATTGGGAATGCAGGCCGGATGTATTGCGCGAGGCCGATTTCTACGGCAGCACTACCCAGATCAGCCGGGATATAGCTGAAAGAACGGACGCAGGCAAGCTGAAGCGCGCCTTCGTGGCCAGCGAGTGCGAGCTGACCTCCAACCTGGCCGAGGAATTCCCTGGTGTGGAGTTTTACACCGCCTGCTCGGTGCGCTGCCAGTGGATGGCCAAGATGAGCCTCGAGGGCGTGCTGGAAATACTTCGCGGGATCGATCAAGGCAGCGACTTGAGCGAATATGAAGTGCTGCTGGACCAGGAGATTATCAACGGGGCGAGAAAGCCGATCGAGCTGATGATGCAGTTAAGCTGACCGGAAGCCTCTACGGCTGAGTCAGAACATTCGCACCTGCCGCCCAGTCCGGGAGCACTCCGGGCTCGATACCGAAAACGAGCAGGCCGATTGTATAAACGAGCAGGGTTATCAGTACTGCGCCGATCAGGTTGATCCAGAGTCCGATCCGCGCCATCTGGGGAATGCGCACCCAGCCGCTGCCGAACACGATGGCGTTGGGCGGGGTGGCCACAGGCAGCATGAAAGCGCAGCTGGCTGAGATCGTGGCCGGGATCATCAGCAGGAAAGGATGAGTGCCCATTGCCACTGCCGCAGCTGCCAGCACTGGGATCAGCATGGTCGTGGTGGCGGTGTTCGATGTGATTTCGGTCAGGAAAGTCAGCAGCATGCAGGTAGAGAAAATCATCACCCAGACCGGCACGTTCTGAAGCCATTCGAGTCTTCCCCCCAGCCAGAGCGCCAGACCCGTAACCTCCATGCCCCTGGCCAGGGCAAACCCGCCTCCGAAAAGGATCAGGATCCCCCAGGGCATCCCCTCGCGCGCGGTTCTCCAGTCCATCAGGAAACGCTTGTCCCCTCCTTTTTCTCCGGGCAGCAGGAACAGCACACAGCCCATCACCATCGCCACGGTGGAGTCGTCGATCAGCGGGAACCAGTCGTTCAGCCCCCAGCTCGTATAAAAGCCGAGGTTGATCGGGCGGCGGAAAATCCAGCCCAGGGCTGTCAGGCAGAATACCGCGAGCACGGCTTTTTCGCCCCGGCGCATCGGCCCCAGGCCGTGCAGCTGTGCGTCGATATATTCGGCGCCGCTTGTCCGGTCCAGTGCTGAGAGCTTCAGCACCGGAACCGGCGATCCCCGGCGGATCAGAATTTGCCAGACAAGGGGAATGAAAATGATCACGAACGGCAGGCCGAGCAGCATCCACTGCAGGAAATTTATTTCCGGCGCCTCCGGGTAAAGCTTCTTCACGAAACCGGCCATCACTATATTGGGCGGGGTGCCCACAAGAGTGCCCACCCCCCCGATACTGGCTGAATAGGCGATTGCCAGCATGAGCACCAGGCCGAAATTGTCCCGGAAGACTTTCTCCCGCTCCCTGTCCGCGCCTCCGGTGTCCGCCATCTGAAGTACAACCGCCATGCCGATCGGCAGCATCATCATCGTAGCCGCAGTATTCGAGATCCAGAGCGAGAGGAATGCCGAGGCGACCATGAACCCGAGCACCAGTCGTGACGGACTGCTGCCTATGGCGCGGATAATGTGCAGGGCGATTCGCCGGTGAAGCCCCACTTTCTGCATGGCGATTGCGATCAGAAATCCGCCGAAAAAGAGGTAAATCATCCGGTCTGCGTAACTGAGCGGTGTCTCCCTTGCCGAGAGGATTCCCAGCAGGGGAAAAAGCGGAAGAGGAAGAAGGGCCGTGGCGGGAATCGGGATCGCCTCGGTGATCCACCACACAGCCATCAGGGCCGCCACTCCGGCCATTCGCATTGCACTTGGTTTGAGTTCGCCGGGTACAGGGAGAAGGAGGAAGGTGATGAAAATCAGGGGGCCGAGATAAAGCCCGATCACCGGTCTCAGCCCTTTATCGGTATCATTTTGATGCATCGCTGTAGTTTTTATTCCCGGCTTTTGCTCTTGACAGGCGAGTCAGAAAAAGCGAAAAGTTTCAGTAAACTTTAGACCGCCCGGCCCCGGCTGTCAAGGATAATATCTGTCTGCAACGGCCTCGCCCGGAGGCTTTTCTCTTCCCCTGCGGTGGCCTTGAACAGGAGCTGAAAAATGAGTATCTTGATTGCTGGGGAATCTTTTTTCGCTTTTAATACTTGCCGGCAGGGTCTTTTTCTATCGGCAGAGAAGAGCAGTAAATATCCGGATCAAAGGTTGGATTGATGGAGGATAGTCAACAATCTGTTGTTCCCAAAGAACGTATTGAAAATTTGATTGTTCTTGTTCGGGGGCGTAAAGTTATGCTTGACCAGGACTTGGCGGATCTTTACGGGGTCGAGACTAAAAGACTGGTTCAAGCAGTGAAACGGAATCCGGACCGATTTCCCGAAGATTTTATGTTTCAACTGACCAAAGATGAATTTGATATTTTGAGGTCACAAATTGTGACCTCAAAGCAGAGGGGCGGCCGAAGATATGCTCCTTATGCATTCAGCGAACAGGGTGTAGCTATGCTGTCCAGTGTGCTCAACAGCAGACGGGCCATCCATGTAAATATAGAGATTATGAGAGCTTTTGTCCGATTGAGAAAAATGCTTGCCTCTCATGTTGAGCTGTCCCGGAAACTTGAGGAGCTGGAGAAAAAATATGACTCAAAATTCAAGGTGATTTTCGATATTCTTAAACGGCTTATGGAACCTCCGGATAAGAAAAAACGTCCTATCGGTTTTCTCCGGAAAGATTCGACTCGGAATGATGAACCTTGCAAGTAATTGCCGTCTGGCGATTCCAGTTAAATTACTTTGATTCGAAACCATCAGCCAGGTCTTAATCTGGATGCCTGTTAAAAAACTCAAAGAGATCAGCAGCGGAATCCTCTCAGAGGAAGACAGCCGCCTTTCGCCTTTCGCCACGCCCCACTCCGCGGCCAGGCGGAAGTTCCCCTCCGGGGACGAAGATTTCCGCAGCGAGTTCGCGCGCGACCGCGACCGGATTCTCTACTCGGGCGGGTTCAGGCGCTATGTCGGCAAGACCCAGGTGGTTTATTTCGCCTCGCAGTTCGATGAGCATATCACCAACCGGGCGATCCACACGATCCAGGTCTCCCAGATCAGCCGCACGATCGGGCGTCTCCTGCGGCTCAACCTCGACCTGATCGAGGCGGTCGCTCTCGGCCATGATCTCGGCCACCCGCCGTTCGGCCATGATGGTGAGGCTTTTCTTGACCAGCTCTGCCACGAGTACGGTATCGGGCATTTCAAGCATAACGTTCACGGGCTCTACTATGTCGATCGCATCGCCAACCGCAACCGGGGCATGAACCTGACCTTTCAGGTGCGCGACGGGCTGCTGTTCCATGACGGTGAAAGCTACATTGACCGGCTCGCTCCCAGCAGGGAGCGGGGAGAGAAAGATATCGAAGATTATGTCCTCCGGTCTTCCCGTGGAGACCATCCGGACTGGGTTCCCTCAACCCTGGAGGGCTGCGTGACCCGTATGTGCGATACGGTAGCCTACGTGGGGCAGGATATCGAGGACGCCGCACGCATGGGTATCCTGGATAAAGAGGCGATTCCCCGGGATGTGGTCGATTGCCTGGGAAACACGAACAGCCAGATAATCAACTCGCTGGTTTCGGATATCGTGGATTCCAGTCTCGACCGGGACATTATCCGGCTCAGCCCGGCAGTTGCCGAATCATTCCGCAGGCTCAGGGAATTCAACCAGGAGCGTATATACGGACATCCGGAAATCCGCCGCGAGAAAAAACGTATCCAGCATGCTTTCCGGATGCTTTTCGAGCATTTTCTCCACGAGCTGGAAAAGGAAAAAAGCGGGTCGATTATTTTCGAGCACTTCCTCGATAACCGTTCCGGGGAGTACTTGGAGGCTACCTCGCATGCACAGAAGGTGCGCGATTACCTGGCCACGATGACAGACCGTTACTTCACCAAGGTTTTCAGCGAGCTCTACGTGCCGCGAATGCCTGGATAAACTTGAATGCTTGATCTTTCGAGTTGACAACCCGTATGGGCTTTAGATACTTTTAAGAGGGATTGTCAGCTTGACCGGAACAGTCTTTTCTTGCTGTTCACGGGTGAGTCCCCGGCAGTTGCCTGTTCCGCTGATGGAGAGCGTTTATGAGACCCGTAAAAATAATAATCTGTTGTATCTGCTGTATTTTCGCAGCCGGTTTCAGCTCCGGACCGTCAGGCCGGCAACAGCCTGTCCCGTTGCTCGAATCCACTGCCTCGGACCGTAAAGGTCT
>Ga0272442_10006551_pt1 | contig 15290 bp, 7 predicted proteins | sample SSMForm2O_FD_200262 | JGI IMG/M metagenome (GOLD analysis project Ga0272442, IMG submission 200262) | Marine sediment archaeal communities from Little Sippewissett salt marsh, Falmouth, MA, United States - SSM-Form-2O | ecosystem: Environmental > Aquatic > Marine > Wetlands > Sediment ...
CCGCAGAAGAACCACAACGGCGCGACCTGGTGGAGGGGGCTGCCGTGGAGTCGAGGCAAGAAAGACGGATCGGGCGCCCGTTGATTTCCCGCGACGGCCCGGCGGGGGGCTTCGCGAGGCCAGCTCGATTCCCGCGGAATTCTTGGCCCGATTTGGCGGAAGGGGGGTTATACTCAACATAACCCCATCTCGGGCCGGGCACCGGGTGGCTGTATGCTTGGCTTGAGCGGGGGCCACTGCGGTCTGAGCCGCCGCTGCCGACAACGAGGGACAATCAGTTCCCCCGCGATGTGCGCTGGTGGTGGTATGCTCAAAGCGAATGCGATGTGTCCTTGCGCGGACGAGCCGGCTGAGCCGCCGGCGGCGCGAGGCACGCAGGCAGGACGTTTGCGACCCGGCTGAGCCGCCGGGGGCGTCTGGCCAAGGGAAAGCCCGTACCCACGGACGGGAAGTCCATTCAGCCTGCCCACTGGAGGGCAAGCGAGGGGACGTCGGCCCATTCCGGCGAAGGAGTTCAAGATGATGAATCGCACGAGGAAGACGACGACCGCGCTGGCGCTGTGTGCCGTGGCCACCTTGCTTCTGGCGGGAGGTTCGGCATGGGCACAGGGGATAGCACACCCCGTCTATGTGTCCGTGACCAACCAGGATAGCGTCACGCCCCCGGACGGCGACGTGCTCTTCGAGGCCTGGCTGCTGAGCGCGCCGGAGAACGTCGGCGACCAGGACAGCTTCGACTGGGGCTACTCCGGCGGGCTGCTGAGCGTCAACTGCGGCAATGTGTTCCCGAGCTGGGACGCCGGGGACGTCCTGCACATCGAGGCCGAGCAGCCGTCGACCGGCTACGATGCCATCGCCGAGTACACGCTGACGTACGACAACTTCCAGTACTTCAGCGGCGCCGCCGGGATGACCCTGACGCCGGAGCCGGCGACGATGGGCCTGCTGGCCTTGGGCGGCCTGGCCTTGCTTCGCCGCCGCCGCCGAACCTGACAACCCCCCGGGCCGAGGAATCACACAGGCGGTTGGCTTCGGCCGGCCGCCTGTTCTTGTCCCGGCGCCCGGTACGCTTGGCGCACGGCGTGGGCGCCTCAGCCCTTCCCGGACCCTCGGCGTCAGCCGGCTCGGGACATCCATGCCCGCTTCGGCTTCTCCCCGGTCAAGTCCCGCAGCTCCACGTGTCTGTCGTTCACGTCCAGGCAGACGAACATCCCCCGCTTGGCCAACAGCAGGCGGGCCCTCAGCGCGTAGTGGTTCACGCTCTGGCCCGCAACCAGGGTGTTCTTGCGGAGCTTGGCCGGTCCCTCGGGCCCCAGGCCGACCGACACGACGCGAAGATTGCCGCACCGCAGCAGGAGCGTAAGCTCGTCCTCTTCCTCGACCACGTCGAACAGGCGGAAGTCTCGGCCGGGGAACATCCGCCCCGGTTGGTCGGGCTGCCAGGGCGTGGTCTCGGACCACAGCTTCCTCTCGCTGCCATTCTTGCTGTCGCTGGCCCAGACTGCGTACGTGGCGTTCCTGGTCTTGTGCCTTTGGCCTGCCGCCAGAACGGTTAGCTCCTTGATGGCCCTGGTGACCTTGAGTCGGCGTCGGCCGTCGCTGAGCGTTCTTGAGACAAGCGTGTCTTCTCGGACGACCTTCGTGCTCTCAACTCGAATGTCCCGCTCGTCCTCCTCATGGCCCTTCTTGAGGTTCTCGCGTCGCGGCTCGCCGGCCGCCCGGCCCGGCCCGGACAGACCCACGGCCAAGGCCACAAGCACTCCAAGCATCGCCGTTCGTCGCATCGTCCTATCTCCTTAGCCTCGCGGCGGGCAGCCTCGCCTCGATCACGGCTGAGCTTCCCCGGGCCAGAGCATCACGGATGCGTCGCTTCCCTTCGGTTTCCTATCTCTTGTATACTCACTGGCCGGTCGCGTCCCATCGCCCCCAACGGACGGCCTGAAAACAGCTTATGAGAATGTGGCTCCGCGGCCCGCCCGCGGAGCCCACCCCTGCCGGCGCGGTGCCGAACGGGTCCGCTGTCCGGTCCATGTCACAGAGACCATGGGCTTGCCGCCCCGCGAGAGGGACAATGGGGTCAATCGCCCCCGTTCGGGGGCTCCGTTCTTTGGGGGGCTTGACCCCCGGCTGGCGCCGGGGGCTATCGATCAGGCGCCCGCTTGGCGGGCTCTGCGTTTTGCGTATGGTGCGTGCGGCAGAGGCCCGCGGGGCCGGCGACGCCGCCTTGCCCTCCGGCGGCAGCGGCGCCCTGCGCGAGAATTGGATCTTGAAGACCTGCCCCCCAGGAGACAGGACCGCGTACGACAAAGGCCACGCAATGATTGCGTGGCCTTTTCTTGGGCGGACATTGAGGGGAGCGGGATCAGAGAGTGGAGGCGCGGCGATATCGGGCGGTCGCACTGACGGGGACGGCGTCAGATCCTGATGGGTGATGGGTCGCGCGTCAGTCGTCTTGGCGGGCGAGTTCGCCGGCGGGTCGCGTGGCGGCTTGAGCGGCGGGGGCGATCTCGATGGGGACGGCGGGCAGCGCGCCGAGGGAGCTTCGCCACATTCGGCCGGTGAGCTTGCCCTCTTTGTTCTTGCCGGGTTTTTCGTAGAAGGCGGTGAGGATGAGGTTGCCCTTCCAGCCGGCCTTGGCCTTGGCGTCGGCCTGGAGGTGGACGGTCACCCCGCGGTCGCCGGGGGCGACCTTGGCGATGGTCACGCCGTCGGGCGGCTCGGAGATCTGCACCTGGAGCTTCTGCTGGGCGAGCCAGCGGTTCGTGACGACGCGGACGGTTGCGCCCCCGCCGACGGGCAGGCGGACGGGTCCGTCTTCGAGCAGGCGGAAGGGGGCGGCGGAGCGTTTCGAGCCGGTGACGGCGACGAGCCAGTCGGTCATGGGCACGAGGTGGCGGTAGAGGAAGGCCTGCATCATGTCCTCGGCGGGCCGGGCCGGGCGGCGGACCTGGCGGTCGCCGAGTCGGGCGAGGCCTTCGAGGCGGAGCTTGACGGGCGCCTTGGGCGCCGTGCCGGGGACGGTCAGGGTCATGCGGGCCTTGTCCCGCCCGGGAGGGATCCACCCGCCGGCCAGGCGAAAGCCCCGCGGCGCGCCGACCAGCGAGAGGTCGATGGGCCCCTGGAAGCCGTCCTTGCGGAGGGCGTGGACGCAGATGGGCACGGTCTGGGCCGTCCGGGCGCTGATCGTCGAGGGCACGACGCGCAGGGCGAAGTCCGGGCGGGGGGTATCGAGGCGCAGCCGGTATGCGTGGGCCGGGCTGCCCTGGCGCTGCGTGTCGCTCAGCGTCAGCACGTACGTCCCGTCGGCCGGCAAGGTGACCATCAGGCGGCTGTCGGCCTGGTGCGTGGTCAGCCCGGCGGCGGGGTCCGCGTGGTCGTCGTTCGACGCCAGCGGCTTGCCCTTCTCGTCGGCGAGTGTCAGGAGCGAGTCCAGCGGCGAGCCGAGGCGCCGCGCGTGGATTTCCGCGACGAGCTTCTCGCCCTTTCGTCCGGTGAAGCGGAACACGTCGCGGTCGCCGGGGCGGTCGATCCGCCCGTTGACGACGATCGGGCCGGTGAGTTTCTGTGCGGCGGCGCGGTCGTTATTGGGTTCCTTTTCGAGGCATTCGGGCAGGTCGCCGAGGGCGAAGGGCACGTGGTTGGAGACGGCCCGGCCTCGAGCGACGCGGACGGGCAAATCCCGTCGGGTCGGGTCGTTGGCGTCGAGCGTCAGCGTGCGGACGGGCAGGTTCCACCCGGACAGCTTGACGGTGTGCTTGGCGCCGCTGCGCCCGCCGAGGGGGAAGACGCCGGTGACGAAGGGCAGCTCGCCGAGGTCGATCTGGTAGACGAAGTCCTCTCGGCCGCGATAGATCGCGTCCTTGATTTCGAGGACATACCGGCCGTCGGCGGGCACTTCGTAGTAGAGGACGGGGTCGGGATGGAAGCGGAAGTCGTCTCGGTAGGCCAGCTCGTTGCCCTGCTCGTCGAGCAGGCGGAGGGTGGCCTGGAACCACCCGGGGACGGCGTCGGCGAGATAGGGCACGAGGCTCCGCGCGCCGACGGCGGCGACGAGGCGCATGCCCTTGCGGGCGCGGAAGCTGAACCGGTCGACGTCGCCGGGCAGGATCTGCCCGTTGATCGTCGCGGGCAGCCAGTCCGGCACGTTGGCGTCGGGGATTCGGTCGTTGGGTTCGGCCTCGCGGTGTTCGCGGAATTGCCCGACGCGGAAGAGGATGGGGTTGGACACGCCCCGGCCGGTGCGGATGCGAAGCTCGCGCAGGCCCGGAGCGGCTTTGTCGGCCACCGTCAGGTAGAGCGTGACCTTCTCGTCGATCTGTGCGTTGGGCTGGCGTTTCGGGTCGGTGAGCTTCTTTCGGAGTTTGAGAAAGGTCGCCAGGTCGAGGTCCAGCCCGATCGCCAGCGAGGCGGCCTTGAACGTGTTCGCCGCGTCGGGAATGCTCGTCAGCGGGATCCGACGCCGGGCGCTTTTCTTGGCGGCCTTGGTCTGGAGACGCTTCGTCAACTCGCGGACTTTCTTGCTCAGGTCGTTGAGTTGTTTGCGGCTGAGGGGCTTGTCGTAGCCGATGATCCGCGCCCGGACGCCCGTTCCGGAGAAGTAGACCTCCTTCGCGCCGTTGAGGTACTGCCCCCCCACGGTGATCTCGACGGTCGCGCCCTGTGTGGCGCCGGGGGGATAGGCGTACCCGACGTGGGGCTCGCGTTGGGCCCAGGCGGCCGGCCCGGCGGCCAGGCATATCGCCAGGGCGCTCGCAAGCCATCGGGCCGGTCGGTTCGTCGCGAGGGAGCCCATGCCTACATGATCTCCTTGAGGATCCCCCCGGAGGGGTAGTCCTCGTCGGCGTCGGGGACGGCGTGGAGGACCTTGCCCTGGGGATGGGGCAGTTGGGCCTGGGGGTCGATCCCGAGCTTCTGGTACAGGCTGGCGATGAGGTCCCAGGGGTAGACGGGTCGGTCCCGGACCGTCTCGCCCTTGGCGTCGGAGGCGCCGACGACCTGCCCGCCGCGAAAGCCCCCGCCGGCGAGCACGGCCGAGAAGCACGCCCCGAAGTGGTGCCGCCCGCCGTTCCAGGGCGATTCCTTGGCGATCTTCGGCGTCCGCCCGAACTCGCCCGACCACCAGACGATCGTGCTGTCCAGCAGCCCGCGGTCCGACAGGTCGCTCAGCAGCGTCGCCATCCCCGCGTCCATCTGGGGCAGCTTCGACCGCACGGTCCGGAAGTGGTCCTTGTGCGTGTCCCATCCGGGGTAGTTGATCGTCACGTAGGGGATGCCCTTCTCGACGAGCCGCCGGGCCATCAGGCAGGACTGCCCGAACGTGTTTCGCCCGTAGGCCTCGCGGAGTTCGTCCTTCTCGTCGGACGGGTCGAAGACCTTTCCGGCGTCGCCGAGGATGAGGTCGTAGGCCTTCTTCTCGCTTTGGCGGAGGTCGTCGAGTTGGGCGTCGTTGCCGAGGGCGGCCCGCAGGGCGTCCAGGTCGCCGAGGAGCTTCCGCCGGGACTGTTGGCGTTTGCGGCTGATGCCCGGCGCGACCACGCCCTCGACGACGAACGGTGTCCGGGCCGGGTCGCCCCCCGTGGCGAACGGCTTGTACCGGGGCCCGAGGAACCCCGCCTCGGAGAACCGCCCCTGCGGGCGCGTCAGCACGATATACGGCGGGATCAGACCCTTGTAGCCGGTGCCGGCACCCTTGAAGAGGCTCACGACCGCCCCGACGCAGGGGAAGACATCGCGTCCGCCGGGCCGCCGACCCGTCTGCGTCATGTAGGACGCCGTCTCGTGCCCGTTGTTGCCGTGCGTCATGCTGCGGATAATCGAGTACTTATCCGCCTGCTTGGCCAGAAGGGGCAGCAACTCGCCGATCCGAATGCCCTTGACGTTCGTCTCGATCGGACTCTTGAGCGGACCGGTGTAGTCCTCGCCCGAGTCGGGCTTCGTGTCGAACGTGTCCGTGTGCGCCGGGCCGCCCCACATCCAGATCTGGATGACGCTCTTGGCGGGGGCCTGGGGTTTCGGCTTGGGTGTCGCGTCGGCCCCGCGGGCGAGCCGCTCGCCGAGCAGCAGCCCGGCCGCGGCCGTCGCACCGCCTCGCAGGACGTCCCGACGACTCAGACGCCCGGCCCTCGCCGCCGGCGCCTGCGAATCCGATCCGGTAGTTCGCGAATGATCTTCCGCGTTCATGGTCTCTTTCCGTTCTTCTCTGTGCCCGGGCGGTCGCTCGAATCCACGAGTCAACCACGTCCTGCCGTACTGTCAATGTCGGTACAGAAACTCCGAACTGTTGACCAACGCCCATGCCAGGTCCACCAGGGCCGTGAAGCTCTTTGTCTCCGGCGACTTGGCGTATTGACCCACGATCTTGACCTCCTCCTCGGTCGGCAGGCGTGACAGGATCGCCAGGTACAGCCCGTGGACGTTCTGCCTGGGCCGGCCCCGCGTGAAGCGCATCAGCGTCCGGAGCTTGCGGCTGCGCTCGATCTTCTCCCGGACGTGGCTGGAGTTGAGCAGGTGCAGGCGTTGGGCGGGCGTCATGCGGTTCGTCCGTTCCGACGCCATTCCCGTGTCGCGGGGCGGGCGCCCGAACATCTCCAGGAACGAGCTCGTGATGCTGCCGTCCGGCAAGGCGATCGACCGGTGGCTCTCGGGGATGAACGTGAACGGCTCGGGGATGTTGCTGGAGTACTGTTCGGTCGTGCCGGTGATCTGGCAGAGGGCATCGACGAGCACCTCGGCCTCGAGGCGGCGGACGGGGTACTGGGCGAACAGAGCGGCCGCTTCGGGCTTGTCGCTCCGCGGGACGCTCGAGAGCTGGTACGTCGTCGAGTTCAGGATCAGCCTGAACAGCGCCTTGAAGTCGTACTTGGCGGCGACGAACTCCTTTTCGAGCAGCGCGAGCAGCTCCGGATTGCTCGGGGGGTTGTCCGGGCGGATATCATCGGGTTCGTGGATGATCCCGCGTCCGAGCAGCCAGCACCAGGCGCGGTTGACGAGGTTGCGGGCGAAGTAGGGGTTCTTGGGGGTGATGAGCCAGTCGGCGAAGACCTCTCGGGGGTCGCGGTCTCCGGTCAGGCGTACGGCCTGGCCGTCCGGGAAGACGGCGCGGCCCCACGTGCCGTCGGCGGCCTGCCTGGTCGCCCGGACCGAGTCGAAATAGACGACCTCTTCTTTCCATTCCTGGGTTTTTTTGAAGCCCACCTGGGCGAAGAAGGCGGCCAAGCCGTCGAGGCGGTTTTTCTTCCACTTGCCCGCACGAGCTCCGAGGAAGGTCAGCGCGGCGGCCTGGGCCAGCGCGCGGGGCTCTTTGCCCTGAAGGGCACGGTAGAAGTTCACCGGCGGCTCGCGGAAGTTGCTCCCGCTGCTCGTCAGCAGTTCCCGGGCGAGGCGGTCGTACGGCACGTTGTCCCGAAGGCTCTTGTGAATCCACAGGTAGTAGGCCTGCGTGGCGTTCGGCCAGAGGTTGATCGGGAACTCCGCCTTCACGCGGAGCATGTCGCCCCACTTCATGGCCCAGTAGTCGGGGAATTCCTTGCGCTTCAGGACGCCGTCGATCAGCACGCGGCGTTTGTCCGCCGAGCCGTCCCGCAGGAACGCCAGCGCCTCTTTGCCCGTCGGCAGCGTGCCGAGGACATCGAGGTACACGCGTCGCACGAACACGGCGTCCGAGCAGACTCTTGCCGGCTGGATCCCCCGCTTCTTGAGGCGCGCGAAAACCGCCCGGTCGATCGCACCCGCCGGTCGCGGCTCGCCCGGGGCGTCGAACAGCTTTGCCGGGGTGGCCTGGGCACGACCCAACGCCCCCGTCAGGACGGCCAGGAGAATCAGAGGCGTCTTCATGCGTGCCCTCGGCAAGGGACTCCGTCGGGGACTCCACCGACGGACGTCTACACGCGGCCATCGAGGTATAGCCCGTTCATTATAACGCCTTCGATCGCCGCGAAGTGCCGCTTTTTGTGTCCGCCCGTCCGGGGAGGCAGCCCATGACATCATTCGGATATGTTTGGTTCAGGCTCCCTTCAGATTGGCTATTGACACGCTCCCCCCAATCATGATAGAATGAGATGCGAGCCTAGGAGTAAGAGAACAGGAGTGGCAAGGTCTTTCTGCGGAACCGCATGAGCCGTTGCGGGCGCGATGTTTCTCCAGCGAGGCACCGTGGCGAGCGGAGGATCCTCCCACTCAATTACAGGAGCGGACAGATGCTATCAAGAGCGAGGGTGTTGTGGGCGGTGTTGTCCATTGTAGCGATGTTGGCCGGTCCCGCCGCGGGGGCGTATATGGACTTCGTCGCCACGGGCAACCAGGACATTGGCAGTCCGGTGGTGGGGGACAACGGGCAGGGCGATCCGCAGCAGGACGGGACCACGACGTATAACAACTCGTACAGCGTGATCGGCCAGACTGTCAAGATGTACGAGATGGTTGGCGATGGCAGCGACTGGTGGGATGCCGGCGAGTATGCGCAGGTGGCCTACCGGACAGACATTACCGGCGACTTCCGCCTGGTGGCGAACGTGGCCATGGAGAATCTCGGCGGCTACGTGAACGGCTGGATGAAGGCCGGCGTGTTCATCCGCAAGGACCTCGACACCGGCACCGCGGGCGAGCAGAAGAGCACGAACGCCGTTTCCGCGGCGACGTGGAGCAACAACGGCACGTTTCAGTACCGCCCGAACGACACGGCCAACATGACCAACATCCAGGCCGGCTCGACCCGCCCGACGGCGGTGGCCCTGGAGCGAGATGGCAACGTGCTGAGCGGCTACATCTACGAGCCCAACGCCGATCGGGAGCAGCCCGGCGCGTGGCAGCTTGTGAACTCGGTGGACCTCGGCACGGAGTTGGGCGCCACGCCGGCCGTCGGCCTGTTCGTGACGAGCCACGCGAAGAACGAGCAGGAGAAGGCCTACTTCTGGGACGTGCAGTACACGACGGACCTCAGCGACCCCCTGCCGGACGCGGTCTACATGGCGAGGTTCCAGCGCCCGCGGGGTAGCGACCTGCTGGCCGGCGAGGTCGAGGGTCGGCCCGGGCGATGGGGCGTTCGCGAGGTGGTCAATAACGGGAACATCAACAGCGTCGCCGACGCCGTGGATTCCCTCCGGTCCGGGACGGGCACGATCCACAACTACGAGCTCTTCGGTGCGATCAACATCAAGGAGGGGACCGGCGACGCGAAGAACTTCCCCGGCGACGGCGACTACGGCGTCACGACCGGGGGCATCGTGACCGGCGAGGTCAACCACATGTCCTTGCTCGCCCGCGGCAAGGTGGACATTCCCACCAGCGGCGACTGGAGTTTCTACATCAACAGCGACGACGGCGAGGAGTTGTCCATCGACAACGGCACGCTCGTCATCGGCTCGGAAGGCTGGACCGACAACAACTTCGGCACGGTCTACCTCGAGGCCGGCGAGCACTCGATCCAGGTCATCCACCGCGAGGCCACCGGCGGAGCCGACGTCGAGGTCGCCGCGGCCCAAGGCAACACGACGGACCTGAGCAGGTTCCGGCTGATCGGCTCGGGGGCCGCCGGCAGCTCGGATTATACCATCAAGGTCCCCGGCATCACGGGCGACCTGGCCACCGAGGCCACCCAGCCGGACGCGTACGGCCAGGATGGCACGATCCAGACGGCACTGGATGCGATCGCTGCCGGCCGGATTGCGGGCACAAACAGCACGGGGACGGCCGACCGCGTCAACCACAGCGACCCCCAGGACGCCGGCGGCGGGAAGTTCGGCGACGGCGAGGTGGCCTTCCCCAATGATACGGAAAACGCCGACAACCACTTCGCCTTCCTGGCGGAGGGCACGCTGTCCATCCCGGAGACCGGCACGTGGTACATCGGCTACGATAGCGATGATGGCGCGTCCCTGGAGATCGAAGGCCAGACATGGCTTGAGATCGTCACGACCAACCACACGGCCGAGACCTCGATCGATGGCGGCTTGATGAAGACCGACGCGTGGTCAGGCAGCACCTACACGGTCGGCAGGATCGAGTTGGCCGAAGGCGAGTACGATTTCACCTTCGTCAGCTTCGAAGGCAGCGGCGGAGCCTTCGCGGAGATGTTCGGCTCGAACACCCTGGGCGACTACGACTTGATCATCTCGGGCGCCGGGCGGGATGTCCTGATCCCGGGAGTAGCCGACGCCCTCGAGTTGACGCCCGAGCCGGCGACGATGGGCCTGCTCGCCCTCGGCGCGTTGGGCCTGATCTTCCGCCGGCGCCGGAGACGATAACGCAGTACATCTGAGTTTCGCGAAGCAACCCCGCGGGCGGTCATCTCACAGGATGGCCGCCCGCTTTCCATGGCGCGCACCGCCCCGGCCGGGGGCTACTTCCAGCACTCCAGGTGCCCGTTCTTCAGCGACAGGTACATTCTGCCCCGGGCCGCGATCATGCCGTCGAAGACGGGCATCGCGTCGAGCGTCTGCTCGGAGACGGTCTTGCCGTTGGCCGAGCCCAGCACGCGGAGAACCACGCCCCGCTCGCCCCGAAACGCCGCCAGCGATTCGTCCTCGTTAACGTAGGCGAGAATCCCGGCGTGCTTCTTCCTCACGTCCGGCGGACCGGCGACGACGAGCTTGTCCCGAGTGAGCACCATCGCGCGGACGATCAGGCTGTTCGGGTCCGCCCAGAAGGGCTCGCCCTTGGCCGGCCTCTTGGCCGTGGGCTTGGCGGGCTTGGGACCTTTCCTTCTCCGGGCGCGCGTCAGGCCCGTTTTCATCAGGAGCTTCTTGGCGGCGTAGAGCTGGTAGGCGTCGGCCTTATGCCCGGTGGGCCCGGAGGCGATCCGCACGCGCCCGTAGCCGTAGATACGATCCTTGTCGAAGGCCAGGATGCGCCCGAACGTGGTCTCGTTGCCGGACGCCCAGCCGCCCCAGCCCACGCGGACATTCGTGCCCATCAGCCAGTAGGACCGGACGAACCACTCCTCGCCGAGGAACCCGTGGATGCCGAACAGGTGCGGAACGTCCCTCGCGCCGGGTACGAGCGACGCGTCGAACCGCTCCTGTTTCAGGAAGACGTTCTCGCCGTCGCCGGAGAGAATCGCGTTGCTCACGCCGTCCATGTCGAAGCTTCGCTCCGGCGCGCCGATCTGCTTGCCCGTCTCGGGGTCGAAGTTATACAGCACGCGGCGGGCCAGTACCTTGCCCCTGGCCGGGTCCAGCTTGTACAGCCGGAGCCCGCCGTCGAGATACGTGTTCCGCCCCGCGACCGTGTACAAGGCCCCGCCCTGGACGAGGACCGCCCCGCGGACCGGCCAGGCCGACTCCAACTGCCCGTACGACGAGACGAGCCGCCTCTCCGGTGCCGCCTGGAACCGCCAGGCTACCGCGCCGTCGGACGCCCGAAGGCAGGTGACGACCCCGTCGGCTGAGCCGAACAGGACCGCCCCGTCGTGGATCGTGGGGGGACTGTCGATCCGCCCGCCCGCCGTGTGTCGCCACCGAAGCTTGCCGTCGGCTGCGCCGAAGGCGCAAACGGCGTGCGCGTCCGTCTCGGCAACGTACACCGTCTCGCCGACCGCCACCGGCTGGGTCAACCGCCCGTTGAGCTTCGCCGACCAGGCGCGATTCAGTGTCCCGGCGACGGCCGTGGCGACCGAGCCGCTTCGCTCGCCGTTGCCGCGGTGCGTGGGCCAGTCCTCCGGTCCGCTGGCCGAACCGCCCGATGCCTGCCCGTAGGCGGGGCCCTTCTCGATCCGACTCGCGTCGTCGATGCGGGCAGGTCCCTTGGGCCTCGCGGGCGTGGCCGCGAAAAAGCCGAGGACCTTGACCTTGTTGAAGCACCCGCACGCGTTCGGCGGGGCATACAGCATCCCGTTGGCCGGCAGGATCCCGTATTGGCACGTGCCGCGAATCCAACTGTTGTTGCCCACCCAGCCGGTCTTCAGGTCGGCCAACTCGATGCCCGACCTGCCCGTGAACACGTACCGGACAGACGCCTTGTTCCGGTAGCAGCGATGGTGGGCCATTCCCACCTTGCTGCCCGTCATCTTGACCTGGGGCCCGGCCGGCTGGCCGGTCTTGAGGTCGAGGCTCGTCCAGCCCATCGACACGTGCAGGCGGTCGCCCACGACGAAGACGTCGACGGGGGAGTTGTAGGTCTCCGAGCAGGGCCTCTGCCACAGCACGCTGCCGTCGCGCACCCCGTAGGCGACCAGCAGGCTCGGCCTCCTGCGTGCGAAGCCCGGCTCGTTCCACCCGTGAACGCCCCACTCGATCCGGTCGGTGGCGGGCATCTCCTCGGGCTTGGCCGAGCCGGTCTTGGCGACCCGGTCGGCCACCAGCAGCACGTCGTCGGTGGCGACGACGGTCGGGGCGGAGAAGGACATCCGCCGAGCCAGCGAGGGCCGGGGAGTCCTCCAAAGCTCCTTGCCGCTGGCCGCGTCGAGGCATCCGACGCCGCCGATGTCCTGGTAGAACACGTGCCCGCCGCGAACCGCCAGGCTCAACGGCAGGAGGAACCGCTCGCCGGAGAAGGACTTCTTCCAGAGAAGGCCCCCGCTGTCGGTGTTGACGGCGAGGAGGTTCCGGAAATCGGTGGGGTCCGGCTCGCCGCGCGCGTGCAGCCCGCCTCCGCGCCGGTAGACCTCCGACGTGCCCGCCACGAGATACGCCACGCCGTCGGCGACGACGATCTCCTCGGTGTGCTCGGTGCCTTTCAGCACGCGGATCGTCTTGCCGGTCGCCCCGTCCAGCACGCTGACGGGCTCGGCCAGCCCGAGCGTCACGTAGACCTTCTCGCCGACGGCGACGAGCCGGCGCGGCAGGTGGGCCGGGCCCGCGCGAAAATGCCGCAAGTGGTCGCTCCACCGCGGGATCGGCCGCTTCCACAGCAGCGTGCCGTTGAAGGCGTCGCGGGCCACGAGGCTCCAGTGCGCCATGAACCGGATCGAGACGTTGGGCGCCTCGTCCATGATGCCGAAGAGTCGCCCGCCGGCGGCCACCAGGGCGCTGGGGCTGGCGGCCTCTTCGTGGCTGCGGGCCCAGCGGGGCTTGGCGACCCACTGGATCGACCGCGGCGAGGAGATCACCGTGTCGTTCGCCACGGCGTTGTTGTCCGGGCCGTGAAGAAAGTGCGTCCACTCGTCGATCTCGTCCGGCACGGGCTTGGTCACGTTCGTGCCGCCCACCACGACCACCCCGCCCGGCGCCAAGGCCCGAAGCATCTCCTGCCGGGGGATTCGGCAGGGGCTCTCCGCGACGATCAGCAGGTTCACCAGGTTGTCGGTGTACGGCAGGGTCTTGCCGTCATACCGGGCGACGGAAACCGGGCCGTACGCCCCGCGGGACTGAAGGCCCTGCCTGATCCTCGAAACGTTCGCCGCGTCTCTGTCGAGCCCGTGAACCAGGAAGCTGTCGTGGATGCGGAGCCCGGCCAGGGCCTGGGCGTCCTTGCAGCCGACCTGAACCACAATGCCCCCTTGCACGCCACTGTCCTCGACCACGCCGGCCGATGCGGAAGCGCAGATCCACAGGACCATGGCAACAAATCGGAAGTTTCTCATAGCGGCTCCTTCGGGAAGGGTCAGGGGGTTTGGGTCGGCCGGCCCGTGGCGTCGACGGGCTCGGCGATCGTGAGCTTCTTGCCCAGCAGACCGGCGAGGTCCGGCAGGTCGTAGACGTGCAGCGCGCCGTGGACGGCGTTGATCAACTGTCGCTTGACGAGCCGCCGCGCGATGACGTCGGACCAGCTCACGAGCATCCGCCGCAACTCGACGGACTGGAAGGTGTCCGGCTCCAGGGCCGCGGCGTGCAGGGCGGGGACGCCCACGTGCCCGACGGCCAGCAACGCCACGCCGCCGCGGGCCTTGCTCTGACGGGCGAGCCAGCGGGCGCACACGAGGATATCCTCGGCCCGCATGCCCACGAAGCTCCGCCCCAGCAGGTAGGCCGAGTAGGCGTCCTGACCGTCCGGACCGAACTGTGGTATGAAGTAGCGCTGCGTGGTCTGGGCTGTCTCGCCGATGCCGCGCAGGTCGACGGCCAGCACCGTTCGCCCCGCGGCAAGCAGCTTGGCGACGGCCTCGCCGGACGCCGTCTCGGCCGTCTTGCCCGCCTCGTGCACGTACAACACCGGCGGCTCGGAGGCCGCGGGCTTGGCCGGGATGAACCGCAGCGCCGGCAGGTGAATGCCCGCCTCCGGCTTCAGGACGAGCTTCTCGACGCGGTAGCCGTCTCGGCGGATCGTCTCGCCGGTCTCGACGGCGACGGCCGGCAACTTGCCCAGGGGGCGAATGCCCGCCAGCTCGCGGATGCGACGCAGTGTCTCGCCCCGCCGCCCCGGCTGCCAGTGACGTTTGCGGGCCACCGCCAGCCTCGCCGCCTCGTCGTCGTTCAGGTCGTACGTCGACCGCGCGCCGGCCAGCAGCATCACTTCGCCCTTGGGCGTGCAGCGGATTTCCTCGTCGGTGAGGATCTTGAGGTCCTCCGGCTCGGTGACGGGCTCGTGGCGCCCGCAGAGCCACCGCAGCATCCATCGGACCATGGCCACGCGCAGGTGGAGGTTGAAGCCGTGCTTGGCGTCCTGCTCGGCGAGGTCGACGCATTCGGCGCGGCCCAATCGCGTGTAGAGGCGCTTGGCGTCGCGGAACAGGGCCCACGTGCCGGAGATGTCGAAGAAGTCCTTCGTCGCGCAGCAGATCAGCGTCGGCTTCGGCGCGCGCATCAGGACGTAGTCGCCGTGGTCCATGCCGAACGCCACCTGGGCGGCGATGTTCTGCTCGGCGTCCTGAGGGCCGATCGTCTGGCAGAGACGCTCGAAGCCCGTCAAGTAGCAGCTCGGTGCGGCGCAGACGATCCGCTCGTCCAGGGCCATGAAGTACGACGTCTGCGTGCCCCCCCCGCTGTTGCCCGTGCAGCCGATCCGCTTCGGGTCCACCTCCGGGCGGCTCTGGAGGTAGTCGATCCCCCGCATCCCGTCCCAGATCTCGAACGAGGCCGTGTTCGTCCCCAGCAGAATGCACCCCACGCCGACCATCGTGTGGGCCTTCGTGCCCCAGATCGGCGGCTTGCCGTTGGCGGCCAGCAATTGCCCCCGCTCGCCCTGGTCGATCGGGTCGAACACCAACGCCGCCAGCCCGTTGATCGCCAGCAGGGCGGCGGCCTTCTGGTACAGGTCGCACCCCTTGCCGTTGCGGCTGTGGCCACAGGGGACCAGCACGCCGGGGTAGGGGGGGTTGTGGCGCTTGGGGTCGGGCAGGAACAAAGCGGCCGTGACGTAGTGCTTCGGGCGGCTCTGGAAGATCACCTTCTCGACGGAGAACCCCTTGCGGGCGACCT